>Ga0316193_10001333_pt1 | contig 16517 bp, 12 predicted proteins | sample MerIslsedime2_MG_FD_207735 | JGI IMG/M metagenome (GOLD analysis project Ga0316193, IMG submission 207735) | Coastal sediment microbial communities from Maine, United States - Merrow Island sediment 2 | ecosystem: Environmental > Aquatic > Marine > Coastal > Sediment | place: USA: Maine...
GGTCACTCTTGGCGTCCGTGAACGCGCCCTTCACGTGGCCGAACATCTCGCTCTCGAATACGCCTTCGGACAGACCGCCGGTATTCACGGTCACCAGCGGTCGTTGCGAGCGCTTCGACCGGAAGTGAAGCCACTGGGCCACCACTTCCTTCCCGGTTCCGGGCTCGCCAGTGATCAGCACATTCGCGTCCGACGGACCGACCTTTTCGATCAATCGGAGAACCGGCGACATGGCCTTGGACTCCGCGATCAGTTCCGGCACATCGGTGCCAGTGCGAAGAAACTCGTTCTCGGCTTCCAGAATCTGCGCCTTACGCACGGCGCGCACGAGATCAAGTTGCGTGTGCACGGCCGCGACGAGACGATCGTTGTCCCACGGTTTTTCGATATAGTCCCGAGCGCCCCGGCGGATCGCTTCCACCGCGCTGTCGATGCTGCCCCACGCCGTCATGACGATGATCGGGAGCGTCGAGTCGAGAGCCTGGACACGCGGTACGAGATCGAGCCCTTCCTGCCCGGACGTCGTATCGCGGGTGTAGTTGAGATCCAGCAGCAGGACGTCGAACTCGTCCCCCTCCAGTAACTCGAGGACCTCGCCGGGCGAAGCAGCGGTCATGACTTCACACCCTTCGCTCTTCAGCAGCAGCCTGGCCGCCGCGAGAATGTCGGGCTGGTCGTCCGCCACCAGGATCCTGGGGGCCGTACGGTTCACTTCGTGCCTCTCGGAGATTTTGTGGTCGGAATCACTCAAGCGCCCGCGCGTCGAAGATCGGCCACACTCTCCTCGACGATGCGGCCGTCGAACAGGTGAATGGTCCGCTCCGCGAAACGCGAGTAACGGGGATCGTGGGTGACCATGAGAATCGTAGTGCCCTCTGCGTGAAGCTCTCGGAGCAGCTGCATCACGGCCTCGCCGTTGGTCGAATCCAGGTTCCCTGTCGGCTCATCGGCCAACAGAATCGACGGGTGACCCACGACCGCTCTGGCCGCCGCGACCCGCTGCTGCTGGCCGCCGGACAACTGGCCCGGGTAGTGGTCCATCCGGTGTGACATCCCCACCCGCTCGAGGGCATCGAGCACGGCTCTCCGGCGCTCGGCCTGCCCGAGTCCACGGTAGGTGAGCGGAAGCTCGACATTCTCGAACACCGTCATGTCGGCGATGAGATTGAACGCCTGGAATATGAACCCGATGGAGTCATTCCGTACCCTGGCGCGCTCGTGGCCGGAGAGCCGGAACACGGGGCGTCCCTCGAGCCAGTATTCACCTTCCGTCGGGGTATCCAGCAGACCGACGATGGCGAGAAGGGTGGACTTGCCACAACCGGACGGCCCCATGACCTCTATGAACTGCCCGGAGTGAACCTCCAGGTGAACATCCGACAGGGCGTGCGTCTCGATTTCGTCCGTGTAGAACACCTTCCGGACGCCGACGAGGCGGATCAACGGTTCATTCTCGTCATTCATCGATTCGATCCCGGGTGCACGTTCATGGCTCGAGGCGGACGCAGTCCACATCATCATATCTCGACATGTCGGAGACGATGATCACGTCCCCTTCCGCGAGCCCATCCAGGACCTGAATCCGATCCCACGAGCCCGTGCCAAACTTCACCTTCACGCGTTCCGCCGTCTTTCCGTCCGCGGCGACGCGGAATACGGAGGCTACGCCGTCGTCGGCTGCCCACGCGGGCCGCTTGACGAACAGGGCGTTGTCGAGCTGCCCGATGCTGATGATCGCATCCACGCCGGCGTCGAATGCGGCATCCGCCCGCGGTGGCTTCAAGAGCTGGACGCTTACCCGGGCATATTGATCGCCCTTCACGGGCAATGCCTCGCCGACCACTCTCACCTTGCCGTCCGTCGTGTCTCCCACCGCGTCCACCAGCAGCACTACGTCTCCCGAACGAATTCGCGTCGCCCCCGGGAGCGGAACCTTCAGTTCCGCCCGCAAGCGTTCGGGGCGAATCAGGCTGACGAGTTCGCTGCCCGGCGAGACCCAATCTCCGACGGCTGTCAGAACCTCTTCCACCAGTCCGTCAGCCGAGGCCTCGACATGCAGCGCCGAAAGCCGCTCCTGTTCGCGATGGAGAACTTCCGCCAGCCCGACCAGTCGGTTCTTCTCCAGAAAAACCTGCTCGTCACCCGTCTCGTTCAACAGGGCCAGCATCTCCTCTTCGACCCGAAGCTTCTGCTCGATCGCGTGCACCTCATCGGTCGCCGCCGTGAGTTCGGCCTCGGCCACCTCCCCGCGGGCGAACAACGACTCGAGTTTTTCGACGGACCTGGTGGCGCGCGTGAGTTCCGAGCGCAGGACGACGAGCGACGCCTCCCGCTCATACTTCTGCGTACCGATAGAGCGGCGCAGGGCTGAAAAGGCGGCGCGCGCGGCGGTGAACTCCTGCTCAGCCTTTGCCGCTTCCAGTGCGAGGTCGGGACTCGAGAGCTCGATCAGGGGCGTGCCGGCAGACACGACATCGCCGGATTCCACACGGATCTTCGTAACCCGGCCTCCCACAGTGGACTCGACCGAGTGATACTGGTCCGACTTGAGTTCGCCCCATCCCCGGATTTCCAGTGGCAGCATGCCCCGCTCGACAGAGGCCATGACCACGAGATCGCTGTCCACGCCGGGAAGTGCCGGTTCTATTCGACCGAGCACGATTGTGACCGCCACGAGAAGCAACAGCAGAGTGAGGGCGACGGCAATGCGTCGTCCGGGGCCCTTCGGTTCGCGCGGCACGTCCATCCCGGAGCCCGGCGGTGGCCGATCTCCTTCTCCGGAGTGTCGTGCAATGCGGAGGTGACGATCTCCTTCGCGGGTCCGTCCCAGCGGACCTGCAAAGGGAATATCCCTGCCGCGCGAACTGTCAGCTTTGCGCATCACGAGTCATCTCAAGGATTCACGTCCGTCCTGCCTGCTCTATCGATCTGCTCCGTACACAACGGGCACAAATAGTCAGTGGCAATCGGCGTGCCACCCGGGCCCAGACGATTCACCCCGGTATCTGACATATCGACAGAGAGTTACTGCATCGGGTCGCACATCGCGGCGAGGTCAGGTTCGTTCGAAGTCGGGACGCGGTGTGCCGAATCCGAACACTCGGCTGGCGGGTGTCCCTCCGCAAGCCCTGACTTCTGGCCCGGCCGCGCTGCGACCTGGCAATCGTGGCGTAAAACCGGGCCGTATCGCCCCCATAAACGCGAAGACCCCGTGAATCCAGGCGATTCAGGGGGTCTCGCTGCATCAATGACGCAGGATCGGGCGCCCGGTCAGATGGCGTCTTCCGGAAAATTCTCCAGCACGTCCTTCAGCTTGTTGAGGAAGAACGCGGCCATTGCACCATCCACGACTCTGTGATCGTAGCTCAGGCCGAAGTAGGACATGTGTCGGATGGCGAGAACGTCGTTGCCGATCTCGTCCTGTGCCACGACCGGTCGCTTTTCGATCACGCCCGTTCCGAGGATCGCCACCTGCGGCTGATTGACGATCGGGGTGCCGAAGAGATTCCCGAACACGCCGACATTGGTGATCGTGAAGGTACCGCCAACGATGTCGTCGAAGTCCAGGGTCTTGGTCCGGGCCTTCTCCGCCAGCTCGTTCGCGCCTTCCGCCAGGCCCATCAGGGACAGCCTGTCCGCATTCTTGAGCACCGGTACGATGAGTTCCTTGCCATCGTTAACAGACACCGCGATTCCGAGGTTGATGTCGGCGTGGTATACGATCCGCGTGCCGTCCACCGAGGCGTTGAGTATCGGATACTCCTGCAGGGCCTCGGTCACGGCCTTCATGATGAATGGTCCGTAAGTGAGCTTGACTCCCTGCTCTGCGTACTTCGCCTTGAGCTTCCGCCGCAGACGGACGACGTGTTCGAAGTCGATTTCGTTCACCGAGGTCACGTGCGCCGAGATCCGCTTCGACAGGAGCATGTGCTCCATCGTCCGAAGCCGGACACGATTCATCTCCTCGACCCGGTCACCTTCGCGTATCGTGACGGAGGGAATCTTGATGTCCAACGTCGCCCCGTGGATCGGCACCCGCATGACACCCGGGGGCGCCGCCTCGGCCGGTGTGGCCGGGACGCCGGGAACGGTGGTGGCGGCAGCGGACGGCGCAGTGGGGGCGGCCGCTGGAGCCGCAGCCGGAGCGGGGCTCTCCCCGCGCTTCAATGCTTCGATATGGGCCGTGATATCATCCCGCGTCACGCGGCCAGCGATGCCCGTACCGACGACACTGGAGATGTCCACGTCGTGCTCGGCGGCGATCTTCCTGACCAGCGGCGTGCTGCGCGACTGAAGCCGATCCTCCCGGCTCCCGGGCTCTGCCGCGGACTCGGGGACCGTCGTGACGGGGGCGGGCGCAGGATCCGCCGCGGGGGTCGTCGGCGCCGGGGTCTCGGCCGCCGCAATCGCCTCGACTTCAACCTCCTCCTCGGCCGGTGGGGGCGCAGGTGCTTCCGCGGCGGCGCCGGCCTCGGTCTCGATTCGTGCCACGATCGTGTTTACTTCGACTGTCGCCCCCTCCTCGACGAGAATCTCGACCAGCGTTCCGCTGGTGGGAGAAGGAATGTCGGCGTCCACCTTGTCGGTGGATATCTCGAACAGATCTTCGTCCCGCTCGATGCTGTCACCGATCTGCTTGAGCCACTTCGTCAGCGTGCCCTCGGCGATGGACTCACCCATCTGGGGCATGATCACGTCGACCTTGGCCATCTCATTCTTCCCCGTGCTGCTGGCTAGCGATTCTCGGCCCCTGCCGGTGGGCTCACGTCTCGATCCGAACCCGGATCAATATGCGAGCAGCCACCTGGCGGCCGCGACGATGTCTTCCGTCTGCGGGAGGTAGTAGTCCTCCAGCGTCGGTGCATACGGCACCGGTGTGTCGATTGCGGTGACCCGGCGGATCGGTGCATCCAGCCACTCGAAAGCCTGTTCACATACCTGGGCCGTGATCTCTCCTGCGAAGCCGCCGAATTTCGGCGCCTCGTGTACGATGAGCAGTCTGCCGGTGCGCTGGACGCTCTCCACGATCGCATCGATGTCGAGCGGCCGGATCGAGCGCAGATCGATAACCTCGATCTCCCGCGTGTCTTCCCGCGACACCAGTTCGGCCGCCTCGGCAGACTTCCAGACCATGGCCCCGTAGGTGACGATCGTGAGGTCGGTTCCCGGTCGGTGTGTCCGCGCCTGTCCGAGCGGTACGACGATCTCCTCGCCCACCGCGAGCATCTCCTTCACGCGCCGGTAGAGGAATTTGTGCTCGAAATACAGCACCGGGTCGGGGTCCCGGATCGCGGCCGTCAGCAGGCCCTTCGCGTCCCTCACCGTGGCGGGTGCGACCATCTTCAGGCCAGGGACGTTGGCGAAGAACGACTCGACGTTCTGAGAGTGAAACGGTCCGGAACGGGAGCCGCCTCCGCACGGTCCGCGGATCACGATCCCGGCGCCGATTCCCGTCCGGTACCGGGACTTGGCCGCGAAGTTGACGATCATGTCGAACGCCGGAGCGATGAAGTCGATGAACTGCATCTCGGCGATCGGGCGCATGCCCATGTGCGCCGCCCCGATCGCCGCTCCCACGATCGCGGCCTCGCTGATCGGGGTGTCGATCACCCGGTCCGGCCCGAATTCCGCCAGGAAACCGTCCGTGATCTTGAATGCACCACCGTACACGCCGACGTCCTCACCGAGGATGAACACGGTGTCGTCCCGGAGCATCTCTTCGCGCATCGCGTCACGGATCGCCTCGAGATATGTGGTCTCCCGAAGTCCGTCTTCGGTGACCGTCACCGGATGATCCTCGCTCATCGGGCTCCTCCGTCAAGCCAGGCCCGCGAACCTCGTGATTCGGTCGGACTCAGGTCTGCGTACCCGATCGGCGACATGCGAGTCCACGGCGCCTCGGGGTCTTCTTCCGGATCGGCAAACACTCTCGTGCGCGCCGTGTCCGGCTCGGGATGTTCTTCGGCGAGCACCTGGTTCACGGCCTCGGCCAGTTCGGCGTCCACAGCCGTGCGGATTTCTTCGCAGCCTGACTCCGACAGCCAGCCTTCGTCCACCAGTACACGCTCGAACCGCTGAATCGGGTCTCGCCCCCTCCACTCCTCCAGCTCCTCGGGGGCCATGTACTTCTGGGAGTCGTGCTGTGCGTGCCCGAGCATGCGATAGGTCTCGGCCACGATCACTCCGGGCCCGCCTCCCGCCCGGGCCCGATCCACCGCCTCGCGGGCCGCCTCGTAAACCTCGAGCACATCGTTTCCGTCCACCGAGCGCACGGGCAGGCCGTAGGCTTCGGCGGTGTGTGCCCAGTCTTCGACGGCTGCGGCTCGGTCGCTTCGAGTACCGAACGACCAGCGATTGTGCTCGAGCACGATCACGATCGGCAGGTCGAGCGCCGCGGCCATCACAAAGCCCTCGTGAGATGCACCGGTGCGTGATGCTCCCTCGCCCTGGTATGTCATGCAGACCCGGGTCTGCCCGCGCTGCTTGAAGGTGAGTGCCATTCCGTTCAGTACGCACAACTGCGTTCCCAGCGGACTTATCGGCCCGAGCAGTCCGAGCTCTGGAATGGTGAAGTGCGTGGTGTTGTCCTTGCCGCCACACGGAGATGCTTCGCGCGCCGCGTACTGTCGCAACATGGCGATCGGCGGAAGTCCGCGAACATAGAGCGCGCCGACGTCCCGAATCGACGGCGCGAGCCAGTCGCCGTCCGCGAGTGCGTACGAGCTTCCGACGGCCGTGGCTTCCTGCCCGAGACAGCGATACAGCCCGCCGACCACGTGCCCCTGCTTGAACAGGGACTCGAGTCGATCCTCCAGCGCCCGGGTAAGCACCATGTGCCTGTACAGGGCGCGCATGTCGTCACGTCCGAGCGGGCTCAGATCCGTTACCTGTCATCGCTGGAGGCCGGCGCGGGCCCCGTCCATGAGGTTAGAGCGACCTGTCCGGATCGGTCGGCCACTGCCGACCCGGCGCTCCCGTGACGCGAACATAGGGACGCCCGCACGAAAGTACAAACGGGGGCCGTAGATACTTTACGTGACCGTAAAGGGAAGAATTCGTACCACGATGTCTGCTTCTGCTGCAGGCGACGTCGAGAGAGACGTTCCGGGATCGACTTCGCGCCGGATCATCCCGAGCGCGATGGACCCGAACCGGGGAGACTGAACGGGAGAGGTGATCCTGCCAGACGGTTTCCCTTCCCTGAACAGTTCAGCGGCGAGTGGAAGCGGCTCTTCACCCGGTGCTTGAATTCCCATCAGGCGCTGGTTTACGTGACCGCGGTAGTGGATCCTCGCCACCACTTCCTGCCCCGTGTAGCAACCCTTGTCGAAGCTCACGGTTCGCTCGGTGAGACCGGTCTCCTGGGGGAAGTTGTCGAGCCCGAAGTCTCTGCCGTATACCGGGAGTCCCCTTTCCACCCGCCAGATGTCCCACGCTTCCGGTCCGACAGCGCAGCCTCCCTCGGACTCGGCTGCTTCGAGCAGGACTTCCTCCAGCCCGGGGAGCTGCACAGGAAGGAGAAGGTCCCAGCCACCGCCTTCAGACTCGGGGCGACCGAGCAGAATCGATCCGCCGCTAGCCCCGTCGAGGCTGGAGCCCGAAGTGGCTTCGTGTCGGACCTGGACAAATCGGTCTTCGGCGGGAAGCTCCAGGCTGGTACCGAATGCATCGCACAACGCATCGGCAGCCCCTGGTCCGAGCACGCGGAAGATCTTCGCTTCGGGAAGGGGGACGATCGTGGCGAAGCGAGGAGGCAAGTAGCGGGCGAAGTGCTCCAGCAGCGCTTCTGAGCCTTGCGCCGACAGATCGAGCAGGGCCGGTCCGTCTCCGCTCGCTCGCTTCCATACCCGCAGATCCGCGATCGGACGCCCCTTTGGAGTCAGCGCGAGACACGGGATTACCTGGCCGGCTTCCGGTGCCCGGAGATCGTTGGTGAGCAGTCCATGCAGAGCATCCAGGGCCTTCGCGCCCTCGACGCTCCAGATGCTCCGGGACAGGTCTTCGTACAGACCGACCGTTTCGGTGAGAGCGCTCCACTGTCGTTTCACGTCGGCCATGTCGAATATCCTCAGAACATCCGCCCGCCGTCCGGCACACGCCGGGTCGGCGACAGGAGGATCGTTGCCACTAGCAGTCTCCCGCGCGTCGAAGGGGTCGGGCCGGGAATTCGGGCAGACGAGTATAGAAGGGCCGCTCCCGTGGCGCGAGGAAAGCCGCAACAGGCCGGGCGCGGAACCAGCTGACCGACTCGCCCGGAATCGGAACCCTGAGTAGATTGGGCCGCCATCCAGCGGGGCCATCGAGGATCGATGGGGTCCGCAGGATCGCCTTGCCGGTCCGCACAGCAGGGCTCGTCCACAAACCTGGAAGCGTAAATGCTCGAGACACTACTCGCCCGCGAAGTCCACAAGCGACCTTCCACGGTCCGGCTGTCCGGCAGGATCCTTTTCCTGACCGAAGACCCGGAGTTGATCCGGCGGCAACTGGCCGGTGAAGACCTGGACTGGGACCCGTCGATTCCCCTGCGGGACAACATCAGCACGGACGAGATCACGCCTGCGTGGGTGTGCTATTACTACGACGAGACACTCGGCCAGTATCCCTACGTCGGACTGCGGTGTGAAGGCGAGCAGCCGATCGAGAAGGGCGACGTGGTCGGCGGAGGGTTCGTAGCCGCCGTGTCCGGCAAGCGGCGCGGAAAGGGATCCAGCCGTGAAGCGTCGCCCTACGCAGAGCGGGCAGCGGGAATCCGTATCGTGATTGCCGAGAACATCGAGCGAATCTACCGGGAAAACTGCGAAAACCTGGGCATCCTGACGACTACCGATTTCTCGGTCATCGACCGCATCCGCCGTGGCGACGAAATCCCGCTCGAGACATTCATCGGCGAGGCCGGGCAGATTCAGCGCGACATCATCGAGTACGGCGGGCTGCTCGACTACGCGGTGGCCCGGCTCAAGGGAATGGTCCAGGTGCCCGACGTCGTGACGGATCATCGGCGTGCGATGACCGTCGGCGAGAAGATCCTCGCACGACACTGGGTGTCCGACGTGGCAGCCGACGCCGTCGGAGTTCCGGCCGTGAAGCCGGGCGACGAGGGATTCGTTCGCTGCGATCTCCGGTTCAGCCACGAGTACGTGACTCCGATGGCATCGACCTTCTGGGAGGAGTTCGCCGGTAAGGGGGCCCCGATCGCAGATCGGGACAGCGTCCTGTTCTTCCGTGATCACCTCGCATTCCTGGACCAGGTAATCAGCCCCGAGAAGATCAAGCTGGGTCTGCTGGATGCGGCGCATGCACTGCACGACCGGCAACGGTCGTTTGCGGCTGAACAGGGCGTACGTCTGCACGGCGAATTGCCGGATCGCGTCGGAAGTGAAGCGATCTGTCACGTGAAGATGCTGGACGAGTACGCGCTCCCCGGCCAGGTCATCGTGGGCAGTGACTCGCATACGCCGCACTCGGGTGCAATCGGCTGCTTCGCCTTCGGTGTCGGTACGACGGCGATCGTGAACAGCTGGACCACCAGGGATGTGAGACTTCGGGTGCCGCGCTCGGTCAGAGTGGAAGTCAGCGGTAGACTTCGGCCCGGAGTCACCGCCAAGGACCTGATGCTCGAAATCCTGCGGCATCCGTATGTCCGCGACGGCGACGCGATCGGCAAGATCCTCGAATACGGGGGCGAGGCCGTGCGGGCGCTGAGCGTGGATGAACGGGCGACCCTCACGAACATGGCCGCGGAGGTCGGAGCATTCACGGGAATCGTCGCGCCGGACGGACGGACCGCAGAATTCCTTGTCGAGCGCCGCGGGATGGACCGGGCCGAGGCGGAACGGCTGGTAGCGGACCTGGAGAGCGACCCCGGTGCGGAGTACGAGTGGACGATGAACATCGACGCGTCGACCCTGCATCCGATGGTTGCAACGCCCGGCGATCCCGGGAACGGGGTCGGGGTGGATGAGATCGGCGACGTACCGGTCGACATCGTGTATGCCGGCTCCTGCACCGGCGCAAAGCGCGACGATGTGCTGATGGCGGCCCGGGTCGTAGAGCGTGCACTGGCCGAGGGCCGGGTGGTTGCCGAGGGGGTCGATGCCTACCTGCAGTACGGTTCGGTGGACGTGGAGCGTTATGCCCATGAGCAGGGCTGGCACGAACGATTCCTGGAAGCTGGAATCCGCGTGCTGGCACCCGGGTGCGGGGCCTGCATCAACGCCGGACCCGGCGTCAGCGGGTCACCCGACCAGGTGACGGTGAGCTCGATCAACCGGAACTTCCCGGGCCGCAGCGGGCCGGGGAAGGTCTACCTGGCGAGCCCGTACACGGTGCTGGCCTCGGCCTTCGCCGGGAAGATTGTAGCCTTCGAGGAGCGGGAGACCGCCACGGTCTGACCCCTCAGCGGGCCTCCGAGATCGCCCTGATGCTGCGCTCCGTGATCCAGCGGCGCACGACGGGCTTCCAGGCCCAGCCGAATGCGGACGCCACGGCTCCGGGCTGAAATTCCCCGATCCACCGGTCGGCTTCCGCGCCCACCGCCTGCTCTACCCGGCGCCGCGTTTCCAGCGGCACCTGGTTCCAGTTCGGCTCCACTGCGCCGACTTCGTAGGCCGCATCTTCGTCGGGCTGATAGCTCAGCACGTCCGACAGGCCGGTTTCCAGCATCCGACGTGCGTCGCGACGGCCCGCCCGGAAATCGTGGGCCCGCCAGTCGCGGTGCAGGAATCCGCCGAACCCACCCAGGTAGTCACCCGCGAGCTCTCTGTCCGATTCGGGGGCAACCAGGTACAACCGCATGATGTCCTTGTCTCGCAGGCCGCTGCTGGCCTCGAGAACGAAGATCAACTTCGCCAGGCGGGACCGGCCGGCACGCGTGTCTGCGGATGCGAAGACGTCAGCGTAGCGTGAATCCGCCTCGATCCTCTCCATGTTGCTCTCGAGGTAATCAAAGGCCGGGTCCGGCCCGAGCGCTGCCCGGCCAGTCGGGTCGGCGGCCACCTTCATCTCCGCGACCCGTTCGGCGAGCTCGCCAATGTACCGGCCGAGCACGACTTCGTCCGGATCGGTGATCCGGTCGTCCATCTCCGGCAGGCGTTCGAGCAGTGCGGCCAGAATCTCCAGTCGGGCATTCACCCGATTCGCCCGTATCCAGTCCTTGGCGGCACCCTGGCCCAGGACTGCTCGGGCCAGGTTCTCGGTCAGCGCCGAAACTGAATCCGGATCGCTCGCGGCGACGCCCGACTCCGTACCGGTACTGCGTAGCGACGGCTCGACGACGATGTACCGCCAGTCCTGGTCCCGGTATCCCGGTTCACGCTCAACCAGGTCCTTGGCGAGGCCGAGCGGAGCGGCGTCGAACAGGCCTCCGTCCACGTACCACATGTCCAGCGGATCACCCGCCCCGCCGGGAAGTCGGGCTCCCGGGTACTCACTTCTCTGTCGAGTGAGACGGCGCGGAGGGAAAGCGAACGGGAATGCCGCGGATGCGACCACTGCATCCCTGATTCTCTCCCACACGTCATCGGCCGCCCCGGCGCCCGCGGGCAGCTCGAAATCGATCCAGTCGGAATATGTCCGTGTACCGAACGCGCGATCCGGGACGTTGAGAAATCCGTAGCGATAGTCGTAACGGATTCCATGCAGGCTTGAAAGCGTGATCCCGACCCGAAGCGGAGAACCGAGCGCTTTGGATGGGCTGTCGTCCGAGGCGGGGTCGGCGGAGATCAACGCACTGGACAGATCTTCCAGCACGCCGGCGTCCAGCGCTCCGACCCGGTTCTTGCGCCCCGGATTCAGGAGGTACTGTGCGTCCGCCGCGTCTACCCACGCCTTCTCGATCCATGGGACGACATTCGGGTTCACGGCCAGGGCCCGGGCCGCGAGACCCGCGTTCAGGGCGCCAGCAGAACCGCCTGTGATCACGTGCAGCCGTACGGGCTCACGCGCATCGCTTCGAGATAGTGCGGTCAGAATCTCGGTCACTGCCCCGCCGATATAGGAACCGAGCGAGACACCTCCGCCGAGAACAAGTGCAATCCTTGTCATTACGCTTCGCCGTGGGGGTGAGAATGGAACATCAAACTGCTCTGCAAATGATACAGCGGCAAGCTGGCACGAGGCATGTCAGGGGGTCATCTCCTCGAGCGGCACGGTCATCTCGAGCAGGCTCCCGGCATCCAGACTGGTTCCGGCCACCCATAGCGACCAGTGCAGATGCGGACCCGTTACCCGACCGGTGGAGCCGACCTCGCCAATGAGCTGTCCGGCTTCGACCATCTGGCCCACGTCGACGAGAATTCGCGACAGGTGGAAGTAGCCGGTGTAGACGCCGCGTCCGTGATCGAGATACACACCGATGCCGGAGAAGTACAGTTCCTGGGCGATCATCACTCGCCCGCGGGCTGCCGCCCGAACCGGTGCACCATCCGCACCCTTGAGATCGAGGCCGGTGTGACGGCTGCGAAGCTCGCCGTTAAACAGGCGAGCCTGTCCATACGGACTCGTGATATCCATCGGTCGAGGGGCTCGGAATTCGGTGTCGAGCAACCACTCCGCGCTGGCCGTATCCAGAACGGATCGAATCAACGTCCGCTCACGCCCAATCCGTTCAAGCGCCTCGGCAGACGGAGACGAGTACTTCGGAGCAACGCTGAGTTGCGAGGATGCAAAGCTCCGCGGCTCCACGGCGATCGGCAGCGTCTGCTCGTATGTCGTTCCATCCTCGAACTCGAAACTCAGGACGAGCGTCTGGTTCAGCCCGGTATCGATCGGGACGGCCGCGAGGCCGAACCAGGCGCCGTCAAGCCTTCCGAACCGGATCGGAAGTTCCGCGAATTCTCCTCGGATGGCTGTCGGCCGTCGTCCCGACGGTCGCTCGAGAACCCGGATGCCGAAGGCGGAGCCCTCCTCGGGGGCAGGAGCCCAGGTCACCCCGAACGGAAGTATGGAACGGGGACGATCGGAATCTGCCGCTCGCGCTTCGGCAGCCACCGCTCGCAGATCCTCGGCGTCTCTCAGGGCCGCCTCGCGCTGCACGTCGACCGCCGGCGCGGAATCCACAGTCGCCGGCCGGGCGGCTGGAGAAGGGACCGGTGCGGGGATCGAACCACCGGATGAGCCGGAAGCGCACGCGGAGGATCCCAGGGTGCAGACGATCGCCAGCATGACGATCAGATCTTCTCGGTTGAGACGCTTCGCGTTCCTGTTCACGCCGCGGAGGATGCTCCCTCTCCGCTCGCCGGGCAAGGAGCCGCGATCAGAATCGGACCCTCCGACGCCCGGCGTGCGCTCCCCACGGAATATGGACCGATGAATTCCTGCCGGGACGGAAGACGGGACCACGCAGCCCTGAGTTGCTCACCGAAACCCTCAACTTCCACCTTACGCAGATGCTCAACCGCCCAGCGCGCGTGCGCATCGAGATCCGCGGTGCAAAAGGCTACTGCTCGGCGAACCTCCGGACCTAGCCGACCCCGGCTTGAACGGTATCGGGCAGCCAGGCCCGCTGTACTGCGTGCGACGAGCATCGCCGCCTCCAACGTACTGTCATCCGGCGTGGAGTGATCGACCTCGCCCGGGAGCCCGGCGTGGATCAGGTCCGCCCAGATGATCGCCTGGTCCGCGAAATCGCGGACCACGGACACGACGGTCCGGCTATTCGTCTCTGTGGCTGCCTCCGCCAGGCAGGCGATCGTTCGAAGTGTGAGATCTAGCGATCGCAGTACCCACTCGGACTCGGCCTCCCGGATCTGATCGTACATCTGACTCACCTCGCGGTTGATTGAGGACCCTTAGACCTGCGGCCGGCAGGCGAGGATGTACCCGAGGATTCAACGAAAATTCAACGCGGCCATTTCTTGCCGGGCCAGATGCGCGCCGGTAGCTTCCGGCGATTAGCTCGATGTCCATGATTCGTGGGATCCCGTCCACGAGAACCCCTCCGGAGGATGCACCGGATGCACCTGTTCGATAAGTGCGCCGCATTCACGACCGCCCGTGAAGCTCGGGCGAGCGGCATGTATCCGTACTTCCAGAGGATCACGGAGTCACATGACACCGAGGTCGTCATCGACGGCCACCGGAAGGTGATGATCGGCTCCAATAACTACATGGGGCTGACCCACCACCCCCGGGTACTCGAAGCGGCACGCCAGGCGCTGGAGACATACGGAAGCGGCAACACCGGTAGCCGTTTCCTGAACGGCAACCTCGACATCCATGATCTGCTCGAGGAGGAGCTGGCCGACTTCACCGGGAAGGAATCGGCCCTCGTCTTCAGTACGGGCTACCAGACGAACCTCGGCGCGATCAGCGCCCTCGTCGCACGCGGCGACACCGTCTACCTGGATAAGCTCGACCATGCCTGTCTCCAGGACGGTGCCCGCCTCAGCTTCGGCCAGACCGAACGTTTCCGCCACGAGGACTACGATCACCTCGAGAACCTGCTGAAGTCTACCGATCCGAATCGTGGTAAGCTGGTCGTGGTGGACGGGGTGTACAGCATGGAAGGCGATATCGTCAATCTCCCCGATCTCGTCCCGCTGGTAAAGCGGTACGATGCCGCGCTGCTGGTCGATGATGCGCACTCTCTGGGTGTCCTGGGTCCGAACGGCGAGGGCACGGCGGCACACTGGGGCATGACTGACGACGTCGACCTGATCACGGGAACGTTCTCGAAGTCGCTTGCCTCCATCGGTGGCTTCGTCGCTGGTGATGATCTCGTAATCGACTTCCTGCGCTTCCACGCGCGCACTGAGATTTTCAGTGCGAGTATGCCGCCATCCGCCGTAGCTACGGTCCGGACGGCGCTCGAGATCATTCGCACCGAGCCGGATCGGCGAGAACGGCTGTGGAAGAACACGAAGCGTATGATGGCCGAGCTGACGGCAATCGGATTCGACATCGGGCCGACGGAGACGCCGATCATTCCCGTCTTCATCGGGCCGATGGACCTGACGTTCCTGATCTGGCGCGAAGTTTTCGACGCCGGCGTGTTCACGAATCCCGTCGTTCCACCCGCTGTTCCTGAGGGCGGCTGCCGTTTGCGTACGAGCTTCATGGCGACGCATACCGACGAGCAACTCGACTTTGTTCTCGAAGTGCTGGAGAAGGCAGGCAAGAAATACGGAGTCCTGTGAGCGACAGGGGCGGCGGCATCGAGGTCAAGCCGGCTGACGACCGCAGAACCTTCAGGGATTTCATCCGGCTACCGTATCAGATCTATGACGGTGACCCGAACTGGGTCGCTCCGCTGATCCGGGACGTGAAGACGGCGTTCAACAAGAAGAAGCATCCATTCCACACGCATTCCGAGGTCCAGCCGTACGTCGCATACCGGGACGGCCGACTGGTCGGACGGATCGCCGCAATCAACAATCGAAATCACGTGGCTTACCACGAGGAGCCCGTGGGCTTCTTCGGGTACTTCGAGTGCGTGAACGACCCTGAGGTAGCGGCGGCCCTGTTCGACCGCACGGCGGAGTGGCTGCGGAAGCGGGGACTCGAGACGATGCGGGGTCCTGCCTCTTTCTCGCTGAACGAGACCGCGGGGTTGCTGACCATGGGCTTCGATCGTCCGCCCACGGTCATGATGCCCTACAACCCGGAGTACTACATCGAACTGGTCACCGGAGCGGGATTCGAGGAAGTGCAGAGTCTGATCGGCTACCACCTGTCGAACAGCGATGCGCCCGAGAAACTGGTGAAGCTCGAATCGAAACTCGAGAAACGCCTTGGTGTGCGGACCAGAACGATCGACATGAACGACTTTGAGGGCGAGCTCGAACGCCTCCGGGACCTGTACAACAAGGCCTGGGAAAAGAACTGGGGCTTCGTTCCCATGACGGACGCGGAAATTGACTTCATGGCGCACGAGTTGAAGCCACTGGTGAAGCGGATTCCGACGCAGGTGATCTTCGCGGAGCGGGACGATGGGGAGACGATCGGGTTTACCCTGTTCCTGATGGACGCGAACCAGGCGCTGATTCACGCGAAGGGGCGCCTGTTCCCATTCGGCCTGGCGAAGATCCTGAAGTACCTGCCCAAGATGAACTACTGCCGGGTCCTTACCCTCGGCCTGGTGCCCGAGGCCCGCGGCCAGGGCATCGACAACCTCCTGATCATGGCCCTGTACCGGCACGGCGGCGCAGCCGGGACTATCGGAGGCGAGTTCTCGTGGATTCTCGAGGACAACGCCGCCATGCGGAAACCACTCGAGCGCATCGGATCCGTGATCGCCAAGCGCTACCTGCTGTACGACCGACCGATCTGACCGAACCGTGTCCTCTCTCGTATTTCTGACCGGAGCCACGGGGTTTGTCGGCAGTCACGTTGCCGAAGCCCTGGTCCGAAGCGGATTCCGGGTCCGCTGCGCGATCCGGACGACGAGCGACGTCAGGTGGCTGCGCGGCTTGCCGGTGGGGACCGTCGAAACGACGACGATTGACCTCACGTCCAAAGCGGCTCTGGATGAATCGCTACGCGACGTAACTCATGTAGTCCATGCAGCAGGCATAACAAGA
>Ga0316193_10001335_pt1 | contig 16515 bp, 19 predicted proteins | sample MerIslsedime2_MG_FD_207735 | JGI IMG/M metagenome (GOLD analysis project Ga0316193, IMG submission 207735) | Coastal sediment microbial communities from Maine, United States - Merrow Island sediment 2 | ecosystem: Environmental > Aquatic > Marine > Coastal > Sediment | place: USA: Maine...
TATATTGATCGAATCGATCTCTGCAATGTCTTTGGGGCGGCGTACCACCGATAAAAGTGCCAATACCCCCATGCCAGCGGTAAAGATGACCACCACCTCGCCAAGCGTGTCAAATGCTCTGTAGCTTGCGAGTACCGAAGTCACGATATTGGGCACGCCAATTTCCTGCATGGAATCATTAATATATCGAGGTGCAACATGGAGATGAACAGGGTCTTGTGCTAAGCCAAAATATGGCATATCCAGTGTGCCGTAGATCAACAGGCTACCCGTGACAATAACCACAGCTAAAGCCAATACAGGTTTATGGCGAGAGGGATTCTCTGATCGTCCTGTCATGGTAATCGCCACCAGCATGAGCAAAGTGGAGATCCCTGCCCCCACGGATGCTTCTGTAAAAGCCACATCCACAGCATCCATAGCGACAAAAAAACTAGCGGATAACAGACCGTAAATGCCTGACAGCATAATGACCGCAAACAGATCTTTCATCCTGACAATGGCAATGGCAACACCCACCAGAAAGGCCAATAAGACGATATCAATCAGGAATTCGATGACTTCACCTTCTCATTATCTTCTTTTTTCTCAAGCTCAGGCATGAGGTTATTGTGTACTGCAGCATTGGCCAATGCATGGCTTGCCGTTGGACTAATGAATAAAGTCATTAGCAGAATTATCATGAGCTTCAGAACCACAAGTCCGTCTGGGTTTTGCAGAATTAGCCCGATTAAAATCATCGCAGTGGCTAAAGTCTCGGTCACGCCTACCGCATGCATTCGGGTATAAAAATCCGGGAAGCGCAAAATGCCCACCCCACCCGATACGCACAAAAAACTGCCTATTAGCAAAAACACTGCACTGCTTATATCCATCAAAGTATCCATTATGAATTCTTTTTCATTATTTTTTCTGCTGGTCGCTGCCCTTAAATATGGAAGCGTCAGAATAATGTAATACGCCAATCACACTAATAAAATTAATCAGAGCGTACACGATAGCAATATCCAGAAACTCCGGCCGTCCCATTACAAAGCCTAACAGTGAAATAAGCAGAACGGTCTTGGTGCCAAACATATTAACGGCAAGTATACGGTCGTAGAGCGTAGGCCCCATGATCCCCCGAACGATCGCCATGATCATGACAACAAGAATGGCTATAGTTGCAGCTATGAGCATTAGTTTTCCAGCCTTGTAACTCGGCGATCCATTTCACCGGCTTCCAGCTCTTCAATCGATTCTCTTAACAAAGCATGTACCATCAATCGATCACCCTCCAGATTTACTGTAACCGTACCCGGAGTCAGCGTAATAGAATTTGCGTAGATGACTTTCCCAATATCCGTCTTTTGACTGGCTTTAATTGTCATCCAGGTGGGGGAAATAGTCTTGTTGCCAAGCCAGATGTGTCTTACAACCAACAAGTTGGCGAGAATAATCTCTTTAATAAGCCAGATATAGAAACCAGGAATTTTTAGCGTGAGATGCAAAGGCTGAGACTCGTGATCGACTACATCCATTCTGTGCGCTATGTATAGGACCAGGGCGATAGAGATCGCACCCAGTGACAGCATGAGGGCGGTGTTGTGTCCTGAGTTAAGCAACCAAAATATAGCTAAAGATAGTGATAGAAATATAGTATGCCGCATTACTACCCTACTATTTAAGAGTGTGCAATAAGATCATGTCAGGGTGAGCTCTATATATAAAGAATGAACATCCATCGTTGACTCCGATTGTTCAACCTTAATTAGAGTTGCCCACATGGGTATTCAGCTTTAAGTGTCTTGAAAATTCTATCTCTTAGCATTTTTGCCGTATCGATTTGGGGAGACAGTTGCTTTGAAACAGCCTTAATAATACGAGCTTCCGATTCATCTTCGGGTACGCAAAAAGGAAGTAAGCGTGTAGGTGGAATTTGATCCCAGTTGCGAGGGGGTCTGCTCATAAATCCATAAGACACACCACTCTTCTTCTTACTCTGTTTTTTGAGAGTAGAAGGATCAATGGCCTGAGCAGCGGCAAGAAACCCTTGTATAAAGTAAATACAGTGTTTGGCATTCATCTGCTCTGGAGTTGTCGCTAGAGCCTGACAAGATGCCAGTAATTGCTGATCACCATCTGGCCCAATATTTTTAGCTGCAAAAGCTGAAAATGATAGGATTGGCGTCATGGCGAATAGAAAAGTGCTGATTTTCATCTCATGCCAACCGACACGTCAGGCTGAATAAGCTCTGCAGTGAATAAGTGATTTTGGTGGGGAACATATGTATCCATGAGGTTATGGAGTTGGAATTGAATTTAGCTTACTTGCTATACATCCGTAAATTCGATAAATACTGTGATTATCATCGGATAATTCGAATAGTGCTAATTTATGACTCCGCTTAATTACCATCATCAGCTTGCGAGGAGACGGTGACAGCGAGCAGTACGATTAAGTGTTCGTTTTTTCCTGCATTCGAATAAAACTATATGCCTATCTTCATTATTTCAGTTGGGTTGCATGATGCGTCTTTTGCCACCCGAAATAGTAAAGATGTTTACAGTTATCATCACTTTTCAATCACTTCGTTAAATACGAATCATATAGCAATAATAATCGACTTTTTCTTAGTTTAGAACAAGCCTACCCTAGTCTTCGTACATCACCAGACCGGCACACCGGAGGCGACCATGCAAATCGATATTCAATCACGTAATTTTCCCTTAACGAACGCCTTGCGCGGCCACGTTGAACGGCGACTGGGTTTTGCGCTAAGCACCAGAGATGATCATATCCTGCGCATCACGGTGCGGCTGTCTGATATTAATGGCCCGCGCGGTGGGGCAGACAAATGCTGCCACATCCAAGTAGTGCTTCCCCATCTACCTGACGTGGTGATTGAAGATACCGAGGCAGATCTCTACGCCGCTATTGACCGTGCCGCTGATCGCGCCGGGCGCACAGTTGGGCGTCGACTGGCGCGTCAGCGCGACAGGGGCCGCTCATCTGGCCTGCAAGACCCAGTATTGATTACCGAATGACCCGCAATCACTTAATTAATTTGACAGGAGACAGCTCACAATGAATATATCAATGCCAAACACGACGGCCCGTACACAAACGGCTGTACTCACCACCAACAAGGTGATCCGCAGCACCTATACCTTGCTTTCCATGACCCTGCTGTTCAGTGCACTGACAGCCGGTGTCTCGATGATGCTCAATCTACCCCATCCGGGAATACTGCTAACCCTCGGCGGCTATTTCGGCCTGCTGTTCATGACCGCAAAATTCCGCAACAGCAGTTTGGGGCTCGTCTGCGTATTCGCTCTGACCGGTTTCATGGGTTACACGCTCGGCCCGATCCTCAATAGTTATCTGGCCCTGCCGAATGGTGGTCAGGTGGTGATGACCGCCATGGGTGCGACCGGTGCCATCTTCCTTGGTTTGTCGGGCTACGCGCTAACCACCCGCAAGGACTTCAGTTTTATGGGTGGTTTTCTGATGGTTGGCATCCTGGTCGCCTTCATGGCCGGTCTGGGTGCGGTGTTCTTCGAAATGCCCGGCCTGTCGCTGGCGGTCTCTTCCATGTTCGTGCTGTTGATGGCGGGTCTGATCCTGTACGAGACCAGCAACATCATCCACGGCGGCGAAACTAACTACATCATGGCAACTGTGACCCTGTACGTATCTATCTTCAACCTGTTCACCAGCCTGTTGCACCTGTTGGGCTTTATGAATGGCGATGATTAATAGCGGCAACGAGACCATGCCAGATCACAAGAACAGATTTCTCAGTTTTCGTTTTAACAGGCCTTATCTTGTTTTAACACCACGAAGGAGAAAGCGCCATAGGTTTCATTTCTTTGGGATTGCTCTATCGGTGGCCCTGCTGTCAGCTTGCGCCGAGCCACCTTATAGCAATCTGGATAATGATCAGCTAAAAACCATGCTTGAACAGGATGTGCCAATTTATGACATACGACGCCTGGAAGAATGGCGCCAGACGGGTGTAATCGAAGGTAGTCAGCTGCTGACCTTTGTGGATGCCAGTGGACGTGTGATACCCGATTTTCTGCCCCATTTCACCCGTGTCGTAGGCAAAGATGAGCCAGTGATATTGATCTGCCGTACTGGCAGCCGTACCAGTACTCTGGCGCGCCACCTGGTCGAACAAATGGGCTACACAAAGGTCTTCAATGTACGCAACGGTATCACCCAATGGATCCGTGATAAGAGACCGGTAACACGCTTGTAAAATCCCAAATCAGAGACAGAGTATGACCAATATCCCCGATACGACCACACAAACATTATCAACCCATAAGCCACGGCCAATGGTTGACCTGCTGATCAGCATTGTTATTCCCTCAGTGATCCTGATGAAGTTCAGTGGTGATGATGCCCTTGGCGCAACGACCGCTTTGATTGTAGCGCTGGCTTTCCCTCTGGGCTGGGGCCTGTTCGAACGACTCCAGTATAAGAAATTCAATTTTATTGCACTGCTGGGGTTAATCAGCGTATTGCTTACCGGCGGCATCGGCCTACTGCAGCTCGACCCGCAGTGGCTGGCGATCAAGGAGGCCGCTATCCCCGGACTGTTCGGTATCGCAGTGTTAGTTTCCACGCGCACCCGTTATCCGCTGATCAGAACCCTGCTCTATAACCCGACGATTATGGCTGTCGGCAAGATCAAACGGAAACTCGAAGATCGTGGAAATACCGAAGCATTTGAAGTTCGTCTACTGAACGCAACTTATCTTCTGAGCAGCACCTTTCTTTTTTCAGCTACGATGAACTACATCCTGGCCAAGTGGATTGTTACCAGCGCGGCGGGTAGCGCCGCCTTCAACGAGGAACTCGGACGAATGACCTTGCTCAGCTATCCAGTCATCGCCATTCCCTCCATGCTCATGATGATGGCAATCTTTTATTACCTATGGCGGACGATTCATGGCATGACCGGGCTTACGCTGGAAGAAATTCTGATCACACACAGCGCGAAGAAAAGACATGACAATGTTTCAACTTAAAAGAAGTTCACGCCCAGACCTGCATGGCTTAAAGAATGATTATGAGTTAGAGATGCGTAACACAAGCATGGCGCAACATTTGAGGATGAGTTGGTTATGGCACTAGTCAACATGCGCGATATGCTTTATCACGCCTACCATAATGGTTATGCCGTGGGAGCATTCGACTTGGTCAGTCTTGAATTTCTGGAAGGCATTATGGACGCGGCCGAGCGCAGCCATGCACCGGTGATACTGAGTCTGGCGGAGTCCCATTTCGACTACTTCGATTTCGAATTGATTATGCCCGCAGTAGAAGCCGCGGCCCGGCGAGCCTCGGTGCCAGTGGCAATACACCTGGATCATGGCGAAAGTCTTGATTCCGCCGTGCAGGGTATCAATCTTGGCTGCAACGGTATTATGGTAGATTCCTCACATCATACCTTGGCCGAGAATATACAGATAACGCGTACCGTTGTCGAAATGGCTCACGCCTGCGGCATTCCCGTGGAAGGGGAGCTCGGATATGTGCCGGGCGTCGAGGGCAAAGATGCTGAGCGTCATCCCGGTGAGATTGCCTATACCACGGTGGCCGATGCCAAGGGCTATGTGGAACAGACCGGCGTGGACTTCCTGGCTGTCTCTATCGGTACTGTGCATGGCCGCATGGAAGGAGAACCCAAACTGGACTATCATCGTCTGGAACAGATTAACGAAACCCTGAAAATCCCCTTGATCATTCACGGCGGCACGGGGTTGAACGACGAACAGTTCAAACGACTCATCGACTGTGGCGTAGCCAAAATCAACTACTACACGGCGCTGGCCGACGCGGCCGGCGTACGCATGCAAGAGAATACCAAGATCGATCACCGAGGTGGGTATACCAGTTTAACGGAAGGCGTCAAAGATGCCATCAGCAACGAAGTGGAACGTTGCATGCGTCTATGGGGATGTAGTGATCGTGCCGCGGAACTCCTGGCTGAATGCACAACCTGGGCACCAGTGGAACACGTTATTATCTACAACATCACCGGCATAACCGAGGTTGAAGTGAATACCATGATGGCCGAAGGTCGGCGAGTGCTCAGTGCCATCCCCGGCGTACGCGAGGTGATTACTGGTCGTGCAGTAAAAGAAGATGCGGAATATCACTACACCTGGCTGGTGCGTTTCTGTCATCCGGCGGTCATCGATAGTTACCGCAAACACCCCGCGCATGTAGCCTTTGCCGACAACTTGTTCCGGCCCGTGGCTGGTGAACGCCTCAGCATTGATTACCAGGTGATCGAATCAATCTCGACTTAGAGGGATAGATCTCAGCCAAAATAGTTCCAACAGAAAAGTCATTACCTGGGTGCGTCGTGAGTTCATTGATATATCCGATTACCAATCACACCGACACCCTACATCAACAATAAATAGATTTCTCACAAAGTAACTATTTTTTTTCAAAAGGATTGCACATGCATCCCTGCCTTTCCGATGAGAACGGATGTGCATCCGTCAAAGCCGAGGGGTATCACCCGGCCTGCAACGAATGTGAAGGCTGGGGACACGGCTTGACGGACGCAGAGGGCAGCACCCTTAAAAAAGAGCGCTACCGCCCCAGATCGTTATCCCGATCCTTGTTCCGTGATCGTTTGTAACGCTGGATTTTCGATTGCGCCTGCTTCTTATCCAGAGTACTAGTCTTACCCAGAACAAGAGACGGCATGTGATCACGGCCACCCCGCGCCTGCATCCGCGCGTCTCGCGTCATGGATTCTTCAAATCTTTTCAATTCGCGCTTTTCAAGCTTGGCAGAGGACAAGGATTCTGGCGGATAGTCCTTCTACAGAAACGTACGAATATCCTTGATCCGAACCGTTTTGTCCGCAACCATTTTTGGCAAGGCATGCACCCCACCATAATAATCAAGCAGAACATAAGGTCGTTTACCGGTCGCGAGCATATAGCCTTTTTGCGCCAGCGCCTGAATAAACGCTTTGGGACTATCACTCGCCCGCCAGCAATCGGTGACTATTTCCTGATGTTGTTCCTTGGAAAATCCAGTCGTTCGTTGCGGGTGCCGCCCGCCGCCCATGGGCCTTTCCTGCCAATGATTGTGATGCGGAACCTGCGAGAAAGGTCCCGATGGGCGGGGCCTCCTTAAACAAAGATGGCGCACATCAACCGCTAATTTATTATATCGGAGGCTCAAATCCTTCCAGCAACATCCATAAACAAAAACGCCTCCACAAGGGAGGCATTTTTGTTTATATGGCGCGCCCGGAAGGATTCGAACCTCCGACCGCCTGGTTCGTAGCCAGGTACTCTATCCAGCTGAGCTACGGGCGCTTGAAATGCTTACTGGTGACAGGAAATGGTCTCGACTATCTGTCAAACAGGGCGCGAACTATACAGGGATATCCCCCTATATTTCAAGTCCTGTTGTCCTGTTTCAGGTCCTCGCAAGCGATAACCCAGCCACCCTATACATATAAGGGCCACAAAAAAGGCCCTTATATATATAGAGTGGCGGAGAGAGAGGGATTCGAACCCTCGATGGAGCTATTAACCCCATACTCCCTTAGCAGGGGAGCGCCTTCAGCCGACTCGGCCATCTCTCCTTATATAGCTGGGCAAGGATACTAGGGCCGGTGGCGAAGGTAAAGGTCTGGGGTGAAAATTTACTCGCAATTGATAGGAAACTTATGCTTCGCTAGCGTCCTTTTGCTCATTCTTAATACGTTCGTAGATCTCTTCCCGATGCACCGAGACTTCTTTCGGCGCATTCACGCCAATCCGTACTTGGTTACCTTTCACACCTAATACTGTGACAGATACTTCATCACCAATCATGAGCGTCTCACCTACTCGCCGCGTCAATATCAACATACTTTCTATCTCCCGGGATTTCTTTCCTGTTTAAACTACAACGGTGCTTCCTGCAAAAAAAACAGCACGCTCCCTCGTGGTATCGACCGTTAACAATGAAACTTTAATGCCAAAAGTGCTTGACTTTTCTTACAATTCTTTGATTCAGATTGCCGGTGCCTGATCGAGTTCGAAGGTCGCATGTAGCGCACGAACACCTAACTCAAGATACTTCTCATCAACAACTACAGAGATCTTGATTTCAGATGTTGAGATCATTTGAATATTGATATTCTCTTTCGCCAAACATTCAAACATGGTGCTTGCTACACCGGCATGGGAGCGCATTCCAACACCCACCAAGGATATCTTAACTATGGAATTATCGCCAATGACCTCGCGCGCACCAAGCAATTTTGCAGTTGTTTGCAATATTTCTTTTGCTTTCTCGTAATCGTTACGATGTACGGTAAAGGTAAAATCGGTTGTCGCATCTGCGGCGACGTTCTGGATGATCATATCAACCTCAATATTGGCCTCACCGATCGGTCCCAGTATCTTAAAGGCAACACCAGGTTGATCGGGTACGCCCAAGATTGTTAACTTTGCTTCATCCCGGTTAAATGCAATCCCCGAAATGATAGGCTGTTCCATGTTTTCATCCTCATAGGTTATTAAGGTACCGTTGCCGCCATCATCAAATGCGGAGAGTACCCGCAACGGTACATTGTACTTACCGGCAAATTCGACTGAGCGGATTTGCAATACCTTCGAACCAAGGCTGGCCATTTCCAGCATTTCTTCAAAGGTAATCCGATCCAGCCGTTTGGCATCCGGGACAACGCGTGGGTCAGTAGTATAAACCCCATCGACGTCCGTATAAATCTGACATTCATCCGCCTTCAATGCCGCAGCCAGGGCAACCGCCGTGGTATCTGAACCGCCACGGCCCAAGGTGGTGATATTACCGAGTTCGTCACAGCCCTGAAAACCCGCCACAACGACGACGTGCCCTTCGCCCAAAGCAGCGCGGATATTCTCATCGTCGATATCCAGGATACGTGCCTTGGTGTGGGCACTGTCGGTCAGGATATGGACCTGTGAGCCGGTATAGGACCGCGCCGGACAAGCCAGGCTGTTCAAGGCCATACTCAACAGTGCAATGGTGACCTGTTCCCCTGTGGAAACGAGCACATCATATTCCCGTGCTTCGGGTTGATTTGTAACCTGGGCCGACAACTCGATCAGACGATTGGTTTCACCACTCATGGCAGAGACCACCACGACGACATCATCCCCGGCATCACGATAGGCCTTCACCTTCTGTGCCACGTTTTTGATGCGATCGGTACTACCGACCGAGGTACCACCATATTTTTGTACTATCAGAGCCATAACATCTCGGCTTGTTCTAAAGCCCGCAAATTAAACACTAGTTAAAAAAATAAAGAAAGGGTCCACATCAAGAAATAAGTTGTGAACGCACCCACTCTGGAACCGTTGCCAGTGCCGAATCAAGCTCAGCAGGATTATTCCCGCCCGCCTGGGCCATATCCGGTCGGCCTCCACCTTTACCACCGACACGCTGGGCGACCACGTTGACCAGTTCACCCGCCTTGATGACATCCATGCGATCTTTACTGACACCGGCCACCAGACTGATCTTGTCGCCGTTGACGGCAGCCAACACCACGGCCGAAGAACCCAGCTTACTCTTGAGCTGATCCAGGGTGGTACGTAAGGTCTTCACATCGGCTCCTTCCAGTTTTACCGCCAGCACCTTGGTGCCGTCGACATCCTGTGCCTGTCCGGCCAGATCACTACCCTGGCTGGTGGCCAGTTTTGCCTTGAGTTGTTCCAGTTCTTTTTCCAGCTTACGATTGCGTTCCACCAACTGATGTACCCGATCAGTGGCATTGTCTCGTGAAGCCTTCAGCATATTGGCAATCTGCAACAACTGCGTCTCACCGGTATCCATCCAAGCGAGGGCCTGTTGTGCCGCGACGGCCTCGATACGGCGCACGCCGGCGGCCACCCCTGTTTCCGAGATGATCTTGAACACACCAATGTCCCCAGTGTGCCTTACGTGGGTACCACCACAGAGTTCCACCGAGAAATCACCCATGCGCAGCACGCGTACGGTATCGCCATACTTCTCACCAAACAGGGCCATGGCACCACCGGCGATGGCATCCTCAGGGGACATCAAGTTGGTGTCTACGGAATTATTCTGTCTGATCTGCTCATTCACCATCGCTTCGATGGTCTTGAGCTGTGCTGGCGTAAGCGGTTCAAAATGGGAGAAGTCAAAACGCAGGCGCTCGGCATCCACCGATGAGCCCTTCTGCGTCACATGCTCACCAAGCACCTTGCGCAATGCCGCATGCAGTAAATGAGTGGCGGAGTGGTGATAGACCGTGGCCTGGCGTTTCGTCATATCGACCCTGGCCTGCAGGGTGTCGCCCACCTTTAGACTACCTTCACTAACCTCACCCAGGTGGCCAAAGATATCGGCGCCCTGCTTTTGGGTATCGACGACCTTGAACTGTCCGGCCTTGGCAATGAGCACGCCCTGATCACCGGCCTGGCCACCCGATTCGGCATAGAACGGAGTTTGTTCCAACACCACCATACCTTGTTGCCCTGTGCTTAGTTCATCCACGGCCTCACCATCCCGATACAAACCGGTGATAGTGCACACACCACTAAGATGATCATAACCGATAAACTCGGTCTGTCCCTGCAGATCAACAGCCTTGCTATAATCCACTGCAAAGTGCTTGGCGGATCGAGCCATCGTTTTTTGCGCTTCCATCGCTTTTTCATAACCGGCCATGTCCAGGGTCAGCTCTCGCTCACGTGCAACATCGGCGGTGAGGTCGACAGGGAAGCCATAGGTATCATAAAGTTTGAATACGGTTTCACCGGGGATCTGCGTGCCCTGAAGATTAACAATCGTCTCTTCAAGTATGACCATACCCTGCTCCAGGGTCTCGGCGAAACGCTCTTCTTCCTGTTTCAGTACCCGCTCGATCATGGCTTGCTGTTGCACCAATTCGGGATAGGCCTCACCCATGCCCTTCGCCAGGGCGGCAACCAGTTTAAAAAAGAAGGCATCACGCATCCCGAGCTTGTGGCCATGCCGGATGGCACGGCGGATAATGCGGCGCAGCACATAGCCCCGTCCTTCATTTGACGGTATCACCCCATCGGCGATCAAAAAGCTGCTGGAGCGAATATGATCGGCAATGACCTTAAGGGAGTTATTACGCTTGTCTTTACATCCCGTTAGCTTGGCTGTCGCATCGATCAAATGCACAAACAGGTCAATCTCGTAATTGCTGTGTCTGTCCTGCATGATGGCCGCCAGACGCTCCAGGCCCATGCCGGTATCGACCGAGGGTTTTGGCAGGGGCGTCATGTTGCCTTCGGCATCACGGTTGTACTGCATGAAGACCAGGTTCCAGATCTCGATATAGCGATCGCCATCTTCATCCGGTGTCCCGGGCGGGCCGCCAAAGATGCCTTCACCATGATCATAAAAGATCTCTGTACACGGTCCACAGGGACCGGTATCCCCCATGGACCAGAAGTTATCGCTCTCGTATTTCTTGCCGCCTGGCTTGTCGCCAATGCGTGAGAAGCGTGTTTCATCGATACCCAGTTCTTTCAACCAGATATCTGCGGCTTCATCATCTGCTTCATAGACGGTGACCCACAAACGCTCCGGCGGCAGCCTTAATACATCGGTCAGGAATTCCCAGGCAAACTGGATGGCCTCACGTTTGAAATAGTCGCCGAAACTGAAGTTACCGAGCATCTCAAAAAAGGTATGATGCCGCGCGGTGTAACCGACATTTTCCAGGTCATTGTGTTTGCCACCGGCGCGGACACAGCGTTGTGAACTGGTGGCACGTTTATATGGTCGTTTTTCCAGGCCAAGAAAGACATCTTTGAACTGCACCATACCGGCATTGGTGAACAGCAGGGTTGGATCATTCGCGGGCACGAGGGGACTGGAGGGCACGATTTCATGACCTTGCCTTTTAAAATACTCCAGAAATGCCGAGCGTAATTCTGCGCTTGTCTTCATGCTTCCAAATCTACCGTTCAAACACCATTACCTAAAGTGATGTAGTTTAACCTAAATTATTCAAGCCATGTCTGGCTTTTATTCAAGCTCATCGCGACCGACGGCCTGTTGAATCTGCGCCATGGTAAAACCGCGGTATTGTAAAAACCGCATCTGCCGCGCCCGCTCTTTGAAGTCGGCAGGCGGCAGGCGACCAAAACGCTTCTCCCGCACCTTCACCGCAGCACGGTGCCAGTGGCTATCCTGCTCATCGAGATAGCACTCGATCAAGGCCTCGCTGACACCCCGTTGTTGCAGTTCCATGGCAATCCTGATGGGGCCCGACCCGCGTTGCCGACGTGAACTGATGAACGCCTCGGTAAAGCGTTCGTCACTCTGCAAACCTTCAGTGGAAAGATCGCGCAAGACCTGCTCGATAGCGGCTGGGGCAAGACCCTTGCCGAGCAGCTTACGCTCTAGCTCCAGGCGGGAATGTTCCCGCCTGGCCAGAAGATCCATCGCTACCTTGCGCGCATCCCGACTCACCGCCACCCGGGCCTAGGCTTCGACTTTCTCTGCCTCTAGCGCCGCGGCCTTCTCCGCCTTCAGTGGCAAAAGTTGTGCGCGAATCTGCGCCTCAATATCGGCTGCGATGGCGGGATTATCCTTCAGAAACTGACGCGCATTGTCTTTGCCCTGACCGATACGGTCAGTATTATAACTGTACCAGGCGCCGGCCTTATCGACGATGCCCAGTTTCACGCCCAGGTCGATGATCTCACCCTGACGCGAAATGCCTTCACCATAGAGGATATCGAATTCCGCCTGTTTAAACGGCGGGGCCACCTTGTTCTTCACCACCTTGACGCGGGTTTCGTTACCCACCACTTCATCGGCCTTCTTGATGGCACCGATGCGGCGAATATCCAGGCGCACCGAGGAATAGAACTTCAGGGCATTACCACCGGTGGTGGTTTCCGGATTACCGAACATGACGCCGATCTTCATGCGGATCTGGTTAATAAAGATCACCAGGGTATTGGAGCGTTTGATATTGGCGGTCAATTTACGCAGGGCCTGGGACATCAGGCGTGCCTGCAGACCGACGTGATGGTCACCCATGTCACCTTCGATTTCGGCCTTGGGGGTCAATGCAGCAACGGAGTCCACCACGACGATATCCACGGCACCGGAACGCACCAGCATGTCGGTAATCTCCAGCGCCTGCTCCCCCGTATCGGGTTGGGAGACCAGTAACTCGTCCACATTCACACCCAGTTTTTCGGCATAAAGCGGGTCAAGGGCATGCTCGGCATCGACAAAGGCGGCGGTACCCCCCATCTTCTGGGACTCCGCAATCACCTGCAGGGTTAGGGTCGTCTTACCGGATGATTCCGGGCCATAGATTTCCACCACACGGCCCTTGGGCAGGCCGCCAATCCCCAAGGCCACATCCAGTCCCAGGGAACCGGTGGAGATGGCCTCGATGTCACGCGATACAGTGGAATCACCCATACGCATGACGGACCCCTTACCAAACTGCTTTTCAATCTGACTCAGTGCCGCACTGAGCGCCTTTTGCTTATTTGCTTCCATTATTTATTATCCTCATTCGCTACCGACCCTTTCCAGAGCCCGTGATTCACTCACTGGGCTCAAATACCCGGCGCACATTATTCCACAGATCAACCTGACCGAACCAGAGCGAAAGCAGGAAAGTAAAATCTTATATTCTTTAGTTTTCTATCAGAGGCCAGCGTGCAATAACTTCATATTCCACGCCTGTTGAGAGGGTATTTGAGCGCACCAGGACAAAATCGCTAACAGACCAAGCGATATTATCGATTTTAGTATGCGACAAACCACTGTGGACCTTGCGCATGAGGGTCAGATGGGGATGGAAGGGTCTTTTTTCCGGCTCAAAACCACAGGCCTGCAGCTCGTGCACAAGTCCCTGTTGAAGATCGATCGCTGCGGGGGGAACGGATTCTGACCCCAGCCAAACCACCTTTGGCCTTGGCCAATAGCCAAGCTGGTTGAGCTGCAGTTCAAAGGCCTGCCCTCGCACCTGTCCGGCCACCGCTTGCATACAGTCGCGGGTCGCTGCATCGATGCTGCCCACAAAGGCCAGGGTAATATGCACATTGTGCAGTTGCATCTTACGCCCTCGCACCGTCTTCAGTGGCCCAGAGAACAGGCGGGCCACGGCTTCACGCACAGACTCATCGGGCCAGAGAGCAAAGAACAGCCGTTGTCTCTCACTCGAATTGGTCAAGGTAGGACATGGCTCCCTGCAAGGCGGTGGCCACCGCCTGCCGACGGATGGCATCACGGTCACCACCGAAGATGCGGGTTTCACTCAGCACGGGATGCTGCTGACTGGCCCAGGCAAACCAAACGGTCCCCACCGGTTTATAGGGGGTGCCCCCACTCGGCCCGGCGATACCGGTGATGGCCAGACTCAGCTGGGCATGGCTGTGTTGCAGTGCGCCGCTGGCCATGGCACGCACCGTGGCCTCACTCACGGCGCCATGCTCGGCAATAATGTCTTCAGGCACACCGAGCAATTCATGCTTCGAGTGATTGCTATAGCTGACAAAGCCGCGTTCAAACCAGGCGGAGCTACCGACAATATCGGTCAGGGTCTTGGCCACCCAGCCGCCGGTACAGGACTCTGCCGTGGCCAGCATCCACTCCTTGTCGTGCAGACCTTGCCCCAGCGCCTTGGCCAGTTCGTTTAGTTGATCATCACTACCGCTGATATTCATAATGGATTACAAATCTAAATGGGATATTGGCGCCATATAAAAAGATGGTCTAAAAATTATACAAGCAAAGCTGATATTGAGATGATAACGCAACGCATGGACGACCACCTCTAAAACATTATGGAAATCGGCGGCCCACTACAACCATTAACCACCACCGGCGCTGATCCATATCGTCAGCGGCCAGGCCAGTCCCCGGACTCATCGGCACAAAATAATGAACGAAGCCTTCCCCCGCGCTCACGACAAATTATTCGCACAGACACGATTGATATCGAAGCGGCTTATCAGAGCCGCAAGCGGCGATTTCAAACGCGGGACATTGAACTCCCTTATCAGGCTCTGCAGGCCATAGGGACATATAAAGAGGCGGATTATGCGGCGGGGCCCGAGTTGCTCCACCGGCTTGATGTCTATGTCTGAAACAGAAAGAGGCTATTCGTCCAGCATTTGTTGAATCACGGCGCCGATTTCATAGGCCTCACCATTTTTCTGTCGCGCCATCCTGACCACCCGGACCAGGGCATTCAGTGCCGGGGTCAGCTCATTGTGTGGTGCCACATGAACCTCGAGCAGTGTCTCGGGGGAAATACCGATCTCTGACACAAACATCATGCCTCGACCACTCAGGTTTTTTACCCGGCCCTGATATTGTTCATCACCGTCCTGTTCCTTGTAATGAATATCACAATCAACCTGAACACGAATAAAGTCCCGTTTTTCATCATAGTCCCTTGGCATTAACTTCTCTTTCAACCTTTGCATATCATCATCCTATTTAGAATAGCATGTCTCACTGACATGCCTGACCTGATTAGATATCAGCGTCCAGATCAGCCCGGGGCATTAATGCCCGTACAATCGCGATGACCAATAAAAGAAATGTTGAATCCATGTGCCTACTTCTGGTCAGCCCTTCCCCCTTTTCGTTACACTGTCGCCCATGAATAAGCTCAGTCAAGCGGCACCGCACACCCCCATGATGCAGCAGTATCTGCGCATCAAGGCTCAATACCCCGACATCCTGCTGTTTTATCGCATGGGGGATTTTTATGAGATGTTCTATGCCGATGCGCAAAGGGCCGCCCCACTGCTCGACATCACCCTGACCAAACGCGGTCAATCGGCCGGAGAGCCGATCCCCATGGCGGGTGTGCCTTATCACGCGGTGGAGGGCTATCTGGCCAAATTGATACGCCAGGGCGAATCGGTGGCCATCTGTGAACAAATTGGTGACCCGGCCACCAGCAAGGGGCCGGTCGAGCGTCAGGTGGTGCGTATTGTCACACCCGGCACCATTACCGATGATGCCCTGCTGGAGGAACGACAGGAAAACCTCATCGCCTCGCTCTGCCAACACCAGGGACGCTACGGCCTGGCGATGCTGGAGCTGGCCAGTGGCCGTTTCACCATCACCGAAACGGCATCGGAACAGACCCTGCACAGTGAACTGGCCCGTATCAAACCGGCTGAGTTGATCTATAGCGAGGCCATGGAGCCAGAGCATTTACTCAAACACAGCCTGAGTCACAAGGCGCAACCGGCCTGGCGTTACGAACTGGCCAGCGCCGAAGAAAAACTCTGTGCCCAGTTCGGCACGCAAAACCTGTCCGGCTTTGGCTGTGATGAATTCCCTGCCGCAGTGACCGCGGCCGGCGGTCTGCTGCAATATGTGCAGGAGACCCAACGTGCCGCCCTGCCTCACATCCGCAGCCTGCATATGGAGCACCACAGTGACAGTATCATGCTCGACCCGGTCAGCCGAAAAAATCTGGAACTGGAAGACAGCCTGTCGGGCAATCGCCAACACAGTCTGCT
>Ga0316193_10001336_pt1 | contig 16513 bp, 16 predicted proteins | sample MerIslsedime2_MG_FD_207735 | JGI IMG/M metagenome (GOLD analysis project Ga0316193, IMG submission 207735) | Coastal sediment microbial communities from Maine, United States - Merrow Island sediment 2 | ecosystem: Environmental > Aquatic > Marine > Coastal > Sediment | place: USA: Maine...
CCACTGCTGTCCCACTTAAAGATATCTGATGTCTATTAAATACTACTATGCCAGTATTTACATGGCTCTGAACTGCACACGGATATGAAATTCCAGATGTCATACCCGCGTAGGCAGGTATCCAGTAAGTTATTGATTGGTAGACGCATCGCGATTACTGGATTCCCGCCTTCGCGGGAATGACGCGTAAGTGGGACAGCAGTGGCTCTGACCCCATTTATTTTGATCCACATCAAAGACCAATTGTGAAAAAAAAGGTATCTACTTCGGTAAGCCGAAGGCTGAATACAACGCTACTCAATCGAAACACGGGGGATACGTCATGATGGCTTGCTACAGATCCGGATGCCTGGGTAACTATGATTTTGATCATATCGCTTTTTTTGCGAGAAAGCGGTTTGTTGAAGGGTGCGATACGGTTACCTTGCTTGAAAATGCGATGTCCGATTGTGAAAAAGAAGAGATTGCCCTGGTTTCCATGCTGGATATAGAGGATGAAAAAATCAGGGACCTTGAGCTTTCCTGCACGCACGCTGAAAAATGCGAGGTAACAGATTGCAGAGACAGGCTTAAAACAATGATAGAAGATGATCTTGCGCAGCTGCATTAAAAGCGAGCTGGCAAAACAGGCGAAACAGGGGGTGGAGGGATTACATTAAAATCCCTCCGTCCCGTTTTCACTTTCGCACAACATAAAAATTATTCTGAAAATCATGTTCAAGCCGGTGAACCTCAATGTCGCCAAACCCGGCTTTGCCCAACATCTCCAGTGCCAGTTCCTCGCCCCACATGGTCCCCAGTCCGGCGCCGCCCTGTGCCAGTGAGACGGTCATGCAGTGCATGGTCGACAACGTATAAAGCAAAGGTGCGATCGGGTGTTCCAGGTTGTTCTCCAGGTGGCTGGATGCGCGGATATCCTGCATCAGGAAAGTGCCGCCGGTTTTCAGTGTTTTGCAGATGCCATTGAGCACACCCTGGGGTACGGCCTGGTCGTGTATGGCATCGAACGCGGTGACAAAGTCAAAGCGCTCGGGTTCGGCGCTGTGCTCAAAGTCGCTCAGGTCACGTGCTTCAAACTCAATATTGGTCAGTCCGGCTTTATCAGTCTGCCGGCGCGCCTCGGCCAGTGCCTCCGCAGACAGGTCGAATCCTGTGAAGTGTGAGTTCGGGTAACAGGACGCCAGCTGAAGCAAAACCCGTCCCTTGCCGCAGCCGATATCCGCCACACGAATGCCGGCTTCAAGCTGCGGGATGATGTGACCGATCAGCGGAAGAATGTGTTCATCCAGACCGGCCAGCACGGTTTGTCCGCTGTCTTCCGCCATGACTTCATGAAAACGCGGATAATGCTCGTAGCCAACGCCGCCACCGTGGCGAAAACAATCGACAATCTTATCCTCGACCTGGCCAAGGAGGCCGATGTACTGGGCAAACACCCCAATATTGTCCGGCGTAGCGCCGCGCGTGAGTAAAGCCGCATGGCTTCGCGGCAACAGGTATTCATCCGTGTCGGGCAGATACTTCACAATGCCCCCGGTTACCATGGCGCCCAGCCATTCCTTCACATAGCGCGCATCAAGACCGGCATGTGCGGCGAGTTGCTCACAACCCGGGCTGGCTAATTCAGCCAGGCTGTCAAACAAGCCGGTACGATGCCCGATAGATACCATTAAAGACAGCGCCCCCTGGTTGAGCATATCCAGCAATTGATCGGCAAATTCGTCCGTAGTATTGGCTTCGTCACTGATTGGCATACATACGTTACACATGATGTTCCCTCGCTTTGCTGTTAAACACTGTTTGTCTGGTGATAAAGGTAGGGCAAAGGTTTTTAGGCAAGCAATACGGAAACCGGTTTTATTTTCTCGATGTAACACCATGATCTGAAAGAATAAAAAGATTTGAGCCGGGCAGGGCGAAGGGATTCACACCCGGATGGCCGTTGTTTCTGACCGGAGGTACAACTAAACAGAACCTATGGGCTACAATTTGTGCCTCTGCAAAGCAGATCGGGGGTCGGTGATGCCACGTGATGGGTCGGTTACACGTAACAAAATAATGGATGTCGCGCAGAATATGGTGCTGGATGTCGGTTTGTCGGGCACGTCAGTTGAAAAGGTCATCGACGGAGCCGGCGTCACAAAAAGTACTTTTTTCTATCATTTCAAAACCAAGCACGACCTGGCGGCGTCCCTGATTGAACGCTATGCGGAAAACGACCGGCATCATTACAGCGACGCCATGGAAAAGGCCGAGCAACTGGCCCGCGACCCGCTGCAACAATTACTGATATTTGTCGGACTCTTTATTGAGATGACAGACAAACTGGAGAAACCCTTTCCCGGCTGTCTGTATGCCTCTTACTGTTATCAAAGCGGTGCCATCTCGGCAGATATCATGTCGAACATCGAGGATATGATGCACTTCTGGCGTCAACGGCTTTGTGAAAAGATCGATGCCATCGTAGCACTCAATCCCCCGCGTATACCCATCGAGAACTACCAGGTGGCCGACCACCTGCTGACGACATTCGAAGGGGCCTTTATCCTGTCAAAGGTAATGAATGAGCCCGGGTTGGCTTCGCAGCAGTTGATACAGTGCCGGAATTATATTGAGTTGCTTTTTGCTGGCGCGGAATGATTCCGGCAGGGGAGGTTCAGTCTGTCTCCTATTTCGCTCCCACCGCCAGAGTAAAAGGAGCAGCAGGAATGTTATCGGCCAGGTTAATGGAAACCCTGCGAAGACCTTCATCCAACATCAGCCCGATCATTTTGTCGTAGGACATTTCACCATCTATTTCACACGCTTTGGGGAAATAGCTGGAACCGGCGGTCATTCCAGGAACCAGATTGGCTTCCATAAAATAGCATTGCCCACTTGTGTTGACCTTAACATCAATGCGGCCAAAATCTCTTACTCCTAACTGAACAAACGCATCAATAGCAAGTTTGCTTACGCTGTCCATTATTTCAATATCTTCAGATTTTTTGAGTTCTTCCGAATCATCCCTTTTTGCTTGTTGCCCGAGAATTCGAAGGCCGTTTGTTGATTCAGGTGCTACCACTTCGACAGCAGATACCAGTAAATTACCACCTGGCGTGTTGATGACTGCCGCTGTGAATTCCCTGCCATCCAGATATTCTTCGACCAGTACAGGCAGATTGAATGAGTTATATAACGATAATATTTTACTTTCGTAGTCTGCGAAACTGGTGACAAATGATAGATCATCAATTCCATTTCCGTTTGCCGCATCCAACGGCTTTAAAAACAAGGGAAACCTGATGGGTAACTCGCTTTCACATTTGTACTGCCCGGGGATCGCAGTAAAGTAGTCAGCCGTTTTCATGCCCATTTTTCTTAAATGAGATTTCGCGAGAACCTTGTCGGAATCAAACTTCAGGACCTCTCTCGATGAACCTGAAAAGTTAATTCCGTTCTTTGCAAAGTAGTCGGATAGCCAAATATCATTTCCATTTTCAACAGAAATATACTTCACGGCCAGAACCACTAAATCCGGCCTCCTTTTCGCAACCTCATTCAGATCTCCAGCCGTTTCACACACATTCAATGTAACGGTGTAACCCAGTCGCCTGATTGAATCCAAAACGTTATTACAAGCTTTAAGCGTGCCAAACCCGGTCTCTTTCAGAGCTTCATTGGACGTGGTGATAATTTCTATTCTCATACTAAATCTCGTTAGTTGTTCGCGAACATGCAGACCCCTGACATGAATTAACTCACGTCATGGCAACAGAAAAAACCACCAGGTTGGCAAGCAATGGCGCTGTATGCCGGTGTGTATGGGGCGAGTAAGGATTGGCCTGGTTACTATACCACGTTTCGTGTACCAGGACTTGTATCGCATTTGACGATGATTGTCATCATCCGTAGAGTTATCGCCCAATTATCAGTATTCGGATGTATTCAGGGTGTTGCAGCATGTCCTATGAGCTTTTCGTCGAAGTTACACGAAATGGTACCGTCGAAAGTCGACATTTTGGTGCTGCTGTTGTGTGTGATTTCAGGGGCAACGTTGTTGAAGGCTGGGGAGACATCGAAAGCCTGGTATTTCCGCGATCTGCTCTAAAGCCGCTGCTGGCAATTCAACTGGTTGAGAGTGGTGCCAGTGACCAATACGCCCTGAGCAATGCAGAATTATCGCTAGCCTGTTCGTCTCACCAGGGCGAGCCAATGCATCGAAATCTGGTGGAGTCATGGCTGAACCGCCTGGGGTTAACTGAGGATCATTTAGCCTGTGGTGCGGTGCTGCCTGAACACACGGAAAGTGCTCACAAGCTGCTGGCTGCCGGGCAGCAGGGCTGTCGACTTCATCACAATTGTTCAGGCAAGCACGCCGGATTTTTAACCACGGCACTTCATCTGGAGATGTCGCTGGATAACTACCACCTGCTCGAACATCCATTGCAACAGTTGTCGCTGGATATACTTTCCGATCTGGCTGATATTGACCTTAGACAGTATCCCATGGGGGTCGATGGTTGTGGATTGCCGGCACCCACGATGCCTCTGTTGCAGCTCGCGCGAGCCACGGCCCGCTTCGCTAACCCTGCCGATTTATCAGACAATCGCACGCAGGCAATTTACCGTCTTCATGAAGCCATTATCAATGAGCCTCTGTATATTGCCGGGCACGGAAGTGTGGTCACTGAATTGAACGAAGTCACCAGGGGTTCTGTGCTGGCAAAAACCGGTGCCGAGGGTATTCTCACAGCGGCCTTGCCCGAGCGAGGCCTGGGGATCGCATTGAAAATTGCGGATGGCAGTGCGCGTGCACGCGCAGTCGCGTTATTGGCGATCCTCGATTATCTGGATGCTCTATCTGACGAAGAGAGAAAAAAACTTCAGGCGCATACCTCTCCAACGATCGTAAACTCACGAGGCCTTGTCGTCGGAGAAATCCGACCAGCCGCGTCCTGGTTGCCGGGACTCAAAAAAGGGGACGGACCCGTTATGCGGCATGAATCTCAAACTACGTTGCCTTGACGACCAGGCGCGGAAAAGAGGGCAGTCGATTCAAGGTGCAGTTTAGACCTCAGACTGGTTCCAATTGCTGAAAGCCAATAGCCAGCTGGAAATATCAGGATACGCATTGCCGCGTTCCTGCAAATGCGTGCCCAGTTCGATCATCAGTTCGCGAAACCCGCGTATTTCCTGAAGCCAGATCCTGTCGTCGATGCCGGGGTTGTCGGACAGGGCCTGATTGGCGACAGACCCGGCGCCGCCCCACATACGCTTTGAGTTCAGCGCCTGGTAGAAACGGCTTTCATCTTTTCCATGGAGATCGATGACTGATGCTATCCAGGCAGCACTGTCCCCGGGATGGTTCTCCAGAACCTCATGGATACGCTGCAGGGTGGTTTGGACGTCCATCAACGGATCGGATGGCTACTGAATCAATCGGCCCTGACCCCTTTGGTCCCGCGCAGTTTTCCGAGCGTGAAGTAGACCGGACAGAAGCCGCTGAAGGCACTCTGCAACATCAGGGCGCCGATCACCCCTGGTACCGCCAGCCAGTATGGATTGACAAAATAGCCGAGGAGCGTGCCCAGCAATATTAAAGCGCCAGCGATGCCGTCATGCAGACGTGTATTCTCACCCATGATTGCCTCCCGGTATAAAATAGTCTTTGTCAAGAATAGACGAGAAGTCAGACTCTGCAAAGGGGGCGAGGGGGCTTGTCTCCGCTTGAAGTTGCTCAGCGATTGTGACCGCTGATCTCTGCGTGCAGAGGCCTGGTCTCCTCGAAGTTCTTCAGCTGTTCGTCGGTGGCATTTTCCTGGAACTTGTCCTTCCACTCGCCGTAAGGCATGCCATATACGGCCTCCCGCGCGTCCTCGTCACTGATGTCCATCCCGCGTTCCTGCGCTGCGGCCAGGTACCATTTCGACAGACAGTTGCGGCAGAAACCGGCCAGGTTCATCAGGTCGATATTCTGCACATCCGTTCGCTTCTGGAGATGCTCCACCAGGCCGCGGAAAGCAGCGGCTTCCACCTCGGTGCGGGTTTTTTTATCCATCATCTGACCAGATCCTCGAATGATTAAAAAATTTACGCATGTATACATTCTAGCGCGATAACACACCATTAATTAACCTGATGTCCATGGGCCTTATTTCCTTGTAAATGATGGGCAAAGGTTTCCGCTGCGAAAGCGTGACGATCCGCGTGCCGGACGGGTACGTAAAGTGGTAGGTCAGGTAGAGGTGCAGATCGTTTTCAGCTTGCATGAGTTGTGTGAACACTTTCAGACCTTGCTCTTGCCAGATGTCCGGGAGCACCAGACGAAATTGGCCGACCTGCACACGTTCCGCGTTTATCTCCATCAGCGGGTTAGAACGCTGTTTGCCCAGGACTTCACGGTACAGCGATCTGGTCAACTCGCGGGACAGGATAAAGCCAATCTGCTTTTCATCGAACAGCCAGCTGATACCTTCGTCTTGCGAGGCAACGACATCGTGTTCACCAAAGGCCTGGCACCAGTTTCTGAAGTAAGCCGTATAGCGTTGGACTGTTCGTTCGAGCGGCATACCTGTAAGCATAGCCTGAATGCATAAATGGGTCGGTGACAAAACGCAACCATTCTCATTTGTCACCGACCCCTTTAAATTATCCGACGCGCGCCAGGACCATTAACTGGTAAGGTTCCATCATCAGTTCCTGTGCCGCAGTGATCGTCCGGCCGGCGTACAGGTCGACCATTGTCTTGCGCATCCCCATTTGCCGCAGCCGTCTCGCCTCCAGGCGTTGTTCTTTTTCGCTGAAGTTGGCCAGCACGAAGACCACATTCTGGTCATTGCTTCTGGAAAAACCGAACACATGCTTGTTGCCGGTCTCGGTGACCTCGGTGTCGGAGCGGGTGAAGGCCAGGTTCTGATGGCGAAGCTGGATGAGCCTCAGGAGGCCCTGGTGAATACGGCCGGGCACCGTGTCCGCGTCGCGGCGTTGCTCGGCACGTGACCAGTCGAAACGGGTGCGGTGCAGCCAGCGGGAATCGCCGATCTTGGCCGGGTCTGTATCGTAGCTATAGTCATTCAGCGTGGCTATTTCATCGCCGAGATAGATGAGCGGGATTCCGCCTATGGTGATGATAATTCCATGCAGAAGCAGGGTGCGGCGTATGGAAAGCTCAAGTTTTGCGTCATCGTTCTCGGCCAACGCCTTTTCAACGCCGGTAAGCGAGGCACACATGCCGGAGACCCGGGCTTCCCCCGTGCGCGGGTCTTCCTGAAACGGCGCCCCACGCGCAAAACTGTCCTCGAAGCGGCCAGTGTAGTAGCGGGTGAGGAAGCGCCGGTGTTCTTGCGGGTCGAATCCCACAACCTGGAGGTCATCGTCGGAAAAGGCCCAGCCGATATCGTCATGACAACGCACGTAGTTCACCCAGGCACAGCCCTCGGGAATCGAAAACCGTTTCTGCATCGCCCGCTGCAGCACCCTCACATCGCGCGTCGCCAACGCGTCCCACAGTAAGGCCATGAGCTGCGGGTTGTAAGACAGCGGACACTCCTCCAGGCCAATGTATTTGCGCACCTCGTCCGGATGCACAATGGCTTCGGATTTAAACACCATGGCGGGGGCCGCGATTCTGACGATCGCGTTGAAGGCCTGGATGATCCAGTGTGCCTCGGGCAGGTTCTGGCAGTTGGTTCCAAGCCGTTTCCAGAGAAAGGCGACGGCATCGAGGCGCAGGATCTCGACCCCCTGGTTGGCCAGGAACAGCATTTCCTCCAGCATGCGGGTAAAGACTTCCGGGTCCTCGTAGTTCAGATCCCACTGATAGGTATGGAAGGTGGTCCATACCCATTTCTTTATACTGGTCCGGTAAGTGAAGGCACCCGGATGGTCTTCGGAAAACACCTCGGGCATGCTGCGTTCGTAGGCATCAGGCATTTCCCGGTCCGGAAACATGCGGTAATAGGACTGGTAATCCCTGTCACCGGCCAGCGCCCGCTTCGCCCATTCGTGCTCGTCAGCGGTGTGGTTGAATATGAAATCGAGAGTCAGCGAGATTCCATGGTGACGGAGCTCCGTGGCCAGTTCGGCCAGGTCGTCCATGGTGCCGAGTGCCGGATTGATTTCGCGGTAACTGCTGACGGCATAGCCGCCGTCGTTGTCACCCGCGGGCACCTTGAACAGGGGCATCAGGTGCAGGTAGGTGATGCCCAGTTCAGTCAGGTAGGGGATGCGATCGCGCAGGGCTTTCAGGTCTCCTGCGAACAGATCGACATAGCACATTGCACCCACCATGCGATTGGAGTGGTACCAGTACGGATCCGCTCCGCGCAGGGCGTCGAGCGCCTTCAGCTCCGCTGAGCGCTCCAGCCACATTTCAGTCGCAGTCGCGGCGATGCTCTCCAGATGATAGAAAAAATCGTAATGCCTGCCATAGAGACTGTACAGACAGGAGAACAGGCGCGGGAAATGAAGCCTGAATCGTTCGATGTAAGCTTCCCATTCAGCCGCTTCCGTCTGCCCGTTGAAACGTGCCTCGATGCGTGGGAGCAGCCGTCTCAGGGACTCTTCGGCATGCTCTGCGTGCCACTGCTTTTCAATCTTCTTATCAGCTGTCATGGCGTCACTGCGCAGCTTCTTCTGCCATCGTACGGGAAGTCTGGGTCAGATAGATTCCGCCGTCAAGCAGGTGCTGTTTCAATACGAACCGTGTGGATGCGGACATCGATCAGGCGAAGCAAGCCTCGACATTAAGCGATCGGTGACAAAAATATTCAGGGTCAGAGTAATAATATACAGCAAGCGATTTTACTCTGACCCCAATTGCTCGACCGGAACGGCGTCAACTCACTGAATCCGCCTGGTGCAGGGTCAGCTGTGTGAACGGGATCTCCCAGTTGTTTTGCGTGCAGGCCTCCACACACCAGCGTTGAATGGCGCGCCGCAGGCGATTGTAGAGATCAGCCAGCGCGCCATCGAAATCCGCGATCACCACGATATCCAGCGAGGAGGTGTTAGCCCGTTCGAACTCAACGCGCAGATTCAACAACTGCTCCGCATAACCCTCGTCGGCGACGCGTTTTTCGATGTGGCCTTTGAGGATGTCCGGAATGGTGGTTACGCTCTGCTGCTGCAGATTGTAGGTGATACCGATGCTTTCCTTGATACGGAAATTGGTCGACAGGTTGACTGGCGACAAGGCCAGGAAACTTGCTGTCTGATAGGTGCGGTGGGCTCCGCCCCGCTCGACCAGTTGCACGAGCTCCGGGGATATACCCGTGACCTTGCCACGCATGCCATCACTCAGCAACACCCAGTCATCACGCTTGCAGGGAAACCAGGGTTCATCTGCTTTGGCTGGACGAGAGTTCAGGTCTACCAGGTCATCGATGCGTACCCGTTTGCTGAGCCCGGCAACCGGATTTTCCAGCATGCTGAAAATGTTGATCCGCCGCACTTTCCACGGCAGGCCCTCCACTTCTACCCGCTCCCCCTCGCGCACAGTGCCGACATTGAGAAACAGCTGCATCTGCTGCCAGTAGCGGGGCAACGCCTGGCGTAGCGCCAGGCCGACGCCCAGCAGCAAGAGTATGCCGAGGCTGAACAGCACCCAGTCCTCGACCACATAGAACACGACCATCGGACCCATGATGGCCAGGAACACGGTGATCACCCTATGCATCAGGTCGAGCAGGCGGATGCGGAAGCTACGGTGCTCGGCACGGTAGCCGGGGACCAGCTTTACTATAACCCGGTAAGAAAGTCGCGAGAGTAGCAGAACCCCGAATATCACCAGTACAGCCAGGGTCAGATAGAGGCCACGCTTCTGAAAAAAGGACTTGAGATAGCTTTGTGAGGCCTCTGCCAACGACGCCTCCGAACGCTCCAGCTTCTCCAGCTGCAGCTCGGCGGAGCGCAGCTCGCTCTTGATGACAGTCAGCTGTTTCTGCCATTCCGCCAGCATCCTTTGCAGATATTTCTCCAGCGGTTCATTTTCATTTTCATTCAGCAGATGGGTGATGTTGGCGACCGCCTGCTCTGCCACCGGCAGCTTGCCGTGGTAGTAGGCGATCTTGTCCTTCAGGTCGGATTTCTGCCGGACATGGCTGGTCATGTCCTTCATCTCCTTGAGGGCAGGTCGCAGCAGGGAGAAAAATTCCTCCTGCAAATTGAATTCCGTTTCCTCCATGCCTCTCAGGGTGGTGATGTCTGCCCCTGCGGCTATTTCTTTAAGATTGCGGGTAGCGGTCTGCAGGTCGACCTCGAGTTTGTCCAGTTTCGCCTGTATATCCTTCTTCTCAGACTCAGTCTGGGCGGCCTGCAGTTCCTCCCCCAACAGTTTGATATCGACTCTCAGTTCAGCCTGCAGGCGAACAAGTGTATTCAGCTGGGTGAGGATATCCTGCATCCCCGCATCTGCCCTCGGCGCTTCCGCATTTTCTGCCTGTGCCAAAGCGAACAACGGCAAGGCCGATATGCCCAAGGCCATGAACAGAACCAGCAGGAGCCTGTTTACCGTATTTGGCATGATTTTATGAGACCTGGAGTGCAAGCTTGCTCAAGAGTATTCCGATTTTCGAACAATAATTGTAGCACTTCTTACCCAATTATTAGCGCCTGAAAATATGAATCAGCAGCGTTACAATGATGCTGACAATGATCATGGAAGTGACGGGGATAAATATTCTGCTGCGTTCGGTCTCGATACGGATATCCCCCGGTAGTTTGCCGAACCAGTTCAGCAGCCAGGGGGCGAACTGGAGTATCAGCCCGATAATCAGAAGTGCCAAGCCGGCAATGATTACCCAGCGAGCCATAGGATCCTGCCGAACACACTGACCATGGTTTTTATGTCTACGCAAGCACTGCAAGCGTCAATCTGACAGAAATGGTTGTCGGGATCAAGGTTGCCAGTAAAATTTGAAATTTGGGGTAGTGTAATAATAGACTTTGATCGGAGTTTTTACTCTAAACCCAAATATCATTTGTCTATCCATGCGATTCCAGGAACACCAGCTTGACAACATCGCCTCTGTTGACCCCGGCATGATGCTGGGGACGGTGATCTATACATTTCTGCTGGGTATCTTTTTTATTGTATTCGGTATGAAGGTGCGCAAACGATGGATTATATTCTGGGGAGCGACCATGGTGTTGGCCGGCGGGGCCTATCTGATTGCGATACTTGTAATGTCCGGATAAAGAAAAGTGGAGCCAGGTTGGACGTGTTGCTCTAAAATCAAGAGGTCAGAGTACTTGAAAACTCACACCGCATGGAATCTGGTACTCTGACCCCAATTATTCGGCGCGTTCGGCGCGTTCTGCGATTTCGCGCACCATGCCGTTGAAAACGATAAAATGCGACGGCGAGAACCCGAACCAGTACAGAAGTCCCCATACCCCTGCAGGATGCCAATAAGCGGTCAAATTGATACGAGTGTGGGTTTCGTCAATGGGTACAACCTCGAACTCGAGCACTCCAGCGCCCGGCGCCTTCATGCCGAAGGCCAGCGACAGTCGTCGCGGCGCCTCCACACCAATGACACGCCAGGAGTCAATGGTATCGCCGACGCGCAATTCGGTCGGGTGGCGACGGCCGCGATTACGGCCCGGGCCGCCTAAAGCCCAGTCGATATTTTCGCGGATCGTCCACAGCGCATTGGCAAAAAAATAGCGATTATCCGCCCCGATCGACGTCACTTGTTGCCACACCGCCTCCGGCGACGCGTCAGCGATATAAAACGCGCCGGCTCGCTTGGCATAGAAGGCATAATCGGAATTGTAGTTACGGTACATCAGTGCTCCCTCGGTCCAGCGTGCCGCTACGGCATTGCGCTGTTCGGTTTCAAAAACGGCCGCGATCGCCTCACGATAGGATAACAATTTTTGCGGGACTAACGCGCGGATAGCACTGTCATCGGCCTCGATATGAAGCTTCAGGCCCTCGACCAGTGCGCGCGCGGTGCTGGTCGGCACTGCCGTAATCAGTCGCAGCCAATAGGACGAAAGGCGCGGCGAGAGTACCGGCACAGCGATAATCCACGGATGCTTACCGACATACTCACCGTACTGGAGTAACAGATCCCTGTAACTGAGCATTTCCGGACCAGCCACGTCGTAGATCTTTCCGGCCGCCTCTTCATGCAGGGCGACGCCGATCAAATACTCAAGCACGTTATCGAGCGCAATCGGTGGCGACTTCGACTGTACCCAGCGCGGCGTGATCATAAAAGGCAAGTGATTGACCAGATCGCGAATGATCTCAAATGAGGCGCAGCCGGGGCCCACGATGATCCCGGCTCGAATCTCGGTCACCGGCACCTGCCCGGCACGGAAACGATCGCCGGTCAGACGACGCGAAAGCAAATGTTTGGAATCGGCTCCACGCGGAATGAGGCCGCCAAGATACACAATGCGCTTAACGCCGGCCCGCGCAGCCGCCTGGGCAAAATTATCAGCACCGGCACGCTCATTCGCTTCGAAGTCATCCCCCGCACGCATGCAATGCACGAGGTAATACGCGATGTCGATATCCTTCAATGCGGCATCAAGCGTTGCGGGCTCAAGCACATCGGCTGCAGCAAGTTCCACATCCGGCCAGCCGCGCGCCGCCAACACCTCACGGCTGCGGGCCACAGCACGCACCCGCATACCACGCATAGCCAGCCGCGGTACCAGGTTTGTCCCGATATACCCGCTTGCGCCCAAAACTGCGACGCGCGGTACTGGCGAGGGTAAGGTGATGGGCATGGTGTGATAGTACAGGCGGAGTAGGGGGCAGACCACCTGTGACGACATGAAACATCATGTATCCCTCAGTAAACGGGGTAGGACTGGAATTCCTCAATTTGAATAGCGCATGGTCCGAAAATCGAGTCTGACCCCGTTTCCTCCCGTAATTAACCATATGATAATCAGTAAGTAATAACTCGCTTATAACTTTGGAGAATGTGTCGATAGATTAATTAAAGGTACAACACAAAGCACGCGACCTGCCCCTGAGGAATGGGTATTCATGTTCATGCATGGGGGACAGACTATGAAAGTATTAGGATTGACGATAGCTTTATTGCTAGCTGGTATGAACTCCGCCCAGGCTGAGCGTTACGAAACCTATGCGTTCGGTGATACTGAAGTGGAAGCGTGCGATCAGGTGAAATCAGAACTTACTGATTGGGCCATTCTCAAGTGCAGAATGAATGGTGGTTTATTCGAGAAAGCTGACTACGGCGAATGTCGTGCAACGAAAAACGCCCGTGGTCGCTACGAAGCAGTTAGTTCTATTGAGGTTTCATGTAAGCAAAAATGATCTAAGCGTTAAACAGGGTCAGAGTAAAGATATATCGTATAAGTTTTTACTCTGACCCAAATTATTTTTTACGGATTGGGACTGTATCCATGCTGGAAATAAAATTTCATAACACGCGCTTTCCCTTTGCAATGCTGCTTGCAGCTGTCCTCGCGTTGAGCGCCTGCGCCGGCGGCTATCACACCACCAAGGTCAACGGTATTGAAAAGGTCTATCGTGTTGATGAGCAGGGCAACAAGCAGCTTGTGTATGAAGTCGATCGTGATGGTAATACCACGGTGCATGATGCCAGTGATCCGATGGTCAAGCAGCACCAGGTGGCACAGCAACGCCAACAAAACATGCAGGCCTTGAAGGCACAGCGCATCGAGCAGCTAAAACAGGCGCCGAAACGGCACCATGGTGACCCGATCTATGTCAATCTGCATGCGGTCAAACTTGGCGACAAGTTAAAAAAGGCGCAGCACAGCAAGGATGCCGTTGACAAAGAGGTGCGCGCAGCGTTCAAGTCCGACAAGGTGATTCGCCTTGTCAGCAAAAAAGATCTCAAGCGTCAGGAGTGGGCTGAAATCAGCAAGGCGCTGGCGGGACAGAACCCTTATGATGCCGCTGTCGCCGATGTCGAGGTAGTGACACGCGCCTACGTCAAGGAAATCTACGGCATCAATAAAAAAACCGGCAAGCCGGATAAAATGCCCGCCGTGGTATTTGAAGCCACTATCACGTCCAATCACTTGCCCGCGGAATATACCGTCGAGGAGTCGGGCCACATACTGCGCAACGCTCAGGTGACGCAGCGTTTTACCGATCGCATAAAAGCGGTCATCATAACGCAGATCGGGCCGGACCTGCCGGCCCGGCAATTGAGTGCGCGTTAAAACCGGTTGGCTAGCCTTTTAACGCCTCTGCACGCCAGCGCAGGGCGAAGCAAAAAGGGGACGGAGGGATTAAATAATATTCCCTCCGTCCCCTTTTTCCGGGGCTCCCGGACTTCCGAGTTCGGCCCAGGCTGTGTGAAAACTCAAAATAAGCCTTTCTTGCGTCGCGCTATGCCGACCACACCCGGCAGGCCGAAGCCGAAGAGCCAGATGGCTGGAGCGGTCTACGGTATAACGAACGACGGCGTATTAAACGCCGCCGTGTCGTATTTCATCGGTCACGAAAAGCTTTCACAGCTCTTTTCAGGACCTGGCCCAGTGCTCAAATTGAGCTGTGTTTCAGAGGCATTCGAGCACCTTTTCCACCGGACTCAACTCTGGTCAAAGCGGTCGAGGGTCATCACCTTGGTCCATGCATCAACAAAGTCACGCACAAACTTTTCTTTTCCGTCGTTGGACGCATAGACTTCCGCGATAGCACGCAACTCGGAGTTGGAGCCGAAGATAAGGTCGACGGGGGTGGCCGTCCATTTGACCTTGCCTGTCGCACGATCACGACCCTCGTAAACGCCTTCGGATTTTGATGACTTCGACCACTTGGTGGACATGTCTAGCAGGTTCACGAAGAAATCGTTGTTCAACGTACCAGGCTGATCGGTGAAGACACCGTGTGCCGATTGACCGGTATTGGCGTTCAGAGATCGCATGCCGCCTACCAGCGCAGTCATCTGCGGGACGGTAAGGGTCAACAGGTCGGCCTTTTCAACAAGCATGTTTGTTGGTGAGCCGTAACTTCTGTCGCTGTAGTAATTACGGAAGGCGTCTGCGGTCGGCTCCAGTACGGCAAACGAATTCACATCGGTCATCTTCTGCGATGCGTCCGTGCGTCCCGGTTTGAACGGAACCTTGACCTTGTGACCGGCGTCACTGGCTGCCTTCTCGATCGCTGCGCCACCACCCAGTACGACCAGGTCTGCCACGGAGACTTTTTTGCCACCGGAAGCCTTGTCGTTGAAGTCCTTCTGGATCTGCTCCAGCTTCTTCAACACCCCGGCCAGTTGTTTCGGGTCGTTGACCGCCCAGCCATTCTGCGGGGCCAGGCGGACGCGCGCACCGTTGGCGCCACCGCGCATGTCCGATCCGCGATACGTGGAAGCGGATGCCCAGGCCGTTCTGACCAGTTCAGGCACGGTCAGTCCTGATTTCAGGATCTTCGCTTTCAGATCGGCAGCGTCGTTGGCGTCAATCAACTTGTGGTCGACAGCTGGAACCGGATCCTGCCATGCGAATACTTCCTCCGGAATTTCACTGCCCGCATAGCGAGCACGCGGTCCCAGGTCGCGATGCGTCAGTTTGAACCAGGCTTTGGCAAACGCGAGATCGAACTCCTTCGGGTTCTTCAGGAAACGCTCGGCGATCTTGCGGAAACCCGGGTCTTCCTTGAGCGAGAGATCCGTGGTTAGCATGATCGGCGGATTGCGTTTTCCTTTGACGTGGGCATCCGGTACCGCTGTATGTGCCGACTTGTCGGTCGGCACCCACACTGTTCCACCCGCGGGCGTCTTCTGTTTTTCCCATTCGAAGTTGAACAGGTTGTTGAGGTACAGGATGGACCACGCGGTCGGCGTCTGGGTCCAGGCGCCTTCCAGGCCGCTGGTCATGGTGTCTTCCGCATTGCCCTTGCCACACTTGTTCTTCCAGCCAAGGCCTTGCTCTTCGATAGCTGCGGCGGCGGGTTCCGGGCCCACACAGTCCGCTTTCGTGGCGCCATGGACCTTGCCCAGGGTGTGGCCACCCGCGATCAGCGCAACGATCTCTTCATCGTTCATCGCCATGCGACCGAAGGATTCACGGATATCTGCTGCAGCGGAGACCGGGTCAAGATTACCGCCGGGCCCTTCCGGGTTTACGTAGATCAGACCCATCTGCACTGCCGCCAGCGGGTTTTCCAGTTCGCCGTCCTTGCTGTAGCGCTTGTCGTTTTCGAGCATCTTGGTCTCGGGACCCCAGTAAACCAGGTCAGCTTCCCAGTCGTCCACGCGACCACCGGCGAAGCCGAGGGTCTCGAAGCCCATCGATTCCAGCGAGACATTACCGGCCAGGATCATCAGGTCAGCCCAGGAGACATTGCGTCCGTATTTCTGCTTGACCGGCCACAGCAGGCGGCGCGCCTTGTCCAGGTTGGCGTTATCCGGCCAGCTGTTGAGCGGCTCGAAGCGCTGTTGACCGCCATCGGCGCCGCCGCGGCCGTCAAGCGTACGATAGGTTCCCGCGCTGTGCCAGGCCATGCGAATCATCAGGCCACCGTAGTGACCCCAGTCCGCCGGCCACCAGTCCTGCGACGTTTTCA
>Ga0316193_10001337_pt1 | contig 16499 bp, 15 predicted proteins | sample MerIslsedime2_MG_FD_207735 | JGI IMG/M metagenome (GOLD analysis project Ga0316193, IMG submission 207735) | Coastal sediment microbial communities from Maine, United States - Merrow Island sediment 2 | ecosystem: Environmental > Aquatic > Marine > Coastal > Sediment | place: USA: Maine...
TATCTGTCGCCTTGCTCGACCAGGGTGAGATCGTCCCGGGACGTGGCACGATAATGATGAGTTGACCGCCGGGCTCTTTTTCCCCGGCCGCCTCACCATAGTTAAGTAACTGTTCTAATACGCCATGCTCGGCTTCACTCAGGCCCGATTCGCAATCGACAAAGTGAAGATATTCCGCCTCCAGCGAGGAGACCGCAGGCACAATTTGTTGGATAGCACGAAGATTTTTTTTGAGACGAAAGGGTGAAAAAGCGGCACCACCGCGTAGACGCAGCATCGTTAAAGTCCAGGCAAATCCGGCTATTAAAGAAAGGCCGCATGATACTGTATGCGACCCGATTCTACCAGCGCGACGCCTCCTGTAACTCCTGCATCACTTCATTCAGCGCGCATTCCTTATTGTCGATGAGGCAGACCAGATTGCCGACACTGCAAACCGACAGGTAGGGCCCGCGCACAATCCAGCCGCCGGGTGGCGTCCAGCCGTTCATTTGCGTAAACATGGCCAGCTGATCGGCATTACCCTGCACCAGGCGTTTGTAGTCGTGGGCAAATCGGGCCAGGCCGGCCAACTGCTCGACATCGGGCATACCATGGCCTTCCACCAATAGGCCATCATCACGAAAATGGCACACCGCCATCACACCATCCAGGATCAGCAATGATTTGATCATCTGTCTATCTCCTATCCGGCCAGGCTGGCATAGGCCTGCTCATAATTGACCTTGTCATTCGGCAGGATCACACCATACTCGCCATTGGCGATGGCGGTCCATTCAAAGCCGATAAGGCTGAATCCTTCAATGGGATAAAAGCCGCCCATGCCGGTCATGTTTTCCCAGCCTCGCGCCTGCATGGTGGCAATGGCCATATTGGCCACACAGACATGACTGAGCAGATCCAGCACGGTTTCCGTGAGTTGACTCCCCGCAGCAATACGATGTTCCAGTACCTCGCCCTTGGCATCGAATTTAAACGCCCCTTCTGCGCCATCCAGTTTCATTAAATCATCAAGCATGGTTTCTTCTCCCGTTTCTTTTATGCGGATTTAGATCAATTGTCCTTCCTGATGCGGCACCTTCTGCCGCATCAGCTTGACGATGTCATCAATTGATCCGTCGCTATTGACGAAACAAAAGACATTGGCAATGACACAGACACTAAATTGTCGGCCGTGCACCACCCAACCACGCGCCGGGACAAAACCACAAGCCGCCTTGAGTGATTTCATCATATCGGTCTGCATGTGCACGGCCATGGTGGTGGCTCGACACATGATGGAGGCCATGCGGGCCTTTTCATCATCCAGTTGACCTTCACAGGAAAAGCGATCGCCACGATAGGAATATTCACCCGCAGCGATAACACCGTTTTGAGAGGCAAGTTCCGTTACTATATTCATCAACACCTCATTATTATTCGGGCACATCTAAAAATGCACTTTTTCCGCGATAGCTGCGTCAGCTCCGTGCTCGAATACCCAAAGGGCACCTCGTCCTCATGTATTCCATATACACTGCGGTTCTGCGCGCGGTGCTTCCTTGCTCTCACGGACCTCGGTGCCCGTAAGGGTGAAAATCACTATTTTTAGATATACCCTTTTGTCTAGTTCGTCACAGTAGTTATGGAGAGGTTAAAATCAGGTAGAGCCAAGCTTATTTAGTAAAGCCTTATATTGTTTTATTTTGTATAATCTCCGTCACAATACTGCCACGAGAAATAGGCCACTTCAAGAATGAATCAAACAGAATCGGCGCCCCACGAGCAACGCGCAAACGTCGTACGTCAATTGGCCGCGGCCTTTTATGACGGCCTGTTATTGCTTGCCATCCTGTTTCTGGCCTCCGCACTCACGGTGCCGTTGACCTCAAGAGGGATTATCGCTACTGATAGTCTGTTTATCAGTATGTATATTTTTGTCGTTTGCTTTTTATTCTTTGGCTGGTTCTGGACCCATGGCGGAAAAACACTGGGGATGCGTATCTGGCATATAAAACTCCTGCGCCGGGATGGCACGCCGGTGAGCTGGGCACAGGCCTTTGCCCGTTTCATTACCGCACTCCCCGCCTGGGGCCTGTTTCTGTTCAGTCTTATTCACCTCTACGTTCCAGCCGAATACCAATTCAGCCTTTTTGCCAGCTGGTTAAAGGGCTATGAGGTATTATTATTTTTTATTAGTCTTGCCTGGGTCGTCGCCGATCACTGGAAAAATTCATGGCGGGATCGCCTCACACGGACAAAAGTCATTCTCACGAAATAGAGTTCGACTTTAACGTAAGCGACGTAACAGGAAGGTACTACCCAACAAAACAATAAAGGTGGGCAGGCCGGCACTCAGCACTGCCGGCAAGCCGTACACAATACCGACCTGGCCCGACAAGCGGTTAATCAGATAAAAGATCAGGCCACCGAGAAAACCGATAAAGATGCGTTGCCCAATCCCCGTGTGGCGCAATGATCCCAGGACAAATGGAATGGCGATCATCACCATGGCACCGATGGTGACCGGCATAAAGACCTTGTTCCAGAAAGAAAGTTGATAGCGCGAGGTATCCAGACCATTATCTTTCAGATAATCAATATAACTATCCAAATTCCAGATGGCCAGGTTCTCTGGCGCGACGGAAACGACTTTGACAATATTAGGGTTCAACAAGGTCGCCCAGGTCATGTTCCGCTGTCGTTTGACCTTAATGCCATCTTTGGCAAGAACGGTATCGGTCACACCGCTAAGCACCCAGTTCTTACCATCATGTGTGGCCTTGGCTGCCTGGGTGACCCCTTTGAGTTCATTTAGATCATCAAAGGTATAGAGCGTAATACCGGTCAAGCGTCCATCGGTCTCAACGCGTCGCACATTGATATAGGTATGGCCATCCCGTGCCCACAAGCCGTAATCGGTATTCAAACTGATTTCTGCCGCCAGCGCCTTGACCCGTTTTAACTTGGCATATTGAATTGAGGGTGGCGCCACCACCTCACCGATAAACAGGGCCAGCAACATCAACAGCACGGCTGTCTTCATGATCGAACCAACCAGTTGCCAGGTGGTGACGCCGGCCGCACGGATGACAATCAACTCACTGCTATTGGCCAATGTCCCCAGGCCCAGCATCGTACCGAGCAAAACAATCAGCGGGAACAGTTCATACATTTGTTGTGGCATACGCAATAAAACATAAGCAACCGCATACCAGAAGGTATAGCCTTCCCGGCCGATCTGGCTCGATTCACTGGCAAAACCGATCAGCATATCGAGTGTCAACAAGACAAGCAGCACAGATAACACCCCTGTTGCCACCGCCTTACCAATATATCGATCAAGGATTTGCATTATGAGGTGGCCGGCCTTTGTTTGTGCCTGGAAAAAATATGTTTAAGCGATGGCCATGACAGGAATAAAGAAATCGCCATAAACAACATGACGACATGTACCCACCACATGCCGATGGCATAGGATATTTCATTCTTTTCGATCCAAACACGCGATACGTTGAGCAGGTTGGTATAGATAATATAGATCAGCAGGGCCAGGCCCAGCTTGGTATAACGCCCCTGCCGGGCCGATGTTTTACTCAAGGGGATGGCCAGGATAGCCAGAATAATACTCAACAGCACTGTCGATACCCGCCATTGTAACTCGGCGATATCAAAACGTGTCCCTGACTGCCACAAGCTCAGGCTTGATTTCTCTTTATAACGCTTATGTTTGCTCAACAAGCCCTGATCCGTCAAACGCATGCCATGTTTTTTAAAGCGGATTACCACATAATCTTCTGTACCCGGTTGTCCTTCATAACGAAAACCGTTTTCCAGCACCAGATAGCGAATCCCACTCTGTTCCTCCTGCATCTGATAACCAGTGGCCGAGGCGATGAGAGAATTGGTCTTGTCTTCTGTCCGTTGAATAAAGATGTTACGAAGTTTGCCGTCATCCTCTTTCGTCTCTTCAATATAGATCACCCCCTTGCTTCCGGGAATCTCACGAAATCGACCTGCACTCAGCATCTGCACATCGGTCGTCGATTCCGCCTGTTGCACGAGCTGGCGACTTTTATCATCGGCCCAGGGTGCTAAATAGAGGGACAAAATACCGATCATGGTGCCAAACAGGAGCGCCAGGCGCAAAACGGGCATGATCAGGCGGGTCTGACCAATACCACAGGCGAGCAGGACCACCATTTCATTGTCACGATAGAGGCGGCTAAAGGCAAGCAGCACGGCCAGGTAAAAGGCCAGTGGTAATACAAACACCAGATTGCTGATGCTCTTGAGGCCGAGCAAAATCATAATGGTATCGACCTGCAGATTGCCGGCTGCCGCCTTGGTATAAAGCCCCACCAACTGCCCACTGAAAAATATAAGAAACAATACCGCAGCCACACCGAGCAGTGAGGTAAATATCTCCTTAATCAGGTACTTATTGATTATTAGCACAAAATAAAACCGAAAATGTCAGTCATCCTTTAGCAGCGTCCACCGCTATTCATCCTTATATAATTGTAATACCATTATATACCACTGCCTACCGGCACAGCCGACATCCCCGAACACAGCTATAATGACAAGGAGATTACATGGATATTTCGCTCGACAGTTCAAACCCTGAGCAATTTGACACCGATTGCATCGTTGTTGGTGTATATGAAGAAAAAGAGCTCACCCCCAGTGTCGAGCGCCTGGATAAGGCCAGCAAGGGTTTTTTCTCCAAAATGATCGAAAGTGGTGATATCGAAGGCAAACAGGGACAAACCCTGCTCCTGCACCATATCGAGGGTATTGCGGGCCGGCGTGTCTTGCTGGTGGGTGCAGGCCGCAAGGAAAAACTGAACACCACGCAGTTTAAAAAGATTGTCAACTCGGCCATCAATGTGCTGGATGCAACCGCCAGTGAGTCGGCCCTGTTCTGTCTACTGGAACTCGAGCCAGCCAATATGGGGACGCACAAAAAAATCCGCCATATGATCGAAAGCGCCTATCACGGCCAGTATCGATTTGAACAACTCAAAAGTGAAAAAGAACCGCCAACACACCCGTTAAAATCACTAACGATTTATACCGAAGAGTCGGCAGCGGATACGAATATCGCCGCCCTGAGCGAGGCCACGGCGATCAGTCAGGGTGTCGCCCTGGCACGCGACCTGGGTAACCTCCCCGGCAATATCTGCACCCCCAGCTATCTGGCGGAACAGGCCAAGACACTGGAGCAGGATTACCCGAACTTTAAAACAACAATACTCGACGAAAAGGAGATGCAAAAACTGGGCATGGGCGCCCTGCTCTCCGTGGCCAAGGGCAGTCGCGAACCGGCCAAGCTGATCGTCATGCATTATCAGGGGGCTGGCAAGAATGACAAGCCGCATGTCCTGGTAGGCAAAGGGATCACCTTCGACGCCGGTGGTATCTCCATTAAACCCGCCGCCGCCATGGATGAAATGAAATTTGATATGTGTGGCGCCGCCGGTGTCATCGGCACCATGAAGGCCGTGGGTGAACTGCAACCGAAACTCAACATCATCGGCATCGTGCCCAGTTGCGAAAACCTGCCCGATGGCAATGCCAACAAACCGGGCGATATTGTCACCAGCATGTCCGGGCAAACCATTGAAATACTCAACACCGATGCCGAAGGCCGACTCATCCTGTGCGATGCACTCACTTATAGTGAAAAATTTAAACCTGCATCGGTGATCGATGTTGCCACCCTCACCGGTGCCTGCGTTGTTGCCCTCGGCAAACACCCGGCCGGTTTACTGGGTAATAATGAGGCCCTGCTCGAGGACATCGAGAATGCGGCAAACCAAAGTGGCGATCGCGTCTGGCGCATGCCCTTGTGGGAAGAATATCAGGAGCAACTGAAGAGTAATTTTGCCGACATGGCCAATATCGGTGGCCGTGAAGCCGGTACCATCACGGCGGCGTGTTTCCTGTCACGCTTTACCAAGAAATTGAACTGGGCCCATCTCGATATCGCCGGCGTTGCCTCGCAGTCCGGTCAGGAAAAAGGTGCAACAGGGCGCCCTGTCGCCTTACTCACGCAATATTTGCTGGACCGGGCCAAGTAGGTCAGGGCAAGAAAGATGACACGAATCGATTTTTATGTTTCGAACAACAACGAGGAAAATGCACGCTCGCAATTCGCCTGTCGACTGGCCGAAAAGGCCTATTCACAGAAACACAAAATCTATATTCATACCACCTCCCAACAGGAGACTGAGCAACTGGATCGATTCATGTGGTTGTTTAAGGCCGGCAGTTTCCTGCCACACTGTGCCTATGGTGCAGAGTCCATGGAAGAGACGCCTATCATCATTGGCCATGAGCATGCGCCGGAACAGGATACCGATATCCTGATTAATCTGGCGGCGCAGGTGCCACCCTTTTACAGCCGTTTTGATCGTGTGGTGGAGTTTGTGTCCGGTAATGAAGCGACACGCCAACAGGCCCGTGAACGCTACAAGCACTATCGCGATCGTGGTTACCAGGTCACAACGCACAATCTGCCGGACTAAAAAAACAAGATGACTAAGGCGTCGGACAAGGCAAACGATCAGGATGAGAATAATGACTCTCTGGTCATGGCGCTTGAGTCGATCAAAAGTCTATTGGCCACGAGTGAAAAAAGGCGCGCCCAGGTAGATGAAGAAGGCACTGATATGGCGGAAACCCGGCAGGCAGAGGCGGAGGATGCCTCTGAAACCGAGGTACCGGTACTGGAGGACATCATTATTCCCGGCAGGCCCGCTCCAGGCAAGGCCACGCAAGGACAGGATGAACAAGCAGCGGAGACCAATCCAGTGGCACAAGCAGAGATCGATGCCGATGAGCTGCTGGCCTTTCAATTACAACTCGAACAGGAATTACATGATCGCTTATCAAACTATGCCGGTCAGCTGGAACATGAATTAAAGGAAAAGATCGCGGCCTTTGTTCAGCAGCAACTCAAAGAATAAATTTATAATACTCCATCCCCATAACGCTCATACATATAACACATGCCATGCGGCAGGTAGTGGGGAATTTTATAATAGATATCGATAATAAACTTTAGGACTTCATCCCGATAGCGTGGATAATTAAAGCCACGGCCCAAGGCGTAATAATATTCCGTCTCTGCAACAGCGAGGGTCTTCACGCTTAAGGAATCGAAATAGGGTCTAAACTGCTCAAAATCAGGCGAATAACTCACGACTAGGATATTCTTGCCTTGCAGCTGGCGAAAATCCGTTATCTTTTCATCCTGTCGTGCGTGAAAGGAGCCATAACCAAACACCATGATATGTTGCCGGCTTGCATAGGATAGCAGAGCGGATTCGGTGTAGCTGTCCGTGGCAAAGACAAACTCATCCTTATACTCGTCAAGGCCGGCCAGGATTTCTTGCGTGTGAAAACCATAGACGACATCTTTATAGGTATTCGGATTCGACTTGAACAGGCCCGGAGCCAAGGCAAGGATGACCAATAAGGCGACAATATGGACTATGGTAAAGGGCAGCATGAAATGAAGGCAGTGCATCAGTTCCTTTTTGCTTAACACCGCGGCAAGGGCAATAAACAGGAAGGGGACAAAACTCAGGAACCAGTGCAGCCCGATGCTCTTCCACGGTGCCAGCAACAGAAAAAACACCATCGGCAACAGAAACAGCCCCCAAAACACACCCTCGCCGCCACGCCGCATTCCTTGCAGGATAGGCCGGTAATGTTTAAACAGGTAATAGAGGATTGGCGGCGTCACCAGATAGGCAAGCGTAACCAGATATTTCCAAAGATTGCCATAGGCGAATTGTTGGCCCGAGGTGCGATTGAATAGATTGAACAGGTAGTTGTTCCAGCAGTTATGATAATTCCAATACAGATTCAAGCCGATAGCCGGCAGGCAGGCGGCGAACAGGATGAGCAAACCGAGATAGGGCCGGATGCCGCGCCGCACAAATAAAATCAAATACAGCAGATAGGCAAAACCGAGCAAGACCGCAAAGAATTTTGATAAAAAGGCCAGCCCCAGAAAAAGCCCGGCCAGGCCATACCAGATAAAGCTGTCATTGCGCTGCGCCTGGTAGAAACAGAGTGCGGATAGGAATGACCAGAGGATCAAGGGTGTATCCGTGGTCATGAGCACACCCACCACATTCACCGGTAACAATAGATAAAGCATCGCGGCATAGGCCGCCTTCTCGGGCTGCCGGTCTTTCAACAACTGATAGATGATCCAGCCAATGGCGGTCAGGATCAGCACGGCTGGCAGGCGTAACCAGATGGCCGCATCGCTCACCGCTAACAAGGGGCTGAGCATCCAGGCCACCATGGGCGTATGGTCATAATAACCATAGTCGGGGTATTTGCCCCAGGTAATGAAATAGGCCTCATCACCGGTCATGGGGAGCAGGTCAGCGACGAGCAAACGGATGAAAAAGGTGCTCAGCAGGACAGTATAAAACAGCCTTCCGGGGTCTTGCGTCGTCAACATCCTTGGTGAACCTTTACTGTCTTGGCCGAGGTGGGGGTGGGGGCCCTATGATACACGCCCAAAGAAATCATGCCCAACCCACTTTGCGGGTGAATTTTGCGCCCCAAGGGTGCGGACTACACCTTGCCTTGATGTATTGGCAGGGCTCTGAAGACGTCAATCTATATTGAGACAGTGTCTTAGTTCTGTATAATCGTCCGAATGTGTGCGTATTGTGCAGCGATCTGGGGCTATAAGCACTGGTCGATACGCCTGTTATCAACACCAACATGAAGCAAACGCAATCCGTGGATAAGACATACAAGCCGCAAGACATCGAACAACGCTGGTACAAAACCTGGGAAGAAAAAAACTACTTCGCCCCCTCCGGTGAGGGTCAGCCCTATTGCATCATGCTCCCGCCCCCCAATATCACCGGCAGCCTGCACATGGGGCATGCCTTTCAGGACACCATCATGGATGCCCTGAGCCGTTACCACCGTATGAAGGGTCACAACACCCTGTGGCAGGCGGGGACCGACCATGCCGGCATTGCCACGCAAATGGTGGTGGAACGTCTGCTCCAGGCCGAAGGCAAGACCCGCCATGACGTGGGCCGGGATGCCTTTATCGACCGGGTATGGGACTGGAAGGAACACTCCGGCGGTACGATTACGCGCCAGTTGCGCCGCCTGGGGGCCTCCCTCGACTGGTCGCGGGAACGCTTTACCATGGATGAGGGATTGTCCGAGGCGGTCCAGGAGGTCTTTGTCCGTCTGCATGAGGAAGGCCTGATCTATCGCGGCAAGCGCCTGGTGAACTGGGACCCGGTGTTGCATACCGCGGTATCCGACCTGGAGGTGATCTCCGAAGAGGAAAACGGCCACCTCTGGCACATGCGTTATCCACTTACCGACGGCTCCGGTCACCTGGTGGTCGCCACCACCCGCCCGGAGACCATGCTCGGCGACACCGCCGTCGCCGTGCACCCGGAAGACAATCGCTATCGGGACCACATCGGCAAGACCATCACCCTGCCGCTGGTGGGCCGACAGATCCCCATCATCGCCGACGACTATGTCGATCCCGAGTTCGGTACTGGCTGCGTGAAGATCACCCCGGCGCATGACTTTAATGACTATGACATGGGCAAACGCCATAAACTGCCGATGATCAACATCTTCACCATCGATGCCTGCATCAATGACGAGGCCCCCGAGGCCTACCGCGGCATGGATCGGTTTGATGCACGCAAGAAGATCCTGGCCGAGCTGGAGGCCGCCGGGCTGCTGGACAAGGTCGATGACCACAAACTGATGGTGCCGCGCGGGGATCGTTCCGGCTCCGTCATCGAGCCCTATCTCACGGATCAATGGTATGTGAAGATCGCCCCCCTGGCCGAACCGGCCATCAAGGCGGTGGAGGACGGCCACATCCGCTTTGTGCCGGACAACTGGAAGAACACCTATTTCGACTGGATGCGCAACATCCAGGACTGGTGCATCTCGCGTCAGATCTGGTGGGGCCATCGCATCCCCGCCTGGTACGACGACCAGGGCCAGGTCTATGTCGGCCGGAGTGAGCAGGAGGTGCGCGACAAGCACCAACTCGGTGATCGCAAGCTGCGTCAGGACGAAGACGTGCTCGATACCTGGTTTTCCTCGGCGCTATGGCCCTTCTCCACCCTCGGTTGGCCGGAACAGACCGAGCCACTGAAGACCTTTTACCCGACCTCGGCGCTGGTCACCGGCTTTGACATCATCTTCTTCTGGGTCGCCCGCATGATCATGATGGGCCTCAAGTTTATGGGTGAGGTGCCCTTCAGGGAGGTCTATGTCACCGGCCTGATCCGCGATGCCCACGGCCAGAAGATGTCCAAGTCGAAGGGCAATGTACTCGACCCCATCGATCTCATCGACGGCATCGAACTGCAAGCACTGCTGGACAAACGCACCACCGGCATGATGCAACCGCACCTGAAGGAGAAGATCACCAAGCAGACGAAAAAGGAATTCCCCGACGGTATCCCCGCCTTCGGCACCGATGCCCTGCGCTTTACCATGGCGGCACTCGCCTCCACCGGCCGTGACATCAATTTTGATCTGGGCCGTACCGAGGGTTATCGCAACTTCTGTAACAAACTCTGGAACGCCGCCCGCTACGTGCTGATGAATACCGAGGGCAAAGACTGCGGCGTGAAGAATAAGCAGGTGGAACTTTCGGTGGCGGATCGTTGGATCCTCTCGCGTCTGCAACAGACCATCAAGACCTTTGAAGACAACATCAAACTATACCGTTTCGATCGTATCGCCCAGGCGATCTATGAATTTACCTGGGATGAATACTGCGATTGGTATCTGGAATTGTCCAAGCCGGTGCTCATGGGCACGGACAGCAGCAAAGAGGCCAAACGCGGTACCCGCCAGACCCTGGTACGGGTACTCGAGGCCCTGTTACGCCTGGCCCACCCCTTGATGCCCTATATCACCGAGGAGATCTGGCAGCGCGTCGCGCCCCTGGCCGGCAAGAAGGGGCATAGCATCATGCAGCAGGGTTTCCCGGAAGTGGATGAGGCCAGGATCGATCAGGCGGCGGTGGATGAACTGAACTGGATCAAACAGCTGATCATCGGCATTCGCCAGATTCGCAGTGGCATGGACATCAAACCGAGCAAACCCCTGCCGGTATTGTTGCAAAATGGCACGGCACAGGATCAACAACGCCTGCAGACCAACCAGGGCTTTATTGAATCCCTGGCCAAGACCGAATCCATCACCTGGCTCGGCCAGGAGGAGGCCCCGGAATCGGCCACGGCCCTGGTGGGTGAAATGAAGGTGCTGGTGCCCATGGCCGGTCTCATCGACAAACAGGCCGAACTGGCGCGTCTGCATAAAGAGATCGACAAACTGCAAAATGAGGACAAGCGTACCGCAGGCAAACTCAATAACAGCAGCTTTGTCGACAAGGCCCCCGCCGCCGTGGTGCAAAAGGAACGCGACAAACTGGCCGATATCAAGGCGGCACTGGCGAACCTGACCGAGCAAAAGGCCAAGATCGAAAAATTATAAGGACAGGAAGGCAAACCAAATGAGTGATTATGCATTTACCCTGGAAATGGATGTGCGCGATTATGAATGTGACATCCAGGGCATCGTCAATAATGCCGTTTACCAGAACTATCTGGAACACGCCCGGCATGAATATCTGAAGCAGGTCGGCATCGACTTTGCCGAATATGCCCGTAATGGCATCAACCTCGTGGTGGTGCGCGCCGAACTGGATTACAAGCTGCCGTTAATGAGCGGCGATAGGTTCCAGGTTGGTTTGAACATGCAGCGCGAATCCAGGATCAAGTTTGCCTTTTATCAGGACATCATCCGCCTGGCCGATGAGAGGATTATGGTCAAGGGCAAGATCATCGGCACTGCCTTGAATCCAAAGGGCCGCCCGGCCATACCGGCAGAGCTGGACCGTTTGCTCGCCTGAAGCCCGCTATTCCTTTCCAAAGGTGAAATATCTATGTTGAAGTGGTAGGGCCAAGACTTCGCCCTGCCACAATTAAGGCAGCACCCATTGAACCACAAGAATGATGGAACCGATAAACAGAGCGACGGCAACCAGTCCCAGGGTGATGTATTGCCATGCCTCGCCGTGTTGAAAATCCCGTTGGTAGTTTTTACTGGTCTGTACACCGATCATGGCGGCCAACACACTGTGCGCGACCTGCCAGAGCGTTGGTTTTCGTTTTTGCTGTTCATCCATTCTGTTATCACTCGTAAGATTTAATTCAAGTCTGCCTATACAACAGCCGTCCGGCCTCAAAAATACGGTTTGACGGTCGCCTGCCTTGATAAGGCACAGCACGCGGCAAGACAAAACCAGACAACATGGGATTATAACGGCGAAATTGTTTTATGGAAGGTCTGTTCCCAGCTTCCTTGTGTAATTGATTTTTTATTCGAGTTCCTGCGCCATCCTGCGGCCCTTGTCCTCATCCACAAACCAGAGCAACACGCCACCGGCGATGAACAGCACGATAATCGATAAAATCGCAAGGCGCGGGTCCTTGGTGAGCAGCCCGACCACACCCATGATCAGGGGCCCAAACACCGCGGCGAATTTACCCAGCATATTATAGAAGCCGAAAAACTCCGCCGATTTATTCGCGGGAATAATCCGTGCGTAAAAAGACCGACTCAGTGACTGTACCCCGCCCTGCACCAGCCCCACCACGATCGCCAGGCCATAGAATTCGGCAATACTGTCCATCTGGAAGGCCCAGATGGTGACACCGATGTAAACCCAGATGGCAATAAAAATGCCACGTTTGGCACCAATACGTCCACCCAACAGGCCAAAGGCAATGGCGGCGGGAAAGCCAACGAACTGGGTAATCAACAGGGCGGTGATCAAATGGTCACTCTCCAGTCCGATGGACTGGCCATAGGCGATCGCCATGCGCACAATCGTATCGACACCGTCGATATATAACCAATAGGCGATCAGAAACAGGAACACCACCCGCAACTTGCGCACCTGATCAAAGGTATGCACAAGCTGTCGCCAACCATCGAGCACGGCCTGACTGCTGAAGCTGTTTTTATTGGTCCTTTTCTCGTGCACAAACATCAATAAGGGGATGGAAAACAGGGCCCACCAGATCGCCACGGAAATGAAACTGACACGTACGGCCTCGGCCTGACCGGACAGACCAAACAGCCCCGGTTTAAGAAACATCAGCACATCAAAGGCAAACAACAGCCCGCCGCCAAGATAGCCCAGGGCAAACCCCAGGGCGGAGACGAAATCAAAACGATCCCGTGGTGACACACTGAGCAACAGCGCATCATAGAAGATATTGGCCCCGGAAAAACCGACGGTCCCCAGGATAAACAGCATGATGGCCAGGATCCATTCACCCTGCTCGACGAAAAACAGACCGGCCGAGGCAAGGATACCAAGTACGGCAAAACAGGCCAGCAGCATCTTCTTGATCCCGCCGGCATCGGCGATTGCCCCCAGGATCGGTGCCAGCAGCACAATGATGATACTGGCAATGGCATTGCCAAAACCCAGTATCTCAAATGAATTCCCCGAGGCATTCACTCCGCTGTCCCAATACTCCTGGAAAAACAGCGGAAAGAAACCGGCCATGACCACCGTCGCATAGGCCGAATTGGCCCAGTCATAAAAGGCCCAGGACATGATCTGTTTATTTAGTTTTTGTGACACCCAAGATCCTTTATTCTTTTAAAACTTGTTTGACTCTCCCCAGTATAGTGACAAAACCCTCCCTGTCGATGCTGACAACATCACCGGTATCATACCAGCCATCACCAAGTGGCGTTTGCGGCCTTTGCAGTTGACCGGGACGATCGCGCATCAAATAACCCAACATGATATTCGGTCCCTTCACAAACAGCTGCCCACCATCTGCCACACCAGCGACTGCTTCGAGTTTATGACGAATACCCGGCAGGAACTTTCCTACCGTTCCCGGTTTCAAATCCAGCGGCGTATTGGCACAGAGCACCGGGCTCGTCTCCGTTGTGCCATAACCTTCGAGCACCCGCAGCCCAAACTTGTCACTCCATTCATGCCGCGTTGCATCGGTAATCTTCTCACCACCGGCAAACACATAACGCATACTGTAAAAGTCATAGGGATGGGCAAACTGGGCATAACCCTTTAAAAAGGTGTTCGTGCCAAACATGATGGTCGCATTCGTGGAATAGACCAGTTCGGGGATGATCCGATAATGCATTGGACTGGGGTAATAAAAGGTACGAATACCGGCCGTCAAGGGAAGCAGACAGCCCGCCATGAGCCCAAAGGAATGATACATGGGCAGGGCACTAAAGATGATATCCTGTGAATTGAAATCGATCTTGGCCGCCAATTGCGCCGTGTTGGCCATGATGTTGCTGTGCGATAACACCACCCCCTTGGCTGGCCCCTCAGTGCCTGAAGTAAACAACACCACGGCCGCATCATCAGGCTGAACTGTTCCAGCCATGTGTTTATAACTCACAGAGGGGAATGCGGCGGCAAGCAAGGCAAACAGGCTGTCTTTCCATCGGACCCGCTTGACCACATCCTCCAGGTAAATGATCTCGGCATGCCCTTGCAGTTGCGCAATGGATTCCTCCAGCCTTGTGGTCTGTACAAACTGCCTGGAGGTATAAATCCGCTCAAGCGCCGCCGCCTTACATGCATCGACAAGACCATTCTTGCCACTGGAAAAATTCAGCATCACCGGAATACGCCCCTGACTGAGTATCGCCAACAGGCTGATCACCGCAGCGTTGGTATTCGGTAACAGGATACCGATGTAATCCCGATGTGCCGTCCCCCTGCGAATGAAACGACCAAGGGTAAAGCACTGCCTCAGCAATTGAACATAGCTCAAGGGTAACCGCTGAATATCCTCAATAATGGGGTACTTGTGACCATGCAGACGCATACCATCCAGCACCGCCGTAAAAATGCTGCGCCGATAATTGCTGGTGGTAAACATCATCTCCGTCATCACATCGGACAACACCTGCCCGGCATAGATACGCCGTTGCCGGCCATGTATATGAGTCGGGGCAAGGATCTGACGTGGCGCTAACACGGTGAGTGTGATCTTCGGAAACCAGCGTAACTTGATGCGCCCACGCAGGCGCGAAAACATGGAATACTGTGCACCTTCAATGCGTACCGGCAACACCTGCGCCCCGGAGCGATCCGCAACCAGACCCGGTCCGTGGTAGATCTTCATCAGCGAACCCGTCATGGTGATACGCCCCTCGGGAAAGATCGTCACTGTGCGCTCTTGCTGGATATAACGGATCATCGCCCGCAGGGAAAACGGCTTCAGTGGATCCAGTACAAACAGATCCACTAGTGGCCGCACCAGCCTTGCATAGCGCCGCCGGGCAATCTGGGTATTAATGGCAAAACTCATACGCCCCGGAAAAAACACCGTCAACAAGACCGCGTCGAGAAAGGAGCTATGATTGGCGATGATCAACACCCGCTTGCCCGCCGCACGATAGTGTTCGAGGCCCTTGACCTCGACGTGGTAGACAAGTTTCAGGATTGTGCGCAGCAGGAGTTTTAGCATGGGTTGTGGTTGTCTGGATTAGGCTTTCTTAGAGTTTACTCAAGAATTGGGGGGTTTGCCGGGTTTGTTTAGTGGGTTCCCTCCCCTCTACTAAGAGGCAACATTAATATGGAATCACTGGCTCGGGACTGTAGGAGCGGACTGTGTCCGCGATGAAATGACCCGCTGATGGCTAGATTTATCTCGGTTATTTAATTTGAATCGCTAACGCGATGCTGAATCTTAAGTCCGTTCTCGGACGGACGACCTGAGCATTAGCGAAGTAGTACTGAATGAAACCCGAAGGGATTCTACAGTGCGGCCGAGGTCCTTTCTTGTTGCGACAAGGAATAACCCGAAGAAACGCTTCCCAATGGTGCAAACTTGTTACCTCAAACGAGGACGATTGCATAATGCAATTTAGTGTCTCAATTTACTCGTTTTGATAATGAGACAGGCAAGGTATAATTCAAAATGAAAACAAACATTTATGCAAGACTATTAGAGATTACTGATATTAACTATACGGACCCAGCGGGGCCGGTATAGTAACTGTTAGGCCACCTAGAATTAAGATATGTCCGGATATCGTATGATAAAAATGCGTTACATAGATGCATCTGCATTAATCAAACTTGTTATCGATGAAGATGACTGTGCAGATATTAGAGAATTCTTTCGTAAGAATGTGAATTTCTGTACCACTTCGCTATGTCTATCTGAAGCTTTGAGCCGTATAAAGGGGTTATGGAAGAAAGGAAAGCATGGTCAGGCAAAATTATCTATGGAAGGATATTTATCCTCAACCAGAACCCTACTTGGTTACACACATACAATTGTAAAGACTAGTGGAAAAATAGAAATAGATGAAAGTGTGTTATCAGATGCATCTACTCATTTAGAAGTAGAAAAAATAGCACAAACATATAAGTTAGATCTATCAGATGCATTGCAACTCTTTACTAT
>Ga0316193_10001340_pt1 | contig 16487 bp, 14 predicted proteins | sample MerIslsedime2_MG_FD_207735 | JGI IMG/M metagenome (GOLD analysis project Ga0316193, IMG submission 207735) | Coastal sediment microbial communities from Maine, United States - Merrow Island sediment 2 | ecosystem: Environmental > Aquatic > Marine > Coastal > Sediment | place: USA: Maine...
GTATCAATTGTTCAGACCTTCCCTAGGCTACGAAAAGCCTTGCCTGCATCGCAGCACGCCAAAGCCAGACATGGAGCCCGGGATGAAAGCGTAGCCGTGAAGACCCATGTATTTCCAGCGCCCCGGGAATCCGACAACGATACCCTGGTGTGGATCACCCTCGACGGTCGCAACCAGCGAGACGGTGAATGGTTGGCGGACCAGGATCTGGACGCGGCGACGCGTGAATCCCTTTGGACCGAGCCCAAACATAACGAGCGTCGCCACTTGGAGCGGAGTGTGTTTTTGGCGATCGTCCGGGTTGACAGCGTGACCGGCGCCGACGAACTGATCGGTCTGACCCTGTTGGTGGAAGCCAAGCGGGCCATCATCGTCTGCTATGGGGTCGGAACCCTGATTGATGAGGTCCTGGACAAAGTGGCTACGCGGACCCCTGGCACGGGTTCATCCCAGTTGCTACCTGCGGTGGTAATTGCCCTGGTGAAACCTCTGGAACCGGAGATCACCCTGCTTACGGACCGCATCGATGCTCTGGAAGACGATGCCATGGGGGTACACCGTGAAGGGCTTGCTCGACGGGTAACCGAAGCCGGACGACAGGTGCTGGCGGTGCGTCGCTACCTGGAGCCGATGCGGGACGAGATGAACTTTCTGGCGTTCAATCCCGACGAGTTGCCCGGGGCCACCAGTCCACGCCATCTCCGCCGTGCGGCCGAGTACCTGAGTCGTCTGATCGGGCGGCTGGACAGTGCCCACAAAAGGGTGGGGCTGCTGTTCAGTCAGCTTCGCAATCTCGATGAAGCCCATCTTGCCCGTGCCATGCACAAACTCATGATTGTCGCCACCGTGTTCCTGCCCCTGACCTTCGTCACAGGACTGCTGGGCATCAACGTGGCTGGGATTCCGGAAGCCCAGAATCCGACCGCGTTCTGGCTGGTGTGCGGCTTTCTCCTGGGAGTGGCGGTGCTGGCATTGATTCTGATCCGATGGCGGCGCTGGATGTAACCCGTCCACCCGACGGATAGACGCACGCTTCGGTGCGTGCCCGGGCGGATCAAAGCCGGTCTTCGACCGGCATCATCTCAATGAACCCCGACGTGAATCTTTGACCAAATGTCGACGCGGGTTTATTTTCGTACCGGCCCTCTACGCCGTCCGTCTCGGTAATAGATGGTTTATCAGGATTCGCCCCGGGTATCCGGTGCCCAGATGCAGTACTGAAGATCCAGGCTGCGCTCCGCCAACTCAGTCAGGGCAATCCGGGTTGTGAAAGCGTTGAGTGTGTTCTGGGATAGTTGGTTGGCAGGCCTGCGCAGCCGACGACGGTCAGCACGAGCGCAACCACGGGCCACAGTTTGAGCAGGCCGTGTGGGATTCTCCCGGCGGTGGTAACTGAGCGGTTCGATGGCGAACCGTGTTGCTCATCACCGCGATATCTCCCAACATTGTGGGCCCAAGCGCCCGGGGAGACGTGCAATGAATCAAACCAATCCGCAGGTGGCCGCCACCGCGGCTCCGCCCATCGCAGAGGTTCAGGCACGGATACAGGGGCGCAGTTTTACCGGCGACCGTCCACTTCTGGATGTTTCCCAGGCGGTCCCCAGCTATCCGCCGGCGGCGTCTTTGCGAGCGCATCTCGCCGAGTTGGTGACCCAACCGGATACCTCGCTCTACACCGGAATTTCAGGGTTACCGGATTTGCGACGGGAATTGGCCTCACGAATTTCGCAGGACTACCAGGGCACGGTGGATGCGGATCAGGTGTGCATCACTGCGGGCTGCAACCAGGCCTTTTGCGTCGCTGTCTCCGCACTGGCGCAGGCGGGTGATGAGGTCATCATGCCGGTGCCCCATTATTTCAACTATCAGATGTGGTTGGAAAGCAGCGGCATACGCCCCGTGGCGCTGCCCACATCGGAGCATCTCGGCTTGGTCCCGGATCCCACGCTGGCCGAGCCCCTGATCACGGACCGGACCCGCGCCATCGTTCTGGTTTCCCCCAATAATCCAACCGGAGCGGTCTATCCGCCGGACACCATCTCTGCCTTCCGGGATCTGGCCGCACACCACGGCATTGCTCTGGTCGTGGACGAGACCTACCGGGATTTTCGCGCAGACACTGGACCACCCCACGATCTTTTTTCGGTCCCCGGCTGGGATGACACGCTGGTTCACCTATACAGCTTTTCCAAGGTGTACAGCCTGACCGGCTATCGAGTCGGCGCCGTGGTCTGCAGCCCGCGCCTGCTGGCCCAGATCGAGAAGCTGATGGACTGCGTCGCCATATGTGCCCCCAGAATCGGCCAGCGGGCCGCGCTGTTCGGACTGCGTTCGGCAGGTGCCTGGAAGGAACAGAAGCGTCAGCTTATGGTCCAGCGCCTCGCTGCGATGAAGGCGGCCTTCGATCATCCCGATTTGCGTTACGAGTTGGTGTCTTCCGGCGCCTATTTTGGCTATGTCCGCCACCCGTTCGAGGCCGAGACAGCCCTCTCCGTGGTCCACCGCCTGATTGATCAGCATCATCTGCTGTGTCTCCCCGGCAGCGCCTTTGGACCGGGACAGGAACGCTATCTTCGGTTCGCATTCGCCAATCTGGAGGCAACCGAGCTACCCGGTTTAGTGCAGACTCTGCTACAAAGTCAGAATCCGCTCTAGGAGCATGTGGGAGAAGCGATCCATGACGCGAAAAACCAATTCCTTGCAAGCTGCCTCCACCGGGCGCCGGCGGTTTTTGCTGGCCTCGGCCGCCATGACCGTCGCCGGAGCCGCGGGGATATCAGGCCGCGCCGCGCGGGCCGCGGGTAGCTTGAAGGTCGGCACCTACGGCGGTTACTTCAAGGACTCGTTCGACAAGCACATCTATCCCGATTTCACCCGAGAGACAGGGATCGAGATCGAATCCATTGCGGAACCCACCGGTGAGGCCTGGCTGGTTCAGCTCAATGCCGCAGCCCGCGCGGGACAGGCGCCGGCGGATGTATCCATGATGTCGCAGGTGGCCATGCTCAAAGGACAGGACAGCGAACTCTGGGCGCCCCTGGATCTGGCCCGGATCCCGAATTACAGGTATTTGCTGCCCCAGTACGTGCATCGTTACCCGGATCGACGGGTGGATGGCATCGGCGCGGTGGCCTGGTACATCACCCTGGTCAGCAACACCGACGTCTATCCCGAGGCGCCCACAAGCTGGGGTGACCTCTGGAGTCCGGACAAGCCCGATAGCCTGGGCCTGCTGGCGCTGGTGTCCAACTCCTTTCTGCTGGAGATCACCGCCACCACCTTCTTCGGCGGCACCGATGTTCTCGGAACCGAGGACGGAATTCTTCGGGTTATGGCCAAGCTGGCCGAACTCAAGCCCAACGTCAAACTGTGGTACCGGGACGAGGGGCAGTTCCAGCAGGCGCTGCAGTCCGGTGAGATCCCCATGGGCCAGTACTACCACGATGTGGCGGGCCTGGCGGCGGCAGAGGGCTTCCCGGTGCGTTCCACCATGCCCAGGGAGGGTGGAGTGAATGACTCCGGATGCTGGGCGTTGTCGCGTGCATCGGACAAGGTGGACGAGGCCCATATATTCATGGACTACATGTGCCGACCGGAAGTGCAGGCCACACTCTCACGCAAGGTCGGCACTGCGCCCACCGTGCGCCGCGATGCCACCGATCTGAGCGACGCGGAGTTCGACGCCGTCTCGAGCTCCATTCCGCCGATCATTCCCCTGTACGAAATGTACAACGAGCGGGACGAGTGGCTGAATCAACAGTGGACCGAGCTTGTGACCGGGTGATCCAACGGCCCAATCCCGGCAAATTGGAGTCGCGGTAATGCCAGGCCATGGCTGAACTGTCCCTGGAGGGCATCGGCAAGCGGTTTGGAGCGATCACCGCCGTCACCGATGTCACGCTGGACATCCCATCGGGAGACCTGGTGTGTCTGCTCGGTCCATCGGGCTGCGGCAAGACAACGCTGCTGCGTCTGATTGCCGGACTGGATGCCCCCAGTGAGGGACGGATTCTGCTGGACGGCGAGGACATCACCGCGGTACCGGCCCACCAACGCAACTTTGGCATGGTGTTTCAGTCGCTGGCCTTGTTTCCCCACCTCAGCGTGGCGGACAACATCAGCTACGGTCTGCGGGTGCGGGGCGTTGCTGCCGCCGCCCGTCGTAAACGCGCCGAAGCATTGCTGGAACTGGTTCGTTTACCGGGCATCGCAGATCGTCACGTGGCACAGCTCTCCGGCGGCCAGCGGCAACGGGTCGCCATCGCCCGCGCACTGGCTCTGGAACCGAAGATCTTTCTGTTGGACGAGCCCATGTCTGCCCTGGATGCCAAGCTGCGGGAAGCAATGCAAGTGGAGCTGAGCCAGCTTCAGCGGCGCCTGGGCATAACTACCGTGGTGGTGACCCACGATCAGCGCGAGGCCATGACCATGGCCGACACCATCGTCGTCATCGGTGCCAATCGGGTGCAGCAGGTGGGTGCGCCGCTGGACATCTACCGCCGGCCCCGGAACAGCTTTGTGGCCGATTTCATCGGCTCCATAAATCTGCTGCCAGGGGTCGTGTCGGGACCTGCCGAAGCCACGGTGGGCGATACCCAATTGCGCGTGCTCGAGGTGGGCGACGGAGTCGGGGAGGGCGACCGGGCGCTGATTGCAGTGCGGCCCGAGGATGTGCATCTGCTGTCGACCGATGAGCGCCGGGACAACACCCTGTCGGGCACGGTGAGCTATGTGCGGGATCTGGGCTCCCAGGTTGAAACCCACGTGGACTGTGGCGGTGAGACGGTCGTCAGCGTGAGCGCGCCCAAGGACCGCCCCGCTGTGGCGGTGGCTGATGCGGTGCGGGTGGAGCTTCCGATGGCGGCGTGCCGGGCCCTGGCGCCGTGATCGATCGCACCCCGCGCGGAGCCGGAGCCTATGTAATGGCCTTTGGCCCCGGCCTGATGCTGGCCGTCTTTTTCCTGGTGCCCTTCGGCATCATGCTGCTGGTGAGCGTCGCCGAAGCGGTCAAAGGCGGGGCCTACAATCTGGTTTTCGACGGCAGTCACTATGCCCGGTTCTTCACGCCGTTTTTCGGCCGTGTGCTGGCATTTTCCATATTGATCGCCCTGCTGACAGCCTGCATCTGCATCACCGTGGGCTTCCCGTTTACCTACGCTCTGACCCGGTTTGGGCACCGCACACAGGTTGTCTGGCTGGTGTTCATCCTGGCGGTGCTGTCCCTGTCGGAGGTGATCATAGGCTTCTCCTGGTCGATCCTGCTGTCCCGCACCGCCGGCATTTCCAATCTGCTGGTTTGGCTGGGCCTGATGAGCGAGCCGGTGGCATGGTATCCCGGTCTGGTGGCTTTGCTTTGCGGCCTGACCTATCTCGGCCTGCCCTATACCGTGCTGATTTTGTATCCGCCCCTGTCCCGGTTGGATCCGGAGTTGCCCGAGGCCGCCCGCATGTTGGGGGCCTCGCCCTTGCGCAGCTTTTTTACCGTGGTCGTGCCGGCCATGCGCCCGGCCATCGTGGCCACGGTGATCATGTTGTTCGTGTTCACGCTGGGCGCCTACTTGCTGCCTCAGGTTCTGGGGCGCCCGCAGCATTGGACCTTGTCGGTGCTGATCACCGACCAGGCGATTTTCCAGTCCAACCTGCCGTTTGCGGCGGCCATGGCCATTTTCCTCATGGTAGTCAGCCTTGCCCTGGTGGTGGTGACTTCCCGACTCAACCGCCGCGCGATGGGTTCACCGTGAATCGGCTTGTAACCAACCTGGGTATGGGTCTGGTGTTCAGCTTTCTCATCGCACCCCTCATGGTGGTGGGTGGGGTATCGCTCAACGCGCAGAAACGCCTGTTGTTTCCCCCTGAAGGGCTTTCCCTGAGGTGGTATGATGAACTTTTTACCGACCTGGCCTGGCTGGTCCCGGTCAAGAACAGCCTGGTCATAGCTGCCTGCTCGGCGCTGTTGGCGTTGCTCATCGCACTGCCATTGGCCTATTTTCTGTGGCGCTACCGGGTATTCTATGCCAAGGCCCTGTTCACACTTGGTATCGCTCCTTTTGTTTTGCCGCCGGTGATCACGGCTCTGGGTTTCCTGATCTTCTGGGTCACGCTGGGATTCTACGGACACATGTCCGCGGTGGTGATCTCTCACGGGATCTTCTTTGTCACCCTGCCGCTGGTGACGCTGTCCCTCGGGTTTGAGTCAATGGGCGATGACATCGTCGAAGCGGCCCGCAGCATGGGCGCGGACGAGGGCATGGTGTTTCGCTCCGTCGTCCTGCCTCTGGTGCGGCCCTACATGATTTCCGGCTACGCCTTTGCCTTTGTGCTCAGCCTGAACGAGTACATCATCGCCTATATGGTGGCGGGTTTTACGGTGGAAACCCTGCCCATCAAGATTTTCAACAGCCTGCGCTACGGCTACACACCGGTGATGGCCTCAGTGGCGGTTATGTTCGTGCTGTTGGCCGTTGGGGTGTTTGCCCTGGTCGCCCGTTTCGGTGACTTGCCAAAGCTGTTGGGCAAGGTCTGATCGAAACTACTAGCGACCTTTGAAATCGGCCGGCCGCTTCTCCAGAAATGCGGTGATGCCTTCACGGTAATCCTCGCTGTCGTACACCATTCTGCGCAGGCCCTGGATTCGTTCGAACGTAGGCGGTGTGATGGCACGAGCGCTTTCCAGCAGGCGCAACTCTTCCTTGATCACAGCAATGCTCAGAGGGGAGTTCCGTGCGATGGTCTTGGCGATGTTCCGGCAAAACGGTTCCAGCTCGTCGATTTCGACTATGTGGTTGATCATGCCAAGACGCTCGGCCCGAATGGCGGATACGGGCTGAGCGGTGAACACCATTTCGCGCACAATGAGGTGGGACGTGGCGTTGAGGAAATTGAGCACACCGGAAATATTGTAAGGCACGCCTAGCCGCGCCGGGGTAATGGCAAAGGTGGAATCGGGGGCCGCAACGACCATGTCGCAGGCCAGCACCATTTCGCAAGCCCCACCCCATACACTGCCTTCGATCATGGCGATGACGGGTGCCGGGAAATGCTCCAGTTCGCGGATGATCTGGCGCAGCGGATCGTCCCATCCCAACGGATCGCGGCGGCTCAACGGCAGTTCACTGACATCATGACCGGCCGACCAGACTTTGATCCCAGGCTTAGCCCGCAGAATGACCGCGCGAATCTTTTTCTCCTTCAGGTCCTCGAGACCCTCGATCATGTCGTGTATCAGCGGTTCGCTGAGGGCGTTGCGCTTGGCGGGATTGTCGATCGTCAAGGTCGCAACATGACCTTCGATTTCAATGTGGATCAGGGACATGATGGGGTACTCCAAACTCCAGTGGGTTGATTCGATGCCAGGATCCGGCGACGCCATAGCGGCTGCCGAAGGCATAAGCTAAGACGATTTAACATTTATAATAATCATGGAATTAGCGTTGTTTATCAAAGCCGACCAGGTTCGTTTAAGCATGAATGCGGCGCTTAGGCCTTCCCAGCCTCCGATCTGCTTCGTCAACACGCTGCCAGTCTAACCAATACCCGACCCTCTGGCCGAGACCCCGACGCTGCAAAAAGGGGCATCGGGGACTCTTTCTGCGACAGTCCAGGTCAGTCCAGCGGGGCCGCGACCCTCGCAACTATAGCCAGTACGACCCCAAACCCGCACAACGACGAAACAGTTCATGATTCAAGGGTGAACCCAACACAACATGAAATGTTAACTTTCGCATAGATGGACTCGGATCCGTCATCTACTTTCAGAAGTGTAGGACGGGAAACGCGGGCAAGGACGGAGCGCTTTGTTTGAATCGTGAAATGCACCTTCAGAAATGGGTCAGAACGACCGGATACGCGCAGCAGAGCCACGCCATAGTTGATGCCCTGGCGAACCGCCCGGGACGGGGGAATTGATGAATTATCAAGCAAAAGATCGGGATCAGCATCTTGCCAACGACGGTGGGCCGAAACGCATTCTGACGCTGGATGGAGGGGGCCTCCGGGGCATACTCAGCATCGGCATTCTGCAGAAAATAGAAGACACGCTGCGGCTGCGGCATGGCGGTCATAAGAGCTTTCGCCTTTCCCACTACTTCGATCTGATCGGCGGGACATCCACCGGCGCCATAATCGCAGCGGCGCTGGCACAAGGCTGGACCGTAGAGCAGCTTCGGAAAAAATACATGGCGCTCGGCGAGCGTGTGTTCGAGAAAAGCCTGTTCCGTAAAGGACTGTTCAGGGCCAAGTACGACGAGCAAAAACTGATCGAAGAATTGAAGCAGGTCTACGGAGCGCGCACCAAACTGTCCAGCGGCAAACTCAACACCGGCCTGGTGGTCGTGACCAAGCGCCTGGATACCGGCAGCCCCTGGCCCATCGGCAACAATCCGCGGGGTCAGTATTTCGAGGACCGCCCGGGTGGGGTGATCGGCAACGGGGACTACCTGCTGTGGCAAGTGGTGCGGGCGTCAACCGCCGCCCCGGCTTTTTTCGATCCAGAAACGATCACCATCGCCAACAAGTCGAATTTTCAAGCCGTGTCAGGGGAGTTTGTCGATGGTGGCGTCAGCCCATTCAACAATCCGGCCTTGCAGGCGTTTATGTATGCCACACTGGACGGGTATCGCGTGGGCTGGCCCACCGGCGCGGAAAAACTGCTTCTGGTTTCCGTTGGAACCGGCGCCGCGGATCCGCAGGTGGCGCGAACCGGCACAACCGCCAAACACGCCATCAACGCACTGCTGTCTTTGATGGAGGACTGCGCGTCGCTGCAGGAAACGCTCTTGCAGTGGATGTCATCCAGTCCTACGGCGCGGGAGGTTGACGGCGAGTTGGGTGATCTGCGCCACGATCTGGTTGCCGGCGCACCCTTGCTGAGCTACCTGCGCTACAACGTGGATCTCCGTGCCGAGCAGGTTCGGGCATTGGATTCGACCCTGACCAGCAGCAAGACCATAAAGTCCCTCAGCGAAATGGACGCGCCGGAAAACATGGATGTGCTGCACCGACTTGGTGCTTTGGCGGGGGAGCGGGACGTAAGGCCGGGCGACTTTGCGGCGCACTTCGATTTGCCCCGAGCCTGATCCAGCCCAGCCCGGGCTGCGGCCCGGGATAAGCCGGACATGGCCTTCGGCGCGTTTATCCCACGTTCAAACAAGGGCTTTGGTCCAACAGAGAAACCGGGGGAACGCAAGAATCAGTACTGGTCCTTCGGGAACATCTTGAATATGACATCCATCACCCGCTGGCTGCCGCGGCGGGCGGGTTGCTCATAGACCGTCTCGTCGCTGTTGACCCAATAGGGGTTCCCATCCGCGTCCAGCAACACCTGCCAGGCGTTGTCCGGCTCCATGTCCCGCTCCATCAGCCGCGCCAACTCCTCACCCAGCTCGGCGCTGTCGACGAATGCCCCCATCTCGGTGTTAATGTTGAACGAACGGGGATCGAAGTTCATGGAGCCAACGAAAACCCGCTTGCGGTCTATGACCACGGCCTTAGTGTGCAGTCCGGTGAACTCCGCCACCACCGGAGGTACATCGACGATCGATTTTATCGCGGGGTCGGACCGAAGCTCGTACAGATCCGCGCCGGTATTGATGATGTCGTCGCGCCAATCCTTGTAGTGACTGTTGACGGCAGGCACGTCGTGGGAGGCCAGGGAGTTGGTCAGTATGCGCACCTTGACGCCTCGATCCGCGAGACTTTGCAGCAACTCGATCGCCCTGTCGCCGGGGATGATGTAGGCGTTTGTGATCAGCAACTCCTCCTGGGCCTGCCGCAGAAAGGCGAACATTTCCCGGCCCAGATTCTGAGAGATCTCACCGGCCGTTGCCGCGTCGTAGGCCAGATGGCTGGTACCGATGTGCAGTTGATCGGAGAGCGTGCTGAGGTCGGCTACCCAGTCCGGTGGATCGCGCAAAAACGGTTGCAACTCAACCGCCTCGCGGTTCGTCCGTAGCATGCGCTGCCAGGCCTCGCGAACAAATTCCGGGTTCGGTACCACGTCCAGGTTCTGAGCCGACACAACCCACTCGCTGTTCCAGAACTGATCGAACATGTCATTCGCCTGGGCCGCGAGATGGCCGAATGCGATGAGATCCAGGTCATGAAAATTGTATGCGGGGCTCAGTCCGAAGTAGTGATCGCCAATGTTTCGCCCGCCGACCACCGCCGCGCGACCGTCCACAATCAGGAGTTTGTCGTGCATGCGCGTATTGAGCCGTTCCATCTGGGCAATCATTTCACCGCCCCTGGAAAGCATGTCGCGGTCCGACCAGGGATTGAAAATCCGGAATTCGATGTTGGCTCGCTCATCCAATTCCTTTATCAGCTGATCGTGGCCGATGGTGAGCAGATCGTCGACGATCATCCGCACTTTGACCCCCCGGTCAGCCGCCCGGATTGCGCGCTCCATGATCAGACGGCCGCTGTTGTCCGGATACCAGAGATAGGTCTGGATATCCACCGACGAAACGGCTGAGTCGATCAGCGCGACACGCCATTTCAATCCGTCGGCGCTGGCGTCCAGGAGCTGAAACCCCGAGGCCTCGCTCCCGTGCTCCAGGGCGACCCCTCTCGCAATCTCAGCCACAACCCCTCCGTCCGCAGGCGCGAGGGCGAAGCCAGGTTCAGTTCGAATAAGCTCGTCCTTCATTTTGGGCGCAGCGCACCCGGCAACCCCAAAGAGCAGACTGATTAAGAGCGTGGCAATCGAGCGCCTGATCCAACGATGGGACTCGGATGGGTGCGAGCACTTAGAGCCCCTGTAAATCCGGTGGATCATGTTGGTGATTCTCCTGCGCGTCGTTTCATCACAGAATACCTTTACAATCGAATCCTCGCAGCCATGACTCAGGCGAGTGGTGCTGGGCAGATCACGGGCCAAAGCTTTGCTGTGTATTCGTGGATCGCACGGTGAACTCGGCTTGGATTGAAGGGTCGCTTTGTCAGGTTAACTTGAAAAACGCTGTGGATCGATCGACGAGCCGCAAAGATCGAGCTTAAAACAATTTGGAGCATAAAACCGATGAGACACGAACGTAATGGATACGCCCGATCGGCCCTGCTGACGCTGATTCTCGCTCTATGCGTCATGACGGTTACGGGCGCGGAAACCGAGCAACAGGGCATTGGTCAGCCCATCACGGTCTACAAGACTGCGACCTGCGGCTGCTGCCAGGGCTGGGTGGATTACCTCGAGACTCAGGGTTTTCGCGTCCAGAGCCACGACGTTCAGAACCTGGACGAGATCAAGGCGCGGAACGGTCTGACCGATGGAAGGTTGAAGTCCTGCCACACTGCCATAGTGGACGGGTATGTGGTTGAGGGGCATGTGCCCGCTGATGACATTAGACGGCTGCTGGCCCAACGACCGGAGATTGTCGGAATCACGGCGCCGGGCATGCCGTCCATGTCGCCCGGCATGAACAGTCTGGAGCCGAAGGGCTATGACGTGCTCAGCTTTGATGCGCGAGGCAACATCGAAGTGTTCAGTCGTTACTGAGACATTGACCGCGCTCGATCCGGCCTCATTGGCGCTCCGGAACCGGAGATGCGGCAAACGCTGGAGTGGCGTCGCGTTGATGTGCTTGCTGCTCAGCGGCTGTGGTGAGCCGGAGCAGCCGCAGGCGGGCGCCGCATCCGCCAGCACCCCGGTGATACCCGGGACACCCTGGTTCAGCGCGGTACAGGTCGCCGAGGGTGGACGGCTGTACGCCGAGAACTGTGCCGTCTGCCATGGTCAGCGAGGGGAGGGTGCGGCCAACTGGCGGGAACGTGCCCCCGACGGGCGGTTTCCGCCGCCGCCGCTCAATGGAACCGGGCATGGCTGGCATCATCCGCTTCGGGCGCTCTACACCGTGATCAAAACCGGCAGCCCGGGTGGCCAAGGCAACATGCCCGCCTGGGGTGGCAAGCTGTCCGACGAGGAGATCGTGGCCACCATCGCCTGGTTTCAGTCGAAGTGGCCGAAGGATATCTATGACGCCTGGCACCAGCGCGACCAACAGAGCCGGGCAAGAACCCACTGATGCTTGAAGATCCGGTCGCCGGTCCAAGCCGATTACAATGACGGTCCCAAGCGCAGTTTCGATCCGTCGGTAAAGCGGGTAAACCGGAAACGGCTGAGATCATGACCGGGATCCCGCCCCTGAATCAAATCTGCCATGATCCGCCCGGCAGCGGGCCCAATGCCAAACCCATGGCCGCTGAAGCCGGTGGCGATCCAAAGTCCATCGTGCTGCAGCAACCGGTCCATTACCGGAACAACGTCCGGCATGGCGTCGATCATGCCCGCCCAGCTATCAATGACCGCAATGCCCGCGAGCGCAGGCAACCGTTGCGCCAGGCGTTCTACCATACGTGTCACTGCCGCACTGTTTGGGGCTGGATTCAACACGCGCATCGCCTCGAACGGGCTGCGCTCATCCTCGCTCCAGCGCCGTGCCGTGCGCCAGCCGTCCGGAAAACCCGCCGGCGACGATGGGTGCAAGGCAGTGTGTGACCAGGAGGCACGCAAGCTTGGGATATAGGTCTTCAGGTGACGCACCGAGTCGGGACCGACGAAGTGTTCGTGGAAATCGCCCAGAGCCAGCGTATAGCCGCCATCTTCACGGCGGCGAAACGCGAGCTTTTCATCCGCAGCATTGCCGGCGAACACCAGGGGGCCCGGAGCGGTGCGGGCGACGGTGGCACGCACAGTCAGCTGCGGCAGCCTTACACCGTGGTTTCGCAACAACAGGGACGACCAGGCGCCCGCGGCCACCAGCACCGCCTGGGCAGTGATGCGGCGGTGCTCTGTGACCACACCTGAAACCCGGCCGGCGGAGAGGTCCAAGGCGCGCACAGCGCAATCCTCACGGATTACGGCTCCCAACCGTTGAGCGCCCCGGGCCAGGGCAGGCACCGCCAGCCAGGGCTCCGCCCGTCCATCACTGGCGGTGTAGGTCGCGCCAACCCACTGTCCGGGTCTGCCCTCAATCATCGCCTCGATTTCCGACTGCCCGAGCAAACGGGTATCGACATCATGCGTTCGGGCCACCCCCAACCATTGGCTGACGTCCGCCAGTTCCGCCTCGTTTTCCGCCAGATACATGACGCCGTGTTCACGATATCCAGGATCCTCGCCGATCCGGGCGGCCAGACCCTGCCAGATGCGGCGGGACTCCATCATGATGGGCAACTCGTCGGTATCCCGACCCTGTTGACGTACCCAACCCCAGTTTCGGCTGGATTGCTCGCCAGCGACACGTCCCTTCTCGCAGACCACCACCCGCAAGCCTTGCTCGGCCAGAAAATAGGCCGTTGAAACACCGATCACACCGGCTCCCACCACCACCACATCGGCGGCTTCGGGGAGCGGGTCAGCAAACGTGATGCGGGTATTCAGATTGATCGTGCCCACACAGATTTCCTGCAGTGATTGAAGCTAACGTCGATCGCCTGACGCGGCGTCCTGATTTTCTGTGCTGAAGTCCCGGAGTTGTCCGTCAGCCTCGCCCATAGCATCATCGTCCATGGACGACGCGTTGCCGTTCGTTTCGGAGTTCCGGTTGGGCCAGTAGATCTGTTGCTCTTCCGCGATGATGGCCTCCACAGCCTCGACGAACCGCAGGTACGTTTCATCTTCATCAATGGCCTCTCGATACTCCGCCGCACCGTTTACATAGAGGCGGCGTTCGCGCTTCATACGCTCGGAGGCGATGCGATACGCCATCCAGCGCTCACCGTAACGCGCGATCCGTTGCCATCCTTCCGTCAGCGCGATCAGTGCCCCCAATGACGCGGTCACGGTGGCGACCCAAGGTGCCTTACTTATGGCTGCAAAGAAAGTGGTGAGAATACCCGCGGAGATCACCAGAAAACTCAGCGCCTCGGCCCGCCACTTGAATCCGCTCGCCTTCTGGCTATACCAGCGTCGCTGGCCTTGGAGGTCTTGCTCGAAATAGCGGGTGGCGCGCTGCTCACGTTGCTCATGCTGCTCAAGCGGAGGGGCTTTGTGTGGTGGTTGATCATCTGTCATGGTGCTTTACTCCCAGTGTATGAGCGCATGCCAGCCTGTGTTCAGAACCGTGTCCTCGCTCTGACAAGCAGGGGTAACCCCGGGCCGTCAAGGGTTAGCAGATCGGCCGAACGGCCATTGAGCACCAGCCGCCCGGTCATCCGGTTTGAGCAGGCATTTCCAACGGTGGATATGCCAGTCACCAGCGAACTTTGCAGTCGAGCATGCAGTCTTTAGAGTCTAGCGGAGTGCATCCGATATACGAGCAGGGCACGCATCGATTCTCGCAGCATCTGGACTCCGAACTGTTTGAGACGCGCTTCCGCTCCGGAGCGGGAACAATCCCCAGACCATTATCCAGGTATCGGCACCGCCGGGCCACGCTTGGACAGGACCAAAATGCCGAAAATGATTGACCACCTGTTCGACGGCCCAATCGATGTCGTCGGCGATGTGCATGGCGAAATCGATCCGCTTCGCAGTCTGCTTCGAGAACTCCGCTATGACAGACATGGCCGGCATGAGCAGGGTCGCCGCCTGGTGTTTGTCGGAGACCTGGTGGATCGTGGACCGGACAGTCCGGCGGTGCTCGAACTGGTGATGGATCTGGTAGAGCGCGGTGTCGCCCAGTGCGTCCTCGGTAATCACGAAATGAATCTGCTGCGTGGCGACCGCAAAGACGGCAACGATTGGTACATCGACCCCAAGACGGCGGATGCATCTCAAACGGCAATGGTCGACAGGCTGAAAAAGGCCCGTGTCCATGCCTTCCTGCTCTCACTCCCGGTCGCGTTGGAAAACGACCGCTTGCGCGTCGTCCACGCCTGCTGGCACCAGGACTCGGTCAATCGGCTCGCCTCACTACCGAGCAATGCAGATGCGTTGTCAACGTCCGAGTGTTTCGATCAGGAGATCGGCTCTCAGCTCACGGGCTCCGTGTTGATTCAACAGCAGCGTCTTGAACGGGATGTGTTGACATCCAGCTTGCACAATCCTGATATCCCACCGCCATTTATGCCTGCCCAGGCCGCGATCGATACCGCTTGGCGCATGGAAAACCCGGTGCGCGTACTCACTTCGGGTATCGAATCGCCGGCTACCACGCCTTTCTTCGTCGGCGGTAAGTGGCGCATGGTTCAACGAGTCAAGTGGTGGGAAAAATACGCCGAGCAGCGGCCCGTGATCGTCGGCCACTATTGGCGCCGCTTCGGCAATGCCGGTTTGGACATGCTTGGCAAGCATGGGCCGGACTTGTTCGACGGAATCGAAGCGCACCACTGGATGGGGCCCCTTGAAAACGTCTATTGCGTTGATTTCTCAGTTGGCGCCAAGGCTGCGGCCCGCGCCAATGACGGCAGTCATAAACATTTCAGGCTGGCCGCGTTGCGCTGGCCTGAATGCGTGGTGGTGCATGACGATGGGCATCGATACGCGCTTGACGGGGCTGAATGACAAACACAGTGACCGTCACGAGCCGAATCACATAGCCTTCGGTTCGTCATCTCAGCCAGCACAGCTCAATGAGTGACCCGGTCACCCCATATCTCCTTCAAACGGCGGTCGCGCCCGCAGTTCCATCGATAGGCCTTGTATCGAATCGGGTTTTTCTTGTAATAGTCCTGATGATAGATTTCGTCGCCCGCTATTGGATAAAACGTTGTGGCATCGAGAATCGGTGTAATGACCGTCTGGCCGGGGAACATCTCGGTTACCTGCTGTTTGGTTTGTTCCGCGAGCGCCCTTTCTTCGGGTGTGGCAACGAATATCGCGGCCAGATAACTCGGACCCTTATCGCAGAACTGCCCACGTGAATCAAACGGGTCTATGTTCACCCAGTAGTGGTCCAGTATGCCTTGATAGTTTACAACCGATGGATCATAGGTGATTTCCACCGCTTCGTAGTGACCATCGTGATTTCCATTGTAGGTAGGATTGGGCAGACTCCCGCCGGTGAAGCCGGAGACCACATCGCTGACGCCATTGAGCGATTCGAAATCGGATTCCATACACCAGAAACAACCGCCCGCCAGAATCGCTTTGTCTGCCGATGCGGTTTGTATTGAAAAAAGACAATAGGTGCAGGCAATAAGGCAGAACAGTCTCCTCATCCGCGATTGATCGCTCATTTGAATGTCTCCGATGACTGAATTCAGGTCGCGCCAAACGTTTCAGTGCTGGGGCTGGCGAGGGGAAGGAGGCGGCGCGTCTCACATGCGAGTCTTAACGGTTAGATTACTGCGTTATGACAAAGTTTCAGTTTGGCCATCTGGCGGGCGCCTCTGATCTGCTTCGTCCAGAATAAAACAGAGGCGCTCTAGGCGCCAAAAACGATGGTGGCGATCAAGACTGTGTAGATAATCATCAGCGCCAGCGAAACCAGCGGGGGATAAAAGAAATGCCGCGACAAGCGGTATCGGTTGAGTAGGCGAGTGGTGAGAATTGCCGCAGTTATACCCAGCATGGCCGCAATAAGCATAGGCGGGAGATACACTCCGCC
>Ga0316193_10001342_pt1 | contig 16485 bp, 12 predicted proteins | sample MerIslsedime2_MG_FD_207735 | JGI IMG/M metagenome (GOLD analysis project Ga0316193, IMG submission 207735) | Coastal sediment microbial communities from Maine, United States - Merrow Island sediment 2 | ecosystem: Environmental > Aquatic > Marine > Coastal > Sediment | place: USA: Maine...
GGTCGCCGGTACACCGCGGAGAGGACAAAGCTCAAGGTCGCGGCAACCGTGTCGATGCCAGCAAAGTACGGCGTGATCGCCAGCAGTGGAACGTCCCGTTCGCCCAGCAGGCCGTCGCGCACGCAGCGGCGCAGGATTGGAAACAAGCCGTCTTCCGGGTTGCCCTCGCCCACGGCACGAAAGAGATCGATCCCCATTTTTGTGATGCGCTGCTTGGCCCCGCGAAACCTCGGATCCCACAGCAGGACCCTGGGCCAGCGCCGAGCCACCGTGACCTCGACCGAGGTGTGCATCACTCGAAGTAGGTCTTCGTAATACTCATCCGGATCGACGCCGCCCATGTCCATGAGCACAGCGAGCTCGTGAAAGACGAGATCTCGCGTGAAGCGCTCCACGTCGACGGTTTGTCCGTCCCAGCGCTCGAGACATCGGTCGACGGCGTCACGCACTTCCGGCACGCGTTTCTCGAGTGTGCTTCGCGACATCGATGGCCGTAGGCGCTTCCGGAGCTCGGCGTGAAACTCGCCATCGGCGCTTACCAGGGAGCGCTCGCCTCCGAATAGCAAAACAAACTCGTGCCAAACGGGCTTCGAGTTCAGCAGCTCGCGCCCTTGTTTGGACAGGAACCGCAGACTCTCGGGGCCAGCCAACACGACCAGGCGCCGCCCTACGAACCGCGTAGAAAACACGGGGCCTAGATCTCGGTAGCCGCGGATGAACATGCCGTAGGGATCGCGCAAGAACTCGGGCAGGTTGCCCAACAGAGGCGCCCCGGAGAGGCGCGGCGGTGGTGGTGCAGCAAGATCACCGGCGCGAATTTCGGGCTCCTCCCGAGCTGGAGGTGCGACATTCGGCTCCAAGGTAGTGCGCGGTAGCATGTTGGAGTTGCGGTATACCACGTCGCGCCGGTCGCTCGCTTGAGCTAGAATCCCGCACCACGAGTCGCGGCAATCGAGCTGCCGCAGTGCCGGGCGCTGAGAAGGAATCATCATGGGTTATCTTAGAAATACGAAATTGGTCGCACTGCTCACGCTGGCGATGTGGGTCGCGTCATGCGGTAGCAGCGACGGTGGTGGCGGCGGCGAAGGCGGCACCCGCGGCGGCGAAGGCGGCAGCGGCGGTGAAGGCGGCAGCGCTGGCGTTGACGCGCCGGACGCCCTTGGCGCCTATGCCGTGGGACACACGACATTTACGGCGGTGGACGCGGCGCGTGACGATCGCGAGCTCCTGGTCAACGTCTGGTATCCGGTCGATGCGGCCGACGCGGTGACCGAACCCCGCACGGAATACCCGCTCCAAGGTGGCTTCACCCTCCCCTCGGAAGTGGCCGTCGATGACCTTCCAGTCTCGTCCGAGAAGGCCAGGGCGTTCCTGGTCTTCTCTCACGGCTTTGGTGGAATCAACACGCAGTCCACCCAACTGATGGAGGCCCTGGCGAGCCACGGCTTCGTCATCGCTTCACCGGAGCACACCGGAAACACCGCGCTCGATAGCAGCGACCCAAACCCTGCCGAGAAGCGTGTGCCGGACGTATCGTTCATCATCGACACGCTGTTTGACCGCTCCAACACTCCACGCGATGCGTTCGAAGGTCGCATCGACGAATCAAAGATTGGTGTGCTTGGACACTCGTTCGGCGGAGGCACGGCCATGGGGATGGTGGCCGGCTGGGCTGGCGCCGACGCGGACCCACGGGTCAAGGCCATCGGCGTGATCGCCGGGGTCGTCGGAAGCAACAATTTCAGTGAAGATGTCCTGTCCACCGTCACGGAACCGACGATCCTCTTCGTCGGGACCTTGGACACGAACATGCTCGCGAGCCACAAGTACGTATTTGAAAACATGCCGAACGCCGAAGCTCTGTTCAAAGTCGAGGTGACCGGCGCCAACCATACCCACTTCGCGAATATCTGCGACATCGGAAACCGGCTGATCAGCCTCGGTATTACCAAGGACCTGTGGCCCGCCATTGGCGCGCAGGCACTGCTTCAACCCTACAACGACACCTGCACCGAGGACGTGTTCCCGATCGCCGAAGCACACCGGCTTCAGAACCTCTACATGGTGGCCCATTTCAAGCGCTTCCTCCTTGGCCGAACCGGCTACGACCAGTTCTTGAGCGCTGCGTACGCGGACGAGAATGAAACAGAGGTCAGCTTCGAAGCGAAATAGGGGTTGATGCGCCGTTACCAACGGGATCTGGAGAAACGAAGATGAATAGACGGGTCAATGTCCTCGGGGTCGGAATGATTCGGTTCGCAAAGCCTGGTGCGAGCGACGAGTACGACGTGATGGGTGCCAACGCCGCGCGCGCCGCTCTCGAAGATGCAGGAATCGCGTACGACGAAGTGGAACAGGCTTACACCGGGTACGTGTTCGGGGAGAGCACCTGTGGGCAGGCCGCGATGTATCGTGTCGGGCTCACGGGAATACCGGTCTACAACGTCAACAACAACTGTTCGACGGGGTCGACCGCCTTGATGCTTGCCCGTCAGGCGATCGAAGGCGGCCTTGCAGACTGCGTGATCGCCGTCGGCTTTGAGAAGATGGAGAAAGGGGCGATCGGCGCCAAGTACAGTGATCGACCCAACCCTGTCATGCGGCACATGCAGGTCATGAACGACCTTCAAGGGTTCACGCCGGCGCCCGCTGCAGCGCAGATGTTCGGCGGCGCGGCAAAGGAGTACGCCAAGGCCAACGACACCAAGCCCGAGACCTTCGCGAGGATCTCGGTCAAGGCCCGGAAGCACGCTGCCAAGAACCCATACGCGATCTTCACCGACGAGCTTTCGCTCGACGAGGTCATGGCATCGCCCGAGGTGTTCGAGCCGCTCACACGCTACCAGTGTTGCCCTCCAACGTGCGGGGCAGCTGCCGCGGTGCTGTGCTCCGACGAGTTCGCGAAGAAGCACGGGAAGAGCGACCTCGTGCACATCGCCGGCCAAGCCATGACCACAGACTTCGGTTCGAGCTTTGAGCCGCAGAGCATGATCAAGATGGTCGGGTTCGACATGGCCCAAGCCGCAGCGCAGCAGGTTTACGAAGAAGCCGGAATTGGCCCTCAAGATGTCGATGTGGTCGAGCTCCACGATTGCTTCACAGCCAACGAGCTGCTCACCTATGAAGCCCTGGGCCTTTGCAAGGCCGGAGAGGCCGAGAAGTTCATCGAGGAAGGCGACAACACCTACGGCGGCAAGTACGTCACCAACCCTTCGGGCGGGCTGCTCTCGAAAGGCCATCCGCTCGGTGCGACGGGCCTCGCCCAGTGTGCCGAGCTGGTCTGGCAGTTGCGTGGCGAGGCCGAGCAACGACAGGTCGAGGGCGCCCGAGTCGCACTTCAGCACAACCTCGGTCTCGGAGGCGCCTGCGTCGTGACCATGTACCGGAAGAACTGACCCGAGGCGGGACACGGTCGGCGCCAAGTAATGCACATCGATCTTCCCGAAGAAACCAAGGCGCTACGCGACGAGCTCCGCGCGTACCTCACCACGATCATGACCCCAGAGCTTGCCGAGGAGCTCCGGCACCTCGACGCGGGCGCGGGCGGCGAGGAGCACGCCAAGGCCCTCGAGAAGATCGCCGCGGACGGCTGGCTCGGGATGGGTTGGCCGAAGGAGTTCGGCGGCCAGGGCCGCTCGGCCATCGATCAGTACGTGTTCTTCGAGGAGTTTCAGCGGGTTGGTTTTCCCTTCCCGATCCTGACCATCTGCTCGGTCGCGCCGGCCATCATGACGTTCGGCAACGACGAGCAGAAGGCCGACTACCTGCCACGCATCCTCCGCGGCGAGCTCGAGTTCGCGATTGGCTATACCGAACCGGACGCGGGCACCGACCTCAGCGGCCTGAAGACGACCGCGATTCGCGAAGGCGACGAATACGTCGTCAACGGGCAAAAGGTGTTCACGAGCCATGGAGAAAGCGCGGACTACATATGGCTCGCCGTACGAACCGATCCCGAAGCGGCCAGGCACAAAGGCATCTCGATCCTGATTGTCGATCGCCGGTCTCCGGGCATCACCGTGACTCCAATTCGCACGCTCGGGGAGAACCACACCAGCTCGGTGTTCTTGGAGAACGTGCGCGTTCCGGTGAAGCAACTCGTCGGGCAGGAACACAAAGGCTGGCGCATCGCGACCAGCCAGCTCAACCATGAGCGGGTCGCGATCGCATCGGCCGGGCACGTTGCTGTCTTGCTCGAGGAAGTCGTGCAATGGGCGAAAGACACGCAGGCCCCAGAAGGCGGACGTATCATCGATCGCGCATGGGTCCGCACGGCGCTCGCCAAAATCAAGGCGGGCCTCGACGTGATCGAGCTCCAGAACTGGAAACAAGCCTGGGCGATCGACAACGACCGCCTTCAACCTGCCGAGGCGTCCGCTCTGAAGGTCAATAGCTCCGAATTCTTCGTCGAGGCCTACCGGCTTTTCATGGAGGTCCTCGGAGAACAGAGCTCGATCAAAGAGACGAGCCCCGGCTCGATGCTCCGCGCCCATGCAGAACGCTACTATCGAAGCTTGATAGTCTTCACGTTCGGCGGCGGCACCAACGAGGTGCAGCGCGATCTGATCGCAGCCATGGGACTCGGACTGCCTCGACACGGGTACGGCCGATAACGGAACCAGCACCATGGATTTTCAGCAAAGCGAAGAACAGAGGGACTTGCGCGCAACCGTTCGGCGCCTCTTTCAGGGTCGCGCCACCCCGGAGGCCCTGAGCGAGCTCGAGGCGAGCGAGGACGCGTTTCACCGGGAGCTCTGGGCGGAGCTGGCCGACCTGGGTCTCCTGGGTGTGAGCACCTCGGAAGATCTTGGCGGGGCAGGCCTCGGGATCGAAGAGCTGATGGTGCTGGTCGAGGAGGTTGGCGCTGCAGTCCCCGCAATTCCTTTCGTCGCCTCCGTCGCCATTGCTGTGCCTACGGTCGAAGCCTTCGGCTCGGTCGAGCAGAAGGCGCGGCTCTCCGATCATGCCGCCGGCAAGCATGTCTACACGGTGTCCGGAGTGAACCCGGCCAACAATCAGCCTTCCGCTCGTGCTAGCCTCGACGGCGAACGTTGGCGGCTCACCGGCACATGTACAGCGGTTCCGTTCGGCCCCGTGGCCCACACTCTGCTTCTGCCCGCCCTCACCGATGACGGCCCGGCCGTGTTCCTCGTCGACCTCGGAGCGCCTGCTGTTCGCGTGGAACGCCAGCGGGTGACGAGCCACGAAGTGCGCGCTCTCGTTGAGCTCGAAGCAAGCGAAGCCGAACCACTCGGAAGCCTGAGCCGCGGCGCCGAGGCCTCATCGTTCTTGGAAACCCGCGCCCGGCTCGCCTGGTGCGGATTCGCCACCGGTGTGGCTTCCCATGCGCTCGAGCTCACGGCCGAATACGTGCGGGAACGCAAGCAGTTCGGCGTGCCCATCGGTTCGTTTCAAGCGGTCGCACAGCGGATCGCCGATGCGTACATCGAGCTCGAAGCGATGCGACTCACGCTGGCTCGCGCGATCTACCAAGTCGGCGCGGGCCAGCCCGCACAGGAGGCGCTCGCCGTTGCCTCGTACTGCTGCGCCGAAGGTGTTCACGAGGTCACGTATGCGTGCCAGCACCTGCACGGCGGCGTGGGCGTGGACCGCACCTACCCGCTGTTCCGGTACTATCTGCATGGTCGACAGGCCGCGCTTGCATTGGGCGGTGCGCAGTCGCGACTCGCCGAGATCGGCGCCCTGCTCGCCGAGGCCTAGCGCCTCGCTTCGTCAGCCCTCTTGGATCAGGGCTGCGGCTCGTTCGCCGATCATCATGCTGGGCGCGTTGGTGTTGCTACCTGTGACCTCGGGCATGATCGACGCATCGACAACTCGTAGACCTTCGATTCCGCGGACCCGTAGACGCGGGTCCACGACCGCCATGTCGTCGATGCCCATCTTGCAGGTGCCAACGGGGTGGTACACCGTTCCGGCGCGCAGCCGGATTTCTTCGATGAGCTCCTCGTCGCTCGTGCGGTCCGCACCTGGAGTGAGCTCCTCCGCGAGATGTTCCGCCAACTCCGGATGACTGCAGATCTCGCGACACTTGCGAATTGCTTTCAGGAGGAACTGCAAGTCGTCCGGCTCTTTGAGGAATGCTGGATCGATGTGAGGCGCGTCCGCTGCATCGGCGGAATTCAGCAGCACCTCGCCACGGCTCTTGGGATACAGGAGCGTCGGAAGCACCGACAAGCAGTGTCCAGTATCGACATATGCGCGTTCGGGACCGTCCGAATTCGGATCCGGGTAACCCCAGGGAAGCGTATGCAACTGCAGATCGGGAATCGGCAAGCCCGGGTCGCTCTTGATGAATGCGCAAGCCTCGAAGACCGATCGTCCGAACCAGCCATTGCCGAACATGTACTCCTTGATCATTCCGCCGAAGAAGTGCGCCGCGGTTCCGCGGTGGAGGCTGGTGCGGGCCCGGAACACCATGGGCACCAGAAGATGGTCGTGCAGGTTCTTGCCGACTCCCGGAAGGTCGAGCTTCACTTCGATGCCATGCTCGCGAAGATGCTCCGCCGGGCCTACCCCGGAGAGCATCAGCAAGTGCGGCGAGCCAATCGTGCCGCCGGACAAGATCACCTCACGATTCGCCTGGGCCACGACACGCTTGCCAGACTGCTCGTACTCCACGCCAATGGCTCGGCCGTCCTCGATGACGATACGATGAACCAGCGCGCGCATCTCCAAGCTGAAGTTGGGTCTCGAAAGGCTTGGCTGAACGTACGCTTCACCCGTTCCGCTGCGAACACCGTTGGCGCACGACATCTGCATGGTACTGGCGCAGTTCTGATTCTCCGCGTTGAAGTCATCGAGAATCGGAACTTCGCAGACCGCAGAAGTGGCCTTCATGAACGCGACCGAGACCGGGCTGAGCTGATCCTCCGGGTGCCGGCTCACGTGAATCGGACCGCCTGCGCCGTGGTATTCGGTCTCGCCGTCTTGGTGGTCTTCGAGCTTCTTGTAGAACGGCAGCACATCCTCGAAGCTCCAGCCGTCGCAGCCTCGGGCCGCCCAGTCGTTGTAGTTCTCCTTGTTCCCCCGAAGGTAGATCATGCCGTTGACCGAGCTGGATCCGCCGACGACCTTACCGCGTGTATACGTGATGCGCCGGTTGTTCAGATTCGCTTGCGGCGCTGTGCTGAAGCCCCAGTCGACCGTCTCTTTGAGCTGCTTGACCTGCTGGACGAGGCTGATCATGCCGGGCTTGCGAACCAGCGTCGTGCGGTCACTCCCGCCGGCTTCGAGGAGAAGCACGCTGACATCAGGGTCCTCGGACAGTCGAGCCGCGACGATCGCCCCCGCGGATCCCGATCCAATCACGATGTAGTCGTATGCAGCCATGCGCTCCTCGATCTCCAACTGACTGTCAAAGGCGGATATCGCCGGTTTGAATCTTGCCGAGAAGCTCTGGCTCGAGCTCGGTGTACCGATCGTCCTTCAGGAAGAGCACCGCTCCTCCGCACTGCGCCGGATCAAAGCCCTGCTCTTTGAGCCGAGTCTTTACGTGCTTGTAGGTCGCGGTGGTCTCCAAACGGTCCTCGAAGCGCAAGAAGAGCGGCCTCGAGTATCGCGGAAGGCTCTCACGAACGTGCGCGCCAAAGGCCTCGAGGTCGAACGCGTCGTCGACGACGAGAGCGGCCATTCCCGCACGCCCGTCGTTGTGTGGAACGCGAACGCCGTACACGGTGGCCTCGGCGACGCCCGGGTGCTTCGCTATCAGGTCGCCAACCTCGTTCGTGGCGACATTTTCGCCTTTCCAACGAAAGGTGTCGCCCAGGCGATCCTCGAATGAAAGGTAGCCTCTCGGGTTGAGCTTCAAGAGGTCGCCGCTGTTGTACGCGTGCTTGCCTTCGCCGAACGCGTTCTCGATGATCTTGGACTTGTTCTTGCTCTTGTCGAGGTAGCCGTCGAACGTATTGACCTTGGTGATCCGCCCGATGAGGAGACCTGTCTCCCCGACCTTGCACGGAATGACACTTCCCTTCGCATTGCGCTCGGGCTCGACGCTTTCGGGCAGGGTACGAACCAGGGTCTGCCCCGGCATCATCCGGCCGACCATTCCCGGCTGACTGTCCAAGTTGATGAGACCAATGGGCGACTCGGTCGCGCCATAGATCTCGAACACATGGGGAATGTTGAATCGATCGACGAACTCGTCCCAGAACTCCGGACGAAGGCCCGCGCCGAAAATTCCTCGGACCCGGTGTCGCCGCTCGTCGGAGTGCGCGGGCGCGTTGTTCAGGTAGCGTAGAAGCTCGCCGACGTAGGAGAAGATGGTGACGTCGAACTTCGCCACGTCGGCCCAGTGCTCTTGCACCGAGAACTTCCTTCGAAGCGCGATCGTCGCGCCGCCCGCCAAGGCTGTATACGTCGCAAGCATGAGCCCCGAGCTGTGGTAGAGGGGAAGGCCCGAGGTGTAGACGACGTCGTCCGGTGTGATCCCGATGGCAGCGCGACTGAACACCCAGGCGGACTGCAAGCCGCGCCGGTTTGTGTACACAGCGGCTTTCGGGAAGCCGGTAGTCCCAGAGGTGTAGATGTAGACGCTCGGCGCTTCCCCCGCGTTGTCCGCCGTGCAAGGCGGGTTCTGGCTCGACGCTTCGTCGAATGCAGGGTTGAAGTGGATGGCGCGCGAGGGTACCGCGTGCTCGGGCAGCTCCGTCCAGACGATGAGCTGCTCCTCGCTGACGGGAAGTGCGTCGCCGAGCGAGTGAACCGTCGACACGTGCTCGCCCCCGGCAAGGACCCACTTGGCCCCGCAAATGCAAAGCACGTGCTCGAGCTGTTCGCCGGTCACATACGTGTTGATGAGCGAGACGACCGCTCCAATTTTGTTCGCCCCGAGAACCGTGAAGAGGAACTCCGGACGGTTGTCCATCATCAGGGCGATCACATCGCCCTTCTGGACCCCGAGCTTGGCAAACGCGTGCGCCGCTTTGTTCACCGCTTCGTTGAGCTCGGCATAGCTGTACTCGCGATCTTCGAACCGAAGTCCCGGGTGCTTGGGCTGGTTGGCGGCGTGGCGTTCGAGCACGAGGCCGGGAGAGATCGCGACCGTCGGACGCAGCTCGTAACCGATGCCATAGGCGGCCTTTGCGAAGAACTTGATGAACTTCCAATCCGACTGTCGGTTGGCCTTGAATTGTCGATATCTGGTGAGCATGAGCGGCCGATCAAACAGTTTCATTTAGATTGGTCAAGGAGCGAGTGCAGATGCTCTAGCGTGTCGACACATTCCGAGATCATCTCGAACATCACGTCGCGAACCGAGCGTTCCTCGTTCATCATCCCGACGACCTGGCCGGTCGGATAGAACTCCAGGGGCTCGATCTCGAACTTCATGACCCGGACGCGAGCGTCGTGGATGAGCATGCCCTGCAGAGGCATGGGCAAGAACCCAGGGCAGTCGGGATCATTCCAGGCGTCGGTGAGCTCGCTTCGCAGCATACGTGCTGGTTTTCCGCTGAGCATCCGAGTACGCACCGTGTCCGAAGACCCGGCCTCGATCAGCTTGCGCTTGGGCAGCGGGTCCACGTCGCTTTCCTTCGTCGTCAGCCAGACCGAGCCGCACCAAGCTCCCTGCGCGCCAAGTGCGAGCGCGGCGGCAACTTGCTGGCCGGTTGCAATGCCGCCCGCGGCCAAGACAGGCATCGGAGCCACGGCGCGCACCACCTCGGGCGTGAGAACCATGGTGGCGATCTCACCGGTGTGGCCGCCCGCCTCATGCCCCTGCGCGATCACGAAATCGAGCCCAGCTTCCTTTTGCCGAATTGCATGCTTCGGCTTGCCGCAAAGGCCGCCGATCAAGACTCCTTGCCGGTGAGCCCGATCGATCAGGTCTTTTGGAGGCACGCCGAGCGCGTTGACGATCATTTTGATCGGGTGCGAGAACGCCACGTCGAGTAGTGCGCGCGATTGCTCAGGCCGCCAGCTCACCTCGTCGGCTGCGATGTAGCGGGCGTCGTCATAGTCCTCGGGAAGCGGGGGGACCTGGTAGCGCTTCATCACCGACTCGAGCCATTGCCGGTGGCCATCGGGGATCATGTCGGCTAGCGCTTTCGGGTCCGCATCGACGTATTCGATCGGCATGATCACGTCGACGCCGTAGGGCTTGCCGTCGACGTGGTCGTCAATCCACTGAAGCTCCTTTTCGAGCTGTTCAGGCCGAAATCCAGCCGCTCCGAGAACCCCGAGGCCACCCGCGCGGCTCACCTCGACGACGACGTCCCGACAATGGGTGAAGGCAAAAATCGGAACCTCGATCCCGAGGCGCTCGCAGAGCTCGGTTCGCATCAGTCGTTCTCCTCAGGGGCCAGTTGACGCTGTATGTAACGCTCGTTATAGTCGCGCCGCCCCTCTGGAGCAACGGAGAATTCCACGTGTCCGAGACCATGTTGTCAGAGCCCTGGCGGTTCTTCTTCCCCTACACGCGAACCACCGGGCCTACGGTCGGGCGGTTTCTCTGTGGCCTGCAGGACCAGAAGATCTTCGGCATCCGCCGAACCGACGGCACGGTCATGGTGCCACCCCACCCCTTCGACCCGGTCACTTCCGAGACCCTTTCGGAGATGGTCGAGGTCGGAACCGAAGGCGTGGTGACAAGCTGGACTTGGATCGCCGAACCACTGGCCAAGCATCCCTTGGACAGGGCTTTTGCATTCGCGCTGATCAAGCTCGACGGAGCTGAAACCGGGTTCTTCCACGCGGTCGACGCGGGCGACGAAAGCCGGATGTCGACCGGAATGCGCGTGAAGGTCCGCTGGGCCCCAGAGCTCAGAGGACACATCTCCGACATCGCCTGCTTCGTTCCGTCCGATGCCCCCGAGCCCGAGTACGAGCCGGTCCGGATCGAACCCGAGAAGCCCATGCCTCCGGAACGCTGGCGCTACGACGCGCCCTTCGAGACGCATTACGAAATCCTGGCCGGGCGATCGATGAGCACGTACCTCCGCGGGCTCAAAGAGAAGAAGCTCATCGGCATGCGGGGTCCGAGCGGCAACGTGTACATCCCGCCGCACGGAGCCGATGCGACGACCGGGCTCGCGCTGCAAGAGCCGGTCGAGCTTGGCCAGAACGGCACCGTCGTGCGCTACTGCATCGTCAACATTCCAATTCGCGGTCAGAAGATCGAGATTCCGTTCGCAGCCGCCAACATTCTCGTGGACGGCGCCGACAACACCTTGATGGCGCTGATTCAGGGCATCCCCCACGAAGAGGTTCGGCTCGGGCTTCGCGTGAAGTGCGTCTGGGTCGACGATGATCAGCTCGGGCTCAGCGAGTCCAACGTCAAATGGTTCGTGCCGAATGGCGAGCCGGACCAGCCGTTGAGCGAGATCGAGGGGTACCTCTGATGCGGGATATTGCGATCGTTTCCTTTGCGCAGCGCCGCAATCAGCCGGAGTGGCGGGAGGGCAATGACATCGAGCTTCTGATCGACCCGATCAACGAGGCTCTCGATCAAGTTGGCATGACGCGGCAGGACGTGCACTTCACGACCGGAGGCAGCAACGACTTCCTCGCCGGACAAGCGTTCTCATTCGTGCGAGCGCTCGATGCCGTCGGGGTACACCCGGTACGAGACGACTCGCATGTCGAAATGGACGGTGCCTGGGCGCTCTATGAGGCCTGGGTGAACCTGCAGCTCGGTCACGCCGACAACGCTCTAATTTGGGGCCTAGGCAAGACCTCGCTTGGCAAGATGGACGAGCTCTCGATGCTCTCCCTCGACCCCTACTATGTCGCGCCGCTGGGTGCGGACCCCGATTCGGTCGCGGCGATTCAGGCGCGCGCGCTGATCGATGCGGGCAAATGTAGCGAGCGCGACCTTGCGGAGATCGCGGCAGCTCGCCAAGAGGCGGCTGTGAAGAACGAGCGCGTCGAGCTCGATTCGGCAAAGAGTGCGGACCAGATCATGGAGGAGCCGTACCTGGCTTCTCCGTTGCGCCGATCCACGGCCGCGCGCGTGACCGACGGTGCCGCGGTCGTGATTCTTGCTGCCGGTGAGGAAGCCCGGAGGCTCCGTGAACGGCCGGCTTGGATTCGGGGGATCGATCACCGAACCGATGCTCACCCACTCGGGGTACGCGACCTGACCGACTGCCCCTCGGCGCGTCAGGCAGCCAAACGAACGGGCGCGCTCGGCGCGGACGTCGACATTGCAGAGCTTCACTCGGCGTATGCCCACGAGGAGGTCATCCTCCGGGCCGCCCTCGGACTTGGAGACGGCGTCCAGATCAATCCGTCGGGCGGCCCGCTGCTCGCGAACTCGGTGATGGCAACCGGCCTAATTCGGTTGGGGGAAGCTGCGCAGCGAGTCATGGGTGGCGAAGCCCGCCGCGCGATCGCGCACGCGTCACACGGGCCGTGCCTGCAGAGCAACATGGTCGCGCTTCTCGAAGGGGTAAGCTGAGATGGGCGGTCAACTCGCAGCGGTGATCGGAGTCGGTCAAACCCAGCTCGCGCATCGCCTTTACATGAGCATCGCCGAGATGACGCGGCAGGCGGCAGAGCGTGCGCTTGCCGACGCCCGCATGGACTGGAACGACATCGACGCCGTCGTTCTCGGCAAGACGCCTGACATTTTCGATGGCCATTTGTTCCCAGAGCTCTTCCTCGCAGGGGCGCTCGGAGCGGTGGGCAAGCCAATTTTTCGCATCCACACCGCGGGGAGCGTGGGTGGACACACCGGCATCCAGGCGGCCCATCTTGTCCAGGCGGGCCTCTTCGAAAAAGTGCTTACCGTCGCCTATGCAAAGGAGTCAGAGGGCGACCTCAACTGGGCTGTTAGTGGCGGCGGCATTCCGTTCTACTCACCGTTGGTCGCCGGGCCCGGAGGCTACTTCGCCCCGCACATCCGCGCGTACATGCGGCGCGCCGATGCACCGGACCACACCGGAATCCACATCGCATATAAGGATCGTCGAAACGCCCTCAAGAACCCCTACGCGCACGGCCCAATTCCCGACATCAGCCTCGATATGATCGAGAAATCGCCGATTCTCTGGGATCCGCTCCGGTACCTCGAGACCTGTCCTTCGTCGGACGGTGCATCGGCGATGGTCATCACCTCGGAGAAGTACGCGGACGCAGGCTCTGTGCCGCCAGCCTGGATCCTGGGCTCCGCGTGTCGCTCCGAGGCCTCGACGGCTCCGCGGCGCGATCTCGTCAATCCGCTGGGCGGGCGCGAGGCAGCGAAGGTCGCTTACGAACAGGCTGGGGTCCGCGACCCTCAAAAGGAGGTCGACTGCGCCGAGCTGTACGTACCGTTTTCCTGGTACGAGGCGATGTGGGTCGAGAACATGGGGCTCTGCGACGAGCACCAGGGCTGGCGCAACGCGCTCGAAGGCAAGAACGAAATCGATGGCGAGATGCCGATCAACATGTCCGGGGGATTGATGTCCGGAAACGCAACGGGGGCCACGGGGATGATCCGCCTCATGGAAGCCGCCATGCAGGTCCGCGGACAGGCAGGTGAGCACCAGGTCGACGGTGCGCGCATCGCGCTGGGGCACGCCTTCGGCGGCGCAGCACAGTACTTCTCCGTTTGGGTCGTGGGATCGAAGAAACCGAGGTAGATAGAACGCAATGGCCATCGTAGAACCGCACTCACCCGCCGATGACGGGCGCCGACGCCTGGGCCTTCGCAACACCGTCACCGGCGAAGTCGTTGGCGAGATCACCGTCAACACCGCCGAGGATGTGGCGGCCGCTCTAGCTCGCGCGAAGGTGGCCCAAAAGAAATGGGCGCAGGTGCCCATCGCGGAGCGAGCCAAGATCATCCGCGGGGCCGTCGACCTTCTCGTGAAATACCGCGAAAACGTCATCGAGACGATTCGACGAGACACCGGAAAGACGCACATTGATGCGCTGATGATCGAGGTCATTGCCGCCCTCGACTTCCTCACGCACTGGTGCGCGCGCGCCGTGAAGGACCTCTCGGACGAACCGATCAAGCCGCACGGTTTTCAACGGGTTTTGAAGAAGGTCGTCATGCATTACCGGCCCCTCGGCGTGGTTGGCGTGATTACGCCTTGGAACGGTCCGTTCGCCCTGGCGATCAACCCGTCCGTCCAGGCGCTGCTTGCCGGAAACGCCGTGCTGCTCAAGCCATCGGAGGTGGCGCCACACTCAGCCGATTGGGCCGTTCGGCTTCTTCATGAAGCCGGTGTGCCCGAGGACGTGATTCAGGTTCTGCATGGGGACGGCGAGACTGGTGCGGCGCTGGTGCGAGCAGGCGTCGACAAGATCTCGTTCACCGGAAGTGTAGGAACCGGCAAGAAGATCGCAACAGCGTGCGCCGAGCAGCTCATGCCATGCACGCTCGAGCTCGGCGGGAAAGATGCAATGATCGTTTGCGCCGACGCAGACTTGGAGCGTGCCGCAGGCGGTGCCGTCTTCGCGTCGGTATTCAACAGCGGACATGTGTGCATGGGGGTCGAACGCATCTACGTCGTCGAGAGCGTGGCGGATGAGTTCGAGCGTCTCGTCGAAGAGAAGCTTCGCCAGGTGCGTTGCGGCTCCGGAGACGACTGCGACGTCGGAGCCTTGTTCTGGGACCGGCAGCTTTCGATCATCGAACGCCACATCGAGGACGCCAAAGCCAAAGGCGCAGAGGTGGTCGTCGGTGGAGAGGCTATCACGAACGGCGGGCTGTTCTACCCGCCAACCCTCGTCCGCAACGTCGACCACACGATGGACCTCATGAAGGATGAAACCTTCGGCCCAATCGTTTCCATCATGCGCGTAAGAGACGAAGAAGAAGCGCTACGTCTTGCCAACGACTCAGACTATGGCCTGAGCGGGAGTGTGTGGACGAAGGACACCGAGAAGGGCTTTGCCCTCGCGAAGCGAATGGAAACGGGCTCTGTTCTCATCAACGATGCGTCGATGAGTTACGGCATCCTCGAGGTGCCCTTCGGTGGCATGAAAGATAGCGGCCTCGGCCAGATCAACGGAGCGAGAAGCCTCCGAAATTACACCTTTGCACAACCGATCGGCATCGACCGACGGGCGCCCAAGACCGAGCCTCACTGGTACCCCCATAGCGAGAAGACGATCAAAGACCTCGATGGGATGGTGAAGCTCGTGTACGGGACTGCTCTGAAGAAGCTGCCCTTTTTCAAAGGATAGTCTCCATGGATGCCAAGCTCGTAGTTCGACCTCATGGAAACCTCGGAGACCAAATCGCGTATGGGCTCGACGGTTTCATCGTCTCGCAGATGAAGAAGCTTGCGCCGGACGACAACGCCAGTGTCTCCGCCGAGCGGCTACGAGATTTGCTCGCGATTCAGGACGAGCTCGTCAACAATGGTGCGCTCGAAGACGACGCTCTCATGTTTCCCGAACCGGGAGAGGTAACCGTCACTAGGCGTCTTCTTCCACCCCACAAGGTCGGATTCTACGAGTGGCGATGGAAAAGCCATCATCCCCTGATCTTCCCGGAGATCGAAACGAATTACCGCTCGAGACGCGCAAACCAAACGGGCAGACTCCGAATGCTGAAGCTCAAGCCGAAAGGCTCGACGATGGCTATCGTGATCAACGGGTTCTCGTCCGGGCATCACCTCATCGAGCGGCTCGCATGGCCGATACAGCTGTTTCGGCGCCAGGGAATTGGCGTGGCCCTGTACGCACTCCCGTTCCACGGGCCACGTTCCCAAGCCTTTCCACCGGAATGGCCCGGCGAGGATCTCAGAATGCTCATCGAGGGATTTCGTCAGGCGATCTGGGACCTCCGCATCGCGATCCGAGCCTTGCGCGAGCAGGGTGCCAAGCGCGTAGGCGTCATCGGCATGAGCCTGGGCGGCTACACCTCCTCCTTGCTTGCGACGGTCACCCCGGACGTGGACTTCGTCGTTCCGTACGTGCCGATCGGGTCGATCCCGGATTTCATGGAGGAACACGACCTCGTGCCGAGCTCAGCCAACCTACAAACCGAGCTCGCAGAGGCTTATCGCGCGCACATGAATGCGATATCGCCGCTGCACCGACCTCCTGCCATCCCACCGGAGCGCATCACTGTGATTTCCGGCGAGCTGGACCGGCTGGCAACGGTGGAACATGGAGCGACGCTAAGCGAGCATTTGGGCTGCCGGCACGTCATCTTTCGGGGTGCTCACTTGATTCAGAAGGGCCGGTCGCAGGCATTCAAGGACACGTTTCGCGAGTTCAGGCGAAGTGGGGTTCTTCCAGTACGCTAGTCAGGTAGCGACCGGTTTCGACGTCGTAAACGACCTGTACCGGTGATTGAGCGGCCTGCACGCGAGCCAAGGCCTTCAACGGCCGAAAGCCGCCGGTCACCGGAAGCGAATCCAAGACCGCCAAGCGAAGCGGGCGGGCGAACGATTCGAACCCGTCGAGTGAGCGCTCGAGCTCGTCCAGATCCAGGCTCGCGCCCCGCTTGAGACAGAGCGCACCGACGATGCAATCTCCCTGGTCCGGTTCCTGCCACACGGCGGCCAGGCAAACGGATGAAAC
>Ga0316193_10001345_pt1 | contig 16472 bp, 15 predicted proteins | sample MerIslsedime2_MG_FD_207735 | JGI IMG/M metagenome (GOLD analysis project Ga0316193, IMG submission 207735) | Coastal sediment microbial communities from Maine, United States - Merrow Island sediment 2 | ecosystem: Environmental > Aquatic > Marine > Coastal > Sediment | place: USA: Maine...
ATACCCATGGGCCGTTCTGGAGGACCTTCGCAGCATACTGGAGAACATGGAAACACCAGCCGCAACGATCGAAGAATTTGCCCGCTATCTCAAGCAAAAGCATGAGTTGGAGGTACCAGGGCAAACGCTCGAAGACGTGTTCTCACTGTCTATTTGAGTGTAATAGTCAGGATTTAATCTGATACCTGTATCAAATTAATTCAAACCCGCTCTATGATCTTCTGTCAGTAGCCGGGATTGGCCATATAGAAAAATACTTTAGGAATTTACTCTCGCAGAGGCGCGGAGAACGCAGAGCTGACATGTATTTTTAAAAAGGCAGTATCGTTTTATTTATCTTCCTTTGCGTTCTCTGCGCCTTTGCGAGAAAACGGGATGTTCAACTACCATCATCGGCCTGTTCACCGACCATGCGAGAACTTACAGCATAAAGCCGGAACCAGTAAAATTTAACTGATAGACGTTGCACTACGACTCTTCTTCAGTCACCGCATCAGGTCGCCTTCGACCATCACTCTTCCTTCTGTTTTTCGGCACTTCCTCGCCAAGATGAGTGGTCAGAGGAAATTCCACGTCCGATATTTTCCGCCATTCGCCATGTCGCGGCGTTTTTTCTATTTTGTTTTCCCTGATGGCCTTGCTGTTTTTCATGTTCTTTTGTAACTGCAGCAGACGATCCAGTTTAGCCAAATCTTTTTCGCTGAGATCCAACGCTGCTTCAACCCAGATGTCGACGATATCGTAGAAGGTCTGCTTCGTGATCGGGTGTACGATCTGACGAATTTTTTTCATCGCACGAATGGTGTTGTGAGATCGGTTGTGACTACTCATATACTCTTTTGTCGCCAGAATGCCTTCACCGTCTTCAGTCAGCACATCGATCACGCCCATGTCATAGAGCTCGCCTGCCGTGTATGTTTCTCCACTCAGGATAATGCGTTCTGCCAGTGCAGGTCCCACCCTGCGTGCGAGCAGGTTATACGCACCCATGCCGGGGAACAGGTTAAAGAGTATTTCCGGGAATCCCAGCTGGGAGCTACGCTCGGCGATAATCGCATCGCATGACAGGGCCGTTTCAAAACCGCCACCGAGCGCCTGTCCCTGTACCAGTGAAACCATGGTAATCGGCAGGTCAAGATTATTGATATTACGTATCATCAGGTCAATGGTCTTGTACGCATATGCCCTGAGCGTTTTTTCATCCCCATCAGTAATGCATTGCTTGAAAAGCTCCAGGTCGCCTCCCAGGTTGTAGATTCCAGGTATTTTCGAAGCCAGGACCAGGTGCCGAAACGGCCAGACTACACCGGATTTCTGCTTGTTATAAGTCGTGGAGAGCTGTTGCTGTAACTGAAATAGCTCCTCGATCAGAGCAGCATTCAGGCAGGGCCTGGGCTCAGGCTGCATCCAGCACCAGATAGAACTGGTTTCTGGCTCGTAGCGCGTCGTAAACTGGGTGAACTCTGATTGCGGCTTGATTTCCCTTTGCGGTATACCACCCGGTGTTCCATGTACAAGTTTCATTATTACCACCTGTTTTTTTATAAAACTGACATGACTAAGTCTCACATCATGACAATTTTTGACCAATACAGCAAATTATATTTTTATATATAAAAATTCCGAATCTCACTGAATTTTATGAAAATAGTTCTAGACGTATGATATTCGAATCAGTACTATGAAAACGAGGATGTCAGAAAAAGTGTAAAGAATATTGTAAACAAATTGTAAAGAATTTGTCGTTGTACCCAAGGGGGAGAATAATCGCTACGGATTAATGGAATAGACGGGATTGAAAAATCCTGAGCTTGGCTCAGCTGATAGTTGGGATGTTGTATAAATAATAATTATCCGAAGAATAACTATGGCATTTGATAGAGTTGCGGAAATCATTGCGAAAACAGCACATTGCAATGTTGAAGATATCACGCCTGAAACCAAACTCGAGGCACTGGGCATTGATTCATTAAAAGCGATTACCGTGCTGTTTGAACTCGAAGAAGCCTTTAATACAGAAATCCCCAATGAGCTTATTTCATCTATCGTTACAGTCAATGATATTCTGGATAAGCTGGAAACTGCTAACTGTTAAGCAACGCATTTTGAGCTTGTTTCAATGAATCGCCGGGTTGTAATCACAGGATTGGGTGCGGTCTCAGGGCTGGGTTTAAACACGACTACGTTCTGGCAAGCATTAATAGCAGGGCAATCTGCTATCAAACCGTTAGATCTGCCCATCGAAGATATAAAAATATCCATAGGCGCCGTGGTTCCAGAGTTTGATCCTGAATACCATTTCTCTTCTGACGACCTCATCTTATTAGATCGTTTTTCCCTGTTAGCAGTTATTGCCGCCAGGCAGGCAGTCGACGATGCTGGTCTGAGTAGCGGAGAAGACAGTATCACCCGGGCAGCAGCAATTATCGGCAGTGGCTGCGGCGGGAAACACACAGATGAAGCCACCTATGATCAACTATACAAGCAACAGCGCTCACGTGCGCATCCACTGACTATACCGAAGGGCATGCCGAGCGCCGCCGCCAGCATGGTGAGCAAGCACCTTGGCATTAAAGGACCGACATTCGCACTTGCCAGCGCCTGCGCTTCCGGCTCACACGCAATTATTCAAGGCTGTACGATGATTCAGTCAGGAATGGTTGAAGTTGCCCTGGTTGGCGCTTCTGACGCTCCATTCACTTTTGGTCTTCTTAAATCATGGGAAGCCTTAAGGGTAGCAACACATGATACCTGTCGTCCATTCTGTGCTGATCGTAGCGGTATCGTATTAGGTGAGGGCTCCGGAATGGTGGTGCTGGAGTCGGAACAACACGCTAAAGCACGTGGTGCCCGAATCTATGCAGAGCTTGCCGGCTGTGGAATGACGTCTGATGCCGGGCACATCACGAGGCCCGACGTTACAGGTATATCAAGTGCAATAATTAATGCACTGGATTATGCTGGCATAGCCCCTGATAAAGTTGATTATATTAATGCACACGGAACGGCCACTAAGGCCAATGATATCGCAGAAACAGCGGCCATTAATCAAGTATTTGGAGACTGCGCTAAAAAGCTTGCTGTGTCTTCAACAAAATCAATGCATGGACACGCACTAGGCGCATCAAGCGCACTGGAACTTATAGCATCTACTCTCGCTATATATCACGGAATAATCCCACCAACAGCAAATTTTACTGTTGCAGATGAGCAGTGTGATCTTGATTATGTGCCCAATATTGCGCGTGAGCGGGAGATAGATGTAGCCATTTCCAACTCATTTGCCTTTGGCGGGCTTAACTCAGTGATAGCGATCAGAAAACATTTATGAAAATTAATTCCTGAATCATGACCAATAACATAATACAGAAGATTACTGGCCATAATATTCATTGCTATGGGTCTGCAGAATTATTGAAATTTGAAAAACAAATGACACGTTATTTCGAACGCGAATATGAACGATGGCATGGAAATAATATTTCCCCGGAAAGTTATAACACCAGCTCTTTTATAGGCGACATTGTAAATACAGAAGCAAATACCCGATCAATCGATCATTACAATAAGGATTTAAAGATATATCAGGCGTTTCTTGATAAGGAATACATGGCGTACTCTATGGCATATTATGGTACATCAGCAACTTCAGATAAAATAAACAATCGTATATCTTTAGAGCAGGCTCAAAGAGAAAAATACAAGTTAATTGTTCGACGCGCCGATATCCAGGATGGTCAAAATATTTTAGATATCGGCTGTGGATTTGGAGGCTTTATAAAATATTTATTTGAGGTATTTCCAAATATAACAGTAACCGGATTAAATCCCAGCACCACGCAAACTGAATATATACGTAATGTTTTAAATTTTGATAACTCACGCTTCAACTTACTACAACAACGCTTTGATGAAAAAAGTCAAAATTCAATTCCTCATAACGCATATGATCGCGTAATATCAATTGGCACATTTGAGCACTTTTCTAATTTTGATTTTCTTTTCAAATATCAAAATAATATATTAAAGCAAGGTGGAAAATGTTTTCATCACCTCATCGTATCAGTTGATACAATCCCACACTTTTTAAATGCAGAAAATACGCTAATGTCGGATTACTTCCCTGGTGGCCACATCTGGCCATACTCTGAACTGAAACGACATAATACACATCTTCAGTTAAAAGACAGCTGGTTTATTAATGGAATGAACTACTGGAAGACCCTGGACGAATGGCATAAACGATTTTGGCAGGCGATCGATCAACTTTTCCCGGATTATTTGTCCATTGAAGACGTGGAGTCCTGGAACAGGTATTTTGTATTATGCAAGGCTATGTTCCGCCCGAATCAGGGCAGAAGCTATGGAGTAGGACATTATTTATACGAGAAAATCTAGGCGTGTTTTGCCGTATCTGCCGATTCTATCCACTTAACGGCATCGTCAGCGCTTAATGGCTTACTGAATAGAAATCCTTGAATAACCTCACCACCCATCTTTTTGATAGTTGCCAATTCAGCCATAGTTTCAACGCCTTCGAAAATATTACTGATCCCCAGGCCCTGACTCATAGTAACAATGGCATTAACTATGCTTCTGAGGTTATTATTGACATCAATCTCTCGCACCAATGTTTTGTCTATCTTGATGATGTCTATAGGTAGTCGCGCAAGATAATTCATTGAGGTATAGCCGGTACCAAAATCATCCAGCGCAATTGTACAACCGATTGAATGCATTTTATCAAGCAGCAGTCTGGTTTTATCAAAATCATTTATAAGCAGTGACTCTGTTATCTCGAACTCAATTTGAGATGGGTCGATGCTCGATTGTTCAATTTTGTTTCTAACAAAATTGAAAAAATCGAGATCATTACATTGCAAAGCAGAAAGATTGATAGAAATGTTAATACCCTTGATGTGATTGATACTGATAAAGTCAACGACGTTTGATACAACCCATTCACCTACTGAATATATCAGCCCGGTCTCTTCCAGCAACGGAATAAACTGGTTTGGTTGAATTTCGCCATACTTTATATTGTCCCAGCGTATCAGCGCTTCAAAACCGGTAGTCACACCTGTCAGACAGCTTATTTGCGGCTGGTAAAGCAGATCAAACTCATCATCAGCAAGTGCGCCATGCAATTCATGCTCCAGTTCAAGCCTGTGGCGTAACTGTATGGACATACTTTCATCATAAAACTGAAACTGGTTTCCGCCTTCTTTTTTTGCACGATACATGGCCGTATCTGAATTTCGTAATAACACCAGCGGTGTTTCTCCATCGAGCGGGTAAATACTTACTCCAACGCTAACACCAAGATGGATCTTATGAGACTGAATCACAAATGTTTCTGTTAAACAGCTAATGATCTTTTTAGCAACATGGATCACCTCATTGGTGTCATGTAATTCTTCCAGAACAACAACAAATTCATCACCGCCGTTGCGTGATATTGTGTCATTATTACGCAATGTAGAATTCAGCCTTGTAGCCACCTGCTGCAGCAGATCATCACCAACGGCATGTCCTAAACTATCATTAACGTTTTTAAACCGGTCCAGATCAAGAAACAGAATGGCAAACTGATGTTTATCTCTAGATGACTTTTTGATTGACTGGCCTATGCGATCGACCAGGGTATTTCTATTGGGCAGACCCGTTAACTCATCATTATATGCAAGATATTGCAGTGTTTGTTCGGCTGTTTCTTTTTTATCAATTACTCTCTCAAGGTTGGCATTAATCTCTACAAGATCACTGGTTCGCTCTTGTACTTTTATTTCGAGCTCACGCTTGTTATCTTCAAGTTCGGACTGAACTCTCTCTCGAGCGCCTATCTCCTTATTAAGATCATCGATTAGTTGCCTGTTGTTTAACTTCAGTTCTATCTCTTTTTTATGGCTACGATTTATATTAAAACTTGTTGTTATCATTAAACTCATGAATATGACAAATGCAAATGCCATATAGTAATAAATTACATCTCCAAGAATAATGAACACAGAAAATATTGCTATCGCTTGAGGTAGCAAATATGCAAGGTACGCCCCTCTATATGTAGAAAGTGTAGTGATGCTCCCTGTTATGAGGCCAAAATTGATTAAAAATACAAAATTTCGTAAAGCCTCATCATCTGGTTTGTGTAGCATAAACTCATATATTGCCCATATGATTCCTATAGTGAGCGTAAATATAATATGAGTGTATAAATATGATCTTAATTTATACTTTGCTCTATTAATGTAATGACTTGATACAGCAATACGAAATAACGAAAATATAGCAATCCCTGCACTTAACCACAGTGAACTTTCCGCATGGCTAGTATTCTTTAGCAACAAGTAGACCAGGCATGCAGCAAAAATATTGGCCAATCCACCCGATAATGTTGCCTTAAAAAGCGGCTCTACCTGCTTTTCAAGTACAACTTCTTTATTATGTGAAATCTTTTCGTACATATTTCAACATGCAAATATTTTTTACCCGATTCTCATATCCATAATGTTACTTATCCTGGCCAGTATCCGGTTTTACTACAAATATTGGCTGTATTTATTAGAAATGGTTTATAAGTCCCTGAATCATAAGGATAGACCAGTATTTTCCAACTGTTAGAATTTTTCCAGTTTTGGATGATTTTTATACGATATACACAGGCCCTTAATATATCTATAACTTGTTGTTTTTAATGCGTATTATTATATGCAACGGACTTGCAACGGTTTTTCCATAACGATATTGCTAAATATTTCTCTCAATCCGGCAGCTGCAGGATTCGACTATTTATAAATACCACTGCTATCAGGACGGGTGAACAAATGGCCTGGCTGCCCGCCAGCAACAGAAAATTATCTATATAGCTGTTGACGTCTAATGCTTATGCATATAGTTTGGCGCCCACAATAATTTCAAAAAATCACAACTATCTTCACGGGGATACAAATATGATTCACCTCACGCGTTCAATTCTTGCTTGTGCCACCCTGTTTTTCATCATTATCAGCAGCAGCGCGCATGCTGTTGAAGGCGCACCCGTTATATCCCGTATTCAGAAATCCGGAAAACTGGTGGTAGGCACATCCGGTAACATGCCATTGATGTCCGAAAAATTAATGACTGGCGAACTCGTAGGCTTTGATATTGATATGGCAAAAGCCATGGCCGAAACCATGGGTGTAAAGCTGGAATTGAAATCCCTGCCTTTTGATCAACTTATTCCTGCACTTGAACAAGGCACGGTTGATGTTGTGCTTTCTAATATGACAATGACCGTGGACAGAAACATGCGAGTCGCTTTTGCCGGCCCTTATTTTGTCTCCGGTAAGTGCCTGATTACCAAAGAACGAGAAATTGCCCAGGCAGACGAACCGGAAGACCTTAAAGAAGCAGATGTAAAAATTGCTGTGGTAAAGGACACCACCAGCGAAAATTTCGTAAAAGAACTTCTCCCTCAAGCCAGGCGTATCCCCGTGGAAAATGTTGATAAAGGCACAAACATGGTTGCGAAAGGTGAGGCCAATGCCTTTCTAACTGACTTCCCGATTTGCCTGAGTGTCATGAAGCGCTACCCTGACAGCGGTTTCCAGTCAGTCGTTTCCTTGTTGACTTATGAACCGATAGGTATTGCACTACCGGCCAATGACCCGCTATTGATGAACCTGGCAATGAATTTTATTGATCGTGCTGAAAATGTTGGTTTAATGCAGGGACTGGTTCTTAAGTGGTTTGGACAGGCCAAGCTGACTGTAATTAGTGAATAGCGCATACCCATCATCCCACGTCTTCCTATAATGAGAAAAGGGGCTTTTTTAAATAAACGTGGCGACCAATTGATTCAATAAGTCACCCATGCATCAGTTACTGTTAAATCGGGAGATCTATGAGGAGCTTATACAACAGCGCATTCCGTTAGCGAAACAGTTTCTCTGGATTGTGACCGCTGATATCAAAGACATGCATGTTGAAATGTACACAGGTTATGCGCCATTTCTTGAGTTACTCGCCAATCTTGTATCAAGCGGTGTTGCTGTTCGCCTGATTCATGCAAAAGAGCCGGGGCCGCGTTTCAGGCAAGACTTTGATCGATACGATGAACTGGTCAACAGTGATCTGTTTGAAAGGATTCTTTGCCCGCGCGTACATACCAAGGCCGTCATCATTGATAATAATATCGCCTTCGTGGGCTCACCCAATCTGACCGGCGCAGGCATGGGCAGCAAACATGAAGACAAGCGTAATTTCGAAGCCGGCTTTTTGTTTGACGATTTCGAGGAAATTCAGAAGCTGACCAGCTGGGTCGATCAGCTGTATCTGGGTGAACACTGCCAGACCTGCAAACGACGTGATTATTGCCCTGATCCAATTGATGAATATCATTCTTGATATAAACACGCAAGATCACTCTAATTCATTAACATTAAGTCATTGAAATATAAGTCACTGGATTTCTAATCGCATAAGTAAACCAGACTCACTCCGGATAGACTCTGCGCGATAATCTCGTAATAAGCGACGCCTTAATGCATACCCGAAGAATAATACGGATCGTTAGAACTGTTAATTATGTAGACTGTCTATATACTGCTGTAAATAAACCCGCTTCGAGCTCCTTTCGTTTTTCTCCTGAGGAGGAAATACAAAATGGAATATTCACACAACCATTCATCCCGTGGATCGATCAAGCATAAAACGCTGCATATATTCATATCAGTTGCATGCCTGTTTCCAGGCAGCTGGATCTATGCAAGCGATGATGCTATACCAGTAATTGATCTTAAATTGGGTGACTACCGATTCATGCCGCAGGAGATTCAACTCAGCGCAAACCAGCCTGCAATTTTACGCCTTGTTAACACCGATTCCGTTACCCCGCACAATTTCACCATGGAAACCAACAGCGGTTCGGCCGCTGTTGATGTCGATCTTCTGGGCGGCGAATCAGTCGAAGTCAAACTGCCACCCTTGTCAGCCGGTCGGTATACTTTCTATTGCAGTAACAAGCTGTTATTCATGAAAAGCCATCGTGAAAAGGGCATGGAAGGCATTCTGATCGTTAACCCGGAATAATCCAGGTATATAATGCGTGTATTACTGGTTTCAGCGAATCGCGAGCATCTGCCAGACCCGATATTTCCTCTCGGGCTGGCATATATAGCCGCCGCGGTAAGAGATGCCGGCCATGAGATCGATGTGGCCGACCTTTGTTTTGGTCACAAGCCACTGGATAATCTGCGTGACACGGTTGACCGATTCCAGCCGAATGTTATCGGTGTGTCTCTGCGCAATGTCGATAATGCCGCCTATCCACTCACAGTCGATTACCTGGCATTACACCGTGAAGTTGTCGATACCTTGCATGCAGTCAGCAGTGCACCAGTCGTGCTCGGTGGTTCGGGATTTTCCATACTGCCACAGGCGTACATGCGTGAACTCGATGGCGACTGGGGCATTGCCGGTGAAGGTGAACGCGCCTTTGTTGCCTTGCTGCAAGCCCTGCAACATGGGCTGGATCCATCTTCGATACCCGGCGTTGTCTCGGCTGAAGCCGGCACTGCGCCATCAGCGGGCATCAGCATACAGCCGCAGCGGCCGACAAACTGGGCTGAAGGACTGCGTCCGCTTCGCGCTCCATTCGATTATGCTCGTTATATCCGCCGCGGTGGAACAGGTAATATACAAACCAAGCGTGGCTGTGTGTTTGAGTGCAGCTATTGCACGTATCCACTGCTGGAGGGCAATCGTTTCCGCGCACGTGAGGCCGGCGATACTGTCGACGAAATTGAAGCCCTGCAACGCGAGTACGGTCCACATCCTGTCTTTTTTGTCGACTCCATTCTCAATTTTCCACGTGGACATGTAGAAGCGATTTGTGAAGAAATACTGCGCCGTGGTCTGGATCTGCGCTGGAGTTGCTACGCCACACCAGTCAAGCTTGACCGCCACCAGGCGCAATTGATGGCGCGTGCGGGATGCGAGGGTATTGAACTGGGTACCGACTCGGTTGACGATGAACAATTGGCCCGCCTGGGAAAATCATTTGACGCTGAAGCAGCTGAACGGGCTAACCGTTACTGCATGGAAGCAGGCTTGAGTGTGTGCCAGACCATCATCTTCGGTGCGCCGGGTGAAACCGAATCGAGCGTGCGTACTACCTGCCATGCCTTGAGAATAATGAACCCGACAGCAGTCGTTGCCATGACCGGTGTTCGGCTTTATCCCGGCACACCGTTGTCACAGGCATTGATCGATGAAGGCAAGGTAAGCCCTGATGATATCGGCCTGCTGCCTACTTTTTATATTGATCCCGCGGTTTCTGATTTCCTGCCGGGGTTTCTACAACAACAGGCCCATGAAGCAGGGAACTGGGTACTGCCCGGACTGGTTCAACCGATACTTCCCGGCAGTCAGCGCATTCTGCGCGGCCTGGGCATCTCCGGCCCGTTGTGGCGTTTGCTGCATAGACCCTGGATACAGCGCCTGTACCGCGGCAATTTCAAACGCACCAATACCAGCTGGGGCGTTCCAAATGCATCAAAGAAAGTTGTTTGAGATTAATAGTTCAAGACCCCTTCGACAAACCCCTCATGAGTCCTCCGACGTGGGTAAGCGACTACTTATTTACCGTAATTTCTTTAATATCATTCACTACCCGATCATTCCACGTGCGCCTTCGAACAATATGCGGGCTAACTGCTACCAGTAAGCCAGCAGACGACCACCCTCGATCTTGTGTTCAAATTTTCTCAGCGGGCGTTTTCCCTTGGCAATGCACTGACCGGTTTCAATATCAAATGCCCATTCGTGCTTTGGGCAGGTGAGTGTTTTTCCCTGCAGTGAAAGATGGGGGATATCTGTAACCTGGTGAGGGCAGCGGCTGTCATAAACATTGATGTCATCGCCCTTGCGCCAGGTAAAAACATGGCGCCCGTCGATTTCGAAATATGCAGCCTGTTCCTGCGGAATTTCGCCTTCGGCAGCCAGATCGTGCCAGCATGGTTCCGCATCAAGATTGTCCGGGCGGAATTCAGGTATGTCCATATCGAGCAGGATTTCCGTAGCCCATACAATCTTGGCCAGTCCGAGCACCGGGAAAGCCATCATCAGCGCATCGATTATTTCATTCGGGCTGGCGCCGTTGCGCAGCGCTCTTGTCAGGTACTGACGAAAACCACCCTCGGTCTGCACTGCAACTTTAGTGATTACTGAAATCAGGTCACGTGTGCGTGTATCAAGATGGGTATCTGACTTCTTCAAGAAAGTGAAGTAGGCGGTCATTGCTTCCGGACGGGCCTTGACCAGGTAATTTAATGCATCACTCATTGGTGTTTCTCCATCTACATAGGTGTTGTGTAAATTCAAAACGGTAAGTTAGCCGATTTCCGGGTAAATTCATACCGGCAAATTCATAGTGACGCAACAGCCATTAGCTGGTTAACTGACGAACATTAGCTACCAGGGTAGAAGGTTACACCAGATTTGTCACACTATAAATTAATCATTCTAGTCATTCTTGTTGGCCTGGGTATAACCTTGAAACTGACAGGGAAAATAGATCCTGAACAGTTAATCGTAGTTGCAAGACAATATGCAGATCACTGGTGGTTGGGCCTTCTGCTGGTAGCAATTCAAACCGTGTTGTTTACATTTGCCATGGCAGGCTCTTCAATGGTCTGGATAACAGCAGCTCTTTTTACTCCACTTACATCAACAGCCATCATTACTGCGGGGACAACGCTGGGTGCTGTTTCAGCCTATTTCTTCTCGAAACTCCTCTCTGAAGAATGGACGCAGAAAATAAAAAACACCCGTATTTATAAATTGCTGCATAAGGAAGGCAATTTTCTTACCTTGTATGCCTTACGAATGATGCCCGGGTTTCCTCATTCGGTAATTAATTACAGCTCAGGCATTTTAAAAATAAAGTTCATCAACTTTATTCCTGCGGCCATGCTTGGCACTGCTGTTAAAACGTATGTATATTCGGTAGTGATTTACAACACAACAACACCAGGCGCTTTGAGCAGCTCCATTAGTGTTTCAACTGTTTGGCCTTTGTTATTGCTGTCGTTGTTAATACTCGCTGCTGTTGCTGTTAAACATTACCTTGAAAATAAATAATGCTGCAAATTTCCAACAACGTCTCAATCCCTGATGATGAAATCGAGCTCAGCGCGATACGTTCCCAGGGCGCAGGTGGGCAGAACGTAAACAAGGTTTCTACAGCCATTCACCTGCGATTTGATATCAACGCATCATCATTACCCGAGTTCTATAAAACCAGGTTACTTAATCTCAGGGATAAACGCATCACCAGGCAAGGCATCATCATTATTAAAGCTCAGCGCAGAAGAAGCCAGGACATGAACAGGGCAGAAGCACTATGCAGACTCAAGGAACTGATTCAAAGTGTTGCTGCAGTGAAAAAAAAGCGCATACCAACCAGGTCTACACGCCGCTCACATGCAAAGCGGCTTGAGGGAAAAACCAAACGGGGCAGGGATAAAACATTACGGAAGAAAATATCCAGCACTTTTAATAACGAAGAATGAATGGCTACATTTTGATCAGTCATGCAATATGTATTTTATTATTATTTATAATCAATGCCTTATGATGTATTTTTAATGCCATTTTTCGCTTATGGGCATGATTATTAAACGACGAGTGGTATACTTTGCATTATCTGCCAATGATATAATTTGATTCAGGCAAGTTATTAATTCTCCCCACGACTTGCTTCATAAATGATCCAAATTTTTCGATTGTTACATCTATCGCTGTACTGTAAATATTGAAGTGGTCAGGTGTTTTATTATGTTAATGAAAAATTTTATTATTAAATGTCTTGGCGCAGCGTACATCCTGAGTCTCACCGCATGCACTAGTGGTGGCGATGCTGAAACAACCGTTGCAGGTGGTGGACGCGGTGGTGTCGAATATGGCTTTATAAGCTTAAGCGTTACAGATGCACCAATAGACAATGCCACAGAAGTCTGGGTGCAGTTTGATGGCGTTGAATTCATGCCATCATCTGAGTCACCCCATCAGGATCCCGTATTGATCATGTTCGATACTCCCATGAGTATTAACCTGCTTGAGCTACAGGGCAATAAAAGTAAGGCTTTGCTGACAGATGAGATTCTACGCACAGGTATTTATGATTGGGTAAAACTTAAAATAACCGCTGTTAAAGACGGCGTCATGGATTCATACATTGTACTGAATGACGGTACTGTACATGAACTGGATATGCCAGGCGAGAGTGAAATAGGGCTCACAATTGAAGGTGGTATGGAAGTTATTGCAAATATGTCATCTGCTAAGACAATCGATTTTGATCTGAGAAAATCAATCGTTATGAATAACCCAAATGATTTCCAGATACAGCCGGCTATCAACCTTGTCAGCAATGATCAATCCGGCTCAATAGAAGGCACTGTCAAATTAAAAACACTAACATCATCCAGCTGTTCAGATTCAGATCCTATGACAGGAAATGCAGTTTACCTCTATGAAGGTCATAAAGTGAAACCTGATGATATTGGCGGAACAGGCGCAGAACCCGTAACCAGTGCTTTAGTTAAGTTAAACAACTTGACTGGTGATTATGAATACAGCTTTGGTTTTATATCATTTGGTAAATATACAGCTGCCTTTACCTGTGAAGCTGACCTGGATGATCAATCGACAGATGATGCTCTCAATTTTTCCAAAACGAAAAACATCAATATCAACAGCACCAGGCAGATAATTCTTTCGTCAAACACTTTCCGCTAATACTCCAATAATGCTTATGCTTATCTGTATGCAGACATATCAAAGTCTTCCAGCCATTTTCTAAGATCTTCATAGATCATTGACTTCGAGAAGTAATACCCCTGCACATGATCACATCCTAGCTTCTCCAGCAACTTCAGCACATGAAGCTCCTCAACCCCTTCAGCAACAACAGTCATACCCAGGTCGTGCGCCATAGCAATTGTTGCATTAACAATCGGGTAGTTATTTGATTTATCATGTAAACCAATAACAAAAGATTTATCAATTTTAAGTTCATGAATCGGAAATTTCTGTAAATACGACAATGACGAATACCCGGTTCCAAAATCATCAACAGATACCTGTACTCCAGCTCTTGCGAACTCTTCCAGAATACGTGCAGATCTCAGCGGGTTGGTCATAATGGCATTTTCGGTTACTTCAATAGCCAGTTTCGATACTGGGAAGTCAGTTTCGATCAATATCTCCTTAAGTTCATCGAGTAACGTTGTATCCAGCAGATTAAGCGGAGAAATATTTATTGATACCTGGAATTCTGAATAATTTTCTATGATACTTTTAAGTTGAACCGCATTTTGAGCGAACACCATCAAGGTCAATTTTCCTACCAGGTTTTCCCTTTCAGCGAGTGGTATAAACTTCTCCGGAGAAATAATACCGAAACGCGGATGCTTCCATTGCGACAACAATTCACAGCCACAAGGTTGATTGGTCGTTAAATCAATTTTCGGCTGGAATACCGCTTCAAACTGCCCTGAATTAATTCCATCCCTCAACTCAATAGACAATTGCATATCTTCATAACGATGCTTATCCATGTCTTCATGGTATGAAGCCACTTTCAGACCTTTGTATTTTGCCTCATACATGGCAACGTCTGCATGTTGAATCAGAAGTTCTGGTGACATACCGTCTGCAGGAAAGATAGCGATTCCAATACTCGTTCCGACCTGCAGCGTATGCCCATTTATCTTAAAGGGCGGTTCTATAGCATTGGCCAGCTTCAATGCAATATTTTCTGCAACAACACGCTCTGTACCCTCGATAATTGCACAGAACTCATCTCCACCAATTCTTGAAATTGTGTCTGATTCACGTATCCCTGTATTGAGTCTCGCGGCCACTATCCTCAATACTTCATCACCAACTCCATGTCCCAGAGTGTCATTAATATCTTTAAAACGGTCAAGGTCCAGCAGCAACACAGCAAACGATGTGTTTTCTCTTGCTGCACGTGTTACTGCCTGATCCAGGCGATCATCGTTCAAGGTTCTGTTCGGCAGCCCCGTCAGTTCATCATGCATCGCCTTGAAATGCATGCGCTCAGCCAGTTCTACTAATGACTGTCGCATCTTTTCGAGGTCGTGAGCTAATGAATCCACTTCTTTTATTTGTGTGTCTACATATATCTCGTAGTCAGTTTCTCCTTTTGCCACATCCCTTGACCAGTCTCCCAGTGTTCTCAATGGCTGAGTAATAATCTTTGTGAAAAACCCCATTAATATCAGCATGCAGACGGAATATACACCCAGAATGGCAATGCTTCTCTGGTTTACAGCCGCCATCTTTTCCAGCACTATGGTTTCATCAAAACCAAGTTTAAGTGTGCTGTGTTGAAAACCGTCAAAAGAGATATTTAACGGAATAGACATGAAATATACATTATCTTCATGATGACCTACATAATCATCCTCAATGAAGTCTTCCGTTGTAATTGATGTCATTTCCTGCGACCTGATGACATTACCTTGCTGGTCAACGATTTCAATAAAGAGGATTTCCCCACTGAGAAGCGCATAGTCCATGAAAGATGACAAACTTTTTTTATCTTCCGTCATGTTGGACACTAAAATCATATCACCCAGCAGTCCCGATATTTCCCTGGCATTACCTATAAACTGTTCCTCGGCACTGTTGCTGAATGTATTGCTGATATTAATGTACAGGACCGGTAATAATATGATGTGTATTAATAATGCACCGGCCATAACGTGGCTGGTAAGACCGAATCTTTTGTTGTCATTTATGGCTACCATAGGACTTTTACAACCTCTATATTATGCATTTTTTCTACAGCCGCATTGTCTACGAAGCTTATATCTCCTATATTGCTTGTTAAATGCGTATTAAGCTCATTAAGCGTTTCTACTTGTTTTATTTCTTCCGTCCCATTACGGAATATACGCTTGACGACCTTTCTCTTATAGGCGCCTTCTGTCATGTGCATTACATTTTTAAGAAACTTTTCATAGAGCTCTCTGTTATGCAGATTAATAACAGGCTTGTTGACCAAATCGCTGTCTGCAGACTTTAACCCGAGGAATACACGTCTGATATCACGGTTGCTGATCGACTCGATTCCCGACCCCTTTGCTGCAATTAGGAAAACCTTGTCCTCTGCATAACAAGGTTTAATGATCGCTATCATCAGTACCGCAGCAGCGAGTAAAAACACCGGGTGTTTACAGGGTCGAATGATTTGTTCCAGGATACGTATATTCATATCGATGCCTAGAACACAAAATCCACTGCAAAAGAAATTGACCTGGAATCACCCTTTACAGGAACGATCACACCTTCATCAATCACTTTGTCGTACTGTACTTTTACTGCGATGTTGTCAACAACGTCCCAGCGCAACCCCACGCTCGTTGTATAATGCTCCTCGTCGTCATTACTTAGCGCAC
>Ga0316193_10001348_pt1 | contig 16442 bp, 11 predicted proteins | sample MerIslsedime2_MG_FD_207735 | JGI IMG/M metagenome (GOLD analysis project Ga0316193, IMG submission 207735) | Coastal sediment microbial communities from Maine, United States - Merrow Island sediment 2 | ecosystem: Environmental > Aquatic > Marine > Coastal > Sediment | place: USA: Maine...
GCAGGCGGTCGCCGTCCAATCTTGAATCCACGCCATTCTGCTGATGGACTTCGGTTGGGCGGGCGGATCCAGAATCGAGCATCCAGAATCGAGTATCCCGCAACGGGCATCTCGGCGAATCGAGCATCCGGAACCATCGCCGGCGAACGGATGAATACTCTGAGGTTTCGTCAGCCGTTGTTCTTGGCGAACTCCTCCATGAAACCAGCCAGGACCTGGACGCCCTCGAGGGGCATGGCGTTGTAGATCGAGGCTCGGCAGCCGCCCACGGAGCGGTGGCCTTTGAGACCAACCATGCCTGCCGCCTTGCCCTCGGCGACGAACTTCGCCTCGAGTTCATCCGAAGGCAAGCGAAAGACAACGTTCATGTAGGAGCGGCTGTCTTCGGCCACGGGACAACTGTAGAAGTCCGGATTGTCCGCCATGACGCCGTACAGAAGATCGCCCTTGGCGCGGTTTGTCTTTTCGACAGCGATCAGACCACCCTGCTCCTTCACCCACACCAGGACGTTGCGCACCATGTAGATGGCAAAGGTCGGCGGCGTGTTGTAGAGCGAGTTCTTGGCCGCATAGGTCGCGTAGGCCAGCATGGACGGTAGATTTTCGTTGGCCTTCTCGAGCCACGACTTCTTGAGGATGGCGATGGTCACGCCCGACGGCCCGATATTCTTCTGCGCGCCGGCGTAGATGAGATTGAAACGGTTGGCGTCGAAAGGGCGCCACAGAATGTCCGACGACATGTCGGCCACCAGCGGAACTCCGCCGGTGTCGGGGAAATCGTGGAATTGGGTTCCCTTGATGGTGTTGTTGCTCGTGATGTGGACGTAGGCCGCGTTCGGATCGAGATCCAGCTCGACCTGCTTCGGTATCCTCGTGAACCCTTCATCCTCACTCGATCCGGCGACCCGGCAACTGGCGATGATATTCGCCTCCTTGATCGCCTTCTGCGACCAGGTGCCGGTGTTGACGTAGTCCGCCGACCCACCGGTTGAAATGAAGTTCATCGGCAGCATCGCAAACTGCATCGAGGCCCCTCCCTGGAGGAAGAGCACTTGATGATCGTCGTCCAAACCGAGGAGCTCGGTCATGAGGCTGATCGCCTCCTCGTGAACGGCATCGTACTCAGGCGATCTGTGGGAGGTCTCCATCACCGACATTCCGGTGTTCTCCCAGTTGGGAATTTCCACTCTGGCCCGCTCGAGGGCGGGTGGCGGCAGGGTGGCGGGTCCGGCGAAGAAGTTCCAGGTACGGGTCATGGTTCCCTCCTAAGCGGTCTGTTGCGCAAAATCTTCGAGAATTCTGACGACCACGTCGCCGATCCGCAACATATTTTCGCGGCTCGACGCACCGAGATGCGGGGTCATGATGACGTTGGGCGCGTCATAAAGCGGGCACGACTCGTCGGGCGGATCGGAGTACCACACGTCGGTGGCATATGCCCTCACCTTCCCCGACTCGAGCGCCGCGACCATTTCCCTCTCCGACACACATTTCCCACGGGCAGTATTGATGATCACAACGCCGTCCTTGAGCTGAGCGATGGTCTCGGAGTTGAACATCTCACGCGTAGAATCGGTGAGCGGCACATGCAGCGAGATGTAATCCGCCTCCGCAAACAGCTCTTCGAGACCCACAAGGTCGACACACTCATGGTTCTTGATCAGCGGATCGTAGGCGATGACTCGCATGCCAAAAGCGATCGCCCTGCGCGCCAGCTCGGTGCCGATGTTGCCGGCGCCGATCAGGCCGAGAGTCTTCCCCATCAGCTCGGTACGCTTGAGCGACTTCTTGAGCCATTCGCGGTTTGTCATCCCGAGGTGACCCTCGACCATGCGCGTCGGCACAGAGAGCATCAGCGCGAATGCGAGCTCGGCCACCGCTACCGCCGACGCCTCGGCCGTATTGAAGACCTGGATTCCCTTCGATTGGGCGTACTCGACGTCGATGTTGTCGAGGCCGACACCGCCCCGGATAATCAGTCGCAGGTTTTTGGCCTGATCGATATACTCGCGGGTGCATTTCGTTTTTGATCGCACCAGGACGGCATCTATTTCGGCAAGGCGATCCTTGTCGTCGGTCACCTCGCCGAAGATCTCGAGTTTGGCCGGAAGAGAGGGATCGAACGCATCGGAAATCAGAATTTTCATCGCCACCTCCTCCTGTCCTCAGTCGCCCAACGGCCTCACGATGAGACCGGAACGAAGCTTGGGTTCAAACCAGGTGGATTTCGGGGGCATCACCAGTCCCGCATCGGCCACATCGAAGAGCTGGTCGATAGAGGTTGGGTGGAGCGCAAAAGCTACCGCCCATTCCCCTGAGTTGACCTTTCGCTCGAGTTCCTCGAGTCCACGAATCCCGCCGACGAAGTCGATGCGCTCGTCCGAACGCGGGTCGCCAATGCCGAGCACCGGCGCCAACAGATTGTCCTGCAGAATAGCGACATCGAGGCTGCTGACCGGATCATCAGCCGGAAAGCTCCCGTCCTTTGCCGTGAGTCTGTACCACCGCCCCCCGAGGTACATCCCGAAGCATCGCCTACGCGCTGGACGGCCATCCTCGGTCGGTTCAATTTTGAAGCGCTCACCGAGGGTCGTCCTGAAGGCATCCGGATCGAGTCCGTTGAGATCGCGGACCACCCTGTTGTAGTCGAGGATCATCATCTGCTTGTCGGGAAAGATCACCGACAGAAAGAAATTGTATGACTCGTCGCCCGTGTGGTCGGGGTTGGCGTCACGCCGCAACGCGCGAATCCTGGTGCCCGCGGCCGAACGATGGTGCCCGTCGGCAACGTAGAGCTCCGGAACCTGCCCGAAAGCACTGACCAACGCGTCACGGTCACCATCGTTATCGATCACCCACAGCACGTGCTGGATGCCATCCGGCGCCACAAAGTCGTAAGTTGGATCAGCTGTGGTGAGCCGAGTCACGAGATCATCGATCTCCGGGCGCGCCTTGTAGGTCAAGAAGACCGGACCGGTGTTGGCGTCGAGGGCGTCGATGTGACGGGTGCGGTCGTCTTCTTTCACGGGGCGCGTGTGTTCGTGCTTTTTGATCAGATCCGCCTCGTACTCGTCGACGCTGGCGCCGGCCACGAGACCGGTCTGGACGTGGTCGCCCATGCGTTGTCGATACAGGTACAACGCCGGCTTCTCTTCGCGGATCAGGGCGCCGTCATCGACCAACCGCTTGAGGTTGGCTGCACCGGTCTCGTAGACCTCGGGCGCGTAGACGTCGGTTCCGGGCTCGAGATCGATTTCGGGTTTGACGACACGGAGGAATGAAAGTGGGTTCTCGGCAGCCATTTCGCGTGCCTCCGCACTCGAAAGAACATCGTACGGTGGGCTCGCGACTTCGGCGCAAACGTCCGGACGCGGACGCCAGGCTCTGAAGGGTTTCAGCTTCGCCATAAATACTCCGAAATAGGGGCTCCGGCAAGAAATGCCGAGCACGTGAAATCTATCACATGCTCGCAAACACCGCTAGCTGTTCATAGGCCCCAAGAAATCTACGAAATGAGTATACGAATCCGGATCGGGATCTCCCAACCCTTCGGGTGAACGACAAGGAAAAACGGTCGTCCAGGCTGGAGGTTTCGCGGCCTCTCGAAGTAGAGAAGATTCACCATCGCGTGCAGGTGTCGGAGGGTCACATGGTCTCGAACGGTGTTGCCCCTCGTAGATCGGAGATCAGGGAAGAAGCTCGACGATTCGAGCCTGCTCGTCCAACGCCAGTTCTCCCACGGAATGCCCGAATACGAGATCATCCGGTAATCCATCGCGATCTTGTCGTAGTTCTTCCGGACTTCCTTGACGGTTGGCAGGACGTAAATTATCTCGTCGAGATCTGAAAGCCAGAAGCTCTCACGGTCGATGGATATAGACTTCCTCTGCAAATTTTCGACCGCCACCACCATCGGCAAATAGGGCTCGCCTGTCCTCTGGATCGTCAAGGTGAGGTTGGCCCATACCTTTCCAGCGTCGTGTTCGGCGATAAAGAGGAAACGCTGCGCCTCCTCCTGGTCCTGCTGGGCAATCACCACACCGACCGTCAGGCACACCGCCAGCAGAGTACCGGCAGTAGCGCCACCAACCACGTGCTTCGAAACAGCCATATTCTCTCCCTCGACTCTGCTCAGTATACGCGTATGATGTCGGGCGGTTCGGCAGGGACGGTTTTTGTGGAGGATCATGGCGACAAAAGACCTCAAACGGGCGCTCTTCGCTACCCTCTTCTTCGGCGCGGCCTCCGGTATCTTCACCGCTACCCTCAATAATTACCTTGCCGAGATCCATCACCTCGGCGCCGAAGCTCGCGGTTGGCTCGAGCTCCCGAGGGAGCTCCCCGGTTTTCTGATCATGTTCGTCGCTGGGGCGATGCTCACCGTCTTTCGCGAAGCACAGATGGCCGCGGCGGCGATGCTGCTCACGGCCCTCGGGGCTCTCGGTCTCGGCTACCTCGCTCCAACCCACGCAGCCCTGGTCGTATTTATCGTCATATGGTCCCTCGGAGACCACATCATCTTTGCGGTCGAGGGACCGATTGGGCTCAAGCTCGCTCAAGGCGGCAAGGAAGGGCGTCGACTCGGTCAGTTCGGCGGCGCGCGCAACCTCGGAACCATCCTCGGCGTCGGGGTCATTTTCGTCCTCGCTCGGACTCTCGGAGATCGTTTTTCGCTCTTCTACGCGATTGCTGCCGGCAGTGCTCTGATCGCCGGGGTGCTGTATGCAGGGCTCGATGTCGGGCGCGGCGATACGCCTTCCAGACGTCTGGTCTTCAAAAAGAAGTATGGCCTGTTCTATGTGATTTCTGCCCTCTTCGGCATCCGCAAACAGATCTTCCTCGCCTTCGGCGCCTGGGTCCTGGTCGAGATCCACGGGGTTTCGGTGAGCACCATTGCCCTCCTCTATTTCGTCGCCGCGACTCTTGGCGTCATTCTGCGCCCTCTGCTCGGCGAGGTCGTCGACTGGCTCGGCGAGCGGACGGTGCTTGCGGCAGACGAACTCCTACTGCTTGGGATCTGTCTGACCTATGCATTCGCGGGTGAATTCTTCTCGGGGAACGGAGTGTTGTTCGCCCTCTACGGGGCATACATTCTCGATATCATCCTCTTTGCGCTTCGGGTCGCACGCACGACCTACCTCAAAAAAATCGCTGACGATCCGGCCGACATCACCCCGACGATTTCGATGGGGATCACCATCGATCACGCCGTTGCGATGACCCTCCCGATCCTCTCAGGCTACATCTGGGAGGCATACGGTTTTCAGTGGGTCTTCATCCTCGCCGGCTCGATCGCCTTCGTCGGCTTCTTCGTCTGCCTCCGCATTCGAACTCCGGAACGCCCCTGACCTCCCACCCGTAGCCGGGTGCAGGGTTCAGGGCACAGGGTTCAGGACCCAACCGCCCCACCCTGACTCCTGTACCTGGGTGGGTGGATGGGCGGGTGAAACTTGTACCTGGAAGGGTGGTGAGGCGGGCGGTTACCACAGCCAGGAGTAGCCGATCTTGAGGAAGACGGCGCGACCGGTCATCGTCATTTCGAAGTCCTGGGTCTGGGCGCCGCCCTCGCTGTAGCCGGCAAAGAACACGGTTCGAGGATTGACCTTGTAGGAAAAGAGCAGCTGGACGAAGAAGTCACGCTCCAGTTCATCGACGACATCCTCGTACAGATCCTGGTCGCGTCGGATGTCGGTGTACTGGATGATGGCGCGAGCAAATGTCCGGGTGTTGAACTGCCAGATCAGCGTTGACTCTGGAACGTGGGCCGTGAAGAGCCGACCGCCTTCGACATCGAGGGTCGAATAGTAATGTGAAAGCTCCCACTCGAGGTGACGACCGAAGGAAAAATCGAGCGTGCCCCTGAGGAGGACCTGATCGGCCGGACGGACATTGTCGTAGTCGATCGCATCCCCGATACGACCGTTTCCCCGGATCGAGAAGAATGCTGATGGGCGAAACCGGAAGAAAAAGAACGGGGTGACGAGATTGTCGAACCGGACGCCCTCGTAGACTTCGGTCCGGTTGCCCACCTCGAGGTGGAAGTTGGATTGAAGCGGTCCTTCGCCCTGAAACCAGATCTGCGAGTTCTGGTTGAGCAGATCGCCCTGTTGGTCGTCTGATCGCCCCAGGAAGCCGCCGACTTCGAGCCGGTTGTACCAATTGTCGTCGTCCCCCCACCAGAGGTATCCGGCACCCGCCGCAGCCTCACGGAAGCCGACCCGCGGGATGAACCCGAGGTCCGCCCGAAAGTCGTCTGCCAGATCCGTGTACTCCGCGAAGCCGAACCACTCCCGGGTGGTATGGACATACTCGATCTCGAAACCGTGGCCTGAAATCTCTTCGGCACCGAGATTCAGCCCAGTCTGCATCTCCGGTGAGTACCGGGTGCTCGCCCACGCGGCGTTGATGGATATCGAGTCGGCCTCCGTGGGTCGAAGCAACGCATCGCCGCTGACGACCCGGTTGAAATAGCCGTCTGAACCCCGCCGATCGGACACGAACGCCCCGACCGTCGAGTCCGACCCGAGGTCGTAGCGGTATCTGCCAATAAAGGCCGTGTTGGGAGATTCGAAGGTGTCGGAGTCGGAGCCCTCGGATCCGGGCACAATCAGGTTCGTGACCTCGTCGTAGGCGGAAATCACACCGATGGTGTGGCGCCCCAGTTTGCCGGTGAGCTTTGCTGCCGCCAGGGGGTCTGCGATCATCCTCGTGTAGAGGAGATTGACCCCGGTCTCGAAGTAGTCAGCGCTCTCGAGGAAGAAGGGCCGCCTCTCTTCGAAGAAAAGCTCGAAGGTCTGGTTGATTCCGAGCTGCACCGCGTCGGCTTCGATCTGAGAAAAATCCGGGTTGAGGGCGCCGGTGAAGGTGATGTTTGGCGTAATGCCCCAGGTTGCCGTTGCCCCCACTTCAATGTCCTTTTCTTCCTCGATCTCGGTCGAGGGTGGAAAGTCCGGTCGTTCTTCGAGGGCAATGCCGGTCAATGTTGGCACGAACTCGAGATTGCGCCCCGGAGCTGCTCCCTCGAAGCCAATGAGCTTGTCCTCCTGGGCGAGGTAACTGTTGGCACCGCGTTCACGCGGAAAGAGCCCGATGTGATGCCGATCGGATCGCGGCCAGCTGCGGATCGCGTCGATACCCCAGACCTGCGGGCCCTCGGTGCCCTGAAACCGGATCTGGTTGAACGGAATCGCCATCTCCACCTCGTAGCCGAAGTCGGTCAGCCGGCCCGCGGAGAACCAGATGGCGTCCCACGAATCGTCGAAGTTCCTGCCGCCCTCGCTCCTCCCCTCGGTGTAAATGCCTTCGGTCTGCACTCCCAGAGGATTCACCCAGAACTCGTAGGCCCGGCGTTCGTCGTTGAAGGTGTCGAAGAGAATCCCGACCCAGTCGTCTCCCCGGACCTGGTCGCGGTCACGATACCTGGCGCGGATCTTTTCAGGTTCGTGGTCATAAGCGCGGAATGCCACCAGCACGCGGTCTTCGTCGTAGGTAACGAAGACCACGGTACGTACCGGAGGCTTGATGTTCTCACCGGGCCGGACCTCGTAGTCCAGTTCGAGGGTCAACGCGTCCTCCCAGGCCTGCTCGTCGATCACGCCATCGATCGTTACCTCAGAGGTCGCCCTGGGAACGGTGCGTGGTTTCTTGGGCCCAGTCGTATCCTGGGCGACAGCTCCACCGGTCGCTGTGAGGACGACGACGATCAGCAGGCGCACAAGTCGGGTCAGCGTGCCTCGACACGCACCTCGCACCCGGGATGCAGGAGAACCACGCACTTCGACTCTTTTCGGGTTACCTACTTCGTGGTCGGCAAAAGCAGCGAGTTAAAGACAAGTTTGAAGGTCGCCGGCGTCGATCCACGGAACTGTGGCCGGAAACCAAAGAGCACGAGCTGACCCTTGCCGGCCCGCACCCAAACCATCGACGGCCGGTTCTGGAGTTCTTTTTCGCCTGCGATATAGCCACTGAGCAGGAGGTCTCTTTCAGGGTAGATGCCGATCACCCTCCGGTCGGTGTCGAGAACAGGGATCGAGGTCGCAAAGACCGGAGTGCCCCGCGAAAAGGCGCCGGCCTTCTCCGGCATGCCCCAGGTCAGAGGGTGGTCCTGGATGAGGTCAACGGCCAGAAACGCCCCTGGCACGGAAACACCCTTGAGCCGCTCGCTGGCGTCCCGCACCGGCAGCTCGAGAGTTTCGCCTTCGTCACCGTCCTTCGGCAACGGCAGGCCCTCGGTGAAGAGACCAGTCGAACGACCCCACGAGACCACCACGCCTCCATTGGTGATGAACTCCGTCAGCTTGCCGCGCGCCTTTTTCGAGATCGGCTTGCGGAACTGCGGCGGATAGTCGTTGCTGACATAGCGGTCGAATCTCTTGTACTTCCCTTTGGTCAAAACATCCTTGCTCGCGTCCGGAAAGACGATGACATCAAAGTTCTTTTCCACGTCAACGCTGTCAAAGTCCGCTGGATGGAGGACCGTGTAATCGATCCCGTAGGTATCAAAGAGGTAGCGAGTCCAACCCGCGTCCATGTCGTGGAAGTAGGTTTCGACGAGCCCGAGGCGCGGCATGCGAACAGGCATGGTGGCGACCGTGATCTCGGACTCGAAGACTTGCGGTCTGATGGACGTCTGATCGACGACACTGCTGAGTTTTTCGGCGGACGCCGATCCGGCAAGGATCAAGAAACTACCCGATGGCAGCTGGCCGAAAGGATGGCTGAACCGCCCAACTTTCAGACCGGCCTCGAGGGCCGCGAATACAGCCTTGTACGACTGGTTGCTGGTCGACGGATATGCGATCGCCCATACATTGTCGGGAAGGGTCAGATCAGCGGAGAGGTCTTCTCCAGTCACCGGTTCGAGCAACGCTTCCAGATTCTCGGAACGGGTGTCGACCTGGATCGAGCGCACCCCCATGTGCAGGGGCAGCGACCAACTCGTGATGTCGTAGGGCCTGATGAGCTCGCCGCCCGGCGTATAGTGCCGCTCCGGATAGCGCTGGCTCTCCATGACCTCCTTGACGAAGGTCCGGTAGGGCTGGCTCAGCCGCACCACGATGTCTCCCGTAGCAAAGTGATAGTCACCCACCACGGCCTCACCGGTCAACCGGTCGATCTCCACCCCGTGGCGCTCGAGCAGCCGCACCAGCGCCGTCATTTCGCCGGGATCGCGCTGTTCCTGAGGCATCACGAAGTAGTAGGGAGCTTCAGAGCGCCCCTTCTCGACCTCTTTGCGACTGAGATCGTTGCGATACTCGAGGATCTCGACGCGGTGTCGCGAAGCGGTAGCGAGAATCGAGTCCATCGACGACAGCTCGTATGCGACGATGTCGCCAAGGCTCCATTTTCCTCCTGGCCACGGGTAGGGCAGGTTGACGCCCTTCTTGTATTCGGCCAGCCCCTTGCCCCGCACCGACAACTCGGTCGGTTCGACGAAAACGGGAGAGGCAGTACGGCAGCTCGCCGCCTCGGTCAAAAAGCTGATCACGCCCTTGTAAATCGAGGTCTCGGTCGATCCCGGCCAGTAGTCGTCGAAGGTCCAATGGCTGGCGACCCCCTGGTGCCCGTCGGCGGCCATATCGCGAGAAAGATTCGAACCGAAGACCGCCGACCAGGTCCACAGGCCCTCGTCGACGTTCTGGGCGATCGGGTCGTGGTTGGGCGGAACGTAGTAGCGCGGCCCGGTGGAGCCCATCTGGTGTTTTTCGACCATCACCTGCGGGTACCATTCGGTGCTGTAGAGGGCGGCAATGACTCGGGTGTCCTCCTGGGTCAAGGTCACGAAATCGCGGTTGTTGTCGTGGCCTACATACTTGTGGTAGACCTGCGGCAATCTCGAGCCCTCATATTTGGTGCCCACATATTCTCGGTAGTGCTCAACGACCATGTCCATGCCATCTGGGTTGTGGTTCGGCACCATCATTAAAACCACGTCATTCAACTGAGCAAGAACTTCCGGATCATCTGTGGTCGCTATCCGGTGGGCGTATATCGCCAGGCTCTGGCTTGGAGCGACCTCACCCGAGTGCATGGACAGCGTCTCCAACAAGAAGACGCGACCGGCGCGGACCAACTCGGCCCTCTCGTCTGGGGGGATCGCCGGATCAAGGGCGAGGCGCTTGTTGATCCTCTGAAGCTCTTCCAGGCGGTTCAGGTTTTCAGGAGCCGAAATGAACGTGACGTACATCGTCCGACCGAGAGGCGATTCCCCCACCTCGCGCATCTCGATGCGGTCGGAAGCAGCCGCGAGTTCGAGCAAATAGTCGACCAGCTCGCCGTAGTCCATGAGCTGACGATCGCTGCCCGGAACAAAACCGAAAACGTCCTCGGGACTCCGTATCTCAGAACTCGTTTGAGCGATCGCAAAGGTGGAAAGAGTCGCACAGATCAGGAACAGGATGCCGAATAGACGCACGGTATTCATCGTCAGGCCCCTCCTTGCGATCCCCATTGTATGCCCGCTGTCAAATGAGATGATCCATCGCCGACCGACCAGATCCAAGATGCAAGATGCAAGACGCAAGATAGGGATCAATTGGATTCGACGGGCGGGTGGGCGGATCTTGGATCTTGTATCTTGTATCTCCAACGCCGGCACCATGCGCCGCCATGAGAGGAGAAGAAATGGCCAGATCATTCCACCCTCCCCAACGCACTCTGATGGGCCCGGGCCCCTCGGACGTCTCGCCACGAGTCCTCGAGGCGATGGCACGCCCCACTCTCGGTCACCTCGACCCTGTCTTTGTAGAATTCATGGACGAGGTCAAAGATCTGCTGCAATTCGCCTTTCAGACCTCGAACCCCCTCACCATGCCGATCTCCGGCCCCGGATCCGTGGGCATGGAGGCCTGCTTCGTGAATCTGGTTGAACCCGGAGACACCGTCATTGTTTGTGTCAACGGCGTCTTCGGCGGTCGCATGAAGGAAAACGTTGTTCGCTGTGGCGCTACCGCCGTGGTGGTCGAGGACGAGTGGGGCTGCGCGGTCGACCCGGCAAAGGTCGAGCAAGCGCTGAGAGATCATCCAGAGGCCAAGATCCTCGCCTTTGTCCATGCAGAGACATCGACCGGCGCGCGATCCGATGCTGAGGCCCTTGTCAGGCTTGCCCACGACCACGACTGCCTGACGATTGTCGATGCCGTGACCTCGTTGGGCGGCATTCCGGTGCGGATCGACGAGTGGAGCGTCGATGCGGTCTACTCGGGTTCCCAGAAGTGCCTCTCCTGCACCCCGGGGTTGTCACCCGTGAGTTTCGGCCCGCGAGCAGTCGAGACCATTCAGGCACGCAAGACGCCGGTTCAAAGCTGGTTCATGGACACCAACCTCGTAATGGGTTACTGGGGCACCGGTCAGAAGCGCTCCTACCACCACACCGCGCCCATCAACGCTCTGTACGGCCTCCATGAGGCCCTCGTGATCCTCGAAGAGGAAGGGCTCGAAAATGCGTGGGCCCGGCACCTGAAGCACCATCTTGCCCTGCGCGCCGGATTCGAGGCCATGGGACTCGGTTTGTCGGTTCCGGAAGCCGAACGTCTGCCACAGCTCAACGTGGTCCAGGTTCCGGAGGGAGTCGACGAGGCCAGAGTCCGCGGTCGGTTGCTCGAGGAGTATCAGCTCGAGGTCGGGGCCGGTCTTGGAGCCCTTGCAGGAAAGGTCTGGCGGATCGGCTTGATGGGTCACAGCTGCAACCTCAAGAACGTGGTGCTCTGCGTCGGCGCCTTCGAGACCGTTCTCGCGAACGAAGGAGCAGCGGTTGAAATAGGTGTAGCCGAGGCTGCGGCACAGAAAGCGTTCGCCGGCTAGCTGCCTGCGACGGCCGCTTCTTCCAACCGTTTTTCGGCGCAGCGCTTGTTGTCGAGCATGACCGCTATCCACTGCAAATCGTCGGTGTTTTCGAAGAGAATCTTGATGATCATCGTGAGCGGCACCGACAGCAGCATGCCGACCCCACCCCACATCCAGCCCCAGAACACGAGGGAGAGAAATACCACGAGCGTCGAAAGACCGAGCGTGCGGCCCATGAGCCAGGGCTCGACGAAGTTTCCGATTCCTACGTTGGCCACGATGTAACCAATAGCGATCAGAAGCGCGTAGGGAAGACCGCCCTGAATCAGCCCCAGTAAAACCGCAGGAATTGCGGCAACGATGGAACCGATGCTCGGAATGTAGTTGAGCAGAAAGGCGAGCAAGCCCCACACGACGGCAAACTCGAGACCGAGGATCGCCGTCCAGAGACCCACCAGCAATCCGGTCGCCAGGCTGGTTAGCGTTTTGAGCCCGAGATAGCGTTGCACCTGGATGACCGCGTGGCGCATGTTCTCGGCATCGAAACGCCCCGGGCCCACGGCGGCGCGAACCTTGATTGGGAAACTCGCTGCCTCGAAGAGCATGAAAATCATTGTCAGCATGATGAGGAAGAAATTCGAAAGCACACCAGCGAGGTTTTTCAAGACACCGCCGAGCAAGTTGATCAACTTTCCGGGCTGAAGCATGTTGAGGATATCCAGAGTTTCAGGATCGATGTCGCGCGCCTGGAACCATGCCGAAGCAGACTCGACCAGTCCGTCAAAACGTGCCTGGTTCTGAGCCGCAAAGGCCGTAAACTCGTCGATCGACCCTCCGACAATCGCTCCAAATCCGGAGAACATCCCCAACAGGACGATGACAATAAGAACAACGGCGAGGCCGACCGGCACCCGGCGTTCGGCAAGCCACGAAACCGCCGGCGTGCAAATGATCGCGAGAAAGAGCGCCAGCAGGAAAGGAATGATCAGCGACTGCGCCGCCTTGAGGCCGGCGAGAACGACGACAACAGCGGCGCCGACCACCAGGGTCCGCGCACCGAGCCGTGGGCGTGATTGATCACTCACGAATCAAGCTTATCCTACGATTCCGGGGTGCCCAAATAGCTGAGGAGGAGCTCTTTCTTCTCGTTCATCAATTCTGGGGTGCGTCCCTCGAGGACAAGTCTCAGAAGTGGCTCGGTGTTGGACGGTCGGACGTTAAACCACCAATCCTCGTACTGCACGGTGACACCGTCGAGGTAGTCGATCTCCCCGTCAGAAAATACTTCGGCGAGCTGCCGAATCATGGCGTCCTTGTCGTCGACGTGGAAGTTGATCTCGCCGGTGCCTGAATAGCGCTCCAGGGGGACCACCAGTTCAGACAACGACTTGCCAGTTTCCCGCAGGTGGTTGAGGGCCTCGATCAAGATCATGATCGACGAATCGGCGGTGTAGTTGCGCCGAAAATAGAAATGGCCGGCCAGCTCGCCGCCAAACGGAGAGTCATGCTCGCGCATCGTCGCTTTCATGAACGAGTGGCCGACCCGCTCGCGTACCGGCACGCCCCCGGCCTCCTCAATCGCTTCCTTGGTCGCCCAGGACGACCGCAGGTCATAAACGATCGAGGCCCCGGGTTCATCTTTGAGGAAACGCGGGGCCAGCAGACCGGTGATCTTATCGGCCGAGATGAACCGGCCTTTCTCGTCGATCAGAATCGCGCGATCGGCATCGCCGTCGAATGCGACGCCGAGATCGCATCCGTGCTCCTTCACTGCGTTCTCAGCGTCCACCAGGTTTTCGTGCTTGAGAGGGTTCGCCTCGTGGTTCGGGAAGGTGCCGTCGAGCTCGAAGTAAAGCGGCACGAGGTCGACATTGAGCTGCTCGAGGATCGGCAGGTAGATGGTGGCCATGCCGTTGGCGGCGTCGGCGACGAGCTTGAGCCGCGGCTCCGATACGGTGACCTCCGCCAGCACGTGCTCGGTGTACTCTTTGAAGACCGAGCGCTCCTCCTCGCTCGCCTCCGGAGGTTGATCTGTGGCGACATCGGAGCTCGTCACCAGGTCTTCGAGCTTATCGATGCCCGTCTCGTACGAGACCGGGATCGCATCGCGGCGTGACATCTTGAAGCCGTTGTAGACCGCAGGGTTGTGGCTTGCTGTGACCTGAATCCCACCCGAAGCGCCGAGAAAACCGATTCCGAAATAGTTCTGGGGCGTGTCGGCGACACCGATATCGATCACCGCGACGCCGCGCGCGCGCAGCCCGTCCTTGAGGGCGCGCGACATGGGGATCGAGTGCGAGCGCATGTCACGCGAGACCACCACCACCGGACCCCGGGCCAGGTCCTCCTCATCAAGAAGATCGCGGAAATGATACCCAACGCGGAATGCGGTCGTCTCGTCGAGTTGATCTGGATAGGTCCCCCGGATGTCGTAGGCTTTGAAAATTCCTGCCATGTTCACTCCTCGAGGTTATCTGCCGCGCGCGGTGCGCTCTGAAGGCTACCACTGATCCGAGTGATCAGTCATCAGTTATCGGTGATCAGTAACCGCTCACCGCCCCTGACAATGAGCCTCTCGAACTGATTACTGATAACTGATTACTTCTGTCGCGGTTTCTCCGATCGAAATCGGATAGGATTGCGTCCATGTGTGGTCGGTTCGCCCTTATCGTCGACGCCTCGGTACTGGCCGATGTCTTTGACGTCGACCCGCCGCGGGAGCTCCAGCCCCGCTTCAACATCGCTCCCACCCAGACCATCCCGATCGTCCGTGCCGGGAAGGAGGCGCCCCGCGAGTGCGCGCTGGTCCGCTGGGGTCTGGTTCCGTCATGGGCCAAGGACGAGAAGATGGGCGCGCGGATGATCAATGCCCGAGGCGAGACAGTGGCCGAGAAACCGTCCTTCCGATCGGCAGTCAAGAGCCGACGCTGTCTGATCCCGGCCGACGGCTTCTACGAATGGGTCCGGACCGGTGATCGCAAGCAGCCCCACTTCATCCATTTCGCGGACGGCAGACCGTTCGCCTTCGCCGGTCTGTGGGAGAGGTGGAACAAGGGACAGGGCGCGCCGATCGACACCTGCACCATCATCACGACCACGCCCAACGACCTCATCGCGGACCTCCACGATCGCATGCCTGTGATCCTGCCACCCAGGCACTTCGCGGAGTGGTTGGAACCCGAGCCCCTGGTCCCCCAACGCCTTCATGAACTCCTCGCGCCGCATCCGGCTGAGGGGATGGAGGCCTATCCGGTGAGCACCTACGTCAATAAGCCGGCCAACGACAGTCCGGAGTGCATCGCGCGAGTTTGAAGACGCATCGCCCTTCTCACTTCAGCGAGACAGGTGCCACCCTTCGCATTGTTTGAATTCGTCGCTCGCGGGCGGGCCGGTGCCGTGCGGGCGAACAATGCGAAGAGTGGTACTGGAGTCGTCGAAGCCCCAGCGCACCTGTCGTATAGGACTAATTCACAGCCGAGCGTTAGCCTGCTGCCGCTTCCTCCAGCTGTGCCGGCGAGACGACGGATCCATACTTCTCTTTCAGTGCTTCCAGCCCCTTGCGCTGCTCGGCGTAGACCTCGAACAGCTGCTGCGGCACGTTGTCTTCCTTGCCGTAGGCCTCCTCCTGGAGGTCGATGCGCTCGAGGATGCTGTCGACGTAGAGCGAGAACTGCATGTCGTAGAGATCCCGGGGGTACTCCTTCGAGATCTTGTCGCTGAAGAGCTCTTTCAGGTCGTCGTACTTGGGAATAAAGCCGATCGGCGTCGGGATCGCGTCGACGTCGTTGTGGCTGCGCCGCTCGAGCCAGTTCATCCACACCTTGACGTCGCGTTTCTCGCCCAGCAGTCTCGTCCCCTCTCCGCCTCGGGCGCCTGCCGTCAGGAAGTAGTTGAGGCCCGCAAGGATCGGTTTGTCGGTCAGGGCCGGTGAGTTGAAGAAATCGAACTGTGCCCGCATGTAATCCGCGAGCGCGCCCGGGATGAACGGCGCGTTGGCCCACGGCTGCCGGCGAACACCGGTCACTCCGACCTCCGTCGCGGTGGCAGCCGAAACGATCGAGGCGCCGATGACGACACCGTGGTCCGGATTTTCAGCCACCCAGATCGGCGGCATCGTGTTGCTGTCGCGGCCCGAGTAGGTAAGGACCTTGACGTGGACTCCCTTGGGATCTTCGGCCGCGTCGATGTCATAGTTGCCGATCGCCTCGTTGGGCACGGTCGCCCTGGCGTTCGGGTGCGAAACCGGGATCGGCTTGCCGTTGTCGTCGGTCTTGCCCTCCCACCACTCGCCCTGGAAATTCCTGCCCTTTGGCGGGTGGGGTTCGCCGTTGCCGACCCAGTGCGGGACCATCTGATCGTCGAGCAGCACGTTCGAGAAGATGACCTCGGTCCCCTCTTCACGCAGGCATTTCATCAGGTAGGGATCTCCTTCGTAGTTGACGTCCTCGACGATGCCGAAGATTCCCTTCTCCGGGTTGACGGCCCGCATAGTGCCGTCATCGGCAATCCACATCTGGGCAAGGTCGTCGCCTACGAATCGGTCACCCGCCATCGCGGTCGTGGTCTTGCCGCAGCCGCTCGGCGCCGCTCCGCAGAAGTAGGAGGAACGGCCGCCGGGGCCGTCAAAGCCCGTGATGAACATGTGTTCGGAGAGTTGT
>Ga0316193_10001349_pt1 | contig 16433 bp, 14 predicted proteins | sample MerIslsedime2_MG_FD_207735 | JGI IMG/M metagenome (GOLD analysis project Ga0316193, IMG submission 207735) | Coastal sediment microbial communities from Maine, United States - Merrow Island sediment 2 | ecosystem: Environmental > Aquatic > Marine > Coastal > Sediment | place: USA: Maine...
TGTCGCTGTTGTCGCTGTTGTCGCTGTTGTCGCTGTTGTCGCTGTTGTCGCTGTTGTCCTTGTTGTCCTTGTTGTCCTTGTTGTCCTTGTTGTCCTTGGCGACCCCTTCGACCGCGTCGTCACTGTCTTCATTGTTATCTTCGCGGCGGAACTTGCCGTAAACCGTCGTCTCCTCACCTTCCACCAGATCAGCGAAGCTGGCAGGCTGTCCATCCGGATCGAAAATCGAGGTGCTGTCGACGACATCCACCTGTATGCAGCCGCGAGTGTTATCGTCTTCCTCGTCCTCGTGGATGCGCACCGGTATTGCAGTCTTGCAGAGCTTGAACTCGCGATCGTTGTTGTCGATATCCTCGATCACACCATGCAGGCGAACGAACTTTCCGAACTGGGCCTCTGTCATCAAGTCCACGAACACAACGGGGCGAAACTTGCTATTTGCCACTGCCGGTACCAACGATATGAATGGACTTGTTGGCATCCATATCGATCTGGACCACCAGCGTTTCACCCGTGAACACGGTGAAACCACCGCGCCGCAGCAGATCCAGTTTGCCGTTACCCGGCAGCTTGGGGTAGGCCGTCTCGATGACGTTTCCGTTGGCGTCTTTCCTGACCAGCTCGATTTCCGTCAGTATCAGGCGAATCTTGCTGTAAATGCCCGCGGGCACTTCGTTGCGGATCGCAAACAATCGTGACTCATCAGCCAGGTCGAGCAGATTGAAGGTCTTGTTACCTTCATAAACAGTGACGTGCCCGCTCTCGGAAACCAGCTCGATCTTAACCACCGTAACGTTAATCTCGTCGAAATCCTCCGCTGCGCCATCGGTCATGGCGATGGCAACAGCTCCGACACCGGTGGACACGGGGCTGACACTGGGACTGGAACTGCCTCCGCCGCCGCCACAGGCAACAAACAGGAGCCCGACAACTGAAAAAATGGCGGTCAAGAGTACCAATCGACATTTGAAACGGTGCATGGAAAATTCCCCCGTTTAAAGCGTCCGGACTGCTCAACAAGGCAAGTACATTTAGTTTGTGTTGGTTTGGGAAACTATACCCAATTTTAAGGCGAAAAATCCATGCGTATTATTCTGATTTTCTCTTACGACGGGGATGGCGCGCCTACAGATCTGTCGCCGAAACTTCACCAGCAATGACTTCCGGAGCCCTTGTTTATCCTGAATATTTCACTGTCTCGGGTCTGTGAGACTCGATCCAGCGCCTGATCAGGGACAGGCCATGTCAATGCGAATACCCAGCTGCCCTTTCAGCTCCAGACACCACAATCGCGCCATCGATCGATAACCTTCGCCATTGGGATGGAGATTGTCGGCGGCCATCAAATCATTGACGGATGAAGGGTCAGGCCCATTTAAAGGGTCTGAAAAGTAGGCATGAAAATCCGGTGGTGCATAGCCGACGAAGCCGTTAGCCTGATTGTTCACCAGTTCAACGATCGCAGCATTGTATTCCTCAATTCTTGCGTCGCGCACAGAGTCAATCAGATCCGGTGGCGCCTTGGCCAGGAAAATCGCCTTCCCTGCATCCCTGACCGCGGTGATAATCTGTTGCATATTTGTCTTGAAGGCATCCTTCGTCACCCCTGCGATGGCATCGTTGACGCCGTAGAACACCAGGTAGCCCTGGGCAGCCGGCGTACGTGCCAACACCTGCTCGATGCGTGCCGCTCCCCCGAACGACGTCTCGCCGGAATTGCCTTCATCCAGCACTGTCACCGGCTTTAGATTTCCAGCTGTAAGCAGATCGTTCAACACACTCTGGTAGCCGCCACCGGTATTGCGACCGTCCAATGAAATATCGTCGCCTGGATTGTCATCCCGCAAGCCGGCGGTGATATCGTCTCGCAGTCCGACCAAGTGAATACCGTTGACGTCTACCAGGGGCAATTCATCCGCGGCCTCGGCATCCGGCAGCCGTTGCAGGGCGCCGTCCAGGAGCCAGGCACGGACATCATGGTTGCCTGCGGGCGAAAAGTTAAACTGCGCACTGTAGGGCGCCGCAATAGCTGTCTCCGACATTTCACCGGCTGAACCTTCATCCACCACGAATTCAATGCCGCCGATATCAGTGTCATTGGTGACTACGCCGGATACATCCAGGGTTCCACCACCGCTGACAAAATATTCGCCCGCCTTGTGCCCGGTGCTATCCGCGATATTCAAATCCTCATCGACGATATTCACACCCACGATCGGTTTGCTGGGCGGATCGAGGATGATTACATTGTCGAAGCTGCAGGATTCGTTGCGTGCGCAGAACAGGGCTATCCGTTCCCCGTTGAAGGTGTCGTCCTCGACTGCCATGATCTTTTCGCCGTCCATGTAGACCAGGATCACGCCATTTTGATGAACAATGCGCAGGTTGAACCACTTGCCGAGGGTATCGCTTTGCGGACTGGTGTTAAGCTCGGTAAAGCCCCCCCCTGCCTCCTCCAGAGCTTGCGGTGTCCCTCCAGGCCACTGATATCCACGCGGTAGTTGTTGTCATTGTCGACGAAACCGAACATGACACCGATTGCGCCGTTTATCCAGTCTGCAGGGTTGCCGGTGTCATCTTCCAGTAGGCGCAGCCGAAGATCCATGCCCGAGGATGCGATCGGAACGCTGAACAGCAACGAGTAAGTGCCGATCTCGACACCCCCCTCGGTGAAGCCGCGGCAATCTCCTGTCTGTTGGTAGGCTTGTGGGGTATAGTCATCCGGACTGACGCCTATCGAATCGATACCGACACCCCAATCGAAGAACCCGCTGCCACACTCGTTTACCAAAGACCATCCGGCAGCATCGCCGTCGTTGAACAGATCTTCCGCCTGCTTATGCTGATTCGCATCCAGGGCGGAATACGCGGCGATCTCAGCCAGCCCCGAAATCCCCCTGGTCTTGACCAGAATCACTTTAATCGAGTCGATCTGTATAGGCATTCCAAGAGGAATGTCCCGGGGAGTACCGTCATTCGGCAAGGGCTCGGTAATCGTCAATGAACTCACGAGCTGACCGTCATTGATCAACTCAATGCGCAGCTCTTCTACCTGGTCAGCAGGCGCTATCAGGTCTGACAGGGTCACACGGTAAATTGTTTTAGTAGAATCGAAATCCAGTTGAATCCATGGCTCCGGCGTAGTATCACCGCTATCTGCAACCCAGCCATTGCTCGTGTCTGTATCGATACCGTCGTTTGCCTGAAAGCGGCGTCTGACGTTGGCCGATGATGACACATTTGGCTCAGTGTACAAGGCTTCATTGAAACCCTCCGCCACCCTGAGGGCGAATGCCGCCAGCCCCACCGGGGCAGCGATACCGTCGCTCACTGAAATTATGATTCCACTTGTGACACCAAGATCGCTATTGGTCGGCGTACCCGTCAACGCTCCCGTGGCCGAATCAAAACTCGCCCATGCGGGCGGGGTTCTGGATACTGAAAGTCAGGGCATCACCGTCCATGTTCTCAGCCGTTGGGGTGAAACTGTAAGGTGCGAACGCCACCATCGTCGTCACCGGTGTACCACTGATGGTCGGCGCATCATTGACATTGTTCACCGTCAGATCAAATACCGGCAGGGATACCTCGGGGTTGCTGCCGTCACTCACCGAGATCACAATCCCGCTGGTGATACCCACGTCAGCGTTGGCCTGTGTACCCGTTAACGCTCCCGTCGCCGGATCAAAACTCGCCCAGGCAGGCGGATTCCGAATACTGAAGGTCAGGGAATCGCCATCCGCGTCCTCCGCCATCGGCGTAAAGCTGTAAAAATCGTCCTCCGCCACCGAGGTGGCCGGTGCACCGCTAATGGTCGGTGACGCACTAGAAGTTGAACCTCCGCCACCACCGCCACCACAAGCGGCCAGAACACTCGCAACAGCAAGCAACAGGGAAAAGTAGACAGGCGCTCTACGCAAATAGTTTCTCATTTCGACAGTACCCATGGTCTGATAACGCCCCTGAATTCCTGCAATCAACGACGATTCCCAGACTGTTTAATGAACAGTTAATACAATGCACTGGCTTAACCCGGATTCGACCACACCGTCCGGTTAACATAATCAACGTAACTCATGACAACCCTGAGTACCTGCTTCGACACCCGGCCACCGGCATAATCCTGCACCAACGGCATCACACGGGCGCCCTGTTTATGCTGTGCAGTGATCACGCGCACAGCATCGAGCACACGCTCTTTCTTCAAGCCACACATGATCAACGTGCCCGCGTCCATACCTTCCGGACGTTCGTGAGCGTTTCGAAGAGTGACTGCCGGCAGATTGAGCAATGAAGCCTCCTCGGTGAGTGTGCCACTATCCGACAATATGCACAGCGCATCAGTCTGTAGTTTGATGTAGTCGAAGAAACCGAACGGTTTGACATAGCTGACCCGATGATCAAGCTCACCAGAGTCCAGAGCGTCCAGTCTTTTTCTGGTACGGGGGTGGGTTGAAACAATTACGGGGTGACCATAGGCCTCTGCCAGGGCGTTGAGCGTCTCGACGAGATCCAACAGGTTAGCTGCTGTATCGACATTCTCCTCGCGGTGCGCGCTGACGACGAAGTACTTTCCTGCGTCCAGGCCCAAACGCGGCAGGACATCGGACTTCTCTATTTCAGGCCGGTAATATTCCAGCACCTCCTGCATGTGTGAGCCGGTCTTAATAATTGTCTCCGGCCTGATCCCCTCGGCAATCAGATAACGGCGCGCGTGTTCGGTGAGCACGAGGTTGATATCACTGAGGTGATCCAGAACCTTCCGGTTCAACTCCTCCGGAACTCGCTGGTCAAAACAACGGTTGCCGGCCTCCAAATGAAACACCGGTATTTTCCGGCGTTTTGCCGCGATCACCGCCAGGCCTGTATTGGTGTCACCATACAACAGGACTGCATCCGGCCGTTCTTTCTCCAACACCTCGTCGCTTTTCAGAATGACCTGAGCGATCGTCTGCGCAGCATTTTCTCCGGCTGTCGCCAACATATAGTCCGGTTTTCTGATTTCAAGGTCGTCAAAAATAACCTGGTTCAGCTCATAATCGGAGTTCTGGCCGGTATGAACCAGGATATGGTGTGTGTAACGGTCAAATTCGGCGATCACACGACTCATCTTGATGAGTTCGGGCCGTGTGCCGACGATTGACATCACTTTAAGCATGGAGTTGCTTTTGATTGAAATCGAGATCCATCAACAAGTTCTTTAACTGGCTAACATCAAGCCGTTCAGTATTGTGTGAGGTATAGTCATCAAGCCGGGAAATTTTAACCTCACCGTCAGTCACGTACATGTTGTAATTCAAGTCCCTGTTATCAGCGGGAATACGGTAATAACGCCCTATGTCCTCAGCGCGCGCCATCTCCTCGCGGGACACCAGCGTTTCATATAACTTCTCTCCGTGCCGGGTGCCTATGATTTTAATCGGGTTGCCTGCGTCGAACAGTTCTCTGAGTGCCTGCGCCAGATCAGCCACGCTGGAAGCGGGCGCCTTTTGCACAAAAATATCCCCCTGCTTTCCGTGTTCATAAGCGTGCAACACCAGGTCTACCGAGTCCTCCAGCGACATAAAGAAACGTGTCATATTCGGATCCGTGATGGTCAGCGGACTCCCCTCTTTTAACTGGGAGATAAACAGTGGAATCACCGAACCACGGGAACCTATGACGTTTCCGTAGCGGGTCGCACAGAACACCGTTTCCCCCTCATTCTGCATACGTGCCCTGGCGACCATCAACTTCTCCATCATCGCCTTGGACAAACCCATGGCGTTGATTGGATAAACGGCCTTGTCGGTACTCAACACCACCACGCGCCTGACACCGTTGGCGATAGCGGCAGACATTACGTTCTCGGCGCCGATCACGTTGGTTCGTACCGCTTCCATGGGGTAAAACTCGCAGGACGGAACCTGCTTGAGACCGGCCGCATGAAATACAGAATCCACACCCTTCATGGCCTGATGGATACTGTCGTAATTGCGCACATCACCGATATAGAATTTGAGCTTGTCGTTATTCAAAGCAATGCGCATCTCTTCCTGCTTTTTTTCGTCGCGGCTGAAAATACGAATCTCGCTGACACCCGTCGACAGGAAGCGTTCCAACACAGCTTTTCCAAAAGAGCCGGTACCGCCGGTAATCATCAGCACATTGTCTTTAAACATGATCTCAAGTCACATCTTGCAGATAAAATGAATGCATCGTTCTAATAAGCTCCGGCCATTCCGGAACAACATAACCCGTAGCCGTTCGGAAACGCTTGGCGTTCAGCGAACGATTGATAACCAGTGAATCGTCCGGGATTATCTCAATCGACTTGCCGTATGTCTCCGCAACCAGTCTCAGTAAATCGAATTTGGCGATCGGGTCAGCGGCAACATGATACAACCCGTGCAGCCCAAAATCAGGTATTATTACGTCGCCAAGAATCTGCGCCAGTACCACCGTTGGTATCCCTGAAAACACAGCGCGCGTAAATCCCCTGCACTGCCCCTGCTGCGCGAGAAACCAGCCTATCAATCCATTTGAGCTGTTGAGCTCATGCCCGATAATCGAAGTCCGCAACGTAATCGAGTGAGGGTAATGGACCTCACCCAGGTATTTCGACATACCGTACAGATCCCCGGGGTCGGCAGGATCTGTCTCTTCGTAGCCACCTTTTATCCCGGAAAACACACAATCCGTACTGATATGAACCAGACGGGCACCGGTCAGCTCGCAAAGCCGGGCCAAGCGGTGTGGCAGCAAGGCGTTAACAGGAAGCGAATGCAGAGGGTCGCTTGCTTCCGCCAATTGCTTGATCAATCCAATGCAGTTAATAACGACATTCGGGCGGACCCGACTGAAGACATTAGCCAGCGCATCACAATTCCCGACATCGATACCGGTGATTAGGCGTTCTGATATCTTTGCGGGGAAAAACCGCTCCACATCACTTGAACGCGTCGTACCAAAAACCTCCAATCCCTCGTATTCAAAAAGAACACGGGCCATCGCATTCCCGAGCATGCCACTTGCGCCAAGCACAAGTACTCTCATCGATCCCCCTCATCCGGGATGGCAACCGATTGAAAATGATCGATCAGTTGATCGACAAGCACCTCACGGTTGAAATTCCGTTCGAAGTATCGGTAGCCGTTGTCACCTAGCCTATCTCGTTCCGCAGGATTCATTCGAAATAGCTGCAGCACGGCATCTGCCAGCGCCCGGGCGTCCTCTGCTGGCACCGCCACGCCGGCTTTCGCTTCCACCACCATACGTGCGCCTTCACCGTTCAGGCACGCTAAAATAGGCCTTCCGACGGCCATGTAAACCTGCACTTTACTGGGCACCGTTAGCGAAAAGATCGGCTTATCCGCCAGTGTCACCAATAATGCAGATGCCTTTTTCAGAATGCCAGGCATCGTTTCAACTGGGTAACGCCCCGGGACATATACACTATTCAAGCCGCGTGCCTGAACCTGCTGGCATAGCCAATCCCTGCGGCTACCACCTCCCAACAGGATGAAACGAATATCAGGATAGCTTTTCAGCAAACCCGCCGCCTCTAGAATGACATCTACTGCTTGGGCAGCCCCGATATTACCAGCAAAAACAACCGAAAACCCGCTATTCAAGCCACGAACCTCAGGCACGACACCAGCCACAGGGGCACAAAACACGGCCTCGACGGAATTGGGATAATACACAATCCGCTTACCCGGAGCCAAAGCTGCGACAGACCGCTCAAACGCCCTCGAACTGATCAGCAGGAGGTCCGTATGGCGATAGATATAACGCACTATCCGACCCACGCCGGCGAGTATAAGCGGATTGCGTACATACCCCGTTGCGGCCAGACTCTCCGGCCACAGATCCTGGACCCAGACGATGACCGGGCAGTGCTTCAGCCATCCCAGGAAAATAGCCGGAATGGCCTGCAGTAACGGGGATGAGGCAAACACGAAAATCACATCATAACTGCGCCGTCTCAGCAGCCATGGCGCGAACAACAGCCCGGAGAGGATAAACGACAAATAATTAATGATCAGCCGAAATGCCCGTCCCGAGCCCCGTGCTGCAAGGGGCACCCGGAATACCGTCGCCCCCGACCATGGCTCTCGCCGGAGACCCCAGCCACGGTATCCCGGAAAGCACCTGCCCTCGGGATAATTCGGTTTCCCCGTAAGGACATCAATTTGTAAACGACGCTCGACCAGCGCCTGAACCAGATCGTTGACACGAAAGCTTTCAGGCCAAAAGTGTTGACTGAAGACCAGCACTCTCACTTTCTTACTCACCTTGCCGATTGGCACCCGCCTTGATGCAGCTTGGCGATTGCATCCCATGTCTGCGCTGCGGCTCTACCGGCGTCGAACTGAAAAGAACGTTCTCTGGCGCTTTTCGACAGCTCTGTCATTCGGTCTGGATCGTCAACAATCAGCGCAAGTTTTTCGGCTAGATCATCTGGCGCTGTGGGGTCAAAGTACATAACGGCATCCCCTCCGAATTCCGGCATGGGTTGACGGTCAGAGACCACAACGGGCCTTCCTGCTGCCAGTGCCTCCAACAGGATATTCGGACAGTTTTCACACTCAGATGCAAAAATATTGACGATGGCATGTTGATATACGGCAGGGAGTGCCTGGTAGGGAATCGAGCCAGCGACGATCACATCACCAATCAAACCCAAGCGCTCGATCTCAGCGCGTACCCTGCGACCGTACTGCGGATTTTCTGGACCAGCCAGTATCAATTTCACTCTGGTGTGGCGTCGGCGCTTCCATTTTGCGAAACCTCTTACCACTTCAACCTGCCCTTTATATACGTCGAGTATCGACACGTACAGAAAATACCCTTCTTCCGGCAGCCAACCCGGCCGAGCGACCTTTGTACCATCGGTGATCCTGAAACGCTGATCAATTCCGTGTGGGATCACCACGGTCGCCTTCAATGGACTATCCGCGATGATTTCGATCAGGTTTCGCGCATACTCGGAAACAAAAATAACCAGATCGGCCTGCATCATGCTGCGCAGCATCAGTCTATGCAAAATCCAATTTCGGATTCGCGGATACCAGAGTGGGTACTTTCGCCTCTGAGTGAGGTCAAATGGAATCATATTTCGGAATGCGGTGACAGTCTTACAATCTATAGGCGTGCGTGCACCAATTATTCCGCCCGGGCAAAATAATATGTCCACCCTTAACTCACGCAATAGCCTGGGCAACTCAACTTTTTCCCAGATAGCACGTGTTACGGGATTCTCAACAGGGAGGCTCACAGCAAGCCTTGTGACATTCCTACGCTCCTCTGGAAGCCGGAGTGATTCGGGTGCAAGAAGAATAATCTCAGCGTCACTGTCCATCGGTAGGCCATCAAACAAATTGAGCAGATAGGTCTGCCCTCCACCCCGACGAGCAGAAAATGCATTGATCAATACTCTCATTTCATGTTCTCATAGTGCAGTCTGCACCCAGCCTGTTCCTGACCAGAAAACGAATTTTCGTCAACAGGAAAGCCCGGATATTTAAAGATACACTGAAATAGACGACGATACTTGCAGCAGCTGAACAGAACGGGACCGGAAGGTACTCGCAACGTCGGATCATGCACGGGAGGATACTGAAACGGGTATCTATTGTCGATTCGCGCCATGACCCCGTATTTTAGATACCTTCAACCTTTTATCGATAGTTACCACGAAACCCAGCTTCCGACCATGTAAACTGTATTGTAAGAACGGATCTTGCAGCGAAAGACACCGAAACCATCTCAAAACACCCTGTCTAAATTTCTACATCCCCATACGTCTTTCAGAAACGATCCAATTATACAACCCCATGTATTGCTGTGCTGCACGATCAACCGACCAATCACTGATTCGGGCACAAGCACGCCGCGCCAGTCTCGAGGCATATTCCGGGTGCGCAATCACTTGAAGCATAGCCTCGGCGACTGCCTCTGCGTCTTGCCCGGGCACCAGGAGAGCCGAATCTTCATCAACAATTTCCCTGTGCTCAGGAATATCGGACAGAACCAAGGGACACTCTGCGGCAATCGCCTCGAGCACCACATTCGGACTTCCCTCGAACAGACTTAAGGAAATAAACAGATTCGCACGCTGCATATATTCCCACAGCCTATTTGTATAGTCACAAATATGGACGCGCCCGTTATGCGCAAGCGTTGAGTGTAGACGCTGCATTTTTGGCAGCATTGGGCCCTGCCCAAAAAGTACAACAATTGCATTCTCGCAGCGACCGAGCATCAGAGAGAATGCTTCCAGCAAAACTTCCAGGTTTTTTCCCTCCCAAAAACGTCCCGCGTACAGAATTAATTTATCATCGCTAGACAACATTAATCCTGCGCCAATTGGCAATCTGGAACATGACCTGGCTTGACGCATCTGCTCAAAAGGGACACCGTTGCGGATAATGGTCATCTTCCCTTGAAAGCGCTGTCTTCTCCAATAAGCACTCCCTTTCTCAGAATTGGAAACAACCGCCGTTGCCCTTCTGCCTACAAAGCAACGTGTCAGATTCCTTGTATTCTTCGGGTACCCCATCTCCGATGATCTCTCAGAAAGAACCACGGGAACACTCTCGCTCCATGCAGCTATACCAGCCAGAATATCCATCTGGGTCAACCATGTCTGAATGATATGGGGCCTAAGACCAGATATAAGCTTCTGAAGATCAAGCAGCATGCGCGGATCGTATTTTGCACGGTGAGGCAAAGCATGAAGGATGACATTACTCTGTTGCAGGAATTTCAGGTTTGGCCCCTCTTTTACAAATGCAACATGAGTCTCTAGCCCGTCTTCAGCCATTTGCCTGGCTATATAGACCAGTTGTCTTTCGGCACCACCGCCACCCAGTGTGTAGATGCAATGCAGGACTCTCACCGGCCAATCGCTACCCTGGACGGCTTACTTATCTTGGGAAACACATAGACCAACGCAAAAACAGGCAGGAGATCCATAAACACTTTCGGTAGCAACGAAAATGTTGTATCTCGAAACAATTGATATGATAAAACCGTTAGCCATATGTAAACGGAAACCTGGACAGGCTTTAAACGATTACGGTGGAATATATTGTAAATCCACGCCAATAAAAGACCATGGAAGCAGGCCCGCCAGGAGATTGATATCCAGGCAGTATCGCTGAGTAAGGATTCTGCGACAACTCCGAACGCAAATCCACCGCCCGTCTCGGAATATGCACTATAGAAAGTATCTACGTACCATCTGGAAAGACTTGGTTTCTCGAAGGGAAGAAGTTGCTGCGGAATGAAATTCAGTATGCCTTCAAACGGGTATAAGCTTGGGGCATCAATGCTGTCATTCAGCTTCCGGGAATATATATCAAAAGCATTTCCAAATATCGACTCGAATTCCGTTGATGGAAAAAATGAACCGAACAGCTCCCAGGGAATGTCCTGAAGATCTCGCCCCCACCCAATAAATAGAAATAATGCAACGAAAACAACACCAACAATGATAGCTTTTCTTAGAGAAAACACCTTAACACAGTTGTAATAACAAACAATCGTAGCAGCCAATAATAAGGCAAACTCCATTCTCGCTCCAAGAAGAAATATCAGAGAAAGGAATTTGAACAAAAGCAATACTACAATAAGTGCCCTTGCGCGGGGGTACATCAGGAACAGGTAAGTAATGATAAAAATCTGTAGAATAATAACTATCGACGACAAATGATTCAGAATCTGCCGGACCACCAGTGGATACTCATACACCCACAAATAGTGCTGCCCGTAGCCTTGGGGTGCCCACCCCATGGCGGCATATTTCAGATAAAGCATTGGCAACTCAAGCAGAAGATAGCTTATTATGAGAAAGATAACGATAGATAAGCTTGGTTGCCTAGCCCTGTCGCACATGAGGCTTCCACCTGGCTTCCGGAACACAAGATACGTGGTAGCGAAAAGCATTAAGTACAAAATATAATAATACCCTATGTGCACGACATCTTCTGGAGACGGATTTGCGCTGAAGAGTCTACTGTCGCTGAATATATGGTACTCAAAACCATTAAGAGCAAAACCAACAAACGGCATCGTGCAATAGAGAAAAACAACTGCAAAATAGAAGGACCCGATTTCAATAGGAAAGATTCCATGGTTTTTTCTTTTCAAAACCCGGAAAAACCCCACCGCCACCAGCATTGATAACAGAATAGGCTCTATACCTGCCGGAACAAAAAACAGCGCCAGACAAAACATACAGACAACAATCAGTGGCACCAGAACAGCATCGAACATTAATCGACTTCTAAATCTTGTTTCAGCCACGAGTGTCATTTCAACCAGATGACAGGTGGTGGACTCTGTTTGGCATTCATGGAGTTATTCCTGCCCTCGCTGCCGGGATCGAGGAACAACCCCCAGATTCCACACAATCATAATCGTGCAGAATAAAGCTATCGCCCAAGCTATTGTGTAGGCAGTTGCGAGCCCCAATGCACCATAATCGTGCGTAAAATGATATGCCATTATAAGTAACGCTACATCACGCGGAATAGCAACGCCGTACAAAGAAAGCCACATACGTCCACGCGACCTGATCAATTGGTAAATAGCGATTTGCAGAGTTTCTGGAAACGTAGACAAAATAAGTATAAATAGAATTGGATAGCCTACTTGGAACTCTGCACCGAAGAACCCGAGAATCCAGCGCCCAAATATAATAATGAATACTATTCCTAAAATCGCAATGGCTCCGGAAATCATGATGTTAGCTTTGAACAGCTTTCTATAACCCTCGTTGTTTCCGATGCCAAGCTGGTAATTGAGAAAGGATGATGTGACATTATTAATGATAACTGGAAATATAATAATCAAGGTTCTTAACGAGAAAGCCACTCCGTACAATCCCATTTCCTTGTAGCCGTCGGCCTGCTGAACAAGGAATGTATTGGAGAACCAGAGTGCAGGCGTGGACGACAACCCAGCCAGAGTTGCGGGAATTGAAAACCTGGTCAGCAGATTACACTCATTACGAGCCCTGGCTCCTCTCCATGGAATCTGATATTTGTCCGCTTCTTTAAGCAGCACCCAGCTTAATAAGATCCAGCGAGAAACAGAACTCAACGTCAGGCCAATTACAGCACCATGCCCTCCCCAAAACCACGCGCTCACGCCACACAGAGCAACATGAATTACTCCCTGGATTGGAGAAACGAATGCAAGCGAGCGATAGCCCTCCAGTCCGGCAATCGCCCCCGTCAGATAGCCAGACATTACCGAAAAAAGGACATATGCAGCACCAAGCAGCAAATAATCCTCTATCTCGAATCTACCTAAAACATTGACTGCCAGCCAATTGGAACTTAGCGCAAGCAGAATCACCCCCAGACATCCTGATAGAAATGTTAACCGCAAGAGAAAAAGGAGAATTCGGGCTGCCTTCTCCTTATCTGTTTCTCTATACTGCGCCACATAGCGAGTTGCTGTTATGCCCGCCGAAAACTGTGCCAATCCGGTAACAGTCAACAGCGTACTCAGAACCATGCTGTATACTCCGAACACCTCTGCGCCTAACAAACGTGCAACAATGATATTTCCCAGAAATACTGACCCTTGCAGAAAGGATGTGCTAATAAGATTCCATCCAACCCCCGTGCTGAAACGATATCGGAGGCTTGATGTTACTTGTGTTGCGTTCGTGGATCCCACTGTCAGAAAACCAAACCCGGATATCAGTCGACAAACTCACAGAACCACAGATCCAGACACATCAGCGCCCACGATCTGTTTCTCCAATCGTGTTTCCCGGAAACCTGCTCTTCTACCAAACGGCGGACAAAGACTGAGTTAAACAGTCCTCGCTGCATAGATCGATCGTCCAGCAGTGTCCCAAGCGTGTCACGCAACTCGTTGCAGAACCAGTGCGCCAAGGGAACCCAAAATCCTGTTTTTGACTTGTTGAGAATTTCCTGTGGTAGTAACTCCTGAACTGCTTCTTTCAATATGGTCTTTCCCCTCATACCTTGACGCTTTAATGATGAAGGGATGCGTGCTGCTAATTCCATAAACTTGTGATCGAGAGATGGCGACCTCAGTTCAAGGCTGTTTGCCATATTGCTGACATCCGTTTTTACCATGAGACATTCAGGCAGATAGTAGTGTTGATCGTGCTTCATCATCCAGTCCAGTGAAGACATTCTCTCATTCCACCGCATAGAGCAGCGCGATCGCGTTCCGCCTGTCTTAACAGCGCCTTGAATTTCGGCGAGTAGCCTACTTCAAGCTCCTCATCCTTAAATATGGATGTGTAGATTCGATGGCGTTCAGGCAACGCGGCAGCCGCCATGCTGCACCCCCTTGTTATACGGGGGGACGACCAGCGCCCATAGTGAGCCTTCCGGAAGAGCTGGGCTCAGGATTCAAAGAGTTTTCTGCAGAATCTTCCACTGTAATTTTCAAGTGGCGGTGAAAAATACCTACTTAATTCCTTCGACTCAACTCTAAGCGTCGATAATTACGGGTAATACCTTTTTTATCACGACACATCACTGTGTCCGGCTGGGTCAACTGACACTGCATGGAATGTTCGGTGACCTGCCAGCCGTCTTTGGATGAAGCGGCTTTTTCTTTCGCACCGTCCGAAGCGCCGGCATCCACCAGTTTCACCAGGGTGCGATATGAAAGCTTGAAACTTCCATCTGAAAAACCTTTGAGTGTGGTTTCCACTTTATACAATGCCGGCCCATATTTAGTATCTATGTTCTGCGCCACACTCCAGCAGCCAATACGATCTTCCCCCTGGCTGTTACAGAAGGTGATTTCAGAAGGCAGCAGTGACGCGGGTTTTCCCTGGCTGGTCCACTGCCCTTCAAGCAACGCAGACCTGATCTTGTTCTGGCTCAGGGCCCCCTTTTTGGTTCCACGCTCAGGCGTTGCGGCGGCAGTCGCTGCGGCGACTGTAATCTTGGGCTGTGAAACCTTGGGCTGTGAAACCTTGGGTGCCGAGACTTTGGGTACTGAAGCTCTGGGTGCTGAAACATTAGCTGTTGATACCTTGGGCCTGGAAACACGGGTTCCCGAAGTTCTGTCTACAACAATCGGGAGCGATGGCTTCTTCGGCGACGGTACAACTTTTACAGTTTCAGATTTAACCTGGGTCCTGCGTTGGGAATACCGCTCGCCAGCCACCTGCCGTAATTTTCCGTATTCTGCGTCGATAGCAGCAGCGTTGGCTTTATTATCGGTCTTCACCGCTGTCGATGGTGGAACTGAAACCGTTTCCACCCCGTCATCCGACTTCTCGGTATCCGTCGTCTCAGGACGAATCGCGCTGTCGTTTTCAGCGTCCATGGTGACTGATGCGGGCGCTGTCAATGACGGAGTATCTTTCGGATCTTCCACCTCGGCGGGGGGACTCGCGGATATTGATTCAATTGCCGCAGTTTCCGGATCAGCAGCCTGGTCTTGTTCCGATTCATCGGGCACAACTTCGGCTTCGGCGGGTTCAGGCTGCCCGGGCTGCCCGCTTTCTGATTCCAGGGTGACCGCTGCTTCCTCGCTGCCCGGAAACACCTTGATCGCTTTGTGCACACCGGTCTTCAGCAGTGTTTTAGATGTATCTCGAGGCTCGCCCAGACCTACGACTTTGAGCAATTCATCCAGCTTAGTGTCAGTAGCTATGATCACTGCGAACAGTGATCCTGCAAGCAGGAACAAAGCCGCTACTGCTACCCTCAGGTGTTTTCCTTTGCGTTGCCGCGAGTCCGGCTCAGCAGCCGACACTCTTCTGGCCGCCGGCTCGCCTGCCTTTCCAACAGGCTGCCGGCTAAAGCCAGGCGCCGCTCGCCCCGGCCTGTGCTTAGCGCGCCTGGGAGGTAAGGAGTCGCGCGCCTCCCTGTCAGGCCGTGTAGTCCCGACTTTCCGGGGCTGCGATTGAGGCGGCGTTTTTTTCGCGTGCCTTTTCGAGCCCTGGACCGGTGATGATCGTTGGCCGGAAGGCTTGGCAGCACCTCCGGCAGTTCGATCTCCTCGCGGGAGACTGCGCACTGGTGGGGTCGCTGCGCCATCAGTTGGCTGCTCGACATCCGTCTGCTGGCCATCCCCACCCTCTCCGGGCAGCTCGGCGGGCAGTAAAAACTCCTGATGTAATTCGTCAATCACTGTTCGGGCGTCTTCGCCAACCAGTTCGTGTTTCTGTTGCATGCCGCCATAGAGGAACAAGCGATTACAGATCATGTTGATTCGGCGTGGTATACCACCGCTGTATTTATAAACCAAGCGCAGTGCGTCCTCGCTGATGGCCGGATCACCCCGCCAGGCCACCAGGCACAATCTGTGTTCGACATAGTCCACTGTCTCATCAAGATCCAGAGGCTCAAGCACCGAGGCTGCGACGAGACGCTGCTGCAGTTGTTCCATGCCAGGTGCACGGATGAGATCGAGCAATTTCTCCTGTCCCACCAGAAATA
>Ga0316193_10001350_pt1 | contig 16433 bp, 11 predicted proteins | sample MerIslsedime2_MG_FD_207735 | JGI IMG/M metagenome (GOLD analysis project Ga0316193, IMG submission 207735) | Coastal sediment microbial communities from Maine, United States - Merrow Island sediment 2 | ecosystem: Environmental > Aquatic > Marine > Coastal > Sediment | place: USA: Maine...
TCTGGCCCTCAGCCCGATCGCGTCCGCCAGCTGGGGCAGCTTGCCTGACATGCGTCAGCCGGCCGTCGAACCGTCGATTACGGCTCCTGACGACCATATATGGATCACGCTGGAAGATTACACCGCTCCGCCTGTCGCCGCCGGGGTCGCGCATAACGACCTGCTGCAGCGCCTTCGCGACGGTTTCGAGCTCGACGAGGCGATGAACAACCGTATCCAAGCCGAGCTAAACTGGTATTTGAAGCATCCGGACTACCTCAATCGCGTGTTTACACGCAGCCAGCGTTACCTGCCGCACATCACCGAACAACTGGAAGCACGTGGATTGCCGCTCGAGCTGGCGTTGCTGCCGATCGTCGAAAGCGCGTACGACCCATTCGCATACTCGCATGGCCGTGCAGCCGGCTTGTGGCAGATCATCCCGGGCACGGCGACTCGCTTCGGCATTCGCCAGAACTGGTGGTACGACGGCAGACGCGATGTCGTCGACTCGACCGACGGCGCACTCAAGTACCTGGCCTACCTGCACGAACTGATGGACGGCGACTGGATGCTGGCGGTCGCGTCGTACAACTCCGGCGAGGGAAATGTCTTGAAGGCGGTCCGTCGCAACAAGGCGAAGGCGAAGCCGACGGATTTCTGGAATCTCAAACTTTCACGGGAAACGAGCAGTTACGTACCCAAACTGATCGCGCTGGTGGAAATCGTCAGCGATCCGGCAGCATTCGGTCTCGACCTGCCCGAAGTGTTGTACGAACCGCAGTTCGTCGAGGCTGAAATCGGCGGACAACTCGACCTGGCGTTGGCGGCCGAACTTGCGGGCATGGATCTCGACGAGCTCTACGGCTTTAACGCCGGCTTTAACCGCTGGGCGACGGACCCGTCGGGGCCGCACCGATTGTTGATACCCGCTGACCTGGCAGAAACGTTTACAACCGCGCTCGACACCGTGCCGGAAAACGAACGCGTGCGCTGGAAGCGACACAAAGTGAAATCCGGCGACACCGTGTCGGAGATCGCCGAGAGTTATCAGACGACACCCTCCTCCATCCGTGCGGCCAATAATTTCAGCGGCAACACGATTGTCGTTGGTAACTATTTGATGATCCCGGTCGCGAGCCAGTCGTTGTCTGCATACAGTCAAAGTGCTGACGAACGACGTACGAAAAAACAGAATCAGCAGCGCAAAGGCAATCGCGTCGAACACGTTGTGAAATCGGGTGAAAGTTTCTGGTCCATTGGACAAAAATACGGCGTCGGCACACGCAACCTTGCCGCGTGGAATGGCACCTCGCCGCGCGACACCCTGGCGATCGGACAGAAGCTGGTAGTCTGGACCAACCAGTCTGCTCCGCCAACGACAGTGAGCAGCAATGGCACGACCCGAAAATTGCGTTATACCGTTCGCAGCGGCGACTCATTGTATTTGATTGCGAGTCGCTTTCGGGTAAGCATCAGCGACCTGGCACGATGGAACAGCATCGACAAGAACAAGATCCTGCGGCCCGGTCAGAAGCTGACGATGTACGTGGACGTGACGGCCCAGTCGAGCTAAAAATCGGGGTCAGACTTCACTTTTAATTGGGGTCTGACCCCAATTAAAAGTGAAGTCTGACCCCGATTTTTGGTTAGAATTGCGCACGGAACAATAAGACAGCAATCAACAACGGGGAAATCTCATGGGCTTCATGGCTGGAAAACGCGCGCTGATCGTTGGTCTCGCGAGTAACCGATCAATCGCATACGGCATTGCGCAGGCGTTTCATCGCGAAGGTGCAGAGCTCGCGTTTACCTACCAGAACGAAAAGCTGAAACCGCGCGTGGAGAAAATGGCTGCCGAACTTGGCTCAAGCCTGACGTACCCGATGGACGTTGCGTACGACTCCGAAATCGACGACATGTTTGCGGCACTCGGCAAGGACTGGGACAGCCTCGACGTCCTGGTCCATTCCGTTGGCTTCGCGCCGCGCGACCAGCTGGCAGGCACTTACATTGAGAGCGTAACGCGTGAGGGTTTCCAGATCGCACACGACATTTCGAGTTACAGCCTCGCGGCGCTCGCAAAAGCGGCGTTGCCGATGATGGAGGGTCGCAATTCATCGATCCTGACGTTGTCGTATCTCGGGGCCGTGAAAGCGGTGCCGAATTACAATGTTATGGGGCTGGCGAAAGCGAGCCTTGAGGCGAACGTGCGGTTTCTTGCCGCCGATCTCGGGCCGCGGGGTATTCGCGTAAACGCGATTTCTGCAGGTGCAATAAAGACGCTGGCAGCGGCAGGGATCAGCGGCTTCCGCAAGATGCTTACGCACATGGAACAGGTATCACCAATTCGACGTACCGTTACAACGGAAGATGTCGGCAATGCGGCAGCGTTTTTGTGTTCGGATCTCGCTGCGGGAATCGCGGGTGAGATTCTTTATGTTGATGGTGGCTATAACACCATTGGGATGCACCTGGACGACGAGTAATCATTCGTAATCATTCGCCCATGAGATGGGCTCCTACAGGGCGCTGCCGTACATAACAGAAATCGGGACGGGGAATAATCATTCGCCCATGAGATGGGCTCCTACGGGTCGCTGCCGTACATAACAGAAACCTGTGGGAGCCCATCTCATGGGCGAATGGCCTATCATCCCAGCAAACGCCGGTAGAGTGCATCGTACGACGCGCCCATCGCTTCTGCCGAATACCTGTCCGCCCTTGCCAGGTTCTCGGCGCGCATTTTCTCCTGCAACGCTGCATCTCCCAGCAAGCGCTCAAGCGCTGCATCCAGTTGCTCCGTGTTATTCGGCTCAATTAACAATCCGTTGACGCCGTCTTCGACAATATCCAGAATTCCGTCGATTCCCGATGCCACGATCGGTAATCCGAAACACATCGTATCGAGCAACGTGGATCCGAGCCCTTCCATCAGCGACGGGAACACGAAAATGTCGAACAGATCCAGGTAATCATCGACATTGGTTACCTGTCCCGTGAAATCAAGATTGGTCAGACCCTTTGCGAGTCGCTGAAATGCGGCCTCGTCTTTACCTGACCCCACAAGGACGAACTGAACGTCCGGGTGCCGGGACTGCCAGCGGTGCGCCACTTCGATAATGTTGTGCTGGCCTTTGTGACGTTCAATCAGTGCGCCGATGTGCCCGATTACCGTCTTGCCGCGGTACTTTTCCAGCAAAGCGTCATTGTGAACATGATTGCGCGCAAGATCCGCGTGCGCCGAAGGAATAATCTCGCATTTTATGCCGGGATATTTTCCCTGCACGTCGCTGGCGATCGACCGCGATAGCACCGCGATACACGCAGCCCTGCGATACGCCTGATCGCGAATCGGCGAGTGCGAAAACGGGTTTACGACGCGACGAGTTGCGATGTAGGGAATTCGAAAAAACAAGCGACCCACGAGGCCGGCATAGATCGCCCTTGCCTCGTGCGCATGTACAAGCTGACAGCCGCGAGTCGCGAATCCCGCCGCCAGCGCATTCGATGACACTTCAACGGTTTGCAGCCGATCAACGTCTGCTACTCGCTCTGTCAGTGCGCTTCCGGTGCGGACAATAAGACGCTGTTTCCAGCCAAGCTTCGACAGTTGCTGCGTCAGCAGTTGTGTTTGGCGCTCGCCACCGCGAAACCCTTTCGCAAGGTTCACGTGGCAGATAACAGGTTCAGCGGATTTTGTTTTTCCGCCCATCGTCGGTCGCAGTGATCAGCTCGCCGGGTTCGCAGCGATATTGGTTTCTTCACCGGACAAACGTGCCACGATGATGGCGCAGCAGGAATCGCCGAAGACGTTGACGCTGGTTCGTGCCATGTCGAGGACGCGATCGAACACCATCAGGTATGCAATGGCCTCAATCGGCAAACCAACCGCCGCCAGGATTATAGCGATAGCAACCAGTGAAGCCGACGGCACACCCGCAACGCCGATGGATGTCAGCAAAGCAGTGACAACGATGATGAACTGAATTCCAAAATCGAGATGCAGACCATACGCCTGAGCCAGAAACATGGCGGCCGCGCATTCGTACAACGCGGTGCCGTTCATGTTAACGGTCGCGCCGAGTGGCAACACAAAACTGGAAATCTTGTTGGACACGCCGGCGCCTTCTTCAACGCAATCCATCGTGATCGGCAAGGTTGCCGAAGAGGATGCCGTTGAAAACGCCGTCAGCATGGCAGGCGCCATGATGGGAAACACTTTGTACGGTGACACACCGCCGACAAATCGCAGCAGGACCGGCAAAGTCACCAGGACATGCACGGCAAGCGCCGCCAAGACGGTAATTGCAAAAATCACCAGCGGTGCCGCTGCTTTGAATCCGCTTTCCGCAATTACGCCGGCGATCAATCCGAAAACACCAATGGGCGCAAACTTCATGATCCACTCGGTCATGTGCATCATGACGTTGAATACGCCATCCCAAAAGCGGAACAACGTTCCCGACAATTCGGACTTGATCTTGGTCATGAAAAAGCCAAACAGCAACGCGAAGAAAATGATGCCGAGCATCTGGCCTTCGACGGCGGCTCTTACAATATTGTCGGGTACGAGACGCAGGAATACTTCCGCCACGTCGCTAACGCCGCGGCCTTCCACCTTCGCCGCAATCTCCGAGACGTCACCGGTCAACGACATCATGTCGCGAACTGGCTGACCGTCTGAAATACCGGGCTGAGTCAAATTGATCAGCAACAGGCCAACAATGATGGCAGCCAATGTTGTCACTGCGTAGAACAACAGAGTTCGACCACCGAGTGCGCCAAGGTCGCCGCTCGCGCCGATACCCGACATGCCAACAATAATGGACGACATGATCAGCGGTACGATGATCATTTTCAGGGCGTTAAGAAAGATGGTGCCGATGTACTGAAACACACTGAGAAACGGAATGCCCAGGAAGCTTGGCGCTGATGGGTCACCGTCGCCGGCCTGATTGACAATGTAGCCAACGATCGCCGCCAGAACAATTGCGATCAGAATTTGCCAATGCAGCGCCAGTTTTCTCATTTACTCATTTCCTTGTCACGCTGCGTAAATCAAGCGCTGCTAAAACGTGTCTTCGCTTTGCAGAATGTCGTCGCTCTTTACGATGACAGCGCGTTGCTGAAGCTCGCTGACAAAAGCAGTAAAATCCGCACGGCCTGACTCTGTCGCCAGTTCCTGCTTGCGTACGTCACGGTCGGCCAACGGGATCGAATCCGGTCGGCCCGGCACCACCTGCGACAGACTGAATACGACATAGTCTTCGGTTTGCGTAAATGTACCGCCGATCTGCGGTACGCCATCAACCGGCTTCTTGGTTCGAAAGACTGCCGCCAGCAAGCGCTGGTCAACCAGTTCATCAGCCCGGGTGACAACAGCGGGCGGACTGACGACGGCACCGACACTTTCGGCCGCTTCGTCCATGTTGTCGCCCCGCCGCAGCATTGCCTGCAGCTCTTCAGAACGGTCGGAAATAATTGACTGTGCCCGGGCCGACTTCAGGGCACCGGTAATCTGGTCGCGGACATCCGCCAGCGGCTTGAGCTGGGCTTCGTGATACGCCGCTACCTTGATGACGACCGAGCGATTGGCGTCGATCTCGACGATGTCGCTGACATTACCATTGGTCAGCACGCGCTCGTCAAACACCGCGTCGATCGCTGCCTGGTTGTTGCCGAACGGCTCGCCGCCGGAACGCGTGTAGTTGCTGGCGGATTGAACGTCGAGGCCAACGGCAGCAGCCATCGCGTCGATATCCAGCGAATCAAACATGGCATTGGATACAGCGTTTTCGAGGTTACGGAAGTCTGCGTCGGCCTGGGCTTCGCGGAGCTCGCTCTCCAGTTCGGCTCGAACCTGTTCGAGCGGCAATGAGCCGCCTGCAACGATATCGTCGAGCTTGACGATGTGGAAACCAAAGTCACTTCTGACCGGCCCCTGGATCTCGCCTTTCCTCATGGAGAAAATGGCGTCGCCTAACGCATCCTGCATTTGCGAATGCAGGATCAGGCCCAGGTCGCCACCATTGTTAGCGGACATGCCGTCTTTTGAGTATTGCTTCGCAAGGTCGGCGAACGGCTCGCCCGCCTGCACGCGCGCAGTGAGCGCTTTCGCTTCTTCACGTGCCGCGTCATCGTCGTCGCCGAATAAAATCAGAATGTGGCTGGCCTGTCGTTGTTCGTCCTGCATGTAACGACTGCTTGCGTCTTCGTAATAGCGCTGCAATTCGTCTTCGTCGATAACCGCGTTTTCTGCCAGCGTGTCGCGACGCATATCGAGGTATTGCAGGTCAACTGTTTCGTCCGTGAAAAACTGATCCTCGTTCACCGCGTAAAACTCGGCGATCTCTTCGTCGGTAACTTCGACCGACGCTTTGATCTCTTCGAAGCTGATCGTCGCTGACGTGATCTGTCGTTGCTCGGCCATGAGATTCAGGTAGCGTCGATATTCGTACGGCGTAACAAACGCGGTTCCAACCACGGCCTGCTGCAGCTGAAACTGGCGCAGTGACTTCGCAATTGACGCTTCGTATTCGGCAGGGCTTCGACCCTGCAACTCCAGCGCGGAACGGTATGCATTCATCGAGAATGCGCCGTCTACCTGGTAAGCCGGGATCTGCTGGACCAGTTCCGTCACCATTTCATCGCTGATACGCGCGCCGGCCTCGTTCAGGTATCCGGTCAGCAACCGGTCCTGGATCAGGCGATCGAGAATCTGCCCACGCAGCATATTCTGGAATTGAGGCGGATAACTCATGTAGTCCGGATTCTGTTGAACCTGGTTTTGCCAGGTTTGCTCGAACAATTGCATTGATATTTCGTCGCCATCCACCTTGGCAGCGAAGCCCGCGCCAATGAGTGGCGAGCTAACACCAACGAAAATAAACGGGATGGCGATGAGGCCAAGAACTATGAGCGCAGTCGGCCCGGTGAAACGTTCTCTGATGTTTTGCAGCATAAGTTAAGTCTGTCTGTGGGAAATGGTGAAATCAGCGCTGTGGCACTGATCTATATAAGGCGTGGGATGATACTTGAGGGCAACCCTGTGAACAATGGGTTGGTTGGGGGTTCTGGGGGCCAAGATAGGCGATTATTCGCTCATGAGATGAGCTCCTACAGGCAACTTCGGGGGATTGTCGCGGGGTCTTCGCTCATGAGATGAGCTCCTACAGGTAACTTCGGGGGATTGTCGCGGGGTCTTCGCTCATGAGATGAGCTCCTACAGGTGGCTGCGGGGGATTGTCGCGGGGTCTTCGCTCATGAGATGAGCTCCTACAGGTTGCTGCGAGGTTCAGTAGCGACCTGTGGGAGCTCATCTCATGAGCGAATAAATCTGGCACTCAAACAAAAAGAGGGCCCCACCGGGGCCCTCGTTTCGTTTATGGCGGAGTGGACGGGACTCGAACCCGCGACCCCCGGCGTGACAGGCCGGTATTCTAACCAGCTGAACTACCACTCCGTAACCTGGTGGGTGCTGACGGGATCGAACCGCCGACCCTCGCCTTGTAAGGGCGATGCTCTACCAGCTGAGCTAAGCACCCTAGTAGGTTTAGGGAAATGCGCCAGTTCAGAAGCGCAAAACCCTGTTACCGCTGCGTTTCCAGCGCCTAAAAATCACACTGCTTGCAGCGGTTTCCCGTCCCCGGTTTCGCGGGGCGCGCTAGTTTACTGCTTCCTTCAGGGCTTTGCCAGCCTTGAATCCAGGAACATTGCTCGCCTTGATCTGAATCGGTTCGCCGGTACGAGGATTACGTCCCATGCGGGCCGCACGTGCTTTTACCGAGAATGTACCAAAGCCGACGAGTGAGACACCGCCGCCGTTTTTAAGTGTTGACGTAACCGCATCGAGCACACCGTCGACCGCTTTCGTAGCATCAGCGCGTGACAATCCAGCTGAACCCGCAACCGCGTCAATTAGTTCTCCCTTGTTCATGCATTCACCTTTCAGTTTGATAGTTAAGGAATATATCTAATGCGGCCGAACCGCATCCCCGAAAATCCCGGTTACCCGGGCGACCCGTTCTTACATTGGCCAGGCAAATAGCAATACCCAGCCCAAGCACGCGTAGCTTATACCAAGCGCCCTATATTGCGTCAACAATCCCAGTAATTTAGCGGCTTTCAGAAGTTAGTGCGGCCTTGCGGTGTCGCTGGATTTGGACTCGGATGCCGACGATTTTGACTCCGCTTTCGGAGCCTTGCTGTCGGCATTTGGTACCGGCATATGCTGCAGCGCATGCTCGAACACCTCGTCGATCCATTTCACAGGAACAATCGTCAGTTTGTCCTTGATGTTCTTCGGTATTTCGACCAGATCCTTCTCGTTTTCCTGGGGTATCAAAACGGTCGAAATGCCGCCACGGTGGGCCGCCAGCAGCTTCTCCTTGAGGCCACCAATCGGCAGTACTTCGCCGCGCAGTGTGATCTCACCGGTCATCGCTACTTCGCTCTTCACCGCGATATTCGTTAATGCCGACACAAGCGCCGTTACCATGCCAACTCCCGCACTCGGCCCGTCCTTTGGCGTAGCGCCTTCCGGGACGTGAACGTGTACGTCGAGCTTCTGGTGGAAGTCGTTTTCGATGCCCAAAACAGACGCGCGGCTCCTAACAACGGTCATCGCCGCCTGAATGGACTCCGTCATGACCTCGCCAAGCTGTCCTGTATGGGTCAGTTTTCCCTTACCCGGCACGACCGCCGCCTCGATCGTCAGCAATTCGCCGCCGACTTCGGTCCAGGCCAGGCCAGTAACCTGTCCGACCTGGTCGTTGTCCTCGGCTTTGCCGTAACGGAAACGGCGCACGCCCAGGTACTTCTCCATGCTCTTCGGCGTGACTTTGATCGTGGTATCTTTTGGCTTCAATAGCAGCGACTTGACGACCTTGCGGCAGATCTTCGAAATCTCGCGCTCCAGGTTGCGGACGCCAGCCTCGCGCGTGTAATGCTGGATGATATCGAGCACGGCAGCGCGAGTAATATTCAACTCTTTGTCCTTCAGGCCGTTTTCCTTCATCTGCTTCGGCACCAGGTAACGCAACGCGATGTTCAGTTTTTCGTCCTCGGTGTAACCCGGGATGCGAATAACTTCCATTCGATCGAGCAACGGTGCCGGAATGTTCAGGCTGTTTGCGGTGCAAACGAACATGACATCGGACAAATCGAAATCGACTTCGAGATAGTGATCGGCAAAGGTCGAATTCTGCTCCGGGTCCAGTACTTCCAGTAATGCCGACGACGGATCGCCGCGGAAGTCCATTGCCATCTTGTCCACTTCGTCGAGCAGGTAGAGTGGATTGCGCACCTTGGTCTTGGCCAGGTTCTGAATAATCTTGCCTGGCATGGAGCCGATGTAGGTTCGTCGATGCCCGCGAATCTCCGCTTCGTCGCGCACCCCACCGAGTGACATGCGCACGAACTTGCGATTGGTAGCCCTGGCGATGCTCTGTCCAAGTGACGTCTTGCCCACACCCGGCGGTCCGACGAGGCACAGGATCGGGCCTTTCAGGCGCTTCACACGCTGCTGTACGGCGAGATACTCAAGAATGCGTTCTTTCACCTTGTCGAGGCCGTAGTGATCTTCCTCAAGCACCTCTTCGGCACGGCTCAGGTCACGCAAAACCTTGCTGCGTTTTTTCCACGGCGCTTTCAGCAACCAGTCCACGTAATTGCGAACGACGGTTGCTTCCGCTGACATCGGCGACATCAGTTTGAGCTTGTTGAGTTCTGCCGTCGCTTTTTCTTTCGCTTCGGCGGTCATACCGGCTTTCTCGATCTTGTCCTCGAGATCGCCCAGCTCATTCGGTACGTCATCCATTTCGCCGAGCTCTTTCTGAATGGCCTTCATTTGCTCATTCAGGTAGTACTCGCGCTGGCTTTTTTCCATTTGCTGTTTGACGCGTCCGCGAATGCGTTTCTCGATTTGCAGGACGTCAATCTCGCCTTCAATGATGCCGAGAATCTGCTCCAGGCGTTCTTTGATATCGCGAATTTCAAGTACGCGTTGCTTTTCTGACAACTTCAGCGCCATGTGCGCGGCAACCGTGTCGGCAAGACGTCCGGGGTGGTCGATGCCCGCCAGTGAGGTAAGAATTTCAGGCGGGACTTTCTTGTTCAGTTTCACGTACTGCTCGAACTGGGCGATGATGGCGCGAACCAGCACATCAACTTCGCGCTCGTCGTACTGCTCTTCCTCGGTCAGTATCGTCGCAAGCGCGGAGAAATGATCTTCGACGATCAGCTGGTCAACCTGCGCACGTTCGGCGCCTTCAACCAGCACTTTTACGGTGCCATCCGGCAGTTTCAGGAGCTGCAAAATGGTGGCGAGTGTGCCGACCTCGTACAGATCCTCCGGCTGGGGATCATCCAGGTCGGCTTTTGTTTGTGCGATCAGCAGAATTTTCTTATTGGCGTTCATCGCCAGGTCGAGCGCCACGATCGACTTTTCGCGACCGACGAACAGCGGGATGACCATGTGTGGATAAACGACGACGTCGCGAAGCGGCAAGACCGGGAGAGACGGGTCTTCCGGCTGAGCTGCAATTACGTCGGTTTCGGTTTCGTTTTTGAGATCTTTCTCAGACACGAATGATTTCCTCGCTTGATTCGTAAAACAGTGTGCGAATTACCGGGCACTATTGCCGGGCATTTCACAGCCTGGGAAGGAACATGCGTCCGCATACTCCGATATCAAGCGTACATTGCGCTTTATTAGGTCACAAAGTTGCTTTGCCCAAGCAAAAAAAATGACGGTGCGAGCTAGCGATCCGATCCTGTCGGCCGCTCCTGCTGTTCGATATTGACAGTCGGCGGTTCATCCGACTCATAAATGACATATGGCTGCGTTTCGCCTGTGACGACGGCTTCATCAACGACCACCTTTTTCGCATTGGTCGCCGAGGGCAAGTCGTACATCGTGTCGAGCAATACGCTTTCAAGAATCGTTCGGAGGCCACGCGCACCGGTCTTACGCTCCATGGCACGCTTGGCGACGGCCCGTAGCGCGTCATCACGGAATTCGAGCTCGACGCCTTCCATCTCAAACAGCTTGTGATACTGCTTGGTGAGTGCGTTTTTCGGTTCCAGCAAAATGCTGACCAGAGCGTCTTCGTCCAGCTCTTCGAGCGTGGCAACGACAGGTAAGCGGCCAACGAATTCCGGGATCAGGCCATATTTGATCAGGTCCTCAGGCTCGACACCGTGCAACAGCTCCCCGATGCTCTGTTCCTCGTCGCTGGTTTTGACTTCGGCCACGAAACCAATGCCGCTCTTGGAGGAGCGATCCAGGATGACCTTGTCGAGACCTGCAAACGCGCCACCGCAAATAAACAGGATGCTGCCGGTATCGACCTGCAGGAATTCCTGTTGCGGATGTTTTCGACCGCCCTGCGGCGGAACCGAGGCGATCGTGCCTTCAATCAGTTTGAGCAATGCCTGCTGCACGCCCTCACCGGACACGTCACGTGTGATGGATGGGTTGTCGGACTTACGGGAAATCTTGTCGATCTCGTCGATATACACAATACCGGTCTGGGCTTTGTCGACGTCGTAATCGCATTTCTGCAACAGCTTTTGAATGATGTTCTCGACATCCTCACCCACGTAACCGGCTTCGGTCAGCGTAGTTGCATCCGCGATGGTGAACGGGACGTTGAGCTGCCTGGCGAGCGTTTCGGCCAGCAGGGTCTTGCCGCAGCCGGTCGGGCCGATTAGCAGAATATTGCTTTTCGCGAGCTCGATGTCGTCCTTGTTGCCGCTGCTCTTGTCATCGAGACGCTTGTAATGATTGTAAACCGCGACGGACAGCACCTTCTTGGCGTTTTTCTGGCCGATGACATACTCGTCCAGGACCGCATTTATTTCCTGTGGCTTCGGCAGCTTGTCCGGGCTGACATCGCCCGTGTCTTCGAGCTCTTCGCGAATGATGTCGTTACAGAGTTCGACGCACTCATCACAGATGAATACAGATGGGCCCGCAATCAGCTTGCGCACCTCGTGCTGGCTCTTTCCACAAAAAGAACAGTAAAGGAGCTTGCCGTCCTCGTTCTTGTTGCGGGTATCATCTGACATTGTTCATCGCCTCTAAGACAAAAAAATCAGTCGCTTGCGACTGCCCAAGTATATAACACGCGGCTCCCAAGGGTGCAAAGCACAAGGTCTCATTAGTTAGGCAGCAATTACAAGTTATTGATTATGTTAGCTTTCGTCGTCACTACTGGGTCGCATTTCTGCACGTTCGACCAAAACCGTGTCGATCAGGCCGTATTCGACCGCTTCATTGCTGCTCATAAAATTGTCGCGCTCAAGATCTTTCTCGATCTTGCTTAGTTTCTGACCCGTACTTTTTGCCATAATTTCATTCAGTCTGCGTTTTAATTCCAGTACTTCCTTGGCATGGATATCGATATCTGTGGCCTGGCCCGAAAATCCGGCGCTTGGCTGATGCACCATAACGCGAGAATGCGGCAGCGCGAATCGCTTGCCCTTGGTACCACCACCCAGCAGCAGTGCACCCATGCTGGCCGCCTGGCCTACGCAAATCGTGCTGATATCGCTGTTGATGAATTGCATGGTGTCGTAAATCGAGAGACCGGCAGTGACCGAGCCACCCGGTGAATTTATGTAAAGGTGAATGTCCTTGTCCGGGTTTTCGGATTCGAGGTACAGGAGCTGCGCGACGACCAGGTTGGCCATGTGATCTTCAACCGGACCGACGATGAAGACGACCCGCTCTTTCAGCAGGCGTGAGTAGATGTCGTAAGCCCGTTCGCCCCTGGCGGTTTGCTCGACAACCATGGGTACCAGGTGCTGTGCTGTAACGCTCATAGTGCTTCCCGTTTTGACTCTGAATTGATGATTTGGATTAATCTGCTACTGCAGCTTATGGCTGCATGTATTCCTTGAACGATACTTTGCGGGTCTTTTCCTTGCCGTTTGCGATCAACCAGTCGACCGCCTGTTCTTCGAGGACCATCGGCTCGAACTGCGCCATGATCTGGGGGTTGCTCATGTAGTTTGCAACCATCTCGTCAGCATTCTCATAGCTGCTGCACAATTCTTCAACCCGGCCCTTCACCTTGTCCCGGTCCAGCACGATTTTCTCGTCATCAATCAGTTGATGCACCAACAAGCTGAGCCGCACCCGGCGTTCAGCGCCTTCGGCGAAACTGTCTTCCGGCGGAGCCTGGTCGTGGTCCTCAATACCCATTCGTCGCATTGCCTCGTGTTGCATGGAATGCATTTCCTGGTGCTTGAGCGAATTCGGGATCTCGATTGGATTGTGTTCCAGCAAGGCGCTCAGAGCCTGCTCCTTAATGTCGGCGGCAATTTTCTGGTCGGCTTCGCGGCGCATGTTTTTCGCGATATCCTCGCGCAACTTGTCCAGCCCACCTTCGCTAACGCCGTAGAGCTCGGCCAGGCTGTCATCCAGCGCCGGTAACTCCTCTTCTTCAACCCTGTGTACTTTTATGGAGAAATCGACTTTCTTTCCCTGCAGGTCTTCTGAGTGATAGTCCTTCGGAAATTTCACTTTGAACGTCTTTTCTTCATCCGCAGAAACACCAAACAGCGCTTTTTCGAAATCCGGCAACATCGCGCCCTGGCCGAGTACAACCGGCACCTCGGTGCCCTGTCCACCCGGGAACGGCTCGTCCTTGATTCTGCCATCAAAATCGACCACAACTCGATCGCCATCTTTGCTCTCGCGGTCCACGACGTTCCAGGTGGCTCGTTGTTTGCGCAGGTTGGTGATCATGTCCGCCTTATCGTCGTCAGAGATGTCGACCTCAGGGCGAGACACTTCAATCTTGTCCAGGTCTTTGAGTTTGACCTCGGGCAACACATCGAAGGTGGCAACGTAGACGAAGTCCTTGCTGTCCCCGGCCACGTCCGGCTCGATCACGGGTCGTGCGACCGGCTGCAGATTCTCCTGCGCAATGGCGTCGCTGTAGCTCTTGCTCATCAGGTCGGACAGCACTTCCTGGCGGACCTGCGCACCGTAGTGCTGACTGACCACCTTGGGGGGTACTTTGCCCGGGCGAAAACCCTTGATTTTGGCTGTACGCGCCACTGACTGCAGCCGTGATGCCACTTCTTTTTCGATCCGTTCGGCCGGCAACTCGACACGCATGCGTCGTTCCAGCGTCCCGGTCGATTCGACTTTAACCAACATGTTCTTATTCCTTGCACAACCTCTGGATGCATTGAGCAACCACGGCTTTGTCCGATTAGATGTTATATTTCAATAGTTTAGAAACTTCCAGTGAATACTGGTGCGAAAGGAGAGACTCGAACTCTCACGGGTTACCCCACTGGCACCTAAAGCCAGCGCGTCTACCAATTCCGCCACTTTCGCTAATTCGAGTCCGTCTCTCTGTTCAACCGGCGAGTATACCGGGATTTGCTGATGGTGCGCTAATTGCAGGGAAAGTGGTGGGCCGTGAAGGACTCGAACCTTCGACCAAGTAGTTAAGAGCCACCTGCTCTACCAACTGAGCTAACGGCCCCCCGCAAAATGGGGTGGACGATGGGACTCGAACCCACGACGACCGGCATCACAAGCCGGGGCTCTACCAACTGAGCTACGCCCACCATTGTTCTTTAATAATACTGTTATTCCGAACCCGGTACATACACTTGTGCAGAATCTGGCGCGCCCGGCAGGACTCGAACCTGCAACATCTTGCTTAGAAGGCAAGTGCTCTATCCGGTTGAGCTACGGGCGCAATATATCGCAAGTTGTGCTGTCCGAAGTGGTCGGGGCAGAGAGATTCGAACTCCCGACCCTCTGCTCCCAAAGCAGATGCGCTACCAGGCTGCGCCATGCCCCGACATTTCAGAATTATACCGCACGGGCGCTTGGCCCGGCGGGGACAGGATAATACGGCTCGTCCTTGAGGCAGTCAATTTTGATTTGCATACCAGTGCTTTACACCAGCGGCGGCTTTGGTATCGTGCCCGCAACTATCGTGAAACCCATACCATCGAGGGCCTGATGAAGACATTCCTGAGACTTGTATTGCTAGCCACATTTGTAGTGACCGCCAGCGCGGCCGAAGAGATCCCGGCGCACCCCCACGTCAAGATCGAAACCACCGAGGGCGTCATCGTACTGGAACTGGATGGCCGGCGAGCGCCGATCACCGTTTACCGCTTCCTGCAGCTGGTCGATAGCGGATATTACGACGGCACCGTATTTCATCGCGTGATTCCGGGCTTCATGGCCCAGGGCGGTGGCTTTACGCCGAGCCTGACCAAGAAGGAAGCACCTGAGCCGATCGCCAACGAGTCCGGCAACGGCCTGCAAAACAAACGTGGCACGATCGCAATGGCGCGCCTCGGAGAGCCGCATACTGCCAGCAACCAGTTTTTTATCAATGTCGCCGACAACAAGTCCCTGAACCCACAACGGGACCGCTGGGGCTACGCCGTATTTGGCGAGGTCATTGAAGGCATGGACGTCGTGAACAAAATTGTTAAGGTGAAAACCGGTCCTGCGGGACAATTCCCGAGCGACGTACCGGTTGTGCCAGTCGTTATCGAGAAAATGTCACGCTTCCGTTATGGCGAGTAGGGTTCAACCATGACCACGCTCTTCATATCCGACCTGCACCTGGAAGCCGCCCGCCCGGAAATCGCCGAGCAGTTTTTTGCGTTTCTGAAAACCGAAGCTGAGTCAGCGGACGCGCTTTATATCCTTGGAGACCTGTTTGAATCCTGGGTGGGTGACGACGATCCGAACGCGCACTGCGCCGAAATAAAATCGGCAATCCGGTCGCTGACCGATCTCGGCATTCCCGTGTTTTTCATGCACGGCAATCGAGACTTTATGATCGGTGACGATTTCGCCAACGAAACGGGTGTCAAGCTACTGCCGGATCCGTACGTCCTGGATATCCATGGCTCGAAGGTGCTCCTGACGCACGGCGATGCCATGTGCACGGACGACGTCGAGTACCAGGCTATTCGACAGATGACACGAAATCCGGAATGGCAGGCCATGATGCTGCAAAAGCCGCTGGCCGAGCGCCAGGCGTTTGCTGCGCAGGCCAGGGCGGCCAGCGTGGCACATGGAAAAACGATCGACGACGACATATCGGATGTCAACGCAGACTCGGTGGCAGCCGCTTTTCGTGAGCATGGGGTTTCGATGATGTTGCACGGGCATACCCACCGCCCGCAGGTACATCAGCTTGAGGTTGACGGTAATGATGCGAAACGGATTGTGCTGGGAGACTGGTATTCGCAAGGCAGCGTCGTTCGATGGGATGAGAATGGCCCTAGCCTAAACGCGATGGAGCGATGACGCGTTCGCCCATGAGATGGGCTCCTACAGGCGGCTGCGGGAGATTGTCGCGGGTTCTTCGCTCATGAGATGAGCTCCTACAGGTGGCTGCGGGAGATTGTCGCGGGTTCTTCGCTCATGAGATGAGCTCCTACAGGTGGCTGCGGGA
>Ga0316193_10001351_pt1 | contig 16432 bp, 18 predicted proteins | sample MerIslsedime2_MG_FD_207735 | JGI IMG/M metagenome (GOLD analysis project Ga0316193, IMG submission 207735) | Coastal sediment microbial communities from Maine, United States - Merrow Island sediment 2 | ecosystem: Environmental > Aquatic > Marine > Coastal > Sediment | place: USA: Maine...
CCGGACGGCACGGCTTCGTATTCGAACCGGGTATCGCCGTCGACACTCAGCTGCAGTATCAAGGGCAGGCGCTGGCGCTCGCAGGATTGCGTGCGCCGCATGTTCGGTGCGAGTTTGGCAACCTGCTGCGGGGTGAGATCTACGCACGGTACAACGCGATCTGTGGCGTGACTCAGGGATAATTTGACGGTTGCGACATCCTCCGATGCGTAGTGGTAGCGAGGCCAGAACGACAGGTAGCCAACCACGATCGCGAACGCAACGTACGCAACAAGCTGCAACAGGTAGCGCATTGCGTCAATCACGATTACGCCTTCGTTTCGGTTCTTTGGGTGGCAGGCCCTCGAGCCAGGTCCTGAAATCCTGCAGGCTGCGCTCACGACGTCTGCTACTGCCGGAGGGCAGCCAGCTGGTTTCGAGCCGGTCACGGTCGACTCGTTCGCGCAGGTAGGGGTCGCGTATGCCGTCAATACGCTGGTTTGTCCAGTCATCACCCAGGCGGTAGTAGCAGTCGCCCTCGGCGCAGCCGGCGAGCATGACGCCGTCCGCAAAATCACGCGACAAGGCAAAATCGATGAAAGCAGGAGGCAACATGCCGACACATGGCATCGTAATGACCTGTGCGCCATTTTCGGCCAGTTTTTCTGCACCGCAGTGGTCACATGCGTAGACGATGATGCGCGGTCCATCACCTGGTTGCTGCCCCGCCGCGAGCGTCTTCTCACGCAGATCCGCGACGGTGTTGTCGGGTAATTCGATGCCCGGGACGATGGCCGATGTGCGCCGGAAAGGCGTTGCTGTGGGACAGGAGCCGGTGCAGATGCCGCAGCTCACACAGTGGTCCACGTTGACGACTGCCTCGAGCGCGAACGACGCACCATCGCTGCGCGGTTCCATGGAAATGGCGCCGAACGGGCAATCGTCAAAGCAACGCCCACAGCCGTTGCAGTTTTGCAGACTGACCACGGGCATCCAGGCTGTCTTGGCAGGCGGCAGCCATGGCATCAGGGACAAAACGATCGAGCCGACGACCAGCACGAGCCACAGCCACCCACCGGGGATAACATCGAGCAATGGGTACACGGCGAGGTAGTACCAGTCGAGATTGACACTGGTCGGCACCACATCGAGATTCGCAGGGCCCTGGCTGATGGCGGGATAGACGAGTGACAGCACGACAAGCGTGATGGCGGTGCCAATGGCGAGTGGTCGGGGAGGATTCACACGTGCGCGGGCGTGACGTTGTATATGCAGCCACATCAGGAACAGCATGAACAAGGGTGCAAAAATATGCATAAACACCATGAGCGTGAAGAAACGCCCACCGAGCGTGGCACTGTTAAGGAAGTTGTTGGCAATCGGCTCGCCGAAAAACGGTAACGTGTCGAGCCATTCCGAGGTCGCGATGGCGATGTATTGCGCCAGCGAATCCCACACGAGCCAGTAACCTGTAATGCCGCACATGTAGATGAACCACAATAGCGGTACGCCGGTTATCCAGGCAAAAAACCGCTTGCCGCGCAGGCGGTCGAGCGAGAACTCACGCAGGATGTGCAGGAATACGACGATGACGAGCGCGTCCGACGCGTAACGATGCAGGCTGCGCATAATGCCGGCCGCATACCACTGGTCATTAGTGATGTACTCAACCGACAAATAGGCATCGGTGATGCCGGTATCAAAAAACAGGTACAGGTATATGCCGCTCGCTGCGACAATCCAGAAAAAGTACCACCCCAGTGCACCGAGGTTTGAGAACGGGTTATTGCTCTGCCCGAAGCTCCAGTCAAAGACCGCTTCGGCGCGTGCAAAAAGGGTTCTCAGGATGCGTTTCAGAAGCGCCATGGACCAACGATCATACTGCGCGTCGCCACTCGGTAATAAGGAACGTGAGTATAGCGCCAAGGCAAAGCACGCCAACCACAATCATCGTGAATATCGAATAGTCAAAGGCGTAGCGGCCCGTGTTCGGATCATAGACGGTGCAAAACAGCTTGAACGTGTCTACCCAGTGGTCGACCATGCCGGCGTCACGGGGCGTATCAAACACCAGCTCTTTGAGCGGTTCCACAAACTGCTGCGTCGTAAAGTCCTGACCATACACCTGCCGGTACACCTTGCCTTCAGCATCGAGAATGGTCGTCTGCGACAGGTGGTCGAAACCCTTGGGGGCTGCAAAAAACTGGAAGCCGACGGCCTCGCTGATTGCTTCAACAGATGCCTCGTCACCACTCAGGAAGTGCCAGCCCGGGACATCGATGTTCTTGGCCGAGGCGTACATGCGCATGCGATCGGGAGTGTCGACCCGCCAGTCAAAGCCGATTGTGACAATCGAAAAGGCGTCGTCACCGAGCGCCTCGTGGGCGATTTCGGTGTTTCTCTCGATATTGGCGGTGATGACAGGACACACGTGGTGACAACTGGTGTAGATCAGGCTGATGACAAGCGGTTTGCCGCGGAGCGATTGCAGCTCGAATGACTGGCCCTCGATGTTGCGGAACGTGTGGTCGCCTATTGCCTGACCGACGACACCCTGACTGACGGCCAGGGCGGCCTCGCGATCGTACGACCCCTGAGCCGCAAGCGGCGCTGCCACCCCGATCAGGATGACAGCGCCGAGTGTGCTTGCAGTACGCAGTATCGTGCGTGTTGCGGCTAACTTAATGGCCAGACCTCGGACAGGTATTTCCAGTTCACGAAGTAGTATAAGACGAACGCGACAAAGAAGATTCCGACCAGGAATACCGTACCCGGTATTTTTAGTGTCTCGGAACTGCCGTAGTGCGATACCGCGGCGGACTCGGGGGGGACCTCCGGATAGGATGGTTTTTCATCTTCGGCGAGTTTCCTGCCGAAGAACACCGAGCCGACCACGACAACGACAAACATGATGCCGCCCAGTGCCGCCAGGATGGCGAAAATGCCGTTAAGGCCCATCATCATGTAAGCCGCAGCCGGATAGTCAAACGGCAGAATCGCATCTGCAAATGTCATGTCCCAGTGTCGCCGTGACACGCCAAGCGTACCGGCACCCATCATGAATATTGAGATACCTGCGACACCAATGCCGAATACATACGGCTGCCACCTGGCGACTTTCTTCATCATGAGTTCGCGACGGAAGATCAGCGGCACTAGTAAATAGGTGATCGCCATAAAGGCCAGCGTCGTACCTGCCACGACCGTACCGTGGAAATGACCTGGCACATACAGGGTGTTATGCATGATCAGATTGATCTGCTCAGTCCCCATTACTACGCCGGAGATACCGCCAATGAAGCCGAAGAACACGAGCGACATGAACATCCCGGAAAATGCTGGATTATCCCAAGGCGCCTTACGCAGCCACTCGAACATGCCCTTGGTCAGTCCTCGCGATCTCTGCGCGGCTTCAATCGCGCCCGGCACACTTAAGCCGTGAATCATGCTGCCGAGGACAGCCAGGTACATGGCGTAACTGGTGTTGAAGATCTTCCATTCGGAGCTGAGTCCGGGCTCGGCAAGCAGGTGGTGCGCGCTTGCGAGCTGCAGGAACAGTATGTACATCAGGAATGCCATTCGACTGATCTTCTCTGACAACGGCTTGGCGCCAAAGACCATCGCGGCAATGGCGTACCAGACCGCGACGTGGGCCGCCACATTGATCTGCTGCGATGAATGCCCCATCGCCCACCAGATTGTTTTGTAGATCAGCGGATCGATGTGGCTGACGAGCCCAACCGACCACAGTAAGGTCGGTATCAGGATGATCGCGCCGGAGGCGATTGTGAACACGGCGATAATTGCCGCAGTCAACGCGCCAAATGTCACGAGCGGGATAGACCCTTCATAGGTCTTATCCCTTTTTGCTATGACAAGGGTGCCGAAAAATACCCCGCAACCGAAAAGCGCTCCCACCGCAAAGAGAATTATCCCCAGGTAGAAGTGCGGTTCGGCCATCATTGGCACGTAAGACGTGAACATGACGCTCGAGCCGCCCTGCAGAACAGCAACATTGGTTGTCAGGGCACCAACCAGCATCAGGCCGAAGCCGGTCCAGGCCCATTTTGGCCCGGCCAGGCGCGAGTTCAGCACCACGGCCGAGGCGAAATACAAGACCGCCATCTCGAAAAAGATGATCCATACGAGCAATACGTCGAGCCCGTGCGCGGTCAGTGCCAGGTAAAACCAGTCTGCGGGCAGGAAATGCACGGCCGGCCAGCGGGTCAGTGCGACCAGCAGCCCAAACAGTCCACCTATCGCAAGAAAAACGATCGCGACGACGGCGTTGGCTTTGATGAGCTTTTCTGCTGCCCGATCGACTCTCAGACCGGTGGTCGGGCAGGTGCGGTAATCGAATAATTTACCCATGATTGACTCCCCCTACTCGACGACGTAGATCTTGCCTACCATGTTGTGGTGGCCGATCCCGCAGAATTCGTTACAGAGCACCCCATACTCACCAGCCACGTCGGGCTTGATTGTTACGACCATGTCGTAGCCGGGCTGGACGCTGAGATTGATATTGACCGGCTGCAGTGAGAAACCGTGCTGCCAGTCCATTGAAGACAAGTGCAAGCGATAGCTCTGGTCTTTTTCGAGTTCCAGAATCGGCCACCATTGCCACAAGCGGGCAATCAGGTAAACGTCGCTGCCAGGTGGTGGGCGGACGACGGGGAAACCACTTTCCTCCCTGACCTGGTACTCATCAATCATGGCCTGGGCTTTTCGTGCAAAAGCCTGCGGCTTGATTTGGTAGGCCTCATTGGAGAGGTTCTGTTTTCCAGCGCCGTGCCAGTAGATCATCATGAAAAACATGACGAGACCCCAGCTAAAGGCAACGATAATCCAGATCAGCTCAATCTTTGCTATGGGTTGTCGCCACCAGATGCGCTCACTCGGTGGTGTTAGTGCCATCTTGGTTCTCCCCTAGTCCGCTATCGGAATCTGAGTGATCTCGATTATTCCCCAAATGATGTAGAAGACCGCTGGAACGGCAATTCCAAGGACCAGTAGCACGAACGGGTTGTCCAGCAGGCGCTGCATCATTGGAATGTCTTCGGGTGCGGGTGCTTCTTCGGACGCGGACGCGTCTACGTTGTTGTTCTCGTTCATTTTGACCCCCTCCACACAGACATGTGGATTTCCGCATAATAGAGGAGCTAAAAATGCTTGTGTATCAGGGATTTCCCGTATACATGCGGATGATGCTGAAAGAGGTCAGCGCAAGCGTTAAAAGGATGGCGAAAAACAGCAGCGAACGGTGTTCGAAACGCTTGCCGGCGGCGATCTCAATGCGATCGACAATCCAGCTGGAGCCCAGGTACAAAATGGCAGCGGCAAGCGTGAAATAGACGAATTGCATGAATGCGACGGTGATCCGTCAGGCGCGCATCTCTCTCACGCCGGACTCGTCCGCAATCAGCAGAATGTCAGCACAACGGTGCGCGAAGATGCCAACCGTCAGAATACCCGGAATCTGGTTAAGTCGAGTTTCCATTTCTAATGGGTTGCTGATGTTGAGTTCATGGACATCAAGGATGTGATTGCCATTGTCCGTAATGAAACCTTCGCGCCAGATCGGCTGTGCGCGCAACTTCACGAGCTGTCGCGACACGTAGGCCTGTGCCATTGGCAGTACTTCGATCGGCAGAGGGAACGTGCCGAGCATGCCGACGAGTTTGCTTTCATCGACGATGCAGACGAAGCGTCGTGCAGCCCCCGCAAGGACCTTTTCTCGGGTCAATGCGCCACCACCGCCCTTGATAAGGTGCAGTCGCTTGTTGGCCTCATCTGCGCCATCAATGTAGATATCGACAGGGCCGACCTCGTTGAGGGTCGAAACAGCGAAGCCGTGTTCCTCGAGCAAAGTGCTCGATGCCTTGGAGCTCGAAACGACCTTGTCGATTCGATCCCTGACCGTCGGTAACAGCTTGATCAGCTCGTTGACGGTCGATCCGGTACCGATGCCCACCACGGTGCCTGGCTCGATAAATTCGAGAGACGCTTTGGCGGCATTTCGTTTCTTGTCGGAGGGGTCCATGGTCGGCACCTAGTTTATAACGAATTTAGACCGAAAATGCAGATGCAGCCCACACAAAAGTGCCCGCATAAGCGGGCACTCTGTGTTGGCTTGGAAGAAAACCAATCTTCCTCGCAGACTAATAGCTAGCGTTTTTTCCGGCGGGAAGCTTTTTTCTTCGTCGCTTTCCGTCGGGTCGCTTTCTTCTTAGCCTTCTTCTTAGTGGCTTTCTTCTTTGTCTTGCGCTTGGCGACTTTCTTCTTCGCCTTTTTCTTCGTCTTGCGTTTGGCTACTTTTTTCTTAGCCTTTTTCTTTGTCTTGCGCTTGGCGACTTTTTTCTTCGCCTTTTTCTTAGCCTTTTTCTTCGTCTTGCGCTTGGCTACTTTTTTCTTAGCCTTTTTCTTTGTCTTGCGCTTGGCGACTTTTTTCTTCGCCTTTTTCTTCGCTGCCTTCTTCTTGGTCTTACGCTTGGCTACTTTCTTTTTAGCCTTTTTCTTTGTGGCTTTCTTCTTGGTAGCTTTCTTCTTCGTTGCTTTCTTCTTCGTTGCGCGTTTCTTCGCAACGCGACGCTTCGGCGCCGCTTTCTTCTTCGTTACTTTCCGCTTCTTCGCAACTTTGCGCTTAGAAGCTTTTTTCCTAGACTTCTTCTTAGTAGCCATTAGTTTTCTCCGTGTCGGGTACCCGGCGTTGAGTATATACAACAAGATCAAAAAATCCAGCGACTTAGGCGACACTTTTTGGCTTTTGAAAATCGCCGAAAAGCGACAAAAACTAAAACCAGATTCTCAAATCATCACACCAGGTTTTAATGCGAATACGAAAACAAAATCAAAGGCGACCAAACGAGTGTTTAATCGGCGTCCGTCACAGTTTTGTAAAGCGGAACATCCCAGGCGTCCGCAACATGCTTTTCGACCTCCTGACACTCGAATGCAATGCCTATCAGCTTTGGCCTTAGCCATTTACAGCGATTTCTCAGAAAATGGAAGCAGCGGTCAAAGTAGCCGCCGCCCATGCCGATTCGGTTGTTTGCTGCATCAAATGCAGCCATCGGTGTAATGACGATATCGAGTTGTTTTGCGTTAACGAATGCCCCGGAATTCGGTTCCCAAAGACCGTAGTGATTCCGTGTCACGACGGTATCAGGTGTAATTTCACAAAAATTCATTGCGCCGTGTGTGTCGGTTACGGGGACGAAAACGCGCTTATTTGCGCACCATGCGCGCTGAATGATGTTTGTCGGATCAACTTCATCGCTTGTCGGCAGGTAACAGCCGACGATTTTGCTTGCCATGAACTCGTGCGAACGAGTAACGCGTGCGCAGATTTTTATCGATGCGATCTCACGTTGCTCGTCACTTAATGATCGACGCGCACGCAATGCGGACGCACGCAGTTTTGTTTTTGAGGTTGAAGTCAAAAGCGCCTCCCGCCTGTGCCGTTACAGACCGTCGCCCTCGAACCGGAGCAACAGGTGGGGTCAGCCGTTGTAGCAACAGGCTTACCGCCGAAGCGGTTCTGCTCACATGCTACCAACAGTGCACGACCCCGAGGTAAATATTTAGGGTCGAGAGGTTTCCAGGTCGTTATCGAACACTGCAGGAGGCGCCATATCGAATGTCCTGTTCCTACGCGTCAGAGATCAAGTTGCTGGGATGTACCCAGTACATTATCGACGCGATCGGAAATACTTTTCAGTCGCCCGCTCAGATCACCTTCAATGAGCCGATCGCGCGCTTGTGCGTGTAGAAGATCATTGGCCATGTTAAGGGCGGCCATTACGGCAATGCGGTCGAGTCCTACGACTCTGCCGCTGTCACGAATTTCGAGCATCTTGGAATTGAGAATCTCGGCGGAGTCGAGCAGATCGGTTCGTTCTTCGGACGCGCACGCTACCTGGTATTCCTTGTCGAGAATTCTCACGCTTACTTGGGCATTGCTGGTTGTCATGTCAGGATCCCTGCTCCATCGCTTTGAGCCTGCCGATCATTGCTTCGACACGGGCTCGTACCTGTTCGTTTTTTTGTAGAAGATTTGCACGCTCTGACGTTAGTACGTCCTGCCGCTGCTTGAGGGACTTGTTCTCGTCCTGCAGCTGATCGCACACTTTGACAAGCGCATCGACGCGCTTCTCGAGTCGTTTGAGTTCGTGCTCAAAAGTTGTATTTATGTTGTCGGCCATATGAGCAATATAGACACGCGCTCAAACAGAATCAATCGCCGTGGCCACACACGTCGTTACGTGGGATCATTATTGCCATGGAATCCCCAATTGAACACGATCTGCTGGACTCGGCACTCAGGCGTTGTGGCGCCAGCTGGGACGCTGCCCAGTCACACGGGCTGCTCACAGGACGACTTGCCATGGCTGGCGCCGACAGCGGCTTCGACTGGCTCTCGCAAGTCCTTGAAGGTACGGACGCAAATGACGCATTGCGGGGCGAATGTGAGGCCATGCTTGGGTCCCTTTTCGAGACCACTTTTCGGCAACTCGCCGAACGGCAGTCCGAGTTTGAACCGCTGCTGCCTGACGATGATGATACGGCGGCGGCAAGGGCTACCGGGTTGGCTCACTGGTGCGAGGGATTTTTGCATGGCCTGGTGTCGGCGGACCACGGCGATGCGCTCAAAGAGCGCCTTTCGAACGAGCCGCTGGCGGACATCATCAAGGACATGCTGCAGATAACCCGGGCTGTCGCCGCAGACGAGAGTGACGACGACACCGATGAGGAGGCCTATGTGGAGCTCGTCGAATATCTTCGAGTCGCGGCCCAGTTAACGTACGAAGAGCTCGTAGAGTTTCGCAACCCATCGGCCGCTGATGATGAGGCCGCGCCAGGGCCAGGGGTGTTGCATTGATCAGCAAGGAGTTTGAGCGGCGACGCAGGAACCTGATGCACATGGTCGGCGAGGGCGGCATCGCTATCCTGCCGGCGGCGCCAATCCGGACGCGTAGCCGCGACGTCGAGTATCCGTTTCGGCAAGACAGCGACTTCTACTATCTGACGGGCTTTGCCGAACCCGATGCCGTGGCCGTCATCGTGCCCGGGCGTGACAGTGGCGAGTTCATGATGTTTTGCCGCCAGCGTGATGTGGAAAAGGAGCGCTGGGATGGCCAGCGTATGGGCACGGACGGTGTTGTCGAGTATTTCCAGGCTGACGACGCGTTTCCGATCGAAGACATCGATGACATTCTGCCGGGTATTATGGAGTCCTGCGAGCGCGTCTATTACACGATGGGCCTGTACAAGGATTTCGATGTGCGCATCGCCGACTGGGTGAACTCATTGCGCTCGGGTGGCAATCGTGGTCTGCATACGCCGCAGGAGTTTGTCGCCCTCGACCACCTGCTGCATGACATGCGCCTATATAAGAGTCGCTCCGAAATATCGGCCATGCGCAAGTCGGCACGGGTCGCAGTCGGTGCGCATGAGCGGGCCATGCGTATCACCCGACCCGGTCTCTACGAATACGAGATTGAGGCCGAGTTCATTCATGAATTCCGGCGCCATGATGCGCGCAATTCGTACAACCCGATCGTGGCGGCCGGCGCGAATGCCTGCACGCTGCATTATGTCGACAATACGGCCGTGCTCGAGGACGGCCAATTGCTACTGATCGACGCTGGCTGCGAACTTGACTACTACGCTTCGGACATCACGCGAACGTTTCCGGTCAATGGCAGGTTCAGTCCGGAGCAACGCGCTGTCTACGAGATCGTTCTCGAGGCACAGCTCGCGGCGATCGACAAGACACGCAAGGACAATCATTGGGACGAGCCGCATGATGCGGCAGTACAGGTTATTACCAAAGGCCTTAAGAAAATCGGCTTGCTCGACGGGTCCATACCGAAGCTCATAAAGGACGGTGCGTATCGAGAGTTCTATATGCATCGGACCGGGCACTGGATCGGCATGGACGTCCACGATGTGGGTGACTACAAGGTCGGTGACGAATGGCGTTTGCTCGAGTCTGGCATGGTGACGACGGTGGAACCGGGGCTCTATATCCCGAACAGTCGCAAGGTGCCGAAGAAGTGGCGCAATATTGGTGTTCGCATCGAGGACGATGTTGCAGTGACCAGCAACGGACCCGACGTACTGACGAAGGGTCTTGCCAAGGAACCCGATGCTATCGAAGCCCTGATGCAGCACTGACGTGAACACAAAGCGCGACAATCACTACGACATCGTCATCGCCGGCGGCGGCATGATTGGTTCGAGCCTTGCGCTTGCCCTGGCGCCGCTCGGCTTGCGCATCGCTATCGTCGAGGTGGTGCCACGGGCGGCGCCATCACAACCAAGTTTTGACGAGCGCTCGACCGCCTTATCGCGCAGCACGCAACGCATGTTTGAGGCAATGGGTTTGTGGGACGAGGTTCTCGCCGCAGCCACGCCGATTACACATATTCACGTCTCGGACCGGGGGCGATTCGGATTCGCACACATCGATGCACAAGAGCAGGGTGTCGAAGCGCTGGGTTACGTGGTTATTAATCGTGTCCTGGGCGGCGTGTTGCAGAAATCGCTGGACGATGTCGCGAATCTCGACATCGTGTGTCCGGCGCGCATTGTCGCGGCAAAGCTGGGGCCTGCGCAGGCCGTCGTCACAATCGACCAGGATGGTGCACAACGTGACCTGTCCTGCGCTTTACTCGTTGCAGCCGACGGCTCGAATTCCGCCGTGCGCTCCATGATCGGAATCACCGCCAACCAGGTGTCCTACGAGCAGCGCGCCGTCATCGGTAATCTGTTGTCGGAATTACCGCTACAAAATCGTGCCTACGAACGGTTCACCGAACACGGGCCGTTGGCGATACTACCGGTCGCGGACGGGCGCGCCGGATTCGTCTGGACCGTGCAGGAGCGCGATGCAGATCGCGTACTCAGTCTCAGCGACGAGGAGTTCCTGGCCGAATTACAGCAGACATTCGGCAATCGCCTGGGTACGTTTTCGCGCGTGGGCAAACGCGCGTCCTACCCGTTGTCTCTGAGCAAGGCGCTGCGGCTGACAGCACAGCGTGCCGTGCTGGTCGGCAACAGTGCGCACGGGCTGCACCCCGCCGCCGCGCAGGGGTTCAATCTCGGGCTGCGTGATGTTGCAGCGTTATGTGATTGCATTGCCGATTTCAAGTTTGCTACGGCCGACTCTTTTGACGCAGGGGATGCGGAAATTCTTGCGCGCTATTCGTCTTGGCGACGCGCGGACCAGAAGAAGCTCGTGTATTTCACGGACGGACTTGTGCGCCTGTTTGGGCAATCTGCAGGTCCGGTCAAATCGCTGCGTGACCTTGGCATGCTCGGCTTCGACCTGATTCCCGGCGTCCGCAGAACGTTTGCCAGGCATACGATGGGGCTTGCCGGTCGTCTGCCGCGATTGTCCCGCGGAGTACCGCTGACATGAACAGAAAGTACGACGTGCTCATCGTGGGTGCCGGCGTTACGGGCCTGACGGTTGCCGCGCTGCTTGCGCAGTGCAAGTACAGCAGTCAGCTACGGCTGACCGTTGTCGATGCGGCACCGAGGCCCGTTCACGATCCCGACGGTGAAGTGGCGCTGCGCGTATCGGCAATCGCGACCGGTTCGGCAAGACTCCTTGAGTCCGTCGGCGCCTGGCAACATGTCAGTGAGACGCGAGCGAGCGCCTACGAGGCCATGCGGGTATGGGATGAGTCGATTGAGCCCGACAGTGGCGCTGCCCTGAGCTTTGATGCCGCTGAATTCGGCGTGCCGCAACTGGGATTCATTGTCGAGAACGTGCTCATCCAGCACGCGCTGCTCGCCGTGCTCGATAAGCTTGACGTCACCCTCACTTTCAATACCAGGGTCGACTCACTCAAAGCCGATCTCGTTATTGGTGCTGATGGATCGCGCTCGTTCGTGCGAGAGACGGTCGGCATCGAAACACAGGATTTTCCGTACGGACAAACGGCATTTGTTACGCACCTGAAGCCAGAGAAACCACACTGCCGTACGGCATTGCAGCGTTTCACCCAGGACGGTCCACTCGGTATGTTGCCGCTAGCCGATGGGCGCATCTCGGTCGTCTGGTCCATTCACGACGCGCTTGCTGAGCGCGTGCAGGCGGCCAGTGACGAAGAACTCGGTGAGATTTTGAGCGCAGCATCGGACTACGCACTGGGCAATCTCCAGGTCGCAGGGCCGCGCGGTGGTTTCCCGTTATGTGCGCGCCACGCCACCCAATATGTCATGCCAGGCGTGGCTCTCATAGGCGATGCCGCACACGCTGTGCACCCCCTCGCCGGGCAGGGCGCTAACCTCGGCTTGCAGGATGCGGCAAAGCTTGCGGACGTGATCAACACTGCGCTCGGCGATGCTGAGCACCCGGGCGACAGGCCAGTGTTGCGTCGTTATGAGCGTGCGCGCAAGGGCGAAAACGCGACAATGTTGCATTTCATGACTGGCCTAAACAAACTGTTTGCGACAGACTCGGCACTTGTCCGCGAACTGCGCATCAACGGCATGCGCCTTTTTAACTACAGCGGACCTATAAGAGACCACGCGGTGAAGGTGGCACTGGGGATCTGATGAAGCAGCAGTACGTATATGGCCTGGCTGCGTTGCTCGCAATCGTCGGCTTGTCCGTGTTTGTGTACAAGTGGCAGGTACTCGATTTCCCGCTGACCAGAAACCAGGAAACGCCCGTCTATACGATCGAGTCGTCGATCAGGTTTGACAGCGGCCCGGGCTCAATCAAGGTCAATTTGCTGATTCCGACACTGACGCCCGGCTTCCGCATGCTCAACGAAAATTCCGTGTCGCGCGGTTATGGGTTCAGTCTTAATTACGGTAGCGGTGGCCGTGAGGCGCAATGGACGATTCGTCGTGCCGACGGGTCACAGACCATTTACTACAGGATATCGGTCTACGAAGATGAGGGTATCAACCAGTCCGACACCACGCCGCCGTTTCCGCCACCGCCGGTAATTAACGAGCCGTTCAAGACCGCCGTCGATGTCATTGTGGCCGACGTCAAGGAACAGTCGGCCGATACGGCGTCGTTTACGGCTGAACTCATACGACGCATGACTGATGCCTCGCCGGACCCGAACGTTGAGCTGTTGCTGTCGAACGCGACGACCCGTGCCGAATTGGTTGACAGCATTACGACGATCCTTGCATCGGCGCGTATTCCTGCGCGCATGGTACATGGCATCGAGTTACAGGGACGACAACAACGCAATGTCGAGCCTGTGACCTGGCTTGAGGTTCATGATGGTGATCAGTGGCGCTACTTCAACCCGATGACCGGCGAGGAGAATCTCCCTGAGCGGTTCCTGGTCTGGTGGCGTGGCAACGAGCCGCTGATCAGTGTCGAAGGCGGAAGTAACGTACAGGTTGAATTCGCCGTGCAGGAGAATCACCTCGATGCGGTTGCGATCGCCGAAACACAGGTTGCGCAGCAGGGTGCGCACGCGATCGATTTTTCCCTGTACAGTCTGCCCATCCAAACGCAGGCGGTTTACAGCGTATTGCTGATGATTCCGATCGGCGCCCTGATCATGGTTATCCTGCGCAACATCGTCGGCATCGACGCTTTCGGCACATTCATGCCGGTGCTCATTGCTCTGGCATTTCGCGAGACGAAGCTCGTCTGGGGCGTGATTCTGTTTTCCGTTCTCGTCGCACTTGGATTGAGCATCCGATTCCTGCTCGAAAAATTGCGGCTATTACTCGTGCCGCGGCTGAGTGCGGTCCTGATCGTTGTCGTTATCCTGATGTTGCTGATCAGCCTGGTGTCGCATCGACTCGGCATGGAGACAGGTCTGTCTGTTGCACTGTTCCCGATGGTCATTATCGCGATGACAATCGAGCGTATGTCAGTTGTCTGGGAAGAGCGCGGCCCGGTCGATGCGATGCGTGCCGGAGCCGGAAGCCTGCTCGTCGCCATAACGGCGTACGTGTTCATGGGTCTGCCATGGCTCGAGCACCTGATTTTTACATTCCCGGAATTACTGCTCGTCATACTGTCACTGGTCTTGCTCGCAGGGCGTTACACAGGATATCGCCTGCTTGAGCTGAGCCGTTTTAAAGCTCTGACAGGACAATGATGTTTGCCCGGGCGCAACGACTTCGGGAAGCCGGCGTACTCGGTCTCAACGAGCGAAATACCGACTTCATCATGCGCCTGAATCCGCGGCGCCTGTACCCGCGCGTCGATGACAAAGTGATAACGAAAGAACTGGCGCTCGAGGCCGGCATGGCCGTACCCGAACTTTACGGCGTCATTTCGAATCAGGGTGAGATCAAGGAATTCAGTGACATTGTCGCCGAGCGTGAAAGTTTTGTGGTCAAGCCGGCACAGGGCAGTGGCGGCGATGGCATCCTCGTCGTGACAGGCCGAAGTCAGCGTAAGCGCGACTCTTTTCGGCTGGCTAGCGGCGTGCTGATATCAAGAGGTGAGATCTCACATCATATCTCCAATATTGTTGGCGGCCAGTACAGCCTGAGCGGCAACCGGGACAAGGCGCTCATCGAGTACTGCGTGAACTTCGATCCTGTCTTCGCAGAAGTTAGCCACCAGGGTGTGCCGGACATTCGCGTCATTGTGTATCGCGGCTACCCGGCCATGGCGATGGTACGGTTGCCAACACGCGCCTCCGACGGCAAGGCAAACCTGCACCAGGGGGCTGTTGGAGCTGGCGTAGATATGAGCCTCGGCGAAACACTGGCCGGTGTGCTCGGCAACGAACTCGTCGATGAACATCCGGATACCGGGGCACTCGTCGCAGGTCTGCAAATTCCACAGTGGGATTTCATACTCGAAACTGCTGCGCGCGGCTTCGAGGTAACCGAGCTCGGCTATCTCGGCGTCGACATGGTTATCGATCGCGACCTCGGCCCGATGATTCTGGAAATGAACGCGAGGCCGGGCCTCAATATCCAGATCGCCAATGGTACCGGTCTCGCGAATCGCATCGCTCGCATTGAAGAAGTTTTCGATCCGCATGCAGCGCCGGAACAGCGGGCGCTTTTTGCTCGCCGCGAGTTTGCTACGAACCGGCAGACGTCAATTCAATTTGATCGTTGAAGTGATTGCGTCCAATGCCTCTTCTCGGATGAGGTTGTTGCCGCGGCCGAGCGGATCCTGTAGCGCGTGTCCTGATCCCTCGTAGATTTCGATGCGCAGGTTTGGCTTGCTCAGCGCGTTCAGGCGCCGCGCACTCTCTTCCGACGGCACGTTGGTGTCATCGGCGCCGTAAAGAGCAAGTGCCGGCACATTCACTTCTTGCCAATAGGGAACAGGATCGTAGTTGGTGACTCGGTCCCAGAAGTCGGCCTGGGCGACGTTGCGGATATATGCTGTCGATGCCAGTGCTACTGCATTGGAGATGCCTGGCAGGAATCCCATCTGTCGCAGGTTGTGGTTTTCCTCGTAGATGAGCTGCTCCCTGGGTGTTACAGCGGACCCGACCATTGAGACGACGAAATCAACGTCACTGGATGCGCTGGCAGCGATGGGCGCAATCCAGCCGCCCTGGCTCATACCGACAATGCCAACGCTGGTCAGAGGGATACCTTGCTGTGTATTCAGGAATTCGATCGCGGCCAATGTATCTGTCGCGAGATCTTCAAAGCTCGATGTTCGCCAATCACCTTCTGATTGTTCTGAGCCTCGCTTGTCCGGCAACAATACGACGACGCCGTTCTGTTGCAGGTGTTGTGTCAGCGTCAAATACCAACCGCTGTCTCGCCGACTTGTGCCAGAACCGTGAATGATAACCGCCGCTGGAAAAGGCCCGTCACCGGCAGGGACAAACAGCATCCCGCCCAGCTCAAGTTGCTGTTGCGTGTTTTTGAACGTGATTTCCGTGTACTGCATTTCGTCGAGCGACACCCAGTCGTATTGCCGGCCCTCGGCTAGTAAGAGCTGTTTCAATGCAACCGGACCAAAGAAGATGATCAGAAACAGCAGGAAGAGATGGGAGCGACGAAGTTTGATCATTTTAGGAGACTCGCAGAAAGGTCTCTTGGGAGCTACAGTAGCCAAAATACGCGCACATCAGTGCGTTGGTCAATCGAGGACAAGCGCTTGCCGGAGTTTGAGGAGTATTCGGTCATTAGCTGTCCGCATTGCGGGCATGAAACGAGAGAACGCATGCCGACCGACGCGTGCCAGTTTTTCTACGACTGCAAAGGTTGCGGAGAAGTCCTGCGGCCCAACGCAGGTGACTGCTGCGTGTTTTGCTCATTTGGGACGGTCAAGTGTCCGCCGATTCAACTGGATGACGGCTGTTGTCAGTCTCGTGGCGACAACTGATTCAAAACTCGACGAACCGGGTTCCCTGCCTCGGCCCGGGCCGCTCAGGCCGCGGCAGCAGCCAGTTTTAGCTTTAGTGCCTCGACAACTCGCGGGTACTCTTCCTTGATTTGCCGTTGCAGTGTGGCGGCAGTCGCCCGGTCACTCTTG
>Ga0316193_10001353_pt1 | contig 16429 bp, 17 predicted proteins | sample MerIslsedime2_MG_FD_207735 | JGI IMG/M metagenome (GOLD analysis project Ga0316193, IMG submission 207735) | Coastal sediment microbial communities from Maine, United States - Merrow Island sediment 2 | ecosystem: Environmental > Aquatic > Marine > Coastal > Sediment | place: USA: Maine...
GTCGCCAAGCTCCGAGCTGCGGGCAGCGGTGGCCATTCGGAAGGCGGCCGGAGAGCTGCGGGCGCAGGCGACGAGGCCTTCTACCGTTCACCTGATGCGGGCCAGTCGGTACCTCGACGTGGCGTCAGACGCCATTCGATTCGGCGTCGCCGGCTCGGGAGGCTCGGGTCCGGGCCTCGCCACCGACGCTGTTCGCGATCGGCTCGACAACCTCCAGCAATCTCAGCAGGAGCGTTATCAGGAGCTCGACGAAGAGCTCGACCAGCAATAAATTCGTTCAATCCAAATCGAGGTCGTGCAATAGCTCGTCGGCGATGTTCGTCGATTTCATTGGACCTGCACCGAGCCGTTGCAGCTCACGTGCGACCGAAGCGAGCCACCGCTGGACCGCAGGGGTGCGTTCGACCGGCGCGAGGCGCCACAGTCTGACGCTTGTATCACCATGGCTCTGGGTGATCAGAGCAACCGGATGCAGTGGCCGCGAGTGCTCGATCACCACCCCCTCGACGAGAACCGCGAGGCCATCTGAGCGACGCCATGAGGCTTCGTTCTTGAGCACCGCCGCCTGCCAACGCTGAACTTCGCCATCGAGACTCGAGGCAACTGTTTCGAGATCCAGCGTTCCGGAAAGGACGATATGCGGCACTACCCCTCCCGATCGCACGCACCAACGAATGACAGGACCACCCGACGGCGCCGTGGTGAGAGATCACATTCAACAAGCACGATCTGCTGCCAGGTGCCGAGAACACATCGTCCCCGGGATACAGGCACAGTCAAAGAGGGGCCCAACAGGGCTGCTCGCAGGTGCGAAAATCCATTGCCGTCCCCCCATCGCAAATCGTGGTGATAAGAGCGGTCGGATGGAGCGATTCGCTCGAGAGCTTCGACGAGGTCCTGAACGGCGCCGGGCTCGAACTCGATGGTCGTGATCACGGCGGTCGAACCGGGCACAAAAACAGTCAGTTGGCCGTTGGATGCCGCTATGGACCCCAACCAGGCCACGACATCGTCGGTCAGGTCGTAGACGTGCCCGTGGCCGTCGCTCGCGAGCTCGAATTCGTATTGAGTCACATTCATGAGCCGAGTATAACCAGTTGAACGGCTGCGGCCACTGTCATAACGGTGGCGACATCACTTCTCTGAAAAAAGGACATCGGTCTTCAAGCACGGTCTACATTCTGGTAGGATGAACGTCGTGCAGACGGGGGGCGCATTGGCCGCGGCGATTGAAGCACTGCTTCCCGGCATGTGTCCACACTGCGATCATCCACTCGAAGGAAGCGACCGTGGTCTGTGTGGCCCGTGCTGGTCGCTTACCGTACCTCGAGCCGGCGCCTCCTGCCGACGTTGCGGCATCCCAACCGAAGACTCGTCCGAGCCTTGCCTGGCCTGCCTCCAGGCGCCTCCTCCGCAATCCGTTACGGTGGCGTGGGGCGAGCATGACGGGGTGCTTCGCACTGCCATTTTAGCGCTCAAACACGGTGGCCGTGACGATCTTGCAGCGCCTCTCGGTGATCGCCTTGCGGCATCAATAGCGGCCGAGTCGTGGGCTTCAGCGATCGACGGCATAGTACCCATCCCTTCGCACCCGTGGAGACGACTGAAGAAACCGTGGGCAGCATCCGAATTGCTCGCGGATGCAGTTTCCAGGAGACTCGAGAGACCGGCAGTACGGCTCTTGCGGCGACACGGCCTCGGCCGTCAATCCGGCCGCTCCAAAGCCCGTCGCCTCAAGTTGCCCCAAAAAAGTTTTTCAGCGCGAGCTGGAGCCGATGGCCAAACCCTGCTACTGATCGACGACGTGACGACTACTGGAACAACTCTCAGGCGGGCTGCCGAGGCACTCCGCCGCGCCGGGGCCAGGGAAGTTTACTGCGGAGTCTGCGCCCATGCCCCCGATCCGAGGAGATTCTTATGAGCCTTTTCGATATGTTGGTGAAATACGGAATGCCGTTCGTGCCGAAGCCGATCGTCGGCCGCGTCGCTCGACGGTATGTGGCCGGCGACACCCTCGACGATGCGGTTCGCGCGTTGCGTTCGCTTAACGAAGAGGGAGCCCTGGGCACGGTGGACATTCTCGGTGAGGAGGTGCGAGAGCCGGTCAAGGCGACTGCTGCAGTGGCAGAGTACTTGCGGTTGCTCGACCGCATCGAGGACGAAAAACTCGACGCCAACATCTCCATTAAACCGACCATGCTCGGACTCAAGATCGACCAGACCCTTTGTGAGGAAAACCTCCTGAACATCGTCGGGCGCGCAGCCGAGTTCGAAAACTTCGTGCGAATCGATATGGAAGACCATACCTGCACCGACGCCACCATCCGACTTTTCCGCCGAGTGCACGAAAAACACCGGTCCACGGTCGGCGTCGTACTCCAGTCTTATCTCCACCGCACCATCGCCGACATCAACGACCTTTTGCCCCTCACTCCGAACATCCGGATCTGCAAAGGAATCTATCGCGAGCCGAGAGAGATCGCCTGGAAAGAGTTCGAAACGATCCGAGCCAACTTTGTCTTCGCGACTGAGAAACTGCTCTCTTCGGGAGCCTATGTCGGCATCGCCACCCACGATCCACACCTCGTGTGGGCCGGAATGCAGATCGTCGACCGCCTCGGGCTCGACCGCGACCGCTACGAATTTCAGATGTTGCTCGGAGTCGATCCCGAGCTCCGGCGAGTCATCCTGGCCAACGGACACCGACTGCGAGTCTACGTTCCCTACGGGCGGGATTGGTATCCCTATTCGATACGACGGCTGCGTGAAAATCCCTCCGTCGCCCATCACGTTGTCAGGGCCATGTTCCGTTAGCCTGCTCCACAAACGTTGAGACCGCCCTCAAAAGACGGTATGCTCATCCGCGCGCATCCGCGCGCAGGAGGCCCGAATGATACACCGTCATCTTTTGACCTGTGTCGCAACCATTGGCCTGCTGGTCTTTACCGCGGTGGCCCACGCGGGCACCCAGGCCAAACTCGATGGCCGCGTGATGGACCTCGCGGGGAAACCAATCGCCGAAGCCACCGTCACCATCACGACGACCGAAGTTTCGACGTTCCAGAAGCTCATCACGACCGACGAAAACGGCGGGTTCCAGACCCTCATCCTGGACGCCACCCGCAGCTACACCTTCCTTGTCGAGGCGGAAGGGTTCCAGCCAGAGAAACGCCCGTTCAAAGTCGGGGCCGGCTCGACCGACAATTTCTTTGAGTTCAAGCTCCAGACAGCGGATCAGGCTGCTGCGGTCAGGGAGCTCCGACAACTCGAAGAGCCGGGTTACAAAGAGCTCAAAGAAGGCAGAGAGCTCCTCGCGGCCGGTGACAAGGAGGCCGCACGTGCGAAGTTCGCGGAGGCGGTCGCGGCCAAGCCGGACCTCCTCGAGGCGCACGCCCGCTTTGCAGAACTCTCCTATGACATCGGAGACATGGCGGGTGCTCTGACCGCTGCCCAGGGCTGTCTCGATCGGGACCCGGAGTCGATCCAATGCCTGGCGATCGCGATCAACGCCAGCGGGGAGCTCGGCGACGAGGCCACGCGCGCCAAGTACATGACCCTCTACGAGAATCTGAATCCGGATGACCCAACAATCCTCTTCAATGAGGCCGCGGGCTTACTCAACAATCTGGATGACGAGGGAGCGCGACCACTTCTCGAGAAATGCCTCGATGCCGATCCCGACTTTCCGGAGTGCAACTTCGAGTACGGCATGCTCCTCCTTCGTTCGGGTGACATGGAAGGAGCCAAAGAACGCCTCCAGAGGTATCTCGAGATTGCGCCTGATGGACCACTCGCAGCAACCGCTGAGGAGACGATCAAATACCTTTGAGTACCAACGAACAGAGAGGGCAGACCGGTGAAGACTCTCTGCATTGGCGTCGCAGGCGGCACCGGTTCTGGCAAAACAACCGTGGCCAACGAGATCGTGCGCCGCGTTGGACGGGACCGGATTGTCATCGTCAACCAGGATCGTTACTACCACGACCTGGCCCATCTTGATGGGCATCAGCGTTCGCAACACAACTTCGACCACCCCGATGCGATCGAAGAGAAATTGCTGGAGAAGCACATCAGCTTGCTCAAAGTGGGTCAGGCCGCCCCCTTGCCGGTCTACGATTTCGCCCGCCATGTTCGTGTTGCCGCTACTGAATGGGCCGATCCGCAGCCAGTAATTCTCGTCGAGGGAATCCTCATCCTCGCCATCCCTCCGCTTCGGGAGCTTCTCGACATCAAGATCTTTGTCGACACTGACGCAGACCTGAGGTTCATTCGACGCCTCCAGCGGGACATGGCGGAGCGTGCGCGAACCGTCGATGGCGTGGTCGATCAATACCTTGCCACGGTCCGGCCCATGCATCTGGAGTTCGTCGAGGCTTCGAAACGTTGGGCGGATGTCATTATCCCGGAGGGCGGGTTCAACACCGTAGCGCTCGACCTCGTCATCAGCCGGATTCTCCAGATGCTGCAATCAGAGGAGTGAGGAGAATTTCAGCGCGATGCGGGCGGGCGCCGACGGCGACGAGAGCGCAGTTCCTCCTCCTTGAACATGAACTTGATGGAATGCTTGAAGAGGAGGAGATTGGGTGCATCAACGCGATTGAGTTTGAGACAGCTCTTGTCGTACCACTCGATCCAACCTTTGAGCTCGGTACCGTCAGTGAGCACCACGACCATCGCGGTGCGGTTCTGCATCTGTTTGAGGTAGTAAAAGCTCTCGGCGTTTGTTTGCTCAGCGGGCACCTGCTTGCGGCGACCGGTCGTTCGGGCAGGGAATTTTTCCATCATCTCATTCATCGACGGTCGGATCAGCTTACGATCAGACATTAAGCTCTCCTCGCGCCCCATGCTGTGCGGCCACGGGATTCCGGAAGCATGAAGTCGGTAGGTTCTGCGATCAGGTTATCAGATCTAGTGTGGGGTGTCTTCCCGTGGTTCGCTCGGATCGGCGCCCTCGGTGGACCTCAGCGGCGATTACTCGAGTTCGAGGGATAGAGCTCGACTTCGTGCGATAAACAGCACATCAACCGCCCGCAGAGGCCGGAGATTTTTGCCGGATTGAGGCTCAGGTTCTGCCTTTTTGCCATCCGAACGGTCACCGAATGAAAACGATCCATGAAGGTAGTACAGCACAGACAGCGACCACACGGCCCGAGACCACCGCAGAGACGGGCGCCGTCGCGCACCCCGAGAGAACGCATCTCGATGCGCCTCCGATAGCGCCGTCCCAGGTCTCGTTGCAGCGGTCGATAGTCAACCCGCTTCTCGGCCGAGAAGTAGATCACCGCTTTGCGGCCTGAAAGCGGGAGTCGCACCTTGAATGGGTGGAGATCGAGCTCGAGTTCGCGGGTCCGTCGGCGCAGGTAGCGTTCGATTTCCCGTTCGAGGTGGCCAGTGTCTTCATGACGCTTCTCGTCCTCGGGTGTCGCTCGGCGGACGACGCGTGCCGCATGTTTGCGAGGCTTCTTGACCGACGGAACGGCAAACGCAGTCACCTTGCCGAGAAACTTCCCATCCGGAGTGTCAACGACGATGGTTTCCCCATGGTCCAACTCGAGCTTGCCAGCACGGCAGGGCATCGGCGGCAAATCGGGATCGACCATCACCGGCACCCAATCTTCCATGCGCGGCGTAACTGTGCATTGCACGAGCTCCGCCATCAGCCGTCGCTTTCGGTCTCGAGCTCTGCGGTGATCTCACGATCTGCGGCCGCAACCTTCTTTCCGGCGATGCGCCGGGCATCTCCCAACGCCGCTCCGACCTCTGGACGCTGGCCTGCGATGATCTGGGCGGCGAAAAACGCGGCATTCCGGGCCCCGGCTGAACCGACGGCGAAGGTCGCCACCGGGATACCGCCAGGCATTTGTACCGTTGAAAGGAGCGCGTCGACCCCGTCGAGTATTCCACCCGGCAGCGGCACGCCAAGCACCGGACGTACCGTGTGGGCCGCAACCACACCAGCAAGGTGCGCGGCCATACCGGCAGCGCAGATGAAGACGCGACAGCCACCGGCCTCCGCCGACCGCACCAGATCCACGGTACGTTCGGGTGTGCGGTGAGCCGAGGACACGTGGACCTCGAAGCTGACGCCGAGCCCGTCGAGCACTTCCACTGCACCCCGCAGGTGTTTCCAGTCGCTCGCCGACCCCATAAGGATCAGAACCTCGGGATTCGCCTGGGAGTTCGATTCAATCATTTACGTTCCGAGCTTGGCCAGGGTGTCGCGGCCGATGTCCGATCGATACCACATGCCGTCAAAAGAAATTTTCGACACCCCACCGTATGCCGCATCGAGGGCTTCTGTCAGGGTTTGTCCGCGTCCGCAGACCGAAAGCACGCGCCCCCCGGAGGTAGTCAGACGATCGTCTTCCAGGCGTGTGCCGGCGTGATAGACCGTCACTCCGGACAAGGCCATGGCCTCGTCGATGCCGGTGATCTCGTCCCCTTTTCGCGGGCTTCCAGGGTATCCCTCCGCCGCGAGGACGACGCAGGCCACCGCCTCCTTGCGCCAATTCATATGGCTTATCTTGAGAGCACCCTCGGAAGCATCGCGGGCGATCTCGGCAAAGTTGTCGTCAAGCCGCAAGAAGGTGGCCTGGGTCTCCGGGTCACCGAGGCGGCAGTTGAACTCGAGTACCTTGGGCCCATCCGAAGTCATCATCAGACCCGCATAGAGCACCCCACGATACTCTCGGCCCTCTGCCGCCATGCCCGCGATTGCCGGACGGACGACGGTTTCAAGGATGAGCTTGCTCGTACCGGGCGGGATCACCAACGCCGGAGAGTGAGCGCCCATGCCGCCGGTGTTGGGACCCTCGTTATTCTCGCCTGCCCTTTTGTAATCATGAGAGGTGGCGACGGGCACCACTCGGGTGCCGTCGGAGATCACCATATACGAAACCTCATCGCCCTCCAGGCACTCCTCGACCAGCACTCGATCTCCGGCATCGCCAAAGCGGCGCTGATTGAAAAACGCATCAATTGCCTGTTCGAGATCGTCATCGTTTTGAATCATCAACACGCCCTTGCCTGCCGCAAGACCGTCGGCCTTGAGGACGACCGGCATTCCGAGGTCGCGAACGGCCGCCACCGCCTCATCCCCGGTGCGCACCACCTCCGCCTTGGCGGTCGGAATATCGTGCCGCTGGCAGAATTCCTTGGCGAAGACCTTGCTCGACTCGAGCTCGGCAGCGGCGCGCCGTGGTCCGAAGAGCCGCAATCCCCGGCGGTAAAACTCGTCGCACACACCCATCGCCAGAGGAACCTCGGGGCCGACAATGGTGACATCGATGCGCAGATCCTCTGCTGCCTCCGCGACTCCAGGTAGGTCGTTCGCCGACAACGGCAGAAGATCGGCTGCCTGAGCGATCCCGGGGTTGCCCGGAGCGGCAAAGAGGTAGTCCACGCCCGGAGACCGCCGCAGGGCGTGGACGATGGCATGTTCGCGGGCACCGGAGCCGAGTACGAGTACGCGCATGGATGACTACCCCTTCGCCTGGAGCAGACTCAAATAACTGGTCTGCACGATATCGCCCGCGGAACAGCCGCGGCTGAGGTCGTTGGCGGGTTCCGCGAGCCCCTGCATGAGTGGGCCCAGGGCACGCGCGCCACCCAGTCGTTCCACCGCCTTGTAAGTGATATTGCCGGCGTTAAGATCTGGAAAGACGAGCACGTTCGCCTTTCCGGCCACAGCCGACCCGGGTGCCTTTTTCTCTCCGACGCCTGGAAGCAGCGCTGCGTCCAGTTGCAGTTCACCATCAAAGACGAAATCCGCGCCTCTGGTTTCGAGTTCGGCCCGCGCCGCGGTTACCTTGTCCACCAGCGGGTGCTTGGCCGAGCCATTGGTCGAGAATGAGAGCAGAGCGACTTTCGGCTCGCCACCAACGATGGAGCGGAAGGTGGCGGCGGCTGACAGGGCAATCTCAGCCAGTTGCACCGAATCCGGGTCCGGAAGCACCGCGCAGTCGGCAAAGACCATGACCCCGTCATCGCCCCATCTTGGGTCGGGGTGGATCATGATGAACGCTGACGACACCGTCCGCAGTCCGGGCGCGGGCCCGATGCAGTGGAGGGCGGCGCGCACTGTGTCAGCGGTCGTCCGGACGGCCCCGCCAACGGAAGCATCGGCGGCACCTGTCGCTACCATCAGGGAGGCGAAATAGAGTGGATCCTCTACCGCAGCCAGCGCATCCTCGCGCGACATTCCCTTTGCAGCACGTCGTTGATAAAGATGATCAGCCAGCTCTCCTCGGCGTGGATCAGCCATCGGGTCTGCTACGTCGACACCTCGTTCAGCGAGCTCATTATGGATTGGTTGGCGCTGGTCCCCGGGGCAGATCAGGGTCACCTCACACCCGCCGCCGGCAATCAGTTCACCGGCAGCCTCAACGATCCGCTCATCGTGCCCTTCAGCAAGCGCGACCCGACCGCCAACGGCCGCAGCTCGGGCCTCGAGCCGTTCAAGAAACCCCACAACTCCTCCCCGGCAGCTATTGTAACCCAGGAAGCTTCACGGCCATCGGGAAGGAACGACCGTCGAAAAGGGTTATGTGGTTTATCACACAGCACGGGAGCAGCCATGAACATCGCCTCCGACATCACCCAACTCATGGGAAACACCCCACTGGTGCGACTCAACCACATCGCGGCCGAGTCCAAAGCTCAGGTGGCGGCCAAGCTCGAGTTCTTCAATCCCGCCCACTCGGTGAAGGACCGTATTGGGGTCGCGATGGTGGAATCGCTGGAGCGCGAAGGGCGATTGGTGCCCGGTCGTTCGACGATCGTCGAGGCGACCTCGGGGAATACCGGCATTGCCCTCGCTATGGTTGCCGCTGCGCGCGGCTACCGTTGTGTCTTGACGATGCCGGATTCGATGTCTCTCGAACGGCGCAAGGTGCTCGACCTGCTCGGAGCTGAGATTTTTCTGACACCGGCTGCTGACGGTATGCGAGGTGCATCCGCCCGCGCCGAGGAGCTGCTTGCGGAGATCCCGGATTCGGTGGAGCCTCAGCAGTTCTCCAACCCGGCCAATCCTGATGTTCACGCCACGACCACCGCCCTCGAGCTATGGCGCGACACCGACGGGCGGATGGATGTCTTTGTCGCCGGTGTCGGAACCGGCGGCACCATCACCGGGGTTGGGCGGGTGTGGCGCGAACGCCGCCCATCAGTCCGAATCGTCGCCGTCGAACCGGCAGACTCGCCGGTGCTCTCCGGTGGCGAGCCGGGTTCCCACAAGATCCAGGGCATCGGCGCCGGCTTTGTGCCCGATAACCTCGACACCTCGGTGATCGACGAGGCGGTCACGGTAACGAATGACGAAGCGTTTACGACGGCGCGCCGTCTCGCCCGCGAGGAGGGAATCCTGGGTGGCATCTCCACCGGCGCGGCATGCGCGGCAGCGCTCAAGGTTGCAGCCAGGGATGAGATGGAGGGCAAGCTCATCGTCTTCATCGCGCCCTCGACCTCGGAACGTTACATTTCGACGGATCTTTTCGCCGATCTCTGATTCTGGCCAGCGATCAGGGTCGCGCCGGCAGACGAATCCAAAGGCTTTTCGGGTCGATGCTGATTTCCACCGGCAACATACCGACGACGTCTCCGTCGATCTGATAGGGAACGGCGTCATCGGGCGAGGCCGGCTCCAATCGGACCCGGTCGACAACTTCACGCATGACATCGTCGCGTGCAACGTGTCGGCCCGAGGGTATGCCGAAGAGGAACGACATCGCTGCTCGCCGACCACTGCCGTGCTGCGCGACAACCTCGAGATCGTTGCGAAACGGGTCGGCCCCCGGCGTCGCGCAGAACTTGCTCCCGTAACACCGCGAATTTCCGACAATCACCCAGCCCGCCTCGCCAGTCGAGCCGTCGGACACCAGCCGGATCCGTGGCAAGGCCACGCCATTCACCGCTTCAACCACCGCCTGTAAGGCGACACCGATCCGTCCTCCAAGTCGCTTGAACGCCGGCCGCAACCGCTCGAGGACATGTGAATCCGGGCCGGCCGACAACATCAGCAGAACGATGTCGTCATGATCTGTTCGCCCCACCCGCATCGCTCGGTCTTCGCCCACGAGGAGCGCGTCGACCGCCCGCCTCGCCGGCCGCGGCACACCGAACTCGTAGGCGAGAACCGATGTCGTGCCGCCCGGGAGCACACCCATCGCGGTCGCGCTGCCCAGAAGACCCCGCGCCACCGCGTTGTAGGTGCCGTCACCGCCGAATGCGAGCACCAACGGGATCTCTTCCGCGGCCGCCCGCTCAGCAAGCTCGGTCGTGTGTGTGGGGCTCTTGGTGGTCCAGATATCGAGCTCGAACCCGCGGTCGGCAGCAACGGCCTGGAGGCGGCCCTGCTCGCGCAGCAACCTGCCACCGCCAGCGATTGGGTTGAGAATGACCGGGACTTGGGTCATTCCGGTTTCCGTTCATCAAAGAGCTCACCCGGCGACCCCGAAGGATCGAGCCCGAGGTGGCGGTAAGCGGCGGCCGTCACCGTGCGCCCGCGCGGGGTGCGTTGTAGCAACCCGATCTGCAGCAAATACGGCTCATGAATGTCCTCGAGCGTTCCACGGTCTTCGCCGATCGACGACGCGAGGGCCTTGAGGCCCACTGGCCCGCCGTCGTAGACATTGATGATTGTGGTGAGTAATTGTCGATCGAGGTGGTCGAGACCGAAGGCGTCGACCTCCATCTGCTCGAGCCCCCACTGGGTGGCTTCAAGGGTCACGGCATCGCTGCCGAGGTGGTGGGCGAAGTCACGAACCCGGCGCAGCAGACGGTTTGCGATCCGCGGCGTGCCGCGCGCACGGCGCGCGATTTCACCGCCGGCTTCATCCGCCACATCGATCTCCAGAATGCCGGCCGAGCGGGCCACGATCACGGCCAGGTCCTCACTGGGATAGAACTCGAGGCGGTGGACAATGCCGAAACGGTCACGCAATGGTGCGGTCAGAAGACCGGTGCGAGTGGTCGCACCGACCAGCGTAAAACGCGGCAGAGAGAGCCGTACGCTGCGCGCCGCCGGGCCCTGCCCGATGACCAGATCGAGCTCGTAATCCTCCATTGCCGGATACAGAATTTCCTCCACGGCCGCCGGCAAACGGTGGATCTCGTCGATGAACAGGACGTCCCCAGGCTGCAGATTGGTGAGCATCGCCGCGAGATCGCCGGCGCGTTCCAGGACGGGGCCAGATGTCACGTGAATCTGGGCCTCCATCTCGTTGCCGATGATATGGGCGAGGGTCGTCTTTCCGAGGCCGGGGGGGCCGAAGAACAGGGTGTGGTCAAGAGCTTCGCCGCGGTCGCGCGCGGCGTTGATGAAGACGCTGAGGTTGTTGGAGAGTCGGGTCTGGCCGACAAAATCCGCCAGGCGGCGCGGACGCAGAGACTCCTCGAACGGTCGCTCTTCCGGCTGCGGCTCGGTCATCAGGACTTCGTCGGTCACGGTTTGACTCTACCCACCCACACACCCAGATACAAGGTTCAAGATACAAGTCACTCCGCCAATGGAAAGCCAGTCCAGCCGAGACGTCCAATAGGTTTCCCGCAGATCACGCAGATTGCATCACAAAATGTCCGGGTCTATATCTGCGTTATCTGCGTTATCTGCGGGCAAACTGGGTGGGTGGGCGGCCCTGGATCCTGCATCTGGGTGGTTGGGCGGGCGGGTGCATCTTGTATCCGGGAGGTAGGGCGGGTGGGAGCTTCAGCGTGTCAGCTTCTGCAGGGCGAGGCGGAGCAACTCACCGAGATCCGCGCCGTCAGCGTCTGACCACACGGCATCCACCGATCGGAGGGCGTCGCGCTGCGAGTAACCCAGATTGACGAGCGCCGACACGGCGTCCCCTCGCCGATCGCCGGCACCTGGCGAAGCCGCGACCAGCCGGTCCTTCAGCTCGAGGAGAATCCGCTCGGCGGTCTTCCGGCCCACGCCCGGGGTGCGCTGAAGACGGGCGACATCCCCGGCGTCGACGACTTCCGCAAGCTCGTCGGCAGTCAAGGTCGATAGCACCGCAAGCGCGGTCCGCGGCCCCACCCCGGCGACCGCAATGAGCTTGGAAAAAGCCTCGAGCTCCTCGCGATCGGGAAAACCGAAGAGGACGATGGCATCGTCCCGTACCTGGGTATGGATCCACAATGCCGCTTCCTCGCGGCCGGCCAGGGCCTGGAAAGCGCGCAGGGTGGTCGAGACGAGATATCCGACACCCCCAACGTCAATCAGGACAGTACCCGGGTCCACCCTGTGGAGGCGTCCCTCGAGTCGACCGATCATGACCTGGTAGGCGCGAATCGCTGCAGGAGCTCGTCGTCCACCGTGATGACAGTGTCTCTACGACGTTCGTTGAGGATCGAGCGCATCAGCTGAGCGCCACGTTCGGTCATGAGGCGGGCGCGGAGGTCATCGCGCGAGCTCGCGAGTTCTATCGGATCCACCAAATCCAGAGAACTGACTTTCGCCACCACGATCCCGCCGGCGATACCGGCCGTGATCGGTCCGAGCACCTCGCCCTCGCTCGCCGTGAAGACCGCGCCATCGAGGACCGGCATCGCCCCGAGCGCGCCGACGACCTGTCCCCGACTGTGCTGGCGAGCCTCGGTGACATTTGAGCCATACTCGGTCGCCAGCGTCGATCCGTCCTCTCCCCCACGCCACCGCTCGACAAGCTGCCGCCCCTGGTCGGTCGCGAGTTCAACTGCGCGCTCCCGACGGAGCTTCTGTTCGACCTCTGTCCGAACTTCCGCGAAGGGGGGCACGCCCTCCGGCCGAACCTCAGCGAGCTGCCAAACGATCCATCCGCGCGGAACAACCACCGGTCCACTGATCTCACCCTCTGAGGTGGCAAATGCCGCATCTGCCAACTCTGGGCCATCCGACGCTCCGGCTATCGCTTCGCCGGCCGAAAATGGGGGGCTCTGGTTGAGCACCACTGCCTCGTCCTCGTCGGCTATCGCCTGCCACTGATCCTGCGTATCCGGGCTCTCCGACTTCAGCCGGCGTGCGAGGACAGAGGCGCGGGCTTCGGCCTCAGCCACTGCGCGATCTTCCACAACCCGAAGTCGGATCTGCTCCTGAACCTCCTCGAACGGCTGTTGGTGCTCGGGCCGAAAACCCTCGACCTTGATGACGTGGTAGCCGAACTGGCTCTTCACGGGACCGACAATGTCGCCCGGTTTGGCGGCAAAAACGACATCCTCGAATTCCGACACCATTTGGCCGCGACCGAACCACCCGAGATCGCCGCCGATGTCCTTGGACCCGGGGTCCTCGGAGTGCTCGGAAGCCAAAACCGCGAAGTCGGCACCTGAGCGGGCAATGGTAGCGACACCATTGGCGCGGAGCTCGGTTTCACCTCGTTCGACGTTCGTGGCGTCAGGAGCCAGACGAAACAGGATGTGGCGGGCGCTCGCCTGCTCTCCCTCGAGAAACTCGTCCACGTGCTGATCGTAGTACGCCTTCAGTTCAGTCTCTTCAACCGGGAGGGTGCGTCGCAGCCGAGAGGTTTCCACGAGCAGATAGCGAATTGTACGCTCCTCATCCCGACGGTAGTCCTCGGCGGTCGCTTCGAAAGCTGCGCGGGCATCATTTTCAGAGATTTCGACTTCGCTCAGGAATGGTTCGTATCGGAGTTGGATGACGTCAAAATCCGAGAGCTCTCGCTGCCGCCGCAACTCACGATCAACCTCATCATCACTGATCCACACGTTGCGCTCAGCCAATGTGTTGAGCTTTCCAATCAGGAGGTCCTCAGTGAGGCGCTGCTCGAATGTCTCCGGGGTCGTCCGGAAATACGCACGAATGATCCGCTTGTAAGTTTCGGTGCCGACAAATTCGCCGCTCTCATTGCGGAACGATGGATCCTCCAAGATCACGTTCTTGAGCTCTTCCTGGGTAACCGTGAGGCCGATTCTTCTGGCTTCGGTGAGTTGGAGCTCGCGATCGATGAACATGTTGGCAGTCTGCCGTGCGAGATCGACCTGGCCCCGGAGTTCGTTCCACTGCTCACCGTAGATCTGGGAAAATCGCTGATCGAGACGCCGCATTTCGTCGAGAAATTCGGTCTCAGAAAAGCTCCTATTACCAACGCGAACCGCGGCATTACCGCCTCCGCCGCCGCCGGAACGGCCCGCCCCCCAATCGACAAAAACCAGGAGCACGAAAACCAGTACCACGCCCCAGAGAATGAACTTGAGGTGACGTAGATTATCTCGTAGCCACTTGAGAGCCATTGCAGTCCTCCACCTGCCCCGAAAACGGGACAGCGAAGTCTATCGAAGAGCTGAGACTCGCGCAAGCTGGTGGTCGTCGAGGAGGGAGCGTGATCGGGTCCGGACGCAGTCTTTGTGACCGCCATCGCGGACCCCTCGAGGTGCGCTTGCCGCTTGAATACGCTCATGTTACGGTGATTGAGGAGGTATGGGCAAGGTGGCGCGAGGATTGGAACTCGACTGGGTCGTTATCCGTGTGCAACCGCTGCGCAAGGTGTTGGCGGTCGTGATCGTCGGGTTGGTGGCCGCGGGTCTGGTATTTCTGGCCTATAAGAGTCTCAATCTCTCGCCAGAGGCGCGGGCAAGACGCGCTATCGAGCACGCCGATACAGCCCTCGCTCACGCCGAAACCCAGCCTCTTCCCGCCCACTGGCGGGATGAGCTCGAGCAGGCACGAGACCAGCTGAACATGGCTCGCTCGGAGTACGCCGAGCAGAACTGGGAGGACGCTGAAACGCTGGCGGACAGCGCTCGCAGACGATTCGAAGCCCTTGCGGGAGCCGGCGACCAGGAGTTGGTCGGCGTCGGACAGTTTTTCAGCCTCGAGGGCCGCGTCCAGCTCCAACGGGCGGGTCAGACCGAGTGGGAAAACGCACACCAGAATATTCCCGTCTTTAACGGAGACTTCGTTCGAACCGGTCGCGACGGCAATGCCGAGATCCTTTTCGCGGATGGCAGTCTCTATCGCATCTCTCCGAACTCGCTGCTCGAGATCCATCACGAAATGTCGCAGGAGTCCCCAGGCACCGTCAAAATGGTCGCCGGCCGAATCAATGTCTACACCTCGGGAGCGCCTTCAACGGTCACCACCGATACGGCCGAAACCGAAATCGATCGCGACAGCCGAGTTGCCGTCGACGTCGCAGCAGATGACCAGAAGACAACTGTAGCCGCGTTCCAGGGCTCGGCGCGGGTGCGCAGCAATCGCGGTGGTCAGGAGGTCGTGATCGGCGAGCGGGAAGCGGTCGCGGCGACGGCCAATGGCACAATGACCGAAAAGCAGGAGATTCCTGCCCCACCGCTCCCGGTCGAGCCGCGAAATAACGCCGGTTTCGATCTGGGTGAAAACCCGATGATTGAGCTGGCCTGGCGCGGTCGGCCTCAGCCCGGCACCGTTCACCTGCAGGTGAGTCGTTCCAAGAGCTTCGACAGTACGCAACTCGACGTCGACGCACCGCGCCTAGCGAAGGACGAAGCCCGTCTCAGACTGGTAGCGGCAGGCACTTATTTTTGGAGGGTTGCCGCCCTTGGTGAGGGAACCGCCCACTCCGAGTGGAGCGCAGTTCGTCGTTTTCGGGTCTTTTCAACCTCGTCCGAACATCTCCTCGAAGACACAACCCCACCAGAACTGATCGTCAACCAACCGCAGCAACTCGGTCACATGTTCATATTCGAGGGTGCGACCGAAATCAGCGCCACCGTCACCATCAACGGCGAAAAGGTCGAGCTCGACGCCGATGGTCGCTTTCGCAAGACGGTCGAGATTTTCGACGACGGCTGGATCGATATCGTGATTGTCGCGATAGATCCCTCGGGCAACCGCACAGAACGAACCGAACGCGTGTTCGTGGAGGTCTATTGATGCATTTATCCAGCCTTCTCGGGCTGTTTTCCTCTGATCTCGCGATCGATCTCGGCACCGCGAACACCTTGGTCTATGTTCGTGGGCGTGGAATCGCAGTCGTCGAACCATCAATTGTAGCAGTCAATCGAATCACCAACCGGGTCGAGGCCGTTGGTGCCAAAGCCAAGGAGATGCTTGGCAAAACGCCAGCCAATATTCAGGCAATCCGACCGATGAAGGACGGCGTGATCGCAGATTTTGAAGTGACCGAGAAAATGCTCGAACATTTCATCCGCAAGGCACATGGCCGTTCGTTCCTCGTCCGGCCGCGAATCATTATTTCGGTGCCATCCGAGATCACCCAGGTCGAAAAGCGAGCGGTCAAGGACACCGCTCTCAAGGCCGGCGCGAGCGAGGTCTACCTGATCGAACAGGCGACCGCGGCAGCGATAGGCGCCGGCCTGCCAATCACTGAGCCCTCCGGCAACATGATTGTTGACATCGGTGGCGGAACAACCGACGTGGCGGTGATATCCCTCGCCGGTGTGGTGTACTCGCGTTCGGTGCGAGTTGCCGGCAACGAAATGGATGAGGCAATCA
>Ga0316193_10001357_pt1 | contig 16389 bp, 10 predicted proteins | sample MerIslsedime2_MG_FD_207735 | JGI IMG/M metagenome (GOLD analysis project Ga0316193, IMG submission 207735) | Coastal sediment microbial communities from Maine, United States - Merrow Island sediment 2 | ecosystem: Environmental > Aquatic > Marine > Coastal > Sediment | place: USA: Maine...
TGGCGCACTGAATCCTGGTCCTTGAAAAGGAGTACACGATCATGGCCGACCGGATCGCGAAAGGCAGCCGTCAGCCCATGGTTCCACTCGAGAGTACTGGCGAGCGGCAGCCAGCCGGCGCGGGCGCCGTGCCGGTCCGCGCCGACCTCTAGCCACTCCGTGCCGCCAAGCGTGCGACGTGCATAGACATAGAAGGCGGTAAAAGGTACCACTGCCTCGCGGCCTTGCCCGCCCGCTTCGGCAGCCAGGCGGGCACCGGGCACCGCCAGCACGCGCTGGTAAAGGTCGCGCTTGCCAGTCATCAACAGCGGTTCGCCACCGCCAGCGGCCGGTTCGGCGCAGATCGCCAGCAGGGGTGTCACGCCGAGCACGAGTAGCATCAAAAACCTTATCATGATATCAATCTCCCGGAAAACTATTGCCACTGAAGCATCAGGCGCTGGGCGCGTTCGTCACCGGCCGCAGCAGCATGCTCCACGCGCTTGCGCAGATCCTGCAGACGTGCCGCGGCCTCCTCGACGTCTGCAGCGACCGCCATGCGGTACCATTTGTAAGCCTGTTCGGGCTCGTCGTTCAGCGAGTCAGGGTTGGCGGCAGCGTGGAAGGCCGGATCGGCCTGGGTACCCAGCACCAGGGCGGCCTGCCCGTGGCCATGACGCGCGGCGAAGCGATACAGCAGGTAGGCGTCATCGGAATACCCCTCGCCCTGCAGTCGTTCGGCCTCGATAAAGACCGTATCCGGATCGGGCTCTGTGCCGCCGTTACGCAAGCCCGAGACGAAGGACCGCGCCCTGTCGCCCGCTCGTATGGCGGCAGTGCTATCCTCCGCCGGCGTCGCTGACGACGGCAGATCGGCATCGACCTGCGCTGCCCCCGGCAGTTCCGGCAGGGGTGGAGGGGTCGGTTGTTTGTCATCCGGCACCAGCCAAACGGCGAGCAGCGTGACGACAGCGACCACAGCCATCAGTGCCTTGGCGCGAAGGGGGATTTTCACAGCTTTCCTGGTACTCAGTTTATTATCCATTGGCATGCCAATACCTGTGTCTCGCGTTCGCTACGTTGGCGCACATTATCGCGGGTCTAGGCCTCAGGTAAAACCTCACACTTGGAAAAACGAAAGAGGCATTTCTAAACAGTGAGTTGCCATGCGCTGCGCGGTGCCTGGCAGTGGGTCTCGGGCTTGAAACCTGGTTTTCAGGGTGGCCAAAGGGAACGAAACTGGTGATACGGCTGTGGGTAGCACGTCAACCTGGCACACGTCGCCGTATGTTTACTCTATGTGGCCCGACGTCAGCACCGGCATCAACCAGTAGTGCATGCCGCTTCCGTGGAATGACTGCTGAACCTCGTCAAGCACTGTCCTTGCCACCTGTTCGGGCAGGCACATCCGGAAAATCACCTGGCGCCGATGCCCCGCTACCTGCTCTTGCAAGGTCAGTGTGTTTGTCGATGTTCCATGACCGTTGATCGGTGAACTATTAAAGCCTGGAATATCATCACGTTCCAGCAACCAGTCGATGACAGCATTCTCGATAGACGGGGATACGATCAGCGCAAGCAGGCATTGCTCCATGTCAAGCTCCGTTTTTAACGACACCGAAACGTCGATACAGGATGGGAAGCAGGAACAGCGTCAGCAGTGTCGAGGACACCAGTCCGCCGATTACCACAATTGCCAGTGGTCTCTGGATCTCGGAACCCGGGCCACTGGCAAACAACAGTGGCACCAGGCCGAAAGCGGCAATCGAGGCGGTCATCAGCACCGGGCGCAGGCGCCGCTGCGCACCTTCGGTTACCACCTCGGTGATCGGCCGTCCGAGTGCCACCAGATGATTGAACCAGGTAACCATGACCACGCCGTTGAGCACGGCTATACCCAGTAGTGCAATGAAACCCACCGAGGCAGGCACCGACAGGTACTCGCCGGCAATCCACAGTGCGAGCACTCCGCCGATCAGCGCAAACGGAATGTTCGCCAATACCAGCACCGATTGACGCACCGAGCGAAAAGTCGAAAACAGTGTCAGAAAAACCAGCCCCAGCGCCACTGGTACCACAATAGACAAACGCCTGGCGGCACGCTGTTGATTCTCAAACTGGCCGCCCCACTCCAGGTAGTATCCGGCCGGCATTTTTATGTCCCGGCCGACCAGCTGCCTGGCATCATCAACAAAACTCACCAGATCGCGCCCCGAGACGTTAGCCACCACAACCGCCATGCGCTTGCCGCGCTCGCGCTTGATCGCCACAGGTCCCTCGCTACGCTCGATCTGCACAAGGTCTGCAAGCCCCACATTCTCACCATCCGATAGGGCGAATCGCAGGTTGGAGAATACCGCGGGAGAATCACGCAACTGCTCGGGGCCACGAATCACCAGAGGAATGCGCCGCGCATTGTGGTATACGGTACCGACCTGAACCCCCTCGATCTGGGTGCGCAGATCACGCTGCAACTCATCCATGGAAATGCCGATGCGACCTGCGGACATGCGATCCGCCGTCAGCTGATAGTATTGCGCACCCTCATTTCGAGAGGTGTAAACGTCTTCTGCACCCTCGATCTCCTTGAGTACGGCGACTATTGCGTCGGCAATGGCATTCAGTGACTGTTGATCGTCACCAAAGATTTTCACCGCCAGGTCACCGCGTACGCCGGTGAGCATCTCCGAGACTCGCATCTCGATCGGCTGGGTAAAGGCATAGCCGACACCGGGAAAGTCTTCCACCACCGTACGTATCTCCGCAATCAGATCTTCCTTACTGTCCATGCGCCACTGATCGCTTGGCTTCAGAACCAGGAAGCTGTCGGTTTCATTCAAGCCCATCGGATCGAGCCCGAGTTCATCCGAACCGGCTCGCGCAACAATGCCGGTGACTTCGGGCACCCGCTCCAGGATGCTGCGCTGCACGCGCATGTCAATATCGATCGACTCCTGCAAGCTGATCGAGGGCAGTTTTTCCAGCTGAACAATCAGGTCGCCTTCGTCCATGGTTGGCATGAACGATTTTCCAATCTGAGTATAAACCAGCGCGGCAAGTACCAATAGCAACATGGCAGCGCCCGCGACGCTGCGTGTGTGTGCCAGCGCCCAGCCAAGCGCCGGCCGGTAGATAGCCTGCAACAGTTTCACCAGGCGCGGTTCATCATGCGACACCCTGCCGATCAGGTAGGACGCCAACACCGGTATGACAGTCAGCGACAGCAGCAAGGATGCGCCGAGGGCAAACACGATAGTCAGCGCGACCGGAATAAACAACTTGCCCTCAAGGCCCTGCAAGGTCAGTAGCGGTAGAAACACGATGATGATAATCAGGATACCGGAGGTTACCGGCACCGCGACTTCACCCGCGGCACGATAAATCAGGTGCAGGCGCGGCAATCGCGCAGCGCCATCGCGCCGGGACAGGTGAGTGGTGACATTCTCAACAACCACCACCGCCGCATCGACCAACATACCCACGGCAATCGCCAGCCCGCCCAGCGACATGAGGTTGGCAGACATGCCGAAGCGGTGCATGAGAATAAACGTCGCCAGTGCCGACAATGGCAGAATCAGGGCAACCGTGAGGGCTGCACGCAGATCGCCCAGGAACAGCACCAGCAGGATCACCACCAGTACACTGGCTTCCATCAGTGCCCGGGTGACGGTAGCGACCGCCTTATCGACCAACTGACCTCGATCATAGAAAACGTTGATTTCCACGCCATCAGGCAAACTAGGAATCAGGTCGTCGAGTTTGGAGCGCACGCCATCAACCACCTTGCGTGCATTGGCGCCGCGCAATCCCAGGACCAGCCCCTCCACGGCCTCACCGTTGCCATTCCGGGTCACTGCGCCATAGCGTGTCAGTGCGCCGTTACGCACACTGGCAAGGTCGGCAACGCGAATCGGTTCCCTGGCATCGGCGCGGACCACGATGTCACGTATGTCATCGAGAGAGCGGATACTGCCCTCGGTGCGTACCAGCAACACCTCTTCACCGTCATTAAGCCGGCCGGCACCGTCATTGTGATTATTATTTTCCAGCGCCTCCCTGAGCTCGGACAGGCTGACGCCGCGCGTGTACATACGCGCATTGTCGGGCGTCACCTCATAGCTTTTTACAATGCCGCCGAGCGCATTGACATCGGCCACGCCTGGCACCGATCGCAGTGCCGGACGAATCACCCAGTCGAGCAGGTCGCGCCGCTGCTGATTGTCCAGTTCGCCACCGTCGATGGTGAACATGAACATTTCTCCCAGCGGCGTGGTCATGGGCGCAATACCGCCGCTGATATCCTCGGGCAGATCACCGCGGATCCCGGCGAGACGCTCGGCCACCTGCTGACGCGCCCAGTAGATATCCGTGCCTTCCTCGAAATCAACGGTGATGTCAGTCAGGGCATACTTGGTCACCGAGCGCAGCATCGACTGCCTGGGAATACCCAGCATCTCGACCTCGATCTGTGCGGTAATGCGCGTTTCCACTTCATCCGGCGTCATGCCGGGCGCCTTGATAATGATTTTGACCTGGGTGGTGGAGACATCCGGGAAAGCGTCGATAGGCGTACGATCGAAGGCATACCAGCCACCACCGACGATCAGCGCGACCAGCAGCAGCATCAGCACCCGTTGCGTCAGGGCGAAGCGGATAAGGCGTTCGAGCACTATTCGGCGCCTCCCAGCCACGCGGCCTTGATCGCCGCGGCACCGTCGGTGACAATTCGGGCATCGCCAGGCAGCTGCGCCCGTACGATGATATACGACGACTCCTCACCGGAAACACGCACTGCCACCGGCTTGAAACCACCCGGCCGCGCCACGAACAGGTAGCTCTGGCCGGCAGAACGCACCAGGGCGCCGCGCGGCACCCGATAACTCCCGGCGTCCTCCGACAAGGCAAGCTGCACCTGCACAAACTGTCCGGGACGTAATTTTTCAACACCCTCTGTTATATCCGCGCGCACCAGTACACCCTGGTCTGCGTCATGCACCATGCGCCCGACACTGATAATCGTGCCGGACACGTCCAGTGCAGGTATCAGCGCCTTTTGCCCGATCCCGGTTCCACCGAGCTGATCGAGCGGCACATGAATTTCCAGCCATAAATGATCCAGGTTGGCGATCTTGTACAGCGGGTCAGCCGCTTCCACCCGATTGCCGGCGGCCGTCATCTGTTCGAGGACAACACCCTGCAGGGGCGAGCGCACGATTAAGGTGCTGCTCAATTCGCGTTTCGATTCCAGTCGCTCCAGCGACGCCTGGTCCAGGCCTGCCAGTTTCAGTGTCTGGCGTGAGCGCGACAGCGAGGTATTGAGTTCCTGGTAATGCGACTGCGATTCCAGCAGCCTGCGCTTTGCAATGATGCCTTCCTTATCGAGCTTGAGGTCACGTTGGTAATTGGCTTTGGCCAGGCTTGTGCGGGTCAACAGCTCGAGATACTCACCCTGCAGTTCCAGCAGACCGGGACTCTGAATATGCACCAGCGGCTGGTCCTTGCTGACCTGGTCTCCCTCAGCAACCAGCAACACCTCTACCAGGCCCTGCTGTGCTGCGGTAACCACCTGCAGCCGGGCATTCGGCACTGCAACTTTACCGGGCAGTCGCTGGCTGTAGTTATCGCCGATAAGCTGCAGGGTCTCGGTGCGGATGCCCAGCGCCGATTGCTGACCGTCGTTGAAGCGAACCAGGGGCTCATCGGCCAATGCAATGCTTGTCGACATCAGAAACGTAACTAGCCATGTTTTCATTCCGGTATCACTCCCAGTGCCTGGTTGTAGCGGGACAATGCGCGTCCCTGCTTGAGCCGGCTGATGCGCAGGTCATGCTCTGATTCCAGCGCCTGTACACCCGCCTGCAAAAGCATGAATACATCGCTTTCGCCCAGCTCGAAGCTGCGCCGGGTAAGGCGCATACCCTCGCTGGCCAGTTGCAATTGCCGCCCGGTCAAATCCACCGCGATCCCTGTCCGCTGCAGTTCTGCCGCCGCTTCGATCAGGCTGTTTTCCAGCTCGCGGCGTACCGTGGCAAGTTCGGAGACGGCCTCGCTCAGGCGCAGCTCCGCCGAGGCCGTTCTGGGAGCGGCGTGTACACTGGTTCCCAGCGGAACGTTAACCTCCACAATCAGGGCTGTGTCGTAAGAGAGTCCGGATGCCGGCTTCTCCGTTTTGCTACCGACAAACAGCAGCGGGTTGGCGTACTTCTCGCCGCGCACCTGATCACGTTCGGCGCGCATTCGCTCAGAGGAAAATCGCGCCGCAACCAGCGCCGGATGACCGTCATCAATGGTATTGATGCTGGCCTTGTTTTCATCGATCTGTGCGGGTACGTCTGTCAAACCGGTTGCCAACCGGTAGTTCTGCAGAACAACCTCATAGGCTGTGTCCGCGCTGACCCGCACCGCTTCCCGTGCCAGCGTTTCCTTTTGCGAAAGTATCAGGTCGGTACGCGCCAGTTCACCGGCTGCCACGCGCTTAGCGATATCCGCCTCCAACGCTTTGACTTTTTCCAATGCCTGCCTCGCCAGGGCACGCTCGGATTCGGCGATATACAGTGACCACAGCAGTTCACGAATCTGCCCCGCCATGCGCCAAATTTGCAGTTTTCTGACGGCGTCGGCCTCACCCTCGGCAAGATCGGCAACTTTACCACGCCGGTCACGCTGGCCGGGTAACCACATCGGCATTTCCAGACCGCCTTCCCACTGCCTGAAACCGTTATCCGAGCCGACGGAATCATTCTCGTGTCGAATCATCAGCGCCGGGTTATCGGCCAGCAGGCTCGAGGCCTGCTGGCGGATCGCCTGCCCCTCGTGGCGCATGGTATCGGACAATCCCAGTCCAGGGCTGCGCTCAAACCCTGCCTGCACGACTTCCGACAGGGTCAACTGACCGGCTTCTGCCAGCGCAAATACCGGCAGGCCAAATGCAAGCAATACGACGCGCGCCACGCGCAGCGCTTTGGCAAACGAAGTCTGGTCTGGTACCTTTCTCCAAGTCACTGTCAAAGCCGCTTCCTCGTCATTTTGCCTCTCTCAGGGTGAGCACAGTCTTGTCCTATACACCGCGAATATCCACCGGCGTCGCCAGCGAAGGCTGTCGTATTCGGATTTCGACCAGCTATTGGGTTTCAGCTGGATGAAGACGATAATGCCAAGTACAGCCTGAGAACACTACTGTAGGTATTCTCGACGGCAGGGTCACTGTCTTCCCGGCCAGCTGGCGCTCAACTGTATGCTGAATCAAGCGTACGGGGAAGCCGCGGAAACAACTTGTAACAGGTTGATGGGCTTGCAGGATTTTGTGAAACTTTCCCGCAAACATTTTCCGCGCGATGCTGAATATGCTTGCAGATCCTCAACAGTAATACGTTTCCTGTGCTGCGTAAACCGGACGCAACGTGAAGTATTGGGGATAAGGTGGAGGCGATGCGGTATCGGTCCCGGCGGTCAAAGCGCTTAACCTGTAAGCTCCTGTTTTTATTCTGTTGTACGGTGGGTGTCATGAAGCCGTGTTTTCTTGCGAGTCGCCTACACAGGTATCATTTGTTGTTAAACTGGCTCAATAAAAGCAGAGTTGGTTTCCAGTTACGAGCAGGCATTTATGCATTTTATTCGCCGGTTACATATTTGGGCACCAGGTTTCTTGTTTGTTGAACAGATTCGGCGAGCGCTTTGAATCCCTATGAACACGATTGAAATTACAGATAGCAAACCTACTCCACAATGCTGCAAATATTATACAATTATTAAACGAAAAAACAGATTAAATAAGACATCTTGTACTGAGCGTGTATAATCTTGGGAAGCAATAGATAATACGAAGCAATCAGTGGCGGTAGTTATAGGATTCCGAAGGTAGCCGAGCGGATTGCTAAAAAAGAGCTGCATTAAGTTTTTATCCAGAACAAAAGCTGCGATGGGCGGCCACAGCTTTGCAACTTGCACTAGGAGCCTGTCGGGCTCAGGCAATCGTAGCCAGCATGGTGTGCCCTACGCAACGGATAATCAGGCGTATGAAAACAGCAGAAAGGTGCAATCACAATGACGCTCTCAATAACAATAAAAAAGCCTGCATGTTGCGCAGATACTGATACGTTTCCGGAACGATGCCGGAAGAAAAAAGTGTCAAGCAGCCTCTGGCGGTTGTCCTGGCTGCAAGTTGTCCTGACCTTGTTATATGCGGGTGTGGTACAGGCACATAGCCTCGGAGAGAGTTACATCTATCTGGATGTTTCTGAAGATTCACTTTCCGGCCGCTTCGAAATCAGGCTGGAGGATCTGAGTAAAATCTTTCCGCTGGATACAGATCGCGACGGGGAAATCACCGAGCAGGAATTTCTTGCTGAATCAGCCGCGGTGCAGAAGTATCTTGCTCCGCGGCTTGTTTTCTATTCACCAGACCAGGTGCATCCGATCAGCGTCACGCACAGCGAGGTGCGCGACTACGGTGTTGCCAATTTTGCGCTGGTTCACTTTCAGGTTCCATCGCTAAAACCGGTACCTCTGCAGGTTGAAACAGAATACCAGTACCTTCTCGACGGATTCGAGTCCTCTTACAGGAGCCTGCTCGTCATCGAGAATAACCCGCGTACCGGGACCACCGACAACGAGTCACAGGTGTCGCTGATATTCGGTCCTGGCACGGAAAGGCAGAACCTGAGTCTGATTGGTACGCCCTGGCAAGAGGTCATGTCCGCCTTTGTCAAGCATGGGGTGTGGCACATCTGGATCGGTTTCGACCATATTCTTTTTATTATCTCGCTGCTCCTGCCTTCCGTATTGGTCCTGCGCGATAAAGGTTGGGAGCCGGGACGTGATTTCAAGAGCGCGTTTGTGTATGTGGTGAAAGTGGTCACCCTGTTTACTGTTGCGCACACGGTCACGCTCAGCCTGTCAGCGTTGGAGATCATCAAACTGCCGGTCCGGCTTGTTGAGGTGGTGATTGCCGCTTCGATTATCGTCGTGGCGCTGAATAACATATTTCCCGTTTTCAACCGCCGTATCTGGTGGGTGGTTTTTGGATTCGGTTTGTTCCATGGTCTGGGTTTCGCCAATGTTTTGGCGCCCCTGGGTGCTGAGCGAAGTTCATTGTTAACTGCATTAATTGGTTTCAACGTCGGAGTGGAGATTGGCCAACTCGCAATTATTGCATTGGTTTTTCCGCTACTCTTTACCATACGACACTGGCGAGCCTATCAGGCTGTTGTGCTTAGAGGCTTGTCTGGCGTGATGATTCTGATTGCCGCTTTCTGGATGGCCCAAAGGGTATTTAGACTTTGAGCAACACCAGTACCGGAATGGCACAGAGAAACTCGGCATCTGTACCGATCGCAACGACTTGAATCAGGTGGGTGGGATATGCAAACGACGATTCTGACAGCAAGCGATGTTCGCGAAATTGTTGTCCGTGTGGGTTTGGATGCATTGATGGATGAAACCATCGCTCGGCTAACCGAAGCGTTCACCAGTTTTGATCCAGCCAAGACCATCATTCCCACGCGAGACGGTTTTCAGTATGACTCGCCGGACATGGGGCTGATTGAGTGGATGCCTTGCATGCGTGTAGGGGATTGTGCGCATATCAAAGTTGTTGGCTATCATCCCAACAATGGCGTGCACCATGATCTGCCTACCATCCTTTCGACGCTGAGTATGTATGGTGTGCGCGACGGACACTTGCGCGGGTTGATGGACGCAACATTCATTACCGCTCTGCGCACTGGCGCGGCATCGGCTGTGGCTAGTCGGATACTTGCACTAGCGGATTCCTCGAGGCTCGGCATTATTGGCTGCGGTGCGCAGGCAGTTACCCAGCTGCATGCGCTGGCCCGTGTATTCCGTCTCCAGGAAGTGTGCATTTACGATACGGATCCCGCGGCGATGGAAACCTTTGAGAAACGGATATCCTGCTTGAGTTTGGAGGGTTTGACGATACGTCCAGCCATGCCCGAGGAGTTCCTTGGTGATGTCGATATGGTATGCACTGCCACCTCGGTCGCCATCGGCGCGGCGCCGGTTATGGAAAGTGGAAGCCTGAGGTCGCATGTGCATATTAATGCGATTGGTTCCGATTTTCCGGGTAAGATCGAATTGCCCAAAGAACTGATCCAGAAAAGTCTGGTCTGCCCGGATTTCGCGGAACAGGCTCTCAAGGAAGGAGAGTGCCAGCAACTGGACCCGGCAGATATCGGGCCTGATATTCATACTCTGGTCAAAGATCACGAGACCTACCAGGCTTACCGAGAGCGTTTTACCGTCTTCGATTCCACCGGTTGGGCGCTTGAGGATATGATCTGTATGGAAATGCTCATGGAGTACGCGGCAAGCTTCGCTGTCGGCAGGGTTTTTGAGCTTGAGAGTATCTCCTCAGATTGTCTGAATCCTTACCAGTTTCTCTTTGATTCGCCATCAGAACACGAAGCGCATGCGGCCAAACCCGTCGAAGGTCTGATCCGCGTCATCTGAAATTCACAGGGGGAATGCTGCATGGACTTTGCCTGGACCGAAGAACAGGAAGAGAAATACGCATCGAGTGTCTCTTTTGCCCGGGAACAGCTCAATGACAATCTCGCGCAGCGTGATGCTGTCGGCACTTTTGATCCGGATCTGTGGCGTAGATGCAGTGAATTCGGCGTGCTTGGATGGTGTATGCCAAAGGAGTATGGCGGCAGTGGCTTTGATGTGATGAGTACCATTCGCATGCTCGAAGGGATTGGCTATGGCTGTCGCGACAACGCACTGACGCTTGCGCTGAACGGGCAGATTTGGAGCGTTCAGGAACCGTTGTTGCAGTTTGGCAGTGATCAGCTCAAACAACGCTACCTGCCGCGCCTGTGCTCCGGCGAGTTGCTTGCCGCCCATGGCATGACTGAACCCGACAGCGGGTCAGACGCCTTTAGTCTCAGAACCCGGGCGGAGAAGGTTGCGGGCGGCTACCTGCTCAACGGCAGGAAATGCTATATCGGGCTGGCTCCGGTCGCTGGTATCAGCCTGGTGTTTGCCAGCACGGACCCGGATGCGAAGCAGTGGGGCGTTTCTGCCTTTATTGTCGAAAGCGGATTCGACGGGTATATGGCCTCGCAGCCAAGACAGAAGATGGGCCTGCGGACCGGCCCGCTGGGTGACATCAGCTTCGACAACTGCTTCGTGCCCGAGGAGAACAGACTCGGACCCGAGGGCGTAGGGGTGAATATCTTCAATCACTCGATGGACTGGGAAAGGAGTTTTATCTTCACCAGTCATGTCGGATCGATGGCCAGACAGTTGGATGAATGCGTGCAGTACGCACGCCAGCGCGAGCAATTCGGCAAACCCATCGGCGAATTCCAGTCGGTCTCCAACCGTCTGGCCGACATGAAGTTGCGCCTGGAGACGGCGCAATTGCTCCTGTACAAACTGGCATGGATTAAACAACGTGGTGATCACGCTGCACTGGAAGCGGCGATGACCAAATTGCACCTGGGTGAAGCCTTTGCCGCCAATAGTATGGATGCTATGCGCATTCATGGTGCGCGCGGTTACCTGAGCGAATACGAAGTGGAACGGGACCTGCGCGATGCGCTTGGGGGCGTGATCTACTCAGGTACCTCCGATATACAACGCAATATAATATCCAGACTGCTCGGGCTTTGATGTGAACTATCTGCTGAATCATGCGATTGACAGATCTGCCGAACGGTTCGCGGAGCGCACGGCGTTCCGTTTTCTTGATGAAAGCCTGAGTTATGCGGAACTGGTCGAGCGTGCCAATAAACTGGCCTGGACACTGGCGGGTGAGGGCATCGGGCGCGGCGATCGGGTGGGTATTTTTTTGCACAAATCCATCGAATCGCCGGTCGCCGTTTACGGCATTATGAAAGCCGGTGCGGTCTACGTTCCGCTTGATCCGGCGGCACCGGTTTCACGGTTACGTACCACCATCCAGCATTGTGGCATCCGTTGCCTGATTACCCATGCGCAGAAGCAGCAAGACACGCTGGATCTGCTCGGCGCTGAGACACCGCTTGAATGTATCATCGGTCTGGGTGCCGTTGATCATCCCGGTATCCGGGCGTTCGGCTGGGACAGTCTCGAGTCGGCACCCGGAGAGAGTGCGCCGAATCCCGGGGTGATTGGACAGGATCTTGCGTACATTATGTACACATCCGGTTCCACGGGGATCCCCAAGGGAATCATGCATAGCCACGCAAGCGCCCTCAGTTATGCGCGCATGGCAGCGCAGACCTACGGTATTAATCACAATGACCGCTTGAGCAATCACTCGCCTTTGCACTTCGACATGTCCACTCTGGATTACTTTTCGGGCCCCTTGTGTGGCGCGGCCACGGTGATCATTCCGGAGGCCTATACTAAGCTGCCGGTAAGCCTGGCAAAACTGATCGAGAGTGAGCGGCTGTCTGTCTGGTATTCCGTGCCGTTTGCGCTCATCCAGCTGCTTCTGCATGGTCTGGTTGAAGAGCGCAACTTCGAAAATCTTCGCTGGGTGCTGTTCGGCGGAGAGCCCTTTCCTCCGAAGCATTTGCACGCGCTTAGAAAGCTTTGGCCGCAGGCGGGTTTCAGTAATGTCTATGGGCCCGCCGAAGTGAATCAGTGTACCTATTACAACATTCCCGATGACGAACCGGAAAGTGATATGCCCCTGCCGATTGGAAAAATATGGGCCAATGCCCAGGGGCTGGTTGTCGACGAAAAGGATCAACCGGTGGTCCGGGGGGAGCCAGGGGAACTTATTGTTCGAACACCCACCATGATGCGCGGTTACTGGCAGCAGCCTGAACTCAACGAACAGGCTTTCTGCCAACGAAAGTCGGCCGGCGGAGTCCCGGATGTCTATTACCGCACAGGTGATCTGGTGCAGGAGATGTCTGATGGCGTTTTGATGTTTCTCGGCCGCAAGGATCGCCAGATCAAGACGCGCGGGTATCGCGTCGAGCTCGATGAGGTTGAGTCTGTACTGGCTGCGCATGCGACGGTAGAGGAAGCAGCCGCATACCTGGTGGCAGCAGGTCTGGACACGGCAAGCATCCAGGGGGCTGTGATCCTTAAAAGCGGGCAGGACGAAGTGGACAGCGAAGCATTGCGACAGCACTGTGCACGGCATCTGCCCTGGTATGCCCTGCCGGAGTCGATCTTGTTACTTGAATCCTTTCCACGCACAAGCTCGGGAAAAATTGACCGACGAACCCTGCAGGGACATGCGATAGAGCGAGAGCGGTCGGAGATAGAGTTATGAAAGCGGCAATTAAAAACTATGTAGTGGAGGAGCTGCTCAGCGGCAGAGATATCGGTGACAAAGACGATCTGCTGTTGAGCGGTCTGGTCGATTCTCTTGGTGTCATGCGACTTGTCAGTTATCTGGAGCAGCAGTATTCGCTCAAGATACCGCCACAAGACGTCACGATCGAGAACTTCGTGAATATAGAGACTATCAGTCTGTATCTCGCGGGGCGTGTGGGCGCATGAAACCGGGGTTCCCAGGGGAGGGTGACCGCACAAGCGAGCGTGACATTGCCGGACAGATGCCGGTAACAGGTGCTGTGGAATCGAATCTGACCCGTAGCCAGTTGATGATCTGGACCGGCCAGCAACTCAGCCCAGGGGTCCCGCTTTACAACATGACGTTTCGTTTTGACCTGCACGGCGATTTAGACATCGACAGTTTTAACGCTGCCTTCCAGATACTGATCGACCGCTGTGACGCGCTGCGTACGGTATTTATCGAACAGGCTGGCGTGCCGATGCAGCACGTTCAGCCGCGTATCAGCTACCAGCCCGAGTTGGTTGATTTTTCCGCTGAGACAGATGTTGCAGTGGCTGTGCACGAATGGATAGAGCAGCACTGTCGCCAGAAATTTGATCTCAGAGAACGCTGCTTTGAGTGCGCCCTGATAAGAACCGGGCCGGCAGACTTCGTCTGGTATTTCAACCAGCATCACCTCACGATGGATGCCGGGTCGACTTCGGTAATCTACCGCAGGTTTGCAGGCATTTATGCCAGGCTGCGTGATAAGAAGCCGACCGACGATGAAACCTTGCCGGCCTACGCTGATTTTCTGGCGTATGAACGCGGGCAGCGACTGACACCGGTGTATGCAAATGCCGTGGCCTTCTGGGAGGCGCTTGTCGCCGGACCTGCACCGCGAGCGAAACTTTACGGTCAGAATCCAAAGGTGCGCGGGCATCGCACCGAAAGGCTGGTCTGTCCGCTTGGTGAGGAGCGCTCACAGGCGGCGCGAAGGCTTGCGGAAACACCGGGTATCCGCACGCTGAGCCTGGATATGACGCTATTCAACCTTTTTGCCACCGTCTTGTTTGCCTATCTGTGGCGCATCAGCGGCAGCACAATACAGGTGCTGGGGGCGCCGGCGCATAACCGCTCCTCGCTGGATTTCAAGGAAACAGTCGGGCTCTTCATTGAAATCTTCCCGCTGCGGGTTGAGCTGGACGAGACCGAGACCTTTCGTTCCCTGCTGGGTAAAGTCGGGACAGAAGCTCATGCTTGTTTTCGCAATGCCGTGCCGGGAACCAGTGGCCCAAAGCTGATGCGCCTGTTCAATGTGGTGTTGAATTACATAACTGTTTCCTTCGAAGCATTCGGCGATATTCCCACACAGGCACAATGGCTGCACACTGGCAGTGGCGACCCGGAGCATGATCTGCGCCTTCATCTGCATGATTTTGCAGGCAGCGGAAATCTGGTGGCCAGTTTTGATTTCAATTGCACGACCTTTTCCCATCAGCTTCGTCAAGCCGCAACACATCATTTCCTGCGGGTACTGGATGCCTGCCTGGACGACCCGGATCGACAGATCGGCACGGTTGATCTGACCAGCGATGTTGAACGTGCGCGTCTTGTTGTCGATTTCAATCAAGGCGTGAACATGCCGCCGTTGGGCGAGACCGTGATCAGTCTGTTTCGGCGCCAGGTTGGACTGACGCCCGACAGTACGGCGGTTTGTGCAGGAGAGGAAGTACTCAGCTACCGTGAGCTTGATGAGCGTTCGGATCAGCTCGCCCGTCTTGTCATTGAGCGAGGTATCGGCATAGGCGATCTGGTCGGTCTGTACATCGACAGATCCATCGAGATGGTGCTGGCGATACTCGCTGTGCTCAAAGCGGGAGCAGCTTATGTGCCTCTGGAGTCGAGCCTGCCGCAAAAACGGCTCGCCTTTATTCTCGGGGATACCGGCGCCCGGCTGGTATTGACCCGTAAAGTTCTTGAAACCAGACTGCCTGCATCAGTAGCGCAAGTCTGCAGTCTCGACGCAAAATGGGGTGATGACCGTGGGTCCGATACGCCGTTGCGAGATCTGGACACCGCATCCACTGCCTACGTGATTTACACTTCGGGTTCCACCGGAAAGCCAAAAGGTGTCGTGGTAGACCACAATGGCTTGAGCGCCTATGCAGTCTGGGCACGAAAAACCTTCGCGCCGCAGGAAAAACCGGCGTTTGCACTGTATTCCTCTTTCGGGTTTGATCTGACTGTGACGTCCATTTTTGTTCCGCTGATCTGCGGTGGGTCGATTGTGGTCTATCCGGAAGATACCGAAACAAGCGACCTGGCGGTGCTGCGTGTCTTCGAAGAGGGAAGGGTGGATACAGTCAAGCTGACGCCTGCACACCTCAGGCTGGTAGCCGATCTCGACCTGCAGGAATCGGCGATAAAGACGTTAATTCTGGGCGGAGAGGATCTCAAGTGCATCGATGCGAACAGGATTATCCGCGCGAGTCAGGGGCGAATTGCGGTTTTCAATGAATACGGGCCTACAGAGGCTGTGGTCGGTTGCATGGTCCATCGGTTCGATCCCGATCTCGACCGGGAAGTGTCGGTTCCCATAGGGGTGCCGGCGAATGGCATGAGCATTTATGTGCTCGATGCCGGCTGCAACCCGGTACCGCAGGGTGTTGCCGGAGAGATTTACATTGGCGGTAGTCGCCTGGCCCGCTGCTATTTGGACAACGACGACCTGACCAGCGAACGCTTTGTGCCAGATCCATTTCTCGCGGGCGGGCGAATGTACCGTACCGGTGACCTGGCCCGATTCAATGGCGACATGATCCTCGAGTACCTGGGGCGCAATGACGCCCAAGTCAAGGTCCGTGGTGTGCGGATAGAACTGGCAGAGATCGAGCGGTCCCTGCTGGAGAATCCGGCAGTTAATGCTTGCGTGATCAATGTCTCCCGTATCGAACGAGTTGATACCTGGGAGGAGGTGAAGTATTGCCGTCAATGTGGCCTGGCTTCAAACTGCCCGGGCACGCGGATTGATGCGAGCGGTGTGTGTAACCTGTGTCGTGACTACGAGAAGTATCGCGACCGAGCTCAGGCCTATTTTCGTTCACTCGATGCCTTGCGGGAAATCCTTGCCGAGGCCAGGCATCGCCCGTCTCGCCGCTATGATTGCA
>Ga0316193_10001358_pt1 | contig 16383 bp, 13 predicted proteins | sample MerIslsedime2_MG_FD_207735 | JGI IMG/M metagenome (GOLD analysis project Ga0316193, IMG submission 207735) | Coastal sediment microbial communities from Maine, United States - Merrow Island sediment 2 | ecosystem: Environmental > Aquatic > Marine > Coastal > Sediment | place: USA: Maine...
GGGTAGACATCCCTTTTCCGATCATTGCCGACTTGAAAATGGATGTGGCCAGAGCCTACGGCATGATCCATCCGGGTGCCGCAGATACCTCGGCAGTACGTGCGACCTTTGTGATTGACCCTAATAGTTTTCTACGTGCCATGGTGTATTACCCAATGACAAATGGGCGTTCCATCGATGAACTTTTACGCTTGGTGAAAGCATTGCAGACCTCTGATGAGCATGCAGTGGCGACACCTGAAGGCTGGCAACCGGGTGAAAAGGTACCACTGCACCTCGGTACAATGGAAATCTTACCCTCTGGCATGTACAACAAAGATGTAATGCTTTTTTCTGGAATATTCGACTTAAATAACCGAACGTAATGGATAGCAGGCGCAAATAAACTCCAAAATATCCGTCTTCATTAGATAAACGGGATATTTAACCGGGAAGGAGGAAAGACACCATGTCAAAGACAGAGTGCAAAATGAAACTGAAACATCAGTTTGAGATCGGGCGTCGATTGCATCGGCTCGGCTTGTTTGCAGCGGCTACCGAATCACGTACCAGGGCCCGTATTCTACTTCAAATTTACAAACGTCACTTTCGGAACGAGGTGGTCTAGATTATTCCCACTCATCATAGCTTAATACGAATAGAGGCCTGCAAGTCAAGCACTTGCTTGCCAGTCAGCAAGGATGGAACAGAGTAGTTAAGCAGGAATAGATATTATTGGGTGTGCCCATGATTCAAACAATAATCGTTGTATCAGCATTTCTCCTTGCGACAAGTTCAATAGTCCATGCTGAAGACCGTGACTCTTCTCTTCTCAACTGGGGTTATAAACACCAGCACTTCCAACAAGCCGACATGAATATGTCGCCCCGAGAGTACGAGGAGACCTATAGCAGAAATCGGAGATTTGTGAGTAACACCCTGGGGTCTTACTCAAAACATACGCTTGGATTGATCGGTATTCCCGAGCAGGGAGTAAACGTTATGGGCGCGGCTCTTGGCATGGTCATTAATGGAGCAAGACTGAATCTTAACAAAAGCAAGACGCTTGCCCTGGAATTAAAGGACGTGAGCGATTCAGATCGTACCTTATTCTTCGGAGTCAATCTGGATTGGTAGAAGTTGTCGGCGGCAAATCGCAGTTATTAATCAGATTATTCCTCTGCTAGCTGTTTGCTGGTTTTATATTTTGTACCATTAATATTGGCAAACATGTTTTCCGCCATAGCGCGAGCGATGTCATAAAACATCACGCCTTTCTCTGAATAGGTATCGTAGGCATAATCCATCTCTTCGTACCCTTCCCAGACAATAGCGCCACTCTGACTATCCCATAGCTGGAGAAAAACACGCAAATTTGCCTTGTTGGTTTTAATCAGACGAAGACCAAAAATATCAAACCGGCTTGAGCTGTTTTGCTCAAACCCGGCCAGTTTTAATTGTGCAATGTAACGGGTGTTGGTTATTTCAGCGACTTTCTTAAGGATCGTATGCTGAAATATGCCTGTAAGTTCATAATCATCGAACATTGCCTTGTATTCAGCCAAACACCCGCACTGGTTCACAGCACTGAGTGTTTCGGGCAGACTCACAACCCGGATATCAGGTTGCTTCTCACGTAACACTTCGGCAAAGGTCAAGGCGAGTGATTGCCGATCCTGTTCCCGACCCGTAATCGAAGAGGGCGTAATAAAGGCAATGCCATAAAGTTTTAAATCCTCATTGTTTAATTCAAACTTGCGATGTTCATCGGTGGTCCATTGGTGACCCGTAACACAAGCGCTCAGGAGGAGAGCAACCGAAGCCAGAACAATGAAGTGAAATTTATGAGGCATAACAGTGATTAAAGCTATGGCGTCCTGTCGCACCATACAGAAAGAGTCCAAACCCTTATGGTATGCACTATATCCGAAAACCAATTCGGCATGCTACATGTTTATTCTGATGGCAATTATTTAACCTCATTTCTACAGGAAATCTACCCCGGTGGCAGCGAGGCCTCGACCACTTCTTTGGTAATCTCCAGCAGCTGTTGTCCTTCCTGTTCCCGGACCAAACCTGTGGCGTATGGATCGAATTCGAGACGCTTGACGATTGTTCCGAACACTTCTCGCAAGGCCCGGGCGCCCAGTCGGTTTTTCCTGGCCGCCAGGTCGGCGATCAGGAAAGTTGCCTCCTCGGTGATGGTGAGTGTGATACCGGCATGCTTGAAATAATCAACCGAGGCGGGCCAAATGGCACCCTGAGTATTTCTGAATATCCTGGTCAGGTCGGGCGCACTTAAATCAGTCAGCATGACAACGCTATCGAAGCGGGATAAAAATTGCGGTGTCATGCCATACTGGAACATATCTTCCTGTGTCATGTAGAGAGCAAGGTTGAAGATGAATCGTCTGTCCAGGCTGCCATCGGCGCGAGGCTCCAGACGCCAGAACTTGTCGGAGCCCGACTTTTTGGTGACCCGGTTATAGACAAGGTCATAAAGTTCCTCGAAGGCACCCCCGGCGACGAATAAGACATGCTCGGTATTGATTGTCGTCTTCAGTGAATGCCAGCTGCCGGCTTCAAAATAGGGCAATTCAACCTGTACATTCTCGTTTTCCATGAGGGTGAGCAGACTGTCCTGTGCAACGATTCCCTTGACATTGGGTTCGCCACCGACCACCGAGCGGATCTTGTCCACTTCATCAACACAGACGATGCCATGCGAAACATACGTTTGCATGGTCTCGAGATCAGCCTTTTCGCCGAGGATATTTGCCGCCTGGTGTGCCAGCCGGTCCATGACGATATTGGTTTGCTTCCCGCTGCTTGCCAGGTCAGCGACAAGATTGGCGTTGATACGGATGATGGTCGAGTACTTCTCGAACCCTTCGGTCTGGGAGAAAAATCGCTCGACCGACCGCATGATCGTGGTTTTTCCGGTACCCGAATTGCCGATCATGAGCACATTACGTGACGAATGTTCGATAAGATGCTTGAAAATAGCAACCGACATGTCCTGCAGGGCTTGGTCTTGTCCAATGACATCCTGCGACATGTCAGCGAGTATTTGCTTGGGTGTTATTGAGGGTTCTGAGGCCATAGCGGGTTTGTTTTCGGTAGAAGTAAGGATATGTTCTTACGGGAATAGTACCTCTCAATAGAGGATACAATCCATCCTGTCCGAAATTCCCTTCAGTGATTGCCTTGATGCTCGTATATTTAAAGCCTTCTCCACAGCAACATTTCCATCCTGGCGCATATTGCCCGAAAAATGGTCTCACCAGCAAATCGGCAATAAAATACTGGGTGTAGGAACACGTCCCTTCTGTTCCGGCCTCATGGTCCTAATCGGAATCGGCAGAAGAAAGCAGGGCGCATCACGGTTCCTGACGTAATTTCGACTCCTGCGGGGGGGGGGCGGTCAGTTATCCTGACCGCCTCTACCCTGATTCCATTTGTACCTCAGGACAATAGGCAGGCCGGGCTTGATGCGATACATTATTAACCAGTGGCGTAAATAATAAGTGATCATATCAGTGCCACCACACGCCCCAGGACCCTCCGCCTCGGGGCGTGTTTCTATTTACTTTCGATTAGTTCTGGATTGCCACAATCAAAGCATACGCCATCAATACAAATGCTATATCTATCGCCACAATTAGCGATACAAAGATGAGTCTGTTCATGTCTCACCCTCCATATAGAAACATGGCGGTGATTATCGAGGCAGGCAGGTGGTTTAGTGTAATCAGAGTACGACAATCAGTTGTCTATACAAAAAAATGGGTCCGAAGCCACCGAGTAAAGGAGTACCAGGCATGCTTTCGGGTTTCAATGCAGGCCAGGATCTCGCTCGGAGCGAGTGAACGGCTTGCCGGCCCGGTTCGGATGTAGAAATCCTCACCCTTGTCGTGCTTGCGAAACACCGGCTTCGGTGAATTATCGCAGTCGATTACCAGTACCTTTACAGGTTCAATAAATTTCCTATCCTTCCTTGTCGCCTGCCAGCGTCCACGGCGGTTTACTGGGTACCTGCGGTGCCGAGGTCAGTACATCGGCGAGATCCGGGCTGCCAGCTGAGACGGGAAACGGGATACCCTGGGCTTCGAGCGCTACTTTTCTTGCCTTGTCCCAGTTTACGGCATCCGGTGCCGTCGCCTTTGCCGCTACCGCCTGCTCCATGGGCTTGAGGCTTGTGCCCCAGCGTTTGGCATCTTCGGCAAGCGGCTGGTGGGCCTCCAGGTAAAGTTGCCCGTTTCGCCAGCCAGCCACATAGGGCTGGTTTACGATGGTCACCCGTGTTCCCTTCGGCACCTCTGGAAACAGTCGGGCGATGTCCTCCGGATAGAGTCGTACGCAACCGTGGCTGACCCGAAGACCTACACCCCAGGGTTGATTGGTGCCATGTATGAGGTAACTCGGGAGACTCAGCCGCATGGCAAATTCTCCCAGGGGATTATCGGGTCCGGGCGGCACCACCGGTGGCAAAGGGTCGCCCTTTTTGGCGTGTTCCCTGCGCACTGATGCGGGTACGGTCCAGGTGGGCTGCACCATCTTCTCTGTAATATGTAAAGTACCCTGAGGGGTTCGCCAGCCTTCCCGGCCAATGCCGATAGGGTGCGTGATGACCTCGGGTGGCTCACCTGCCCCGGGCTTGGGATAGTAAAAGAGTCGCATGGCGGCCAGATTCACAACCAGGCCCTCTCGCGGTACATCCGGAAGCACGAACTGTGTGGGTAGCACCACCTGGGCACCCTCGCCGGGCAGCCACGGATCCATGCCGGGATTTGCGGCGACTATTTCCTCGTAACCCAGGTCGTAGCGGCGCGCGAGATCGGGCAGGGTATCCTCCTGGCGTGCGGTGGCAATCTGAACAATGCCCACGACATCTGTTCCTTCAGGCGGGAGCAGAAACCTGTCGCTTGGGGTGGGGGGCTGTGCAGACCTTGTCCAGGACGGACGCCAGTCAGGAAAGGTGCTGCAAGCGGACAGGTAAACGCTTGCACAGAGAATTGCACTCCAGGCGAGCCATGAAGAGCCGTTGCGAGATGACGTCGAAGGTTTCATCGTGCCAAGGATGGATTGCAATGACCCTGTGCGTCAAGTGACCGTGGTCCCTCTGCCACCCAATCAACACCAACTACCATACATGGCATATTTTTTGCGTTCTATATATCCCAAAAGCAGGTAGGTCAGCCCGTTACATCGGCACGGTCTCCTGCACGCTCGGCTTTATCCAGCTCGGCACCGGTCTGATCCTGCTAATCCTGGTAACCATCGGGTTCTTCCAGCGGGGGGTTGGTCCAAGTCTTTTCCGTTCTTTCTTGATGCATATCAAAGTTTCTTGGTACGAAGATGCCTAGTGTTCAAACCAGTCGGCCGCACAGCCGTGACAGCAGAAAAATGATTCAACAACATGCAGCCAGTAAATGGTCACATGGCAAATGGAATCGTTGATTCCGCCTGTTCAACAATTTACGGAGGAGATCATGGCGATAAAAGTTACACGCGAAAGGTTGATTACCTTTCTTCTTGAAACACCGATGTTCGAGAAACTCGTACCATCGGAAATTATGGAAATTATTCATATTGTTGGGATAGAGCAGTATCAGGCAGGGGATGTTGTATTCAGAGAGGGCGATACGGGTGATGCCTGGTACGTGCTGTACAGGGGGGCAATAGATGTACTCAAGCATGGTGCAACGGGTGAGAAAAAGATTACCGAGCTTGGACCGCAGGCCTGCTTTGGCGAGATATCGATCCTGGATGGTTCGCCACGTTCCGCAACGATCCGCGTTACCGAAGATTCTGTGGCGTTTCGCATTCCACGCGAAGCCTTTGGTGAGTTGCTTGATGATGATCACCTGGTGGCATATAAACTCCTCCACCAAATGGCGATCCTGCTCGCAGAGCGGCAACGCACCACGACGTTAAGGCTCTCGGAACTCCTGAATGCCAGCGAGATCACGGAAGTCCACAAGGGAATCATGAGCATTGTCGGCGAATCATCCGTCAGGGAATAGTCATACGTAGACGAGAACACATAGCCAGGGTCAGTGGATGAAAATCTTGCAAACTCAGAGCTTCACCATCGTGGCACATTCAGTGTGGTGTTATATTTGGCTGGGTCTATAGGTTTGGAGGACGTTAGTGGACATTCACTTTACACCCTGCGAAGCGCGCGTGATCGGTTGTCTGCTTGAAAAGCATCGCACCACCCCCGAACATTACCCGCTTTCACTCAATGCACTCACCAATGCATGCAACCAGAAGAGCAGTCGCGATCCGGTGCTGGAACTCGACGAGGCTACGGTGCAGGATACGATCGATGCCCTGATGAAGAAGTGCTATGTTAGCGAGAAGAGCGGCTTCGGCAGTCGCGTCAGCAAGTATCAGCACCGGTTCTGCAATACCGAATTCGGTACCCTGAAGTTTTCTGAGCAGGAGCTCGGTATTGTGTGCGTGTTGCTGCTGCGCGGCCCCCAGACACCGGGTGAACTGCGGACCCGCACCGAGCGTCTGTGCAAATTTCAGGATAGTCATGAGGTCGAGTCGATTCTCAATCAGCTTATGCAGCGTGACGATGGTCCCTTTGTGGCGAAGCTTCCCCGCGAACCGGGAAAGCGTGATGCCCGCTTTGCACATCTGTTTGGCAGCGAGATAGAAATGAGCAAGGTTGCTGTACCTGTAGATGCGATGTCAGCCAGGCCTGGCACGGATACAGACCGCATGGAGCAGCTTGAGCAGATGCTCAACCAGCTGCGCGAAGAGATGGCAACCCTCAAGGCACGGCTTGACCGGATTTCACCGGACCAGGATCCCGGTACTCTGTAATATTATAAATTGCTAAAGGAGTTGTATAGACCCTCTATAGATAGTACTTATCAGCGTTTGGTAATGTATGCCTGCCGAGTGTAGACTCGGGTTCCCCGGTCAAACAACAAGACTGGCAATATTGAATAATAATTTGGATTTAAGTGGTAAATCATCATGCTTCAGATTGCACAATGCAGACCACTAACTCTACGGCTAAATAATTCCAGTAAGGCTAGTGTGGTGTAACGAATAACGTGCACATATCAGAGGCTCACAAATAACCCAGGACAAGGCGCAGCCTGCAGTTAATGGTTATTCCCTTAACAAGGGCTGCAACGCCGTATTGGGTTATTCGTTACACCACACTAGTTAAGCCAAAGGACTTCCAGTGTCCAGTTTGCTCTAGTGTAGTAAAAGCAATGTCAGTTTTTAACCGACGGGTATGCCGGGCTTCCGTGTACCCTTAATTACACTAATAACTAATATTTGGAGGAAATTATGACAACAAGGAGAAAATTTCTCAAAATCAGCGCAATAACGGCAGGTGGTTTTGTGGTTCCCTGGAAGTGGAGTATGGCAGACGATGTCAGTCCACCGTTGGATCCGGGATTAATTCCAAAATTTGTCGACCCCTTACCTATTCCAGCAATACTTAAACCCACTGGAAATTCCAAAAACGCTGCTTCCTATAAAGTAACGATGACAGAGTTCCAGCAGCAGGTGTTGCCGGCAGGTTATCCGGCAACCACCGTATGGGGTTATGAGGGCAGTTTTCCGGGGCCGACTATCGAGGCAAGGCGGAATAAACCGGTTGCCGTGAAATGGATTAACGAGCTGCCGAACAATCATTTCCTCCCGATAGATACTACCTTGCACGGCTCTGAACCATGGCAGCCAGAAGTACGAACAGTTGTGCACCTGCATGGCGCACATACCAAACCCCAGTTTGATGGCTACCCGGAGGATTGGTATACCTCCAACCAACGCAAGAACTTTGCTGTATTCAACTACAAGAATGATCAGGAACCTGCCGCACTCTGGTACCACGATCATGCGGTGGGTAATACCCGTCTGAATGTTTATGCGGGGCTTGCCGGCCTTTACAATATCCGTGACGAGGTTGAAGATGCACTCAATCTGCCGAGCGGTGACTATGAGGTACCGCTGGTAATTCAGGACCGCTCATTTACCGAAGATGGTTCGCTGTTCTATCAATCTGTCTCACCAGTTCCTACCGCACCTACGCCGTCCGTTATCCCGATATTCGCGGCCGAGACCATTGTGGTGAATGGTAAAACCTGGCCATATTTGGAAGTTGAACCACGCAAGTATCGCTTTCGCGTATTGAATGGTTCCAATGGCCGTCCCTACCGCTTGCAGATTGTCCCGGACGATGCCCCCAACACTTCTATCCCGTTCCACCAGATTGGAACCGATGGGGGATTGCTGGGTGCGCCTGTTCTGGTTGGACGCCGCGGTGCAGACGGGAAACCTGTGGGGCCACAGGTGACTGTTGCACCGGCAGAACGCGCCGACCTTGTTGTTGATTTCTCGAACTTCTTAGTGGGTAATGAGCTGACGCTGGAAAATATTGATATACCTGACTTCCCGTTTCGTGATCCAGCAACGACGGGGCTGGTGATGAAATTCCGGGTGATCCCAGGTAAAGGGGATGACACCAGCGTTCTGCCTGCGACACTGCGTCCGGTACCCAGGCTCGATCCAGCCGATGCGGTGAAAACACGTAATCTGACGCTCGATGTGACGAAGGATATCTATAACAGACCCAAGTTTCTGCTGGGCAACGCCAAGTGGATGGACCCCGTAACGGAAACCCCTCGCCTGAATACAACCGAGATATGGAACTTCATTAACACCACGCCCAATGGCCATCCGATGCATGTGCACCTGGTGACATTCGGAGTATTGAGTCGAAGAAAATTTAACGTCGAACATTATAACGCGACGGGTGAAATTGTTTATACCGGCCCGGAGATGCTACCGCCAAACGAAAACGGAATGAGAGACATGGTGCGTGTGCCAGCTGGAACAGTCGTCCAGATCATCGCCCACTTCGATGTGCCGGGTAGATTTGTCTGGCACTGTCATCTCCTCGATCACGAGGATCACGAAATGATGCGGCCCTTTGAGGTTGTTCCGGGAAAGAGGCGTTAGGCTGTTGCTTGTTTATGGTAAGGAGTCGTCAATTACCAGTTGAAGCGAGTCGCTACTAACATTGTCAGTTCTGTCCAGCCTGGCCTGATCAGAATCAAAGGGCATTAAGCGGCTTAATTGTTTTAGACGTCATTATGGCCCCTCCGGGGGCCATTTTTCGGGTGGATTGTCACACGACGCGTGGGTTTTGTTCCTGTGTCTATTGTGCGGTGAAGCTCCCAACCAGAAATCTCCGGGGTTCTGCAAGCTAATCGTCCTCGTCATCGGTCGCCACATCTATAACGGCTCCAGTGACCTTGAACGGGACCTTGACTGTTTCAACAGCCACCGTGGTAACCACCCCAACAGCCGTCCCCACAACCATGGCTGTGCAACCCTGTAGCATCAGCAACACAACAACAATAGTTAACGTCTTCAATACAGACATCCCCTCGGGCTTTCAACCAAACACGGCGACTCTGAATAAACATAATACCTGGCAGGAGACACTTGTGTGACAGTAGTTGCAAATGCGTAAATCTGTGACACATGCCACGCTGCTGCGGGTGATTCTTTATGCAGCATACACAGCTTGCTCAGGCCGACGAAAAGGGCATGGGCAGATGATGCTATTATACGCCGCGGATCAGAGGTGCTGACACCCGGTTCCTTGTAGCGGTTCAAATGGACACGAGAAGTGAAAAATAAAAAAAACACGTTATTCGCAGGAAGTGATCTCCTGACGCGGAGACTATGTCGGGTACTCGTGCTGTTGTTCCTTGTGTGCGGCAAGGTCATGGCCGACGGGCAGGAACCACTGCGAGTGGGTGTCTATGAGAATCCTCCGTTGGTCTATTATGACGAGCAGGGGGCGGTCCAGGGATTTATTCCGGATCTGCTTGAATATATAGCCGAAAGGCAAGGCTGGCGCTTGCAGTATGTGCCCTGCGAATGGTTGCAGTGCAAGCAGTTGCTGGCTGCGGAGGAGATCGATCTCCTCGCCCCGGTTGCCGTCAGCACCACACGCTTGCAACGTTTCGACTTCAACCGGGAAAACCTTTTTATCAATTGGGGTCAGATCTATGCCCGCCGTCCCGGGATGATCACCTCGATTCCGGATCTGAATGGCAAATCTGTGGCGGTTGTGATCGGGGATACACACTATGCAAGGTTGCGCGAACTCGCGGAACGCTACGAGATTACAATCGACTTTCACGAATACCCGGCTTACGACACGGTGCTGGCAGCGGTTAGCCGGGGTGAAACGGATGCTGGTCTTGTCAACCGCTTGTATGCGAGCCGCAATGGCGATTCCTTCCTGGCAGAAAAGACAGCGGTGATATTTAACCCGGTAGGCCTGAGGATTGCACTGCCCATCGGCAAGCATGGCAATCAGGAGCTTGTCAGCGCCATGGATGTATTACTGGGGAAGCTCAAGTCGGATCCCGACTCATATTACTACCAGGCTCTTGAGCGGTGGTTAAGTGATGATTATTACCTGGGCTGGCCTCGCTGGCCTCGCTGGCTGGGATGGCTGTTGGCAATCGGAATTGGTCTGAGCCTGCTGCTCGGGATCGGCAGCCTCATCCTCAGGGGGCTGGTGCGCCGCAGAACGCAGACACTCAAACTCGAGATTGAGCGACGTGTCCGCTCGGAAGAGGAAGAACAGGCGCTGGGGGTGTTGCTGCGTCTTTCACTGGAACGGCTGGACCTGGAGGTGTATCTGCAGCAGGTGATTGACAGCTTGTTGGGGTCGGTCCCCTGGCTGGATCTGCTGCCGCAGGCCGGCATCTTCCTTGCCGATGAGAGCGGAAACAGCGAAGTGCTGCAGCTGGTCGCCAGCCACAACATGGCGCCGGAACTGAAGACGCTCTGTGCCAGGGTGCCCTTTGGTAAATGCCTCTGTGGTCAGGCCGCCCTTAGCCGGCGTACGCTGTTTGCCAGCTGTGTGGATGATTGCCACGAAATACATTTCGAAGGAATGCGGGACCACGGGCACTACAATGTGCCGATTCTGAGCAACGATCAGGTGCTGGGTGTGATCGTGACCTATGTCCCTCACGGCCACATGTTTTCGGCGCATGAGCAGGCCTTTCTGGAGCAGGTGGCGGATGTGCTGAGCATGGGGATATGCAGGCGCCGGGACGCCAGGGCCATCGAGCATCTGGCCTACTATGATCCCCTGACTGGACTGGCCAATCGCCGCATGCTGCTGGATCGCCTGCAACACGACATGATGATCGCTGCCCGGCACGCCAAGCAGGGAGCGGTGCTGTTTCTGGACCTGGACCGTTTCAAAACACTCAATGATTCCCTCGGTCACACCGTGGGCGATGCACTGTTATGCCAGGTGGCAGAGCGCCTGACGAACTCGGTGAGGGCCGAGGATACCGTTGCGCGGCTGGGCGGTGACGAGTTTGTGATAATTCTCCCTGAGCTGAGCGAGGATTCCCGGAGAGTGCTGGTGGAAGTCCGCTCGGTTGCCGAAAAGCTGCGCAGTTCCCTGGCTGAACCCTTTGAACTCGATGGCCACCAATACCGGCTCACAGCCAGTATCGGAATCGATCTGTTTCCAAAGGAACATGAGCAGGCTGTCGACATCCTCCGTCACGCCGATACCGCGATGTACTGGGTCAAGGGTGGCGGGCGGGATGGCGCCCGTTTCTTTGAACCGGGCATGCAGGCGAAAGCGGATGCCCGGCTTGAACTTGAGAATCAGCTTCGTTTTGCCCTGGAACGCAAACAGCTGCATTTACATTATCAGCCTCAGATGGACATGGCCGGCAACATCGTGGGCGCCGAAGTACTGCTGCGTTGGATGCACCCGGACTGGGGGGCGGTTCCTCCTTCCCGATTCGTGCCGGTCGCCGAGGAGGCGGGCCTGATCTTCCCTATTGGCGAATGGGTACTCCGCTCTGCCTGTGAGCAGCTGAAAGACTGGATGACGGTCGTGGAATGTGAAGATCACATGCGTGGCCTCTCGATCAACGTCAGCCCGATTGAATTTCGCCAGACAGACTTCGTGGCGAAGGTGGGACGCATATTTGAGGAGACCGGGGTTGATGCCAGCCGTATAACGCTCGAGATTACCGAGGGGACGCTGGTCGATGACATCGACGAGACCATCGTGAAAATGCAGGGTCTGAGGCAGTATGGTGTTCACCTGTCAATCGATGATTTCGGCACCGGTTACTCATCGCTGGCCTATCTCAAGCGCATGCCACTGAACAGGCTCAAAATCGACCGTTCATTTATTCGAGATATTTGCACAGAGCCCAATGATGCCGCCATTGTCGACACCATACTTGCGATTAGTGCTCATCTGGATATGGAAACGGTGGCAGAGGGCGTGGAGAGCAAGGAACAGCTGGATTTTCTGGTGGAGCGGAATTGTCTTGTTTATCAGGGGAATTATTTCAGTAAACCAATACCGGCGGCGGCCTTTCAGCAGCTGGTCTGTACTGCTGGCGTGACTGGGGTTCCTAGCTAAAGAACCTTCAAATACATACAAAAACGGCGACCCGAAGGTCGCCGCTGTTGGTTCGACTGTGGTTGGTTATGCTTTCTTGCGCCGCGCTATGCCGATCAGGCCCAACAGGCCGGAGCCGAACAGCCAAACAGCGGCAGGTACTGGAACTACACTGAATGCACGGGCATTAGATAAATCAGCTATATTTCCGCCATTATTAGTAAAATCAGCCGATGTATATGCTCTTGGCCCAGAAGTACAGATAGTGTCAGGACATATTGCTAAAGTAAAATCCCAATCAGCATTATCCCATGTACCGCCCGTAGCTGTGACTTCACCAAGTATGAAATAACCGCTAGACTTGAACGCGATATGCGTGATTGAGGGATTTATTGCGGTGGACCATGTTCCACTAGTAGAATTAATACCGGTTATGGTCAGCCCATTAACAGTCCCGTCGCTGCCAGTGACCTCGGCAATTTGTGTAACTAACGAAACATCGACACCGAGTATAGCCGAAACGTTAGCTACATCTGCATTTGAACCGCCATCACACAGTGCTGTAACACCGTTGCTAGATTCTGGGCAACCTCCCGCAAAATCCAGCCCAGTTGTGGCCGCCATTGCTTGGGGTGCCTGTAACATCGACAGACCGAGAACTAATGCAGCGGTTGTCCGCAAAAACTTCAAGTCCTTTTTATTCATACGTTGTTCACCCTAATTATTTCCATTTTAGAAACTGCAAAATCTGCTTTAGATGCTGCAAATAGTGAGCCAATAATATATATTTATGCGCTATCAAACAGTTAGCCTAGTTCCTGTGCCGGCCAACGATCTATTGGCAAGCAAACTGTAATTTATCTCGACTAAAGACCCCCAAAAAAAACCGGCCTAAATGGAATTTTTTAACCAAGATTCAAGAAGATAGTCAAAATTTTGTCGCTCAGACGAGAGTGTAAAGTTTTTGACACAAACAAGCGGGAACGGAACAGAAGTGGGGATGGTAGGCGGCGGGTGTAACCGCGCAGGCGACGTTATTCGTTACACCACAGTGAATTACGCCCTGCGCGGGTTGAGTGCCGGCAATAGTGATTTTGCCCGGCGGCTGCGTGTACGGGTGCGTGCACGCTGGAACAGGCGGGGACGCAGCTGCCTTCTGAGTTCCTTTTTCCAGGCAGGGAAGTCCAGTGAGCGGGTGCCGTAGACTGCACCATCCAGTGAGTGGATCAGTTCGCGCATACTGGCAGCCTCTGCCTGCGGACTGGCTTCTATCAGCTTCTCGGCAATCATGGGTAACGGGGTATGGGCCGTGATTCCCAGGTGGCTGCATATACGGTTCCTGAATTGCGTGCACCATACTGCCGGATTTTCTTCGCTCTCGATGCAGCGTGTACATAACCAGAGTCTGACGGATCTCGGCATGAGGCTTGCCAGACCGAGGTACAGCCGGTTGATGTGCCGGACGGGTGAAAGTTTCCTGCCCACACTGCGCACGCGCTGCATGAGTCTTTGTCTTGCCGCTGTCAGCCATGTAGTGGCCGAGCCAAGCAGTGAGCCAAGCAGTGGCTGAGTGCGTGCCCATGCCCCGAGCCAGAAGCCCGCGATCAATGCAAGGGTGATGAGCAACGGTGCCCAGAACCAGGCAGGGAACACTGACTGGTCGGCAGTCGACGTTGCTGACCGGTCACTGCTGGCAACCCTGTTTCCAGAAAGCTCTACCAGTTCAGACAGCATGGCGGTGTCCGTGTCCACGTCCCACCAGGCGATGCTGATAGGGGGTAGTTGGATGGGGCCATCATGCAATGGAATCAGCGTATAGGTTTCCTTGCGGTTGCCGAGCAGTTGCTTGCCGTTTTTTGATATGCCGCTGCTGAGAGTGATGGAGTCGCGGTAGGCCCGGAACTCATTGCTCTGCAGTTGCTGCTGCAGCGACGGTAGCTGGTTGCCAAGCACGCCCCTGGCCATGAGTTCGAGTGTCAGGGTGACGGGTGTGCCTGCCTTGACCGATCCTTCCTGTGACAGTCGTTCCTTGAGTTTCAGATCATGCAGCGGCAGCCATGGGCTGACGGCCGGGTTGGCCGGGAATGCCTGCAGTGTCAGTGGTTTGTCGGCTTCAATGCTGAAGCTGTCGCCACTGGTTGCGGCAGAACCAGGCATGCCGTTGCGTTGACCGCTGGCTGTGTGTGTACCTGTGAAACGGATTGGCGGGATGGTGATCTCGCCGGATCGCAGGGGTATCAGTTTGAAGCGGTACTTGTTGATGATTTCGCGGTTGCGCCCTGTTTTGCGTGCGCTGGCAACCGGCCCATCTACCAGAGTCAGTGCAGCGCCCTCGATGTTCGGCAGTATGGGATTGAGCGTCTTGAGGTTGTTGCTGCTGACCACGCGGACGGTGTAAACGATGTTTTGTTGTTCGTAGATTCCCCGGTTTACAGGTTCAATCTCAATACGGGGTTCTGTGTTGGCGACAGTTTCTGTTACGGGGTGTTGTGCGGGATACCAGCCTGTACCGGGTGCCATGCCGGGGTAGGGAGATGGCAGGGGTTCAGATTTCAAGCCGGGCTTGAAAGCACCGATATTGCCCCAGGGACGATTAGTCGTGATACCGATGCCTGTTGGCTTGTTGCTGTCAAAGGTCATAGTCATGCCAGCCTGGGCTGCGCTGGACATGAAGCCGGCAAGCAGGCAGAAGATGCATAATCGTGACGTGCTTATGTAAGGCAATAGACTGTTCCTTTGTACCGTTATTTATAAAATGGTGGTAACACTTCCATTACCACGGTCTTGGCTCCAGCAGTTTCCGGCCATGCCGTTCCAGTTCCCGCCGTTCCTCTATCAGGAACTGGTTCCGTAACAGGTAGGTCGGATCACCTTCAATCTGCTCCAGCCATTGCTCCATCATGGGCATGGAAACAGCGGTACCCGGGATGCCCTCCAAATCCGGCAAACTACCGGGCAATGCATCCTGGTCAGCCGCATCCTGGCCGCCACCCATTTGGTCGAACTGATCGACGGCCTGGCTTGCCGCAGCTTCTTCAGGGGAAATTTCTTCGGGAGTACCGCCGGGTCCAACGGATTGATCCTGCTGGTCGCGGTCTTGTTCGCCCCCTCCGGAATCGCCCTCTTGCTGAGGCTGATTTCCATCATCAGATTTATCTATAGGTAGATTATCATCATTTCCGCCGGATTGCTCGTCTGATTTGTCCCCATCCGTACCCTGTGACTGATCGTCGGGCTGCGATTCCCCAGGTAATTCTTTCTCGGCCTGGTCGGGATCCGGCTGATCGGTCCCGGTCTCGGTCTCGCTATCATCCGGCTGGCCACCCTCGGCGTCATCAGTCGGCTGTTCCTTACTCGTAGAATCCTCGTCGGATTCTTCTGATTCCTGTTCGCCGGCGGAGTCCTCCTCTGATACCTGTTCCCGGTCGCCGGAGGTGCTTTCAGACTCCTTGCCCTCGTTGCCGGAAGCGTCTTCGGACTCCTGCTCAGCGTTATCGGCGCTGTCCTCTGCTTCCTGTTCCTGGTCACCGCCGCTGCCCTCGGATTCCTGCTCCTGGTCACCGGCGCTGTCCTCGGATTCCTGCTCCTGGTCACCGGCGCTGTCCTCGGATTCCTGCTCCTGGTCACCGGCGCTGTCCTCGGATTCCTGCTCCTGGTCACCGGCGCTGTCCTCGGATTCCTGCTCCTGGTCACCGGCGCTGTCCTCGGATTCCTGCTCCTGATCACCGGAACTGTCTTCGGACTCCTGTTCCTGATCACCGGAACTGTCTTCGGACTCCTGCTCCTGATCACCGGAACTGTCTTCGGACTCCTGCTCCTGATCCCCTGAGCTGTCTTCGGACTCCTGCTCCTGATCCCCTGAGCTGCCCTCGGATTCCTGTTCCTGATCACCGGAACTGTCCTCTGATTCTTGTTCCTGATCACCGGAGCTGTCCTCGGACTCCTGTTCCTGATCCCCGGAA
>Ga0316193_10001359_pt1 | contig 16382 bp, 14 predicted proteins | sample MerIslsedime2_MG_FD_207735 | JGI IMG/M metagenome (GOLD analysis project Ga0316193, IMG submission 207735) | Coastal sediment microbial communities from Maine, United States - Merrow Island sediment 2 | ecosystem: Environmental > Aquatic > Marine > Coastal > Sediment | place: USA: Maine...
CCGCACCGACTGGTCGGTGCCATATCCCCTCACACCGAGATTGACGACGTTGACCTCGAGACCACGCGCCCTCAATCCACGTTCCAGCAGCGCCGGCACCGTCTGCCTATCACCGACCTCGAGACCTGCGGTGTTGCTGTCCCCGATGAACAGAATGTCGTGAAAACCATCGCGATAGGTCCCATCAGGGGAGTTTCGGCGGATACCGCGTTCGTCGAGGGCGACATCACCGAAGCAGTGCCCGCTCGCAAAGTGGCCGAGGACACCGGTCTTCCCGTCCCAGCCCAAATCCTCACTCCGTCGGATGAAATAGCTCGTCGTCGAGGCCTCCGGAAAGACCGGCGGCTCCAGCCACCACAACACCAACTCGACGGCCCCGAACGTCAGAACGACGGAGACGACCGGAAGCAGCACCCGTGACTTCATGAGTTCCTCGATCCTACACCGCCCGGTCGCCGAATGGGATCAGGGCAGCGTCGTGCCCTCGGGGCCGCAGAGGGCGGCGGTCCTGCGAGCCGGCGACCTAGCACGCCCCGCAAACGAGGATCTCGAGATCAGGTCACAATACAGCTTCGAGAACCCGTTCTTCGGGCGGGCCGCGGTCCCTTTCGGGCTGTGTGCGTCTGAGGTGTCTGAGGATCTGATCGACCCTGACCCGATTGTGGACGGAACGGCGGTGTGGCACCAAGAGAGCAGGAGCTGGGTCCACTCGTCGCTCAGCAGACCCTCCTCCTGCAGCAGGCGGATGACCTTGTGGCGGAAGAGGAGCTCTGCCGGGTGTTCGTCGACGAACGGAATCGGGAGCCACTTCCCTGCCCCTTGACCTCGTCAAAGTGCGATTTGACAAGTCGATACAGGGGTGTCTCACGAGGATTCCTGGGCCGATACCAGGCCGCGCAGGCATGCCCGATTCTCCGTCTCGTCACACCTCCCCGATTTCGGTAGGCGGACCAGTTGAGGTGTGGCTTCCCTTCCTCCAAAGAAGTGGCGACTCCGAAGGATCTCGAGGTCGCGGTCGCGATGACTCCCCCGGGGCGGCACCTTCATTCCGTCGCGGAATGCTCTACGATGGATTATGGCGATGCGCTTGTCCGGACGGTTGTGTCTCTTGCTGGTTGTCGCGTTCTTTTCGGGCCAATCTCAGTCGGGGTTCGCCGACCCGACAAAAACCATCGATGTGTGGCCGCCGAGCGGTCCCTGGCGCTCCATCGCCGGCCTCCCCGACCCGCCATTCGGTGTCGACACCACCCACCAGATCTATGCCGCGGCCGGCCGGACCTATGACTACGGCGCCGGTCCCGAGCCCTACCGGGTGGGGCCCGACGGTCCATACACGCACTACGTGGACCACGACCACCCCGATGCCACGGACGTGGGCAACCCTTTCGGCACACACACGACGCCGCGTGAAACCGTACCGAACCTGGTGATTCTGCCGGCAGGCAGCGTGGTGGAGATCCATGGCGGCGCCTTCGAGGCCCCGGGAGGGCTGCGCGGCATGGGCACCGCTGCGGCGCCCATCTTCATCCGCGGCGCCCCGGACGAGCCGCCTCTGGTCACCGGGGTTTTCCGGATCTACGGCGACTACTATGTCATCGAGAACCTCGAGTTCGATCTCGAGGGCTTCGCGAGAAACACGATCACGGTGGGCAAGTACGAGCAGGGCGCGCGCTCGAATATCGCCATCCGCTTCAACGAGTTCCATGGCGGTGAGCCCGTGCCCACTTCGAGCTACCAGGTCATCCGCATCCTGCATCACTGGGACACCACGGAGGTGGTCAGCGACGTCGTGATCTACGGCAACTACTTCCACCACATCGGTCAGGACCGGGGCGATGCGCACTACGACGCCGTGGCGGTCTCGGTGGACACCAATGCCGAGCGCGTGTGGATCGTGGACAACACCCTTGACCACATCGGTGGCGACTCCATCCAGGTGGCCTGCGACTCACCGGACGCCGGCGAGACCTATGTGCTGCCGAACCATGTGTACGTGGGGAGGAACCGCAGCCACGACAACTACGAGAACTTTCTCGATCTCAAGCTCTGCGAAGATGTCATCGCCAGCGAAAACGAGGTCTTCAATTTCGACCCCTTGAACCCGAGCCGCACTCCCTTCCGCTATGGGACGGGGGCGGCCGCCGACCCTTTGCAGGTGCGACGAAACATCTGGACGTTGTTCAACTACATCCACGATGTCGCCCCAACGGACGGCGCCTTCCTGCTCTACGATTCGGACCAGCTGCCGCACCCCACGGACCACTACTACATCGGCAACGTCGTGGTGAACGCCCACAATGATGAGGGCAAGGCCCCGGCCTTCGGAGCCTGGAACGTCGGGGTCCAGGTGTACCTGAACAACCTCGCCTTCGATTGCGACGTCGGTTTTTCATTGGCAGGCGACCGCTTCGACACCGACCCGTCCGAGCGGCTCGTGGCCGCCAACAATATCGTGGGCGAGCCGCACCCGGAGACGAGCCGCAACTACTGGTTCTCCTTCTACGGCGTCCAGGCCTCCCTCGACCGTGCGGTTGTGCACCACAACCTCTATGATTCCCCGGTCGACGCCAGACCCGTGCGGTGGGGTGTGATCGACCCCGTGCTCGGCCTCAGTTACACCGGCTACAACGTCGCCGACTTCCGTGCCGCATTCCCCGGCAAGGGCGTCGGCTCCCTTGAAGCCGACCCATTGTTTGTCGATTCAACCAACGCGGACTTCCACCTCACACCGACAAGTCCAGCCGTCGATGCCGGCAGCAACCTGGCCGAGCAGTACTCTCAGGTGTTCTTCGATCGCTACGGCCTCTCCATCGCCGTGGACCGCGACGGCGACATCCGGCCGACCGCAGGCACGGGGTGGGACATGGGCCCGGACGAGTACACCTCGTTGATCTTCGCCGACGGGTTTGAAAGCGGCACCCTCGACGGCTGGAGTTGACACCGCCGAATTCACCACCGTCCGCAGTTCGGTCCCTGTGCCCTGTGGCGGCGAAGGGAAGGGACCGATGAGACGCATTCCTGGATCTTCGCGACAGAAGCGTGCACGTTCGCGTCACCACGAGGTCATTCGCGGGGCCGCTACTCTTCGGACGGGATAGACTTGCTGTCGTGACAATCAAGAGGCTGACAGCCTTCTTCCTGTCCGGAACCGGCAACTCCTATCGAGCGGCGCGTTGGCTCGTGGAGGATGCACGAGATCGTGGAATCGGGGCTGAAACGGTGGCCATCGATCGGGCCGAACCGCTCACCACCGACAAACTCGGTCCGGAACTCCTTTGGGCCTTTTACTTTCCCACCCACGGATTCATGCCGCCGTGGTCGATGATCAAGTTCCTGCTGCGGTTGCAGCGCGGCCGGGCGACCCGTGCGGCGGTGGTGGCGACCCGAGGCGGCATCAAGGTCGGTCCGGTCGTGATTCCAGGGGCCGCGGGCCTCGCGGTCTTCATGGCAACTCTCATCCTGACCCTCAAGGGCTACCGGGTGCGCGCCGGACTCAGTGTGGACATGCCGGCGAACATGCTCAATCTCCACTGGGGGATGCAGCCCAGGAACACCCGTGCGATTCTCGAACGCGGCAAATCCCGCCACGCCGCCTTCTCTTCGACCCTGCTCTCCGGTCGCCGGTTCTGGTCACCCCTCAACCTGATCTGGGAGGCCTCATGGTCCACCGGCCTGCTTCTCTGGTGGCCCGCCTTCCCCATCCTCTACCTGCTCATCGGGCGGGTGTTCATGGCCAAGGTCCTCTTCGCCGACGGATCGTGCAAGGGTTGCGGGACATGCGCGACGGGCTGCCCGAACCGAGCGATCGTCATGGTCGGCCGCGGGAAGTCCCGCACGCCCTATTGGACCCACCACTGCGAAGCCTGCATGCGATGCGTCGCTTTCTGCGACTTCCGCGCAGTGCAGTCCAGTTGGGCCTGGGGCGTACTGCTCCTCTATCTGATGTCGTTCGTGTCGGCGGGATTCGTGCAGCACGCTCTTGGATCCGCGATCGGTTTCTCCCTCCCTGTCAACCACCTCGCCGCCGAGGTCGCCGCGGTCATACTCGCCTATTTGGGCATTCTCACCATGTATTCGCTTTTGTGGGGCCTCACCCGGATCCCGCCGGTGAGGTGGCTGCTTTCGGCGGTCAATCCGACGCGCTACTACCGGAATTACCACGAACCCGAAACCTCCCGGCGGGATATGGTTGGGATCGCCAGATAGTTGCCTCGTATCACTTTGAGACCTAACATCTACGATGGGCGCCTTCCGTCACTCCGGGTTCTCGACGTCTCCGATCCGTCGATGCCGATCGCCGATGGTTGGCTGGCTTTCCCCGGTGAGCCGGATCGGATGATTTCAGCCGTCCTCGTTCTCATGGCAGGTGCAGACAAATGAGCGATCGACAACCCAATAATCCGCTCCACGGTCAAACGTTGGAAAATATCGTCAACCGCCTCGTTGCTCACTATGGATGGAGCGAGTTGGGCCATCGGATCAATATCCGGTGTTTCAACAATGACCCGTCGGTCAAATCCAGCCTCAAATTCCTGCGAAAGACGCCCTGGGCAAGAAAGAAGGTCGAGGACCTCTTTGTCGCCGTGCTTGAAGAAGAATGATCGCACGCTCCAGGACCCCGATCCCGAGGTCGATGTTGGAGGGATCCGAGAGGTAGGTGATGCCGAGCTCCGCCCAAGGCTCGACCAGTTCCGGCCGCAGGTCGGCCGCTCTTGAGGTCAGGTCGATATAATATTCGATGGTAGGAAGTGGCGCCGCGGTAGGCGACGTGTAGCACGGCGGCCGAAGACACAGGGAGCACTCTCCATGACTCGAAGGCAAATCACGACTCTCCTCGCGGCCACACTTTTCACCGCGGTCGCCGCTGCCGACACTATTCTCGAAGTGACTCCTCTCACCGACAGGGAGACGTACCTCGTCGGCGAGACGGTGCAGATCACGGTTCGCGCCTGCAACCCGCTGGATGTGTGGCACGCCGAGGTCATGGGGTGCTCGATCTGTGTCGACCACGGATGCTTCTGCTGCGCGTACCTCAACATCGTGGACTCCAGCGGCGCCGAGGTGGCCTTCCTGGACGTCCCTCCCATGGGGTGTCCGGCGATGTACATCGACTACGTGTTCGCGCCCGGCGAATGCAAGGAGGTGTACTCGGCGTGGCAGCAGCTCGAGGGCGGGTACCCAGTGTACTTTCCGCATCAGCCCGGTGACCAGGTCCCACCGGGGATCTACACCTTGCGCCTCGAGTGGACACCCGACGACCCGATATTCGAGTCGGCGCCCTTCGAGATCTCCGCCCTCCTCTTCGCCGACGGTTTCGAGGGCGGCGACACCTCCTCGTGGGATGTCACCCAGCCCGAGGGGTAGGGAGCATTGAGTTTCTTGTTCAATACGAGTTGACGTCGAGAAACTCCAACACCCGTTCGTTGAACCGATCGGCCTTTACCAGAGTGATGTCGTGCCCGCAGCCGGTGAAGAGCTCGGCCTCGATCTCGGGCGCGACGCGGTTGAGCTTGGCGACCGCCTCCTCGCCGGTGATGGAGTAGATCACCTCGTTCTCACCGACGAGGAAGAGCACCGGTACTTCAAAGCTCCGCCACTCCTCGTCGGTCAAGACCGTCGGATGGACCATTTGCTTTAACTTGAAGCTCCGCAGACCGAGCCAGGCATTCTCCTCCGCATCCTCGACCATGAGCCGCTGTTCCGGGGTGCCGACCGAGGCATCGTGAAGAGCCCACCTCACCATTTTCTTGGTGAAGTGCGGGTGCGGCAGAAGGCACATGATCCCGTACTTGATGAAGTCCGAGCTGAACCAGGCGACCGTCGCCGCCGGGGCAACCAGGACGAGCTTCTCGAGACGCTCGGGGTGGGCCAACCCATACTGCGCCGCGATCCACCCGCCATAGGAAAGACCGAGGAGGTTGACCTCCTCCTCGATCTCCAACCTGACCAGCAGTTCGTCCAACCAATCGACGAAATCCGCGGGAGTCGTCAGGTTCCGGATGTAGACGCTGCGACCGAAGTCGAAGACATTGTCCACGGCATAGACCCGGTAGCGCTCGGCCCACGCCGCGATATTGGGTTCATACATGAGTCCGGTGGCGTTGGCGCCGGGAAGCAATACCAGCGGCGGGCCGTCCTCGGGGCCGCTGATCCGGACAAAGGTCTCCCCCCATGAGGTGTCCACAACCATCTCTCTGGAAGGGACCGGCCAGTTCTCAGCCCTGGCGTCGTAGTGCGCGAGATACCGATCCCGCTTGGCCGCCGATTTGAATGGGTGAACGCCGTCGATCACCACGGGCCGGTTCATGGCGCGCACCTGCAGCGCGATCCAACCGGCCAGACCAAGCACTATCAGGACCACCGTAGCGCACCCGATCCCGAGGATCTTGAGCAGTTTCCTCTTCTTTGGCTTTGTCATGGCGATGTCCCTCTCTGGCCCCGACGCCGGATCACAATTCGAGGAGCGAAATCAGAATCCATCGGTTTCAAGGTTACTCTTTCAGGATTGGAGCGGCACAAAAAAATGCGGCCCGGGGAGGGCCGCATGGGGATCAAATTTCATTTTTCAGATGACCCTCTTGCAAAGTTCAAGAATCGGACACTGAGGTCTACCGACGCTCCTCACTACCAGGCCGGCGAGACGCCGGCCCTACAATGGATCTCGGCCCTTTGTAGTGCTGGCGTCCCGCCGGCACAGAGACCACGAACCATCGCAAAAGAGGGTTTTTGCAGGAGACTCAGGTTTGATCGGATCAGAACATCCAGCCGATTTCCAGCCCGATGACATCGAACCGGGGCGTCCCGTTGGAACTGTCCCAACTCTGCCACTGACTGGTATAGGAGAGCCGCGCGAAGGTGCTGTAATTGAAATCCCAGCGCACACCCAACGAGGCCTGATAGGAAAATCCGTTGCGGGTCTCGGTCGGGTAGGTCGAGTAGCAGACATAGCCGTACCAGGGATCCCACCAGCAACCGGTACTGGGCGCTCCGTTGGGAATATTGGTGTCGAGAAACGTCCAGCCGATGCCGGCGCCGACATAGGGGGTGATCGCGCCTTCGAGGAAGTGATAGACGAGGTTGCCCTTGATGTCCCAGGTGTCGTAGCTGCCGCGAACGCCGACCGGCATGCCATCTTCATCGATCAAACTGGCGTTGTAGCCGACTCCGGTCCACTGCATACCGAAGGTGGTGGCGAGATGCTCGTTGATGTTGTAACCGCCGAGAATCGAAAAGCCCCAGTCGTCATTCGTGTCGACGGTCGAGCCGCCGTCGAAGTCCATATCCGAGCCGAGCTGGTACAACAGGCCGATGGCGACCTCAAATCGATCGTCGCGGTCCTCGGCATGGGCTGTCGTTCCGCCGGCGAGCAGCGCCAACGCCAGACCGGCGGTGAAGATCGTTTTGCTGACTGGTTTCCCGTTCATGCTGTTCATCTACGACTCCTTTGTCTAGGCCCTTTCGGGCTGGTTGATTGGGTCAATAGCGGAAATATCGCTCAAGATTGCGCCCTTGGGTCTCTTCCCTTGAAGCCAAACACTTGAAATCTGCTCGATATTCTCGACTTCAGAACGAAACATCCCACTGGAGTCGTACCCGATTCTCCCAGCGCTTGCCGGGTTCACCGGATCGGTCATTGATGCGGCTGATGTCGAGGGTGAGTTTGTTGTTGTGGCCGAAGAAGAAGTAGTTCAGAACGAGCGTCGCCTCGCCGATGTGGTCCTCGGCGACCTCGATGTTGGGATCCAGCTGGGCCAAACGGAAGGCGACCTCGAGCTTTTCGGGAAACCACCGAAACAGACCGTGGAAAAAATACCCTGTTTGGGCGTACCAGCCGCGCATCTCGGTCACATCGCCGGTCTCAGTGGATTCCACTCGCTTCCAGTGGGCCTCCTGCTGCCACGAGAAACCGCGATACTTCAGGGCGGTCTCGACCATGGCCTGCCCAACCTTGTAGGCGTCACGCTGGCCCACGGTGTATCCCGGCAGAGCTCCCCCACCCTGAGTCGAGAACGCGGTGTAGGGTCCCTGCCAACTCGCCCCGGCCACCGCCAGACTCGCCGTCGGTTGTTCGTGGAATGTGAGGTCGCACTGCGAGAACGGCAGGTCTCGTTTGAGGAAGTTCCACTGCCACCGGCCGAGCACCAGCGGTCGTTCAGCCGATCCTTCTCCGCCCCGACCGGTGCCCGAGTAGACCCCGAGGTTGTACCAGGAGTCCGCGCGCCGGCCCTTCCAGACACGACCGTATGAGTTGACACCCTGCTGCCGGTCGAGGGTGAACCACGGCGTCACGATGGACCGCTCGGCGAACTGCTGTTTGCCCGATGAGTCGACCCGTTCCCGGTTGAAGGGAACCTTCCACTGACCGACCCGGAACTGAAGCTCGTCCAGCGCCTTGAAGCTCACCCGCAGATCGAGCAGCGCCGAGCGCACGAAGTCGTACTCGGTGTAGTAGGTCAACCAGGGTCGGAATGCGTGACCACCGAGCTTGAATCGCGCCCGGTTGAGAACGAAGTTTCCCTCTCGATCATCCGGGTTTGTGACCAGCGGGTCGTCAAAGTCTCGGCTGGTGAACCGCAACTGCGCCCGCCAGTTGATGTGCGCTGCGAAGTTCCCGTTACGGCTGCGAAGATCGAGTCCCTTCCTGCTGTACTCGAACACCCTGTGATCTGCCCGGGTTGTGGGGCTCTCTTCCGCCTCTGTCGCCCGACCGGATGCGTTCCGGACGGCGGTCGATCGCGAATCATCGGCCAACGAAACAGCTCCGAGACAGGTGAGCACCGCGCCGGCGACGATCGACGTTGCCGCGCGGGACACGGACGCTGTCACCTCTTGGTGACCTTGGTTTCCCCGCCCGGCCCCGTCATCATCCGCACCTTGTCTCCGGCACGGAACGACTCTCGGTCCTTCTTTTTCCTGGCAATGGGGATCTGGATACCGATCTCCCCGCCATTGTCGAGCGCGATGATCAGCTCCCAACCTGGGCGTTTCTTGTTTGCGCGCTCGGCGGCCCTGCCGCCCGCGCTGCCGAGAATTCCGCCGAGCGCGGCCCCCATCCACCGATCCCTGCCGTCAGAGAGCGCGTAGCCGGCAATGGCGCCGACGGTGGCGCCGGTCTGAGCCCCGCGTCCGGTCGGTTGATCCTGAATGGTGACCTGCTCGGCGCTGACCACCTCGCCGTAGCGGATGTTCTGCATCGTCCGGGACTGCGCCGCGGCATCGGGCGCCACCAGCCACAGTCCCGTCGAAAGCGCCCAGAGAACGATGACGGCAGTCAAACCGAATGAGTGCTTATCGGTCATCGGACTCTTCCTCGACAAGCTCGGGGAACCGTTCCGCAAGAGAGCCGTCGATGGTCTCGGCGAGCATCTGCTCGTGCGCATCGAGCACCGAACCGAGGGCCGCGACTGCGCCATCGTCGATGACTTTCCCGAGCCCGATAAGCTTCTGGCCGGTTGGCGAGCTGTAGAAAGCCCGCGCTTCGGCGAGCTCCACAGCGGTGAGGTGTTCGGCGTAGACACCGGAAACCGCCTGGCGCCACTCCTTTTCGGTCAAGGCCGCAGCGAGGGCCGAACGCATGATGGCCTCGACGGCCGCGACTTCCTCATCGTTGGGTTCACGGCCGAGCTCGAGCACGAGGGCCTGGGCGGTGGCCGAAGCAGCGAGCTCGGCGCCTTCATCGAGCATCAGACCGTAACCGCCGGCCGCCGCCTCGAGATCTGCGAGCGCGCCCGCCTGCTCCGCCCTGGCTTCGGGTGAGTCGGCCAACGGCGCCGGTTGCTGCGCACAGGCCATGACCAGCATCGCCATCGCGGTCGCAAAGATCAAAACTGAGAGCTGCCTTGTCATCAATTCCTCCTTCAAATAGGGCACTACCGTTTGGTAGGATCTCCCCACGAAAACTGGTATCCCAACGAAACGGTGTCGAAATCGGTCCCGGCACCGAAATTCCCACCGCTTCCAAGCGAGAAAACGAGCCCCTGGTTCGACCGGATCGGATAGGCAAGCATGAACGCGAGACGCCAGTTGCGTTGCGTGGTGTCTCGCCGGACTCCATCGACCGTGGTCCGGCCGCCATAGCCATAGCCGGCCGCAAAGGCCCACCAGAAACCCGGTCGAATCGAGCGGACGGCGTGGAACTTCGCCACGAACAGAGGATCCTGTTCGAAATGGAGCCCGTTGTAGAAATCGTCGTTGTCGCCGAAGATCCACGCTCCGATGGCCCCTTCGATGCTCCACTTGCCGATGGGGTGGCCGAAACCGACCTCCGGAATCGCTCCCCAACGGTTGGCGCCGAGGTTGATCAGCTTCGAGCTGTCGTAGTCTCCGGTCGGCGTGACGATCTGGAGTCGCGCGCCCCAGACCGTACCGCTACGGGCGGCCACCGGGACGGGTTCATCGCTCGGCTCGGCGCCGGCGAACTGCATCTCGAGAACCAATCTGGCGTCCCCGAGTCCCCGTGCATCCCGGATCCTGAACTCATCCTCGAGGAAACCCTCCCAGTGGCCCGACGACCAGGGAAGCACCACCTTGACCTTCGACGGCAGACCGAAGAGTTCGAGGGTCCGCACGTAGCGCGCGACCACCACGTGAACGTCGGCATCGACATCGTCCACCGGCAGCGACGGATCCATGAAGACCGCGCCGTTGGCAAACCCATAGACAAGTCCGACGAAGTTGAGGCCCGGCGGCGTCACCGAGTAGGTCCGCGGTTCGAACTCCTGGGCCCTCGCGGGGGCGACCGACGCCCCCAAAAACGCCATGGCCAACAGGAGCAATACACCGATCCGCCGTGGCGGAACCTTGATACTCGATACTCGATACTCGATACTCAAGCCACTCCTAGGTGCACTTCCTCCCTGGAGTGACATCGAGCATCGAGTATCAAGCATCGAGCATCAAGTATCGAGCATCGAGATTCGGTTCGCTAGAACCGGACCCTCCCGAAGATGCTGAAATCCCAGATGTCCATGTCGATCGTCGCTCTGAGATTCACAAGATCCTCGTCATCCTTGATGTTCTTCGCTTCGACATCGACGGTGGCGATGTTGGCCGCCACACCGACGGCCCAACGTTTCCCGATGAGGTACTCGAACCCTGCGCGGCCGATATACTGGCTGCCGCTGATATCGCCGATGGTGAGATCGAGCACACCGGCCCCGAGGATCATCCGCCAGTGCTCGCTGAGCAGACGGCGGTACTCGATGTAGAGATAGGGCAGCGGCGCACTCACGTCGGCATCTTGAGTGCCTTCCTCGACAGCTCCGGTATCCAGCCGCCAGGCAAGCGTGGTCGAAAGATCCATCCACCGGAGGCCGAGTCCGAACCCGAGAGCCCAGCGCTCCTTGACCCACGGATAGTAGGTGTAGTCGATAAAGAACTGGGTGGTGTCGAAGGCGAGGCTGATGTCGGCATCAACGGGGATGGTCTCATCGCCCCACTCGATGTCGGTCAGGGCCTGAGCACTCGAGTCCCGACTCATGTCTTGCCAGCGTCCGGCCAACCTGTGTCGTTTGCCGATCTGCCACTCGAAGTCGAGGGACGGGATGGCCTGGTTGTTCCCGAGATTGAGGTCGTCCTCGAAGTTGAGGACACCGCCGAGATCCAATTCGTCTTCGTAGAGCCCGATGGAGGTCGTCCTGCCGACCCAACTGAGCTCGGCCTTGAAACTGAACTTGTCGAAGAGCGGCTCGTAGCTGCGCTGCGCCTCGGCCGGCGCGGAGACTGCCAGGACCAGGGCGAAGATCACAACTCCGAGAACAAATAAACGCGGCCGGCCGAAATCAGACATGGAATCCTCCTGAATCAATTGTCGTGCGGTCATCATACAGAATCTTGCCCTCTGATGCCGCGTTTTCTCAATAGGGCAGCGATGGGAACATAGGCCAACCAGGCGAGGTTCCAGGCTACCTCGCCGACGTAGGCAAAAGGTAGTGTCACCAGCGCAGACAGCGGTTCGGCAAAGGCCTCAATCTGGACGGCGAGCATCTCATCCTTGGAGATGCCTTTTCGAACAAGGCCCTTTCGTCGAGCGTACCACCAGGCCGCCCCGGCAGCGATTCCGATCAGGGCGACGGCTATGCTCTCCCCTGCCCGCCGGCTCGGTGCGGCCACCTGCTCGCTCACCCGAACGACATAGAGCAGAAGCAACAAGAAGAAAACCGAAGCGATGGTCAGACCGGTGTGAACCCCATCGGTCCGGTCGAGGGCAGTCATCAGCGTGTTGGAGCGGATCCAATACAGGATCAGAAAGACCACCCCGATGAACACCGCGACGATGTTGGTCGCATACTCCGCCCACAGGTCGGCTATCCAAACCACCCCACCGCTGTGGCTCTCCTCCGGCAACGGCAGCCACTGAATGACGAGCACCAGCCCAACGGCGTAGACCACATCGGTGAGAGTCGCCAGCCGAGTGAGCTGGCTGCGGGCGGTCCCCAAATATCCTGAATCACTCATGCTTACTCCCCTCTCCACCGCTCGTACTCGGAAAGACCGCCCGCGCCCCGTGCACGAAGAGCGACCGCAGTTTGTCCCAGAACTCGCCGCCGAGAACAAGGAAGCTGGCGACAAACACCAGATCGCCACCGAGATACCACCACAACGGGTGCTGGTCGAAGCCCGGCAGATGCCCCTGCACATAGGGTCCGAGCCATGCCACCAAGAGCGGCAGCGCGAACATCACCAACCCGACGCGGTAGCGGCCGCGACTGACGTGTTGCGGCGGGCCGTAGCGGGCAAAAAACCGCCCGAATCGACGTTTGAGTTCGATGAAGCCCTCACGCCCCATCACCGCCGCCGCCACGACCATCATGACTTCGGGCACCCCCAGAGCGAGCGCCCCGGAAAGCACCGTCTTCCAGGCGGTCGGCAGCCCCGAAGCCACCACCAGCGGGATCGCCAACGGCGCCGCGAAGCCAAGCACGAAGATCGTGACACCGACCGGAAACCGCCAACCAACCGTCATCTACCGACCAACCCGATCTTGCGGTCGTTGAGCGGTTGAACCGGCTGTCCTCAATTCATAATTCATCATTCAAAATTCATAATTCGCTATGGCGTGTACCAAATCGGACTCGTATAGGCCCGCTCGGTGATTGTCATCGGGATTTCCGGGTCAGGCTCGAGGCCGTACCGCAGGGCGTCGTAAGCCGTCCACCGGGGAGTCGGGATCTCGATCACCCTGGCGTAGTAGAAGGCCCGCTGCTTCGGGTCGAAGTCAGGGTCCTTCCAGACTGCGATCAGTTCAGGGTCGCCGATTGTGTTGCTCCAGGTGGCACTGGCGACATCGACGGTGTTGCCCACCGCTGGCAGCTTGCCGTCGTGACCCGGTTGGCGACGATCGGCGTCGGCCCAGACGACGTCATGGACCTGCTCGTGGGTCTTGCCGTCGCTGTCGAGCCAGCCCTTGATGATCTGGATGCGGTCGAGATTGCCGCTGTAAGAATCCTTGAGTGCCGCCACCAGAAAAGTGGGTGCCCTCCCTGCCGGCGCGGTGAAAAGATCACCACCCATCGGCACGCCCTTGGCGTAACCGACCTCCGCCGGCAACCGGGTCGCGGCATCGGCGGCTTCGAAATCCCAGCCTCCCCAGAAGCGCACGAGAATGCGCGATCCGGTGGTGGCGTAGACTTCCCTGCGCTGCATGGCGTCCCAGATCGCTTTGCGGGTGTTCTCGGTCGCCCACACTGCAGCATAGCCCGAGGCCAGCATCTCCCAGCCCATGACGGTGATGTCGCCGAACTGATAGACCGCGTGATGCATGCGGTGATCCGACGGTTCCATGTGAACCGCCTTGCCGAAGAAATTCTCCTCCTCGGCTGTGGTCAACGAGGTGTGGCTGTCGGTGGAACCCACCATGCCGAATTTGAACGGGTTCGTTCCGAGTTCGGCCTCCCACTTGAGGCCGTTTTTCAGGGCCTCGCGTGCGTACTCGTACTGCAACATCCAGTCCTCTTTTGCTATCGGTCCGAGGTTGCCCTTGTCCCAGGTCCCATAGTCGGCAAGTTCGTCGTTCGGCGACAGCATCGGGTGTGTTTCACCGTCGCCCTTCATCTGCGTGACTTCGTAGAGACGTTCGAAGCGATTCCGGGCTTCGACGTAGGCCAGAGTCAAGGGCTCACCCGTCTCCGGATCAATACCGGGGAACATGAGGCCGTTCGACAGGTTGCCGTTGTGCGCGATGGCCAGGATCTGGCCTCCCGTCTCGTCTTCGTAGCGGGCCATCCACTTCCAAAGGTCCTCGGGGTTGAAGCTCTCGGACGCCGTAAAGGGCAGCATGCGCCCGGCCTCGTCGCTGTCGCCCCGATACAAGATGTTCCGGTGGAGGTTGTTGCCGTCCTCAGTCGAGGTCCATTCGTAGCCGATCAGGGCCGTGAAGGTCCCGGGGTCATTGAACTCCTCCGTCGTCTCCAGATACCGCTCCCAGACCGAACGAATGAACACTTGGTCCTTGAGGACCTCGGGGGTCTTGCCCTGGGAGAAGGTGGCGATGACGTCCATGGTCGCCTCGTAGGCGGAGTCTCCACCCTCCTGGATCATCTGGTACCACTGCCGCACCTTGGGGTCCTGCAGCAGCGTGGGGTTGCCCGCGACGATCTCATTCATCGCACCCATGGCATCCGAGTGATCGGCAACGACCAACCAGTCGAGAGGGCGCGAAAGCTTGACTCGCAACCCGGTGGCGGATGTCACTTCTTCGCCCCGGGCGAGGCGAAATGCCTCGTCGGGTCCGAGGGTGGCGCCGAGCGCCCGGGCATCCAGTGACAGCGAGGTATGCAGGTGGGTGTCTCCCCACAGCAATTCGGTTGGAAAAGCCCGACCTGCGTAGGGCGAGTAACTGGGCTCCTGGATCACCTGTTTGACGTCGTCAGCAGACGGCACCAAATCAGCCTGCTGCGCTGCTGCGAGCGGAACGAAGAGCAACGCCAGCATCACGATTGCCGAAGCGCTGGTGGTTTTGATGTCCATTTGTACCTCCGTTGTTGAAGTCGAGCATGGTCCATGATCGTGTTCAGTTGTCATTGAGTCTTTCGAAGTCACCCGGCCTCCAGGATTGGTCAAAAAATGCCTCGGTGGGACTGTAGAGCCTCAGAAGCGTGAACCAACCTTTGCCGGGCACGGTGCGCAGATAGTTCGATTCCGGAGCACCTTCGGGAAGTTCCGGGCCGAAGTAAAGGTCCACCGATCCGTCATCGTTGTATTTCAGATCGTCCAGAGAGCCGATGGAAGGAAATGGCTGGCCGTTTTTCAGCCCCGAGGCGTTATACCCGTCATAGAGGGTGACCGACCAGAAGTTGGCCGCTGGAACGTCAGGTGGCAGGTGCAATTTGTAAGAGGATCCGCCAGACAGATGGTCGCCATCGGCATCCCGATAGGAAAAGGGATATTTCGAACCCTTACCCACCATGTTCATCACCATGGCCGGGCTGATCGAGTAGCCGATTTTGAACATGCCCATCCGGGCGTCGATGTCGATGTAGCTATCCTGCTTGAACTCTACATCGAGGACATTGAGCACATTATGCCACTGTCGATCCGGCCAGTATTTCGTGTTCGGCAGCTTGTCCCCGTGGCGTAGGGCCTGGGCCATCTTCATGCCGACATCGGCTCCTGCGGCCAGGATCTCTTTCATGTGGTCGTCGGGTGCGAACGGGTTGCCCTTGGCGATTCCCAGGGATGCCATCATCCCACGCATGGACCAGTCCTCAGGGCCGACAAACTCGTTGTTCACAAAATCAGCAAGCCCCTCGAAGTAGCTGTAATCCTGGGGATAGAGCATGTTCGCCGGCTGGCCGCTGCCGTTGGGGAAAATCATCTCGGGAGGATTGTCTGCCCTGGCCAGGGAATAAATGCGGGTCTGCTCCATCAAGGCCACGCCTCCTTTGGTCCCTCCATCCTCGTCGCGGAAAGCGCGCCAGAAAACGAACACATTGTAGGTCGGGCTCTTGAACGTGTAATAGCCTTCGGGGGGGGTGCCCTCGTAGTCCGGGGGAAGAATCAGATAGTTTCCGCCTTCGCCCTTGTCCGGTCCCACAAAACCGACGTCGGTGAGGGGACGGTGCCAGAAGTCGTCAAGTATCCCCTGCAGCATCGGGGGCACCTCAATGACGGTGGGGCCGTCCTTTTTCAGATCGAGGTAGCCCATACCGTAAATCACGTCGGAGTTCGGCGTACTGACGATCGTCTCAGCGCTGAGCCGGTCCTTCCAGATCGGAAAGACATTGGATCCCTTACCGAATTGTGCCTCGGATCCTTTTTTCATGGCCCAAAGCGCGGTCGCCGGCAAAGACCAGATGACCACCTGGCATGCTCGTTGAAACAGCACTTCGTCATGCAGGCGGTCCGCCGATTCCTCTGTCGGATAGTTCTCCGGAAATTCGAGA
>Ga0316193_10001360_pt1 | contig 16380 bp, 13 predicted proteins | sample MerIslsedime2_MG_FD_207735 | JGI IMG/M metagenome (GOLD analysis project Ga0316193, IMG submission 207735) | Coastal sediment microbial communities from Maine, United States - Merrow Island sediment 2 | ecosystem: Environmental > Aquatic > Marine > Coastal > Sediment | place: USA: Maine...
TCGCCGCGTTCTGTGCGGGTGCGTTCGGAGCCACCTTCCACCTCGGCTGGTGGACCTCGCTGCCGACGCTGGGCACCGTATCGCTGGCCGGGCGGCTTGGCTGGCCGATCGCCGTGCTCCTGCAGCTTTCCATATTTGTTGCGCTGGCAACTATTGTCACGCGCTGGGCGAGGGCGGCTAACCCGGAACCGTTGTACGAGTTATCCACATCTACCGAAACCACTGTCGAGTCACGCTTTGCGCCGGTTCGGGGCTGGATCTCTCGTCACCGGGTGCTTGCGGCCGGCGCCGTTTCGCTCGCGCTCCTCAACCTCGTGACCCTGCTCGTGGCCGGGCACCCGTGGACGATTACCTGGGCGTTCGGCCTGTGGGGCGCCAAGACCGCGGCGGCGATCGGCTGGGACCCTGCCGCCAGCGCGTTCTGGTCGGGTGGCTTCCCCTCCACCGCCCTGTCGCGTCCGGTGGCGAATGACGTCACGTCGGTGATGAACGTGGGGATCATGCTGGGCGCTCTCGGGGTGGCCTCGTGGCGCGGGCGCTTCCGTCCCGGTCTTCCGATCGGGGGCCGGCAGCTGTTCGCGTCGGTCCTCGCGGGCCTGATGCTGGGCTACGGCGCCCGTATCGCCTTCGGCTGCAACATCGGGGCGTTCTTCTCGGGGATCGCTTCCGGAAGCCTGCACGGCTGGCTGTGGATCGCAGCGGCGTTGCCGGGAACGTGGCTCGGGGTACGGCTCCGGCCCCTGTTCGGGCTGGTGAACGAGACGGAGGTGACCGGCTCCTGAGCCGGCCCTGCCGCGCGGGTCGTCTACGCGACACTTCCCGCTCGGGTGTTCGTATAGAGATAGCATGGAGAACTGTCACACGGGCCGCCCTTCCAGGCGGCCTCTCGATCCCCGCACGAGAGGAAAAGCGAATGCGAAGGATCCATACCGGGCTCGGCGCTGCGGCGGCCGTCGCCCTCGCCCTGGCCGCCTGTCAGCCGGCGGACCAGGCCGCTTCCGGAGATTCAGAGCTCGAAACCAGCTTCAGCGTGCCGGTGGAGTACTTCACGCTCGACAACGGCCTGAAGGTGGTGCTGTCCCCGGACCCCACGGCCCCACTCGCCACGGTGGCCGTGTACTACAACGTCGGATTCCGGCTCGAACCGCGGGACCGCACCGGCTTCGCGCACCTGTTCGAGCACATGATGTTCCAGGGGTCGGAGAACCTCGGGAAGATGGAGTTCATCCAGCTCGTGCAGGAGAACGGTGGCGTGCTGAACGGCTCCACCCGCTACGACTTCACTAACTACTTCGAGATCGTCCCCGCTCACAAGCTCGAAACGATGCTGTGGGCCGAGGCGGACCGCATGAAGGGCCTGGCAATCACCGAGGAAAACCTCGTGAACCAGCAGGGCGTGGTATCGAACGAGGTGAAGGTGAACGTCCTCAACCAGCCGTACGGGGGCTTCCCGTGGCTCGACATGCCGCAGCTGGCGAACGAAAACTGGTACAACGCGCACAACTTCTACGGCGACCTGGCTGACCTCGAGGCGGCCACTTTGGAGGACGTGCAGGACTTCTTCAACACATTCTACGCTCCCGACAACGCAGCCCTCGCGGTGGTCGGCGATTTCGACCCCGCCGAGGCGCGCGCGTGGATCGAACAGTACTTCGGCCCGATACCGCGTGGACCCGGCGTTCCGGAGTTCGACATCGCGGAACCGCGGCAGGAAGAGGGTAAGCGTTCAAGTAAAGTGGACGCGTTGGCCTCCCGACCGGCTCTTGCCTTCGCCTACCACACGCCCGAGCGGAACTCCCCCGAGTACTGGGCCTTCGGGCTGATCGACCAGATTCTCGTGCAGGGCGAGGACTCGTGGCTGTTCCAGCGCCTCGTGCAGCAGGACGGCTTCACGGCGGGTGTCGGCGGCAGCATGAACGGGCTCGGAAACATGTACAACTACGCCGGCCCGATGCTGTGGACCGTGTCCCTGTTCCACGATTCCGACGTGACCGCCGACGAGATCCTGGCGGCCACCGACGAGGTGATCGACCGGATCAGCTCAGAGCCGGTGGACGAGGAGACTCTGGCCCGCGCCCGGACCAAGCTGCGCTCCAGCCTTCTCAGCTCGATCGAAGGAGCCTTCGGGTTCGGACGGGCGGACCTTCTCGCGTCGTTCGCCCTGTTCGATGACGACCCGTCCCGTATCAACCGGATCGAGGCGGCCTTCGAGGCCGTGACGCCGGAGCTCATCCAGCAGACGGCGCAGGAGTACCTGCGGCCCACGAACCGGACGATTCTCACGGTCGAGCCCGGAGCTGCCGAAGCAGGCGCAGCTGCCGGCGCCGGCTCGCGATAAGGAGGCGGGACGATGAGAGCGATGATGAATGGCCTCGCCGCCCTGCTGGGCGGAATTGCGTTCGTGGCTGTTACCGGCACCGCGATCGCGCAGGAAACGCCGCCCCCGGGCGGTCAGCCGAAGGACTTCCGGCTCGCTGAACCCACGGAGTTCGAGCTGCCGAACGGTCTCGGCGTGACGATGGTGCCGTACGGGAAGGTGCCCAAGACCTCGGTGCAGCTGGTGATCCGGGCCGGAAACATCGATGAGTCGGCCGACGAGGTGTGGCTCGCCGACCTGATGGGCGACCTGATGAAGGAGGGCACCGCCACCCGCAACGCCGAGCAGATTGCGCAGGAAGCAGCCGGCATGGGCGGCTCGCTGAACATCGGTGTCGGGCTGGATCAGTCCAGCGTCAGCGGCCAGGTACTGTCCGAGTTCGGCCCTGACCTGGTGGCGCTGATCGCGGACGTGACCCTCAACCCGGCGTTTCCCGAGTCTGAGCTCGAGCGGCTGAAGACGGACCGGGTGCGGCAGGTCAGCATGGCCCACACGAGCGCACAGGCGGTGACGCAGGAGAAGTTCCGCGCGGTCATGTACCCCGACCACCCATACGGCCGGCTGTATCCGACCGAGGAGCAGCTTCAGGGCTACACGCTCGAGCAGATCCGCGGTTTCTACGACCAGAACTTCGGCGCGGCGCGCTCGCACCTGTACGTAGCAGGGATGTTCGATGAGCAGGCCATGCGCGACGCGATCGAGGCGGGGTTCAGCGACTGGAAGGAAGGGCTTCCCCCGGTCACTGACGTTCCGACGCCTGCTACCGGACGAGCCGTCCACATCGTCGATCGGCCGGGCGCGCCGCAGTCCACGATCGCCGTCGGACTGCCGACGATCGATCCGTCACAGGAGGACTTCGTAGCCCTCCAGGTGACCAACGCCCTGCTGGGCGGCTCCTTCGCCTCCCGGATCACCGCGAACATCCGCGAAGACAAGGGCTACACCTACTCGCCGATCAGCCAGGTCTCGTCCCGGTACCGGGACGCCATGTGGCTGGAGATGGCGGACGTGACTACGTCCGTCACGGGCGCCTCACTGGACGAGATTTTCTACGAGATCCAGCGGCTGCAGGACGAGCCGCCCTCCGAGGAGGAACTGCTCGGGATCCAGAATTACCTGGCGGGGATCTTCGTGCTCCAGAACTCGAGCCGCGGCGGGATCGTCGGCCAGCTGTCGTACATGCGCCTGCACGACCTGCCGGATGACTACCTGGAGACCTACGTGGACCGGATCTACGACGTCACGCCGGAAGAGGTCCAGCGCATCATGCGCGACTACATCCGGGCCGAAGACATGCTGCTCGTCGTCACCGGCGATCGTGAGCAGGTGGAGCAGCAGCTCATGGAGTTCGGTACGCCGATCGTCGACTGATTCCGGCGCGCAGTGCGCAGGGTCCGGCCGGGTGAAGCGTCTGCTCCGCCCGGCCGGTTTTCCATCCCGGGCGTTCTGCCCGTAGATTGGCCCGATCCAGAGGCGGCCAGGCACCTGTACGGAGAGTATTCATGCCCCGAACCGACTTCATTTCTACCGGCTACTACGTCCCGGAGCGCGTCGTCACCAACGTCGAGCTCGAGAGTTACATGACCACTTCGGACGAGTGGATCCGGAAACGCTCGGGTATCGAGGAGCGACGCTGGTGCGAGGAGGGCCAGGGCGGGTCGGACATGGCGAAGATCGCCACCGAGCGGGCGCTCGAGAAGGCGGACATGGAAGCCGACGAGATCGACTGCATCATCGTCGCCACGATCAGCCCCGACTACTTCTTCCCGGGTACGGGCGTGTTTCTGCAGCGCAAGCTCGGCCTGAGCGAGATTCCCTGCCTCGACCTGCGAAACCAGTGCTCCGGCTTCCTGTACGGGCTCGAGGTGGCGGATGCGTTCATCCGCATGGGGCAGTACAAGAAGATCCTGCTCGTGGGCACCGAGATCCACTCCACGGGCCTGCAGGTGAACGACATCGGCCGCGACACGGCAGTGCTGTTCGGTGATGGCGCCGGGGTGGCGATCCTCGGGCCGACGGACGACGAGGAGCGCGGGGTCCGGGCCGTGCGCACGCACGCCGACGGCAACTACGCCGAGAAGCTGTGGGCCCCGGCGCCCGCCTGTATCAAGAACCCCTTCATCTCGCACCAGGACATCGACGACATGCTCGTCCGCCCGTTCATGGAGGGGAAAGAGGTGTTCCGGCACGCCGTGACGCGGATGCCGCAGGCGATCCACGAGGTGCTCGATGAGGCTGGCCTGACGATCGACCAGGTGGACATGGTGATCCCGCACCAGGCGAATCTGCGGATCGCCGAGATGGTGCAGCGCAGGCTGGGCCTGCCGGACGACAAGATGTACAACAACATCATGCGGTACGGGAACACGACGGCGGCTTCGATCCCGATCGCCCTTTCCGAGGCAGTGGACGAGGGCAAGATCGAGCGCGGTGATCTCGTCGCCTTTGCCGCCTTCGGCTCCGGATTCACCTGGGGAGGCGCGCTGGTTCGGTGGTAGAAGAGGATAATGCCCGCCTGTGGCGCCTCGCTCTGCTCGTGGTGCTGGGCGCCGCCGCGCTGCGGCTCCTGCTCTCGTTTTTCGCCCCTCTGTTCCCGGACGAGACCTACTACTGGGAGTGGTCCCGCCGGCCCGCCGCTTCCTACTTCGACCACCCGCCGGTCATCGCCTGGCTGATCGATCTCGGCACCTCGATCCTCGGCGACACCCGCGGCGGCATTCGCCTCGGACCCGCGCTGGCCGGCATCGTCGGGTCGCTGGCTCTCGTGTTCACCGCCCGCCGCATCGCGGGCGGCAGGGCAGCCCTCGTGACGGCCGCCGTGCTCGCCTGCATGCCACTCGCCGCCGCGGGACTCGTGGTCGCCACGCCGGATGCACCACTGCTCGCGGCTTTCGCGATCGGCCTGTGGGCCGTCGTTCGCGCGGTGGAGCGCGAGCCCGGCTCGATGTCGGAGATCGCCTGGTGGTGCGTCGCCGGTCTCGCGATGGGCGCCGCGATGCTCTCCAAGTACACGGCCGTGCTGCTCCCGGCGGGCGTGGCGCTCGGCTTCGCGCTCGACCCCAGGCTGCGGCGCCGGCTGTTCACCTTCGGGCCGTGGATCGGGGTCGGCCTCGGAGTGGCGGCGTTCTCGCCGGTGATCATGTGGAATGCCCGGCTCGGCTGGCCCTCGTTCGCCTTCCAGGCCCGGCACGGGCTCGAGGCGAAGGGCGTGGAGCCCGGGGTCCTGTCGATCCTGTTCAACGCTCTCGTGAACGAAGCGGAACTGCTCGGCGGTCAGCTGGGGCTCGTGTCTCCGATCCTGTTCCTGCTCATCGCGATCGCCGTGCTGCTGGCGCTGGGCGAGGCGCTCGCCGGCCGCGGAGACGAGCGGCGCTCGGTGCTCGCCGGGGTGGCGATTGCGGCGTTCGGCGTGTTCGCGCTCAGCGCGCTCAAGCGGAACGTGGAGGCGAACTGGCCCGCCCCCGCCTACGTGGCCGGCGTGGTCGTCCTCGCGACGGTGTCGTGGACCGCGGTCAGCCGGCGCTGGCTGCGCTGGGGTCTCGCGCTCGGTGGGCTGATCATCGGAGTGATCCTGCTCCAGGTGATCGTCCAGGTCGTGCCGATCGATCCGTACGACGACCCGATCGGTGACGCGCACGGCTGGGACACGGTCGCGGTCGCGACGGACGAAGCCGCCGCTGAGCTTCGGGCCTCGGGCTGTCCGCAGGTCTGGGTAGCGGCAAACAGGTACCAGGAGACCTCGGAACTCGCGTTCCACCTCGCCGGCCAGCCGGACGTGTTCTCGCTGAACATCGACAGCCGCACGAACCAGTACGACCTGTGGCCCACGTTCACCGACGTGGCCCGGCCCGGTGACTGTCTGCTGTTCGTCGCGCCCGACGGCGGGAGTGAAGCACTCGTGGCCGAACAGATCGCGCCCGCGTTCGACTCGGTCGAGGACCTGGGCATGGTGGAGCGGAAGCGCGGCTCGACCGGCGTCGGCCGCACGCGGATCCGGGCGTTGAGCGGCTGGTCGGGAGACACCGCCCCGTTCGACAATGGGTACAGTCCGTGACCACGGTCCCATGGCGACCGAAAGGCCGCATACGTATGCTTTCCGGATGACTATTCGTGGACTCAACAAGCGAGCAGATGCTGACATGAACGATCGAATTCCGGTTCGTGGTGCGCACCGGCCGACGCCCGGCGGTATCCGCTGGGGTCTCGCCGGCCTCGTGGCACTCGCCACGGTCGCCGGCGCGGGCGCCTGTACGAAGTCGCTCGAAGTTCCGGCGATCAATCCGACTCCCACCGGCCAGGTGATTCCGGGCAAGGTGGTGTGGCACGACCTGTATACGTCGGACATGGACGGGTCGAAGACGTTCTACGGCGAGCTGTTCGGCTGGAGCTTCCAGACCATCGCCTCCGACGGCTACGACTACGTGATCGCGATGATCGGTCCGCGGCCGATCGCGGGATTCCTGCGGCCCGAGAAACGACTCAGCGGGGCGGCGGAGTGGGTGCAGTACTTCTCCGTCTCGGACGTTGATGCGGCTGCGGCGCGCATCGCCTCGAACGGCGGAACCCTCACACTCGAGCCCGAGGACCTGCCACGGCGCGGGCGAATCGCGTTCGGCGAAGACCCGGAGGGCGCCCCGTTCGGCATCATCCGCTCCGAGTCGGGTGACCGGCCGGACGGCATCGATCCGCCGCACAACGACTTCCTGTGGAACGAGCTGTGGACCAACGACTTCGGTCTCGCGGCGCTGTTCTACCGTGACGCGCTCGGAATCGATTCCGAGGTGCTGTCCAGGAAGGCGGGCGACTACCTGCTGTTCACCAGCGGCGGCGAGAAGCGGGCGGGCGGGATCCAGATCCCGCAGGCCGACATCGAGCCGCAGTGGCTGCCCACGATCCGGGTGATCGACATCAAGGCGTCCGTGGCGAAGGCTCGGCAGCTGGGCGGCGAGATCGTGCTCGAGCCCAGGTGGGACATCTCGGACGGTATGGTCGCGATCATTTCGGACCCGTACGGGGCCGGCGTGACGCTCAGGCAGTGGGAGGGCGACCGATGATTGCCCGCGATGCAGGAGGAACTGAGATGAAGAAGAGAATCTCGAACGGTCGTGCGGTGTGGCTCGCCATCGGCCTGGCGGCGTTCCTGGCCGCCTGTGGCGGCAACGGCTACATGAGCGTCGGGACCACGATCCCGGTCGGTTGGGGCGGTATCCACGTCGGAACGTCGGTCCCGATCGGCGGCTGGTAGGTCAGACCCGGCCATCGTCGTGGCGCGAAAGCGCTCGCTCCGACCAGAAGTGCGAGAGGGCCCCGGAGGATCACATCCGGGGCCCTCATTCCATCCACCCGCATTCCACCCTCGGACGTTTCAGTCGCGCTCCGCCTCCTGCGGCTTGAGCACGATCTCCGCGAACGGCAGGTCCTCCGAAGCCAGCACGAAGGCCGTGGTGGGCATCCCCTCCGCCGCGTACCTCAGTCGCTCGTAGTACGCCACGTAGTCTTCTCCGGGCTCCCGCATCCCCAGGAAGATCATGTCCGCATCGGCGGACGATTCCTTCAGGATCTCGACGAACTGCCGGCCGGTGTCGTTTACCAGCACCTCGACCTCGGCGCCGCTGCGCAGGCCGCGCGCGATCGCCTCGAGGTTCGGACGGGCGGACTGGGCCGCATCCTCGTTCGGGCGGACCATCTTCACCCGGATGCGAGCCCCGCTCCACGGCAGACTCGTCTGCAGCAGGTAGGCGAGGGTCAGCATCAGCCCGCCGTTCCGCTTCAGACCGCCCCACCACACATCGATGATCTTCTGGTTTCCGAACCCGGATTCATCGTTATGGTGCAGGATCACCACGTTGCGCCGGCCCTCGTGGAACCGCTGCAGCATCTGGCAGTACAGCTCCCGGTGCTCGGGCACCTCGCTGTCGCCGAGCAGGATCGTGTTCGGGACCATCTCTCCGAGCCCGTACGCCTCCACCAGGCGCTGCGCTCCCTCGAACGGATCAGGCGCGCGTACCAGCCGGATCAGCGCCTGGACGCCACGCCGGGCCAGGTACTCCCGGATCATCGCTTCCATCGCCCGCTGCCGGTCGAGCGTCACCGATTCGTCCGTGAGGATGCTGGCGACGGTCACCAGCGCCCGGCGATGCGACAGCCAGTCCGCGAACGCCACCATGTACCAGCGGCGCGTCGGTGCGCCCGACAGCACGAGCAGGTGCGGGCGCCAGTTCTTGGCGTCCGCGGACCCCTGGAGCCGGAACAGGCCGGCCCGCGTGAGTGCCATCCAGATCCCTCTACGGGAGTCACCCCACGCGGCGTGGACCTCGCGGCGTTCGAGCCACAGGAAGATCCCTCCCACGATCAGCATCGCGAGCACGGTCGCCACAGCGTTGATCAGGAACATCACCGCGATGCAGCCCAGCGCGCCAACCGCCGACAGGAACCACGGCACCCGAAACCGCGGCCGGAACGACGGGCTGCCGAGCGCCCGCTCGAGCCCGGCCGAGATGTTCAGCACGCCGTACGTCGTGAGGAAGAACATCGTGAGAATCGGCGCGATCAGGTTCAGGTTCCCGACCGCCACGGCCCCGACCGCGATCGCCAGCGTGACGATCGTCCCCGCCTTCGGAGTGTCTTCCGCTCCGCTTCCGCGTCCGAGCCAGCGCAGCCTCTCGGGCAGCACCCCGTCCCGGGCCAACGCCTGGAGCACCCGCGGAGCGCCGAGCATCGAGCCCACGGCGCTCGAAAGGGTCGCGCCCCACACTCCGATCAGGATCGCGTCTCCCCACAACGCCATGCGCCGCATGATCAGCGGGTCGTGAATCAGGTGGTCCGCATCCGCCCGGTACGCCAGGAACACGGGAAGGATCATGTAGATCGCGTAGCCCACGGCGATGGCCGCCAGCGTCCCGCGCGGAATTGAGCGGCCCGGGTGTTTCAAGTCACCTGACATGTTCACACCGGCCATGATCCCCGTGACGGCGGGGAAGAACACCGCGAACACGACCCAGAACTCCTCCCTCGGGACCGTCCGGAGGGGCACGGACACCGCGTCCGCGGGCCCGACCGAGTGGCCGAACGCGAACGACAGCAGGGAGATCCCGATCGCCGCCATGATGAAGTACTGCGCCCGGATCGCCACCCGGGCCGACTTCAGGGCCAGGAGCGCCACGAGGATCGTCGTGACCAGTCCCACCGGGCGCGCCGGCAGGAAAGGAAACGCGCTCGCCACGCTCTCCGCGAAACCGACCGTATACAGCGCCACCGACAGCGCCTGCGCGAAGAACAGCGGGATCCCGACGGCCCCGCCCGTTTCGATCCCCAGCGACCGGCTGACCATGTAATAGGCGCCGCCCGCCCGGACTCGCTGGTCCGTGGCGATCGCCGAGATCGACAACGCCGTGATGAAGGTGATCGAGGTGGAGATCGTGACGATCAGCAGCGTCGCCGGGAGCCCGACGTTTCCTACGACCCAGCCGAATCGCAGGTACATGATCACGCCGAGAATCGTCAGAAGCGACGGCGTGAAAACTCCCCCGAACGTACTGAGACCGGCACCCCGGGCTGGGGCTACCTCCTGGACCGGGGGCGGACGTGCGCCGGGCGGGTCCGGGGATCGGGAAGGATCGCGTGGGCCACGCGGAGAGCGGAAGCTCATGGCGTTGATGCATAACCGCGGCGCGGCCCGGTGTCGAGGGGGAACAGGTGCGGCTATTCTCGACGGGAGACCCGGGACCAGCCGCCCGGGTCGAGATCCCGCACCGGAGGATGCCGATGGAACGCTGTGCCTGGCTGGGCGACGATCCGCTGATGATGGCGTACCACGACGACGAATGGGGCGTCCCGCTCCACGACGACCTGCGCCACTTCGAGTTCATCGTGCTCGACGGGTTCCAGGCCGGCCTGAGCTGGCGCACGGTGCTGAACAAGCGCGAGAACTTCCGCCGCGCGTTCGACGGGTTCGACCCGTCACGGATCGTCGAGTACGGCGAGCCCGAACGAGCCCGGCTGCTGGCGGACGCCGGGATCATCCGGAACCGCCAGAAGGTGGACGCGACGATCGGCAATGCCCGGGCATTCCTCGAACTCCAGCAGCGCGAGGGAGGCTTCGACGGATGGGTGTGGCAGTTCACCGGTGGCCGCACGATCCAGAACGCGTGGGCGGAGCTCGCAGACCTGCCGCCGAAGACTGCCGAGGCAGAGGAGATGAGCAAGGCCCTGAAGGCCGAGGGATTCAAGTTCGTGGGCCCGACGATCTGCTACGCCTACATGCAGGCGGCCGGGATGGTGAACGATCACGTGACCCGCTGCTACCGCTGGTCAGAGCTCGGCGGAGGAGGCTGAGGTGAAGAGGCGCCAGTCGCTAGGTCTCCTGCTCGGAGCGGCGGCGTTCGCGCTCCTGCTGCTGCTTCCGGCGCCCGCCGGCCTGTCCGACGCGGGGTGGCGCACGGCCGCAGTCGGCGTCCTGATGGCGATCTGGTGGGTAACAGAGCCGATCCCCATCCCGGCCACCGCACTGCTTCCACTGGCCCTGTTCCCGGCGCTCGGGATCGGCTCGATCGGCGAGGCGGCGAGCCCGTTCGCCAACCCGCTGATCTTCCTGTTCCTCGGCGGATTCATGCTGGCCCAGGCGATGCAGGACACCGGGCTTCCCAAGCGTATCGCGCTCGAAAGTGTCCGGCTGTTCGGCACCGGGCCCGGTGCGGTGATCGCCGGGATCATGGGCGCCTCGGCCTTCCTCAGCATGTGGGTCAGCAACACGGCCACCGCGCTGATGATGCTGCCGCTCGGCCTGTCGCTGATCGAGCTGTTGCCGGGCGACCGCGACGACCCGGACCGCCGCCGGTTCGGCACCGCGCTGATGCTGGGGATCGCCTACGCCTGCAGCATCGGCGGCATGGCGACCCTGATCGGCACGCCGCCCAACGCCTTCCTCGCCGGGTTCATGCTCGAGACCTACGGAGTGTCGATCGGATTCGCGCAGTGGATGCTGCTCGGTGTCCCGCTCGTACTGGTCGGACTTCCGCTCACCTGGTTCATTCTGACCCGCGTCGTGTTTCCCGTCCCGCTCGGTGAGATTCCGGGCGGACAGTCGCTGCTCGACGAGCGGCGGGCTGGACTCGGGCCCGTCCGCCCGGCGGAGAAGCGGGTGGCAATCGTGTTGGCGCTCACGGCGCTCGCCTGGATCACCCGCCCTCTGCTGCAGGACTGGATCCCGGGGCTGAGCGACGCGGGGATCTCGATCGCGGGCGCGATCGTCCTGTTCCTCGTCCCGGCAGGCGAGCCCGATGGGCGGCGGCTCCTCACGTGGCAGCAGGCGGAAGCCATACCGTGGGGTGTGCTGGTGCTGGTCGGGGGCGGACTCAGCCTTGCCGCGGCGATTGGAGGCACCGGGCTGGGCGACTGGCTGGGCGGCCAGATGGAGGCGATCGGCCACTGGCCGCTGCTGCTGCTCGTTGCCAGCGTCGTCGCCTTCGTGATCCTGCTTACCGAGCTGACCAGCAACACGGCCACGGCGGCGACCTTCCTGCCCGTGCTTGGCGCCCTGGCGCTGGTGGTCGGCCAGGACCCGCTGGTGCTCGTCGTCCCGGCCGCGCTCGCGGCGAGCGGCGCATTCATGCTGCCGGTGGCGACCCCGCCGAACGCAATCGTGTACGGCAGCGGCGCGCTCCAGATCACCGACATGGTCCGCGCCGGCGTGTGGGTCAACCTGTTGTTCACCGTGCTGATCACCGCAGCGGCAAGGCTGCTGCTGCCGCTCGTGTTCGGAATCTGAGCGATCCGGGTGGCCCTCCCCGGGTCCACCTGGAAGATGATAGTTGGTTGAACCCCGAGGTCAGTTCCTGGAGTGGTTCATTCATACATCCAGTTGTGCGACTCAATTACCTAATAACGCTTGCCGTTATTAACGCACTACGTTATGGTTTACGGTGATCAAGAGCTTTCGAGACAACGACACCGAACGTCTCTTCCACCGAAACCCGGTGCGCAAACCGGGCGGCGAGGTTCAGAAGACTGCTCTCCGTAAGCTCCGCATGCTCGATGCTGCTACGATTCTCGCCGACTTGAAACAGCCGCCAGGGAATCGCCTGGAGAAGCTCAAGGGTGATCGCCATGGCGAGTACAGCATTCGGATCAATGCGCAGTGGCGTATCTGCTTTCGCTGGAGGTCCGGACATGTGTACGACGTCGAAATCGTCGATTATCACTAGTCTCTGCAGGAGGGTCTGATGCCGGCGAAGAAGCTGCCGCCGGTCCACCCCGGCGAGGTACTTCGCGAGGAATTCCTCGCAGCGCTGGAGATCAGCCAGTATCGACTGGCCAAGGACATCAGTGTCCCGCCCCGTCGCATTAACGAGATCGTCCACGGCAAACGGAGGATTTCGGCGGACACGGCTCTCAGACTGTCACGGTACTTCGGTACGTCCGAGAGATTCTGGCTCAATCTACAGACCGGCTATGATCTGGAGATTGAGCGGGATCGTCTCGGGGACCGATTGGAGGCGGAGGTCCGGCAGCGAGCCGGCTAGGAACCCCTGGCCCGGTGCGCGATCGCCGTCCCCCCGGCCCGTCTCGGGTCCGCCGCGGCCTCGAACCCCTCATCCGGGCTCCAGCGGGCCGCCCCGACACCCCCGAACATCATCGAGCCGGCAGGCATTTGACGCCTGGGGAGACCGATCTTCCCGACCGGAAGCCCCTGCTCGTACAACGCCACCGGTCCGTTCTCCTCGATCGCCACGTGCAGCCGCGGGCGCTCGATTGCCTCGGCCAGGGACAGGCCGACCCGCAGGTGGCCCACCAGGGTCTGAAGAATCGCCGTCGTGATCCGGTCCGCTCCGGGCGAGCCGATCGCGAGCAACGCCCCGTCGGTCCGCCGCGCCACCGTGGGCGCCATGTTGGATGGAATCCGGTGCCCGACCGGCCACGCGTGGATCCCCCGGCGATTGAGCTCCAGCTCGCCCAGGCAGTTGTTCAGCCACAGTCCGGTTCCGGGCGGGATTACACCCGAGCCGTAGCCCGACGACAACGTGACCGAGACGGCGAGACCGTCCGAATCGACCACCGAGGTGTGCGTGGTGGAAGGTGAAGTGACGAACCGACGCAGCGGTCCAGGAACCACCTGCTCCAGCAACCGGCGCACTTCGCGGACCGGGTCGAGCGTCACGTCCAGCGTGCCGGCGCGAAATCCGATCGCCGCCTGCTGGGCCCGGCACATCAGCGCCAGGTCATCCTCCGTCCACGGGCCTGTCGGTCGGTCACCCAGGAGCAGCAGCATCGAGGCGAGAACCGCGCCACCGACGGCAGGGGGAGGGTTCGTCGCCACCTCCCAGCCATCCAGTTCAACGGTCAGCGGATTCCGTTCGATGACCTCGTACTCCGCCATGTCAGCCGGTCCGAGGATTCCGTGGTTGGCGTCGATGTCGGTCGTGATCAGTCGCCCGATTTCGCCCGTGTAGAAGTCCTGCGCTCCGTGATCGGCGATGCGACGCAGGCTGCCCGCGAGATCCGGCACGCGGACGGTCTCACCCGGACCGATGAGGCTTCCATCGTCGTGGTGCAGCACCGCCCGGCTGGGCTCGTCCCACCCGAACACCGACTCGTGAGCGAACGACATGTAGGCGTGCGATGCGTAGGACAGGGCAAAGCCGTTACGGGCATGCTGGTATGCCGGCTCCACCAGGTCGGCCCACGGAAGCCGGCCGAAGCGATGCGACAGACTGGCGAGTGCCGCCAGCGCACCCGGGGTGCCGATCGACCCGTGTCCCACGAAGGTCCGGACTCCACCGGCGTATTCCAGCACCGCCTCGTGCAGGCCGCGACCGAATTGGTCGGAGTCGACGCCGCGGCCCGGCATCTCGATCCCGCCATCGAGGGTGACGGGGGACTCTCCGTCCGGCCAGACCGTCGCGTAGGCGCCGGAGCCGAGATCCACCACTCCCGGCTCGGTGACGGCAGACACGAGCGCGGCGGCAACGGCGGCGTCCGCCGCGTTCCCGCCCTGCTCGATCATCGTCGCACCGGCATCCGCGGCGAGCTTCGAGCTCGCGGCAATCGCCGCACCGTAGCCTTCCATGTCGTGCGCCCCACCTTGCCCCGGGAACGGAAGCGGATCGGCTGCTCGGTCAGGCCGTCCGCGGCTGAATCGTCGGCGGATCATGTACCGGACCGGCGACGCCGTGCAACGTATCGTCCGCCTCGGCGACCCGGGCGGCCGCGTGTCCGGCGGCGTGGATCCGGGCCCGCACGAACCGCCAGCCGATCGCAGCCAGCACGAGGAGTACGACCAGGCCCGCGGCGATACTCGCGAATCCTGCGACCGACTCGACGATGCCCGCCACTTCGGCCGTGAACAGGAATCCAAGCAGCGCGTACGCGCCGCCCCACAGCAGAAGCGCTGCGGCGTCGGCGAGGGCGAACGTCCGGGGCGCGATGCCAGCCAGCCCGGCGCTGGCCGCCACCAGGTTTCCGGTGCCGGGAATGAACTTGGACGGCACGATGTAGAGCGGTCCGATCTGCTCAATCCGCTGCTGGACCGTCACCACGCACGCCTTCGGATTGGAGGTCAGGTTGCACACGGTGTCCACAAGTCTCGGACCGCGCCACCGTGTGATCCAGTACCAGGTGAGATCCGCGACCAGCCCGCCGGCAGCAGCGCTGAGCACGACCAGCGGCAGGGACAGCCCCCCGGAGGCCGCCACCGCTCCACCCAGGATCAGTACCGGCACGCTGGCGATCGGCAGTCCGATGAACTCCACGAACCCCATGAGCACGAGCAGGGCGTAGCCCCACGTTTCCAGAAGGTGTCCCACCGCATCCATCGTCCCCCCTCACGTCGTCATCCCACTCGCAGTCCGTTTGCCCGGACCCTCACCAAGGGAACGCAAAAAGGCCCCCGGTGGATCCCGGGGGCCCTGATGACCCGATTCTACCGGGCGTGAGTCAGCTTTGTGGACTGGTCTGCCTCGAGCCTTTGCGACTGCTCTTCGGACTGGAGCTGGCCGGTGCCGGGGACGGTGACCTCGTACTGGCGGATCCCGAGCTTCGCACCCGTGCGGCAGCCGGCCGGGTGCGGGCGGCTCGCTGAACCGAAGACCTGGGAGTCGGAGGTCGCGTCGACCTTTCGGACACCCCGCGAGCGAATCCGTCGCTCGAGCGCTGCGCGCGCCGCATCTCGCCCTCGAGGATCCGGTCCTCCATGATCTGCTTCGTCACCACGGGCGCCGTTCGGACCGGCAGGCGCGTGACCCCGGAAGCTCTGCTGAATTCCATCGGCTCCATCGCGTCAGGAATCGTCTTACGGTCCATCGACTGCCTGCGGGCCGCGTACGCGGCGGCCTTCTTGCCCGGTTCGGGTGCATCCAACTGCGGCTCGAGCGGCTGGCGATTGACGGGCTGTGCTGCGAGTCCACCGCTCGAAGGTGGATTCGTGACCGCTCGATTGCCACCGCTGACCCTGTAGTCGTCCAGGACATCGGCGAGTTTGAATCGGGTGTCGGGATACGCGGCGCTCGTCGGATCGCCCGGGTTGGGTCTGCCGCCGCCCCCTCCGTGGTCTCCGTCCAGGCGGTACTGGGTCTCCCGCAGCTTGCAGGGCAGTGAACGTTGACTATCCGTAGCGCCGAGGAACAAGCGGTTGGGTCGGAAGAAGGATCCTTCGACGTCGCAGGCGAACACGCCCCGCAATACGGTTCTCCCGCCCGTGCCGTAGTTCCGGGTGGCGGGAATGGTCACCGGGACAACTTCCTGTCCCGGCGTCCCTGGATTGGAGGGTCCGACGAAAGCCTCCGACGCTCCGGCGGTTCCCGACTCCTGGGCGATCGACTGCGCCGGTGCTGCGGCGAGCATGGCGAGCATTGCTCCACTGAACACCACGAATGAGCGCGAGAATCTCATGTCTGGACTCCTTCCGGCCGGAGAGGACTACCCTCCACCATAACCAGACCTGGTCAGCGCGGTACCCTGGCACGCGAAACCGGCCTACTGGGAGGTCTCCCCCGAACTCCTGGGCGACC
>Ga0316193_10001364_pt1 | contig 16363 bp, 16 predicted proteins | sample MerIslsedime2_MG_FD_207735 | JGI IMG/M metagenome (GOLD analysis project Ga0316193, IMG submission 207735) | Coastal sediment microbial communities from Maine, United States - Merrow Island sediment 2 | ecosystem: Environmental > Aquatic > Marine > Coastal > Sediment | place: USA: Maine...
TGTTATCTGCTGAGAATGTTTCTGTCTGGTTCATAATGATCTTGCCGGTCATCTCGCGTGCGGAGCTGCATATGCAACATCGGGTAATTCTGCCGTCCAGGTGCGAACTGTCGGCTGGATCTCGACGATGTGGATACAGTCGACCGGACACGGAGGTATGCATAGATTACAACCCGTACATTCAGATTCGATGACGGTGTGCATCTGTTTTGCTGCACCGAGTATGGCGTCGATAGGGCATGCCTGAATACATAACGTGCAGCCGATACAGGTCTGTTCATCGATACGTACCACCGTCGGCAGGGTCTTCACTTCACCATGCTCGGCATTCAACGGCTTGACCTCGACGTCGAGCAGATCCGCCAGCGCGATGATCGTCGCTTCACCGCCGGGTGGACACTGGTTGATATCAGCTTCGCCTTTGGCCATGGCTTCGGCATAGGGGCGGCAGCCTGCGTATGTGCACTGGCCGCATTGTGTCTGCGGCAGCAGAGCATCTATCTGGTCTACTACCGGGTCACCTTCGACCTTGAAACGGATTGCAGAGTAGGCGAGCAGCAATCCGAATATGCTGGTGATAATGGCAAGGGTGATGATGACCGTTAACATGTTCGTTAATCTTTGAACCTATACCTTTATGAGGCCGGCAAATCCCATGAATGCGAGCGACATGATACCCGCAGTGATCAATGCGATCGAGGTTCCCTGAAATGCTAGTGGAACATCGGCGACATTGATGCGTTCCCGTAGTGCTGAGAACAGGATCAGTACCAGTGAGAAACCGACAGCAGCGCCGAAGCCATAAAACAGCGACTGTATAAAACCATGCTGTTCCTGAACGTTGAGCAGGGCGACGCCGAGGACGGCGCAGTTCGTCGTGATCAGCGGCAGGAAGATGCCGAGTACGTTGTATAACAAGGGACTGGTCTTATGTACCACCATCTCGGTGAACTGCACCACCACAGCGATCACCAGGATGAACATGATGGTGCGCATATATTCCAGTTCGAGTGGTGTCAGGATGTATTCATTGACCAGGTAGCTGCTGACTGAAGATAGCGTGAGTACGAAGGTGGTTGCCAACGCCATGCCGATAGCGGTCTCCAGTTTTCGGGATACGCCCATGAACGGACACAGGCCAAGAAATTTGACCAGTACGAAATTGTTGACCAGTATGGTGCTTAGCAGGATGAGGGCGAATTCTGTCATCCGCGCATTCTAGCAGATTGTTATCCTGTAAATTTGATTTAGCTTAAGAAAAAACGAATAGAATCAACAAGGAAAGTAGGTTTTTATGTTCAGTCTAAAACCTGGCCGATATCCTATCCGTCACTGGCAAGCTTCAGTTCCGAGGCTTCGATACACTCGGCATCTGCGGTTACCTGGTTGCGGCCATTTTCTTTGGAGTGATAGACAGCGTTGTCGGCTGCTTTATAGAGCTTGTCGAAGTCTTGCTCATGCTGTTCGATCAGTGAGGCGACTCCTATACTGGCAGTCACCTCTAAATCAGAAGGTTTTGACATCTCGATCATGGCGCGGATCGCTTCCGCTTTTTTCATGGCATCGTATATAGTGCAGTGCGGCAACAGGATCAAAAACTCTTCGCCACCGATCCGGGAAACGATATCGCCCTGACGACAGGTGGTCATCAGTAACTTACCTATCTCTGAAAGTACGATATCACCCGTGGTATGTCCGAATTCATCATTGATCTGTTTGAAATGATCGAGATCGAGGATCATGGTGCTAAGTGGAAAATCGTAACGGATAGAATCTTTAATATATTTAGGCGCGAACTCGGAAAGGCTGTGCCGATTATGGCAGGTCGTGAGCTGGTCGGTCATCGCGATGTTGTAGAGCGAGCGTTGTTGCTCTCGTACCTGGTCGGCCAGACGCTTATTGATGATCAGGTTGTTTACCCGCGCCGCCAGTTCTTCTTCTATCGGCGGTTTGGTGACGTAATCGTTGATACCGGCATGCAGCAGGTCGATGCGTAGCTGCGTGTCATCATGACCGGTCATCGCCAGTATCGGTGTTTTTGCCGAGTGGGTGTTCGAGGCGCGGATCATGCGTACCAGGGAGAGGCCATCCATCGTGCCTTCTAACATCACGTCGGTTATGACCAGGTCATACTCGTTATCGGTAAAGGCATGGAATGCTTCTTCTGCCGTGGAGAAGTGTGTGACTTCGAGGTTAAGCTTTTTTAGATACTTGGTGACGATATGTGCCACTGAGGCACTGTCTTCTACGTATAGAATCCTGCCGCCCTGGATGTCAAAAGTCTTCTCGCCCTGGATATAGTAGCGGATACTTGATTTCAGATAGGTGATATTGGTCTTTGGAAATATATCCTTGATGCCGGCGGCACGAGCGTTCTTTAAAAGGGTTTCATTGGGCTCGGATGTCAGCAGGATGATCGGTGTATTCAGTTCGGAATTTTTGCAATGCTGTATGAATTCGTTACCGGTATTATCGAAGATGTGCTGTGATGCGATGATCAGGTCGTAGCGGGTGTCTTCATCGGTGTTGACTAGCAGGTCAAGGCCTTCCTCGCCGGTGCGTACGCAGCTGACCGTGCAGCCAAGCTCGATTAGCAGGTCCTGTAAAATCTTCTGGAATAAACGACCGTTTTCTAGGATAAGTACTTTCATTGACCATTAGTATAATTGAGCCAGGTAACTAGATATCAGTATATATGACAAACTGTCATTTATCGCAGATATACGGAAGAATTGTGAGGATTATTATTAACTTATAATCAGTCCAGAGTGGGAATAGTAATTGTCTATTTGACTTTCATTCCGGGAGTTGCACCGTCATCCGGGTTGAGGATGAACAGGTCTTTACCGCCAGGACCAGCCGCAAGCACCATGCCTTCAGACATGCCAAAACGCATCTTCCGCGGTGCCAGGTTGGCTACCATCACGGTGAGTTTTCCTTCCAGGTCTTCAGGTTTATAGGCTGACTTTATGCCAGCAAATACATTGCGTGACACGCCGCCCAGATCAAGCGTCAGTTGCAATAATTTGTCTGCGCCTTCGACGTGTTCCGCCTTCACGATTTTTGCGATGCGAAGATCGACCTTGGCGAAGTCATCGAAACTGATCTCATCGGCAATCGGGTCATCTGCCAGTGGCCCGCTCAGTTCTTCTTCGACAGCGGCGGTTTGTTCTATTGAGTCATGGGTCATGGCTTCGATCTGTTCTTTTTCTATACGGGTAAGCAAAGGTTTGAATTTATTTATCTGGTGAGAAAGTAATGGCTGAGCGATGCTTTCCCATCTGAATTCAGTGTTCAAGAAGGCTTCCGATTTTTCGGCGGTAGCCGGCAGGATTGGTTTCAACCAGGTCATCAACAGGCGGAACATGTTAAGGCCCTGTGTGCAGATTTTTTGCACTTCGTCTTCGCGGCCTTCTTCTTTTATCAGTACCCAGGGTTTATTCTCATCGATGTAGACGTTGGCTTTATCTGCCTGTGCCATGATCTCGCGCACGGCCTTATTGTATTCGCGGTTCTCGTAGTGTGCCGCGATCAGCTCACCAGCTGCAACCATATCATCGTACAGTTCAGGTTCCGGTAGCTCAGCAGACAGCTGGCCGTCAAACTTTTTACTGATGAAGCCTGCACAGCGGCTGGCGATGTTGACGACTTTTCCAACCAGGTCAGAGTTAACGCGCTGCATGAAATCTTCCAGGTTCAGGTCGATATCATCGACGCCTGAAGAAAGCTTGGCGGTGTAGTAATAACGCAGGTATTCCGGGTTCAGGTTGTCGAGATAAGTGCGGGCCTTGATAAAGGTGCCTCTAGATTTCGACATCTTCTGACCATTCACTGTGAGGAAACCATGACAGAAAACAGCGGTCGGTTTGCGATAACCTGAACCGTCTAATACTGCCGGCCAGAACAGGGTATGGAATCGGGCGATGTCTTTACCGATAAAGTGGTACAGCTCGTTCTTACTATCAGCGGCCCAGTAATCATCGAAGTTGATGTCCTCACCATTTTTATTTAATCGGTCGCACAGGTTTTTAAAGCTCGCCATATATCCTATCGGTGCATCCAGCCACACATAGAAATATTTGCCTGGCGCATCGGGAATCTCGAATCCCCAGTAAGGGGCATTACGCGATATGTCCCAGTCCTGCAGACCTTCTTCAAACCATTCTTCGAGTTTGTTTGCTACTTCAGACTGTACATGACCGGCTTTCAGCCACTGTTGAAGCATGTCGGAGAAATCGCTTAGTTTGAAAAAGTATTGTTCGGAATCTTTTTCAATCGGTGCGGCACCACTGACAGCCGATACCGGGTTTTTAAGCTCGGTCGGGTCATAGGTCGCACCGCATACCTCACAGTTGTCACCGTATTGATCTTCTGCGCCACATTTAGGACAGGTTCCTTTGATGAAACGATCAGGTAGGAACATCTCAGCTTCCGGATCGTACGCCTGCTTGATGGTCTCCGTTCGGATATGACCATCTTCTCTAAGTTTCAGGTAGATACTGGAGGCAAAGTGCTTGTTCTCTTCCGAATGGGTCGAGTAGTAATTGTCAAAACCGATAAGAAAATCAGCGAAGTCGGCTTCATGTTCTTTCTGGACGGCCGCGATCAGCTCTTCCGGTGTTATACCGTCCTGACGGGCACGCAACATGATCGGTGTACCGTGAGCATCATCAGCACACACGTAGTAGCAGGTATTGTCACGCAGGCGCTGGAAACGTGCCCAGATATCTGTCTGGATATATTCGACCAGGTGCCCGAGATGGATGGGGCCGTTGGCGTAGGGGAGTGCACTGGTGACCAGGATGCTGCGTTCCAGGTTTTTTTGTTGCTGGGTCATTGTTTATGCGAAGCTGTGTTTTACAAGGGGCGCACAATTTAGCATTTTGACCGGTTTAATGCACGAAAAACCCTTGTGGCTATAGAGACAGGATCGCGTAATGAATTCCGCTCCTACAGGGAGGATGCTGTAACAACGGAATATGCTGCGCAATCAAAGTTAGAACTTAACAACCCAGGGCTGCTGTATGCCGTATTGGTTGTTTATCGTGTTCGCAAAACTGCTTGCATCCTGGCGGGTCACAAAGCCTTCGATACGAATACGTAACCAGCTCTGGTCGTTGATCTGTACTTCCTGAATCTCGGCGGCAAAACCGGCAGCGCTCAATACCTGCTGCAAATTATTGGCCGCATCGGTATTCTGTACTGACATCATGTTAACTGCCCATTTACCGCTGCTGGTCAAAATACCCTGGCCTTGCTGTGTTTCGGTTTCTGCTGCCCAGCCACCTAACTCGTTCATATCGACAGGCATGACAGCCGATGTGGGCTTGTCTTTCTCTGCAACGATATATTTGAGTGGGTCCTGCATGGTGAACTCGGCTTCACCCTCACGCTGTACAGTGACATTACCTTCGATCAGGCAGAACAGGTCCTCATCTGTTTTGGATCTGCCCCAGATATCGGTACCGCGGATACCGACAGTGACGTGACCGATTTTCACATCTACATTACGCTTGCGCAGGTTACCAATTTCCGTCGTGGTAAAACGAAAAGCACCACGAGTGACTCGCATCAGTGCAGCAAATACACCTTCTTCATGTTTTGGCGGAATCAAGGTGTTGAGGCTGAGAGTGGCATCTTCACCGAGTTTGACCGTGCTGCCTTCGTTCATACGTAATAATGCACGGGAGTTTTTTCCGGTACGGATAACATCACCGGAATATAGTTTGATGCCGGGTTTAAGTGGATAAGTCTTGCCGTCACGGTCGTACCAGGCAGGCATTTGTATGGCATCAACGATCCCGCCAGAATCAGCAAATGCCGTCGCCACATTAAGAGTAAAAGCTGTTATCAGAACAAATATTATGTTTTTTATCATATGACCCTTACCTGACGGCTATCTTAAATATTATGACATCTGAGTTTTACTATAGAAGAAAGTTTGTAAACCGCACAGCTGGTAGCTGAAACTGTGAATCAGTTCTCAATAATGCTGGTTTCTTGCGCTATTGAAATATGATTATTTGTCCACATATAGGATATCTACCACTTTTGGGTTAGGCAGTTGCCAATAGCTTCCCCTGAAAAGTTAAGGTTTAATCAGGCCTTTATTACTGTAGAATGCGCCATCATTTTTTTAGAGATAGATATCCGGTGTGCATGTTTTTTAACAGCAGACCCGTTATCAAACCGATTTGGAGTTCGCCATGAGCGTTACAAAAGAACAAGTTGAAGCAGCCCTTAAACAATATATCGACCCGTATCTTGAGAAAGATCCAGTCACCGCCGGTGTGGTGAAAGATATCACCATCGATGGCGGCAATGTAAAAGTTAAGATCGTTCTCGGTTATCCCGCTTATGGTTTTGTCGATAAATTATCTGCTGATCTGAAAGAAAAGATCGAAGCTGTTGACGGTGTTGATTCCGCCGAAGTCGAAGCTACATGGGAGATAGGCAGTCATACCGTACAGGGCGGCATGAACCCCCTCGAAGGCATCAAGAACGTCATCGCTGTGGCATCAGGTAAAGGCGGTGTAGGTAAGTCTACCACTGCAGTAAACCTGGCGCTGGCACTACAGAAAGAAGGTGCACGCGTAGGTGTGCTGGACGCGGATATCTATGGCCCGAGTATCCCTCGTATGTTAGGTATCGAAGGTAAGCCAGAATCATCCGACGGTAAGTCGCTGGAACCTATGGGCGGTCATGGCCTGCAGGCGATGTCTATCGGTTTCATGATCGATGAAGAAACACCGATGATCTGGCGCGGCCCGATGGTCACCCAGGCACTGGAACAGCTGTTGCGTGATACCCGGTGGAAATCACTGGATTACCTTATTATCGACTTGCCACCGGGTACCGGTGATGTGCAGTTAACACTTGCACAGAAAGTACCGGTCAGTGGCGCAGTTATCGTTACAACTCCTCAGGACATCGCATTACTAGATGCTCGTAAAGGTCTGAAGATGTTCGAGAAGGTCGAAGTGCCTGTACTGGGAGTGGTCGAGAACATGAGTATCCATATATGTTCTGAATGTGGTCATGCAGAACATATCTTTGGCCAGGGCGGTGGTGAGAAGATGTGTGATATGCATAATGTCGATTTTCTTGGCGCATTGCCGCTTTCTATCGATATTCGTATCAATGCTGATGATGGTCACCCATCGGTCGCGGATGATCCAGACAGTAAAGCGTCTATGATCTATCGCGACATCGCACGCCGTACTGCTGCGAAACTCTCGCTTAAAGCGAAGGATTACTCAGCGAAATTCCCTAATATCGTTATTCAGAATAACTGATCTGAAACGCGTATACAGGTTATAAAAGAGCAGTCTTCGGACTGCTTTTTTTGTGTCCGTCATATTCATTTGAAATAGTACCTCTTATCATCATTGTTTCAGCAGAGTGTATCCGGCTTTTGAGGGGCTTATTAAGCCGTTATACTTGCGATAGAATTTTCTTACCATGATCAAGGGCCGTAGCCGTGCGATATATTATCTGTCTTGCTTTTGTAATCCTTACCGCCTGTGATGGCCGTCCTCAAAATATCGCACTCGGTACCCTGGAACGTGACCGCATCGCTCATACTGCGACGACTAACGAAGTGGTGACTGAACTGCCGATCGAACAGGGCAGCAAGGTAACCAAAGGTACGGTACTGGTAAAGCTGGATGACACCCTGCAGGCAGCGCAGGTGAACAAGGCGGCAGCGCAGGTCGCGCAGGCAGAAGCTCATCTGGAAAAGTTGCGCAGCGGTGCACGTGAAGAGGAGGTCGCTGCTGCCGTTGCAAAAGTCGCCGGCGCCAAAGCCTCGCTGGTGGAAAGCGAGGCTAATTATAAACGCGCTATCGAGCTGAGAAAATCAAAAACCATCAGTGAGGCTGATAGAGACCAGAAGCTGGCATTACGTGATGCGAATCGTGCCAGCTTACAGAGTGCCCGGGAAGAGTTGCGTATATTGACCAACGGTACTCGTATAGAGGATCTGCGTGAGGCCGAAGCGCTACTGGACGCTGCCGTTGCGACGCTGGCTAGCGAAAAGAAAAAACTGGCCGACCTGACCGTCGTCGCCACACGTGATGGCATCCTCGATAACCTGCCCTGGAACCTGGGCGAACGTGTTACCGCGGGTAGTCCGCTTGCCATCGTGCTTGCGGGCAAAGCGCCTTTTGCTCGAATCTATGTACCTGAGCCATACCGCGTAAGGGTGAAGGTGGGTGATGAACTGGTGGTACGTGTCGATGGGCTTGAAAAAACCATTACCGGGCGGCTTCGCTGGATTGCAACAGAACCTGCTTTTACCCCTTATTATGCATTGAATCAGGAAGAGCGCGCACGTCTGATGTATTTAGCAGAAATACAGTTGCCTGACAGTGAAGCATATCTGCCCAACGGGGTGCCGGCACAAGTCGAACTGCCATGACTGACTATGTCATCAGGGCATCAAAGCTATGCCGAAACTTTGCTGACCTGAAAGCCATACAGGATCTTGATCTAATGGTCGAAAGGGGGCGTATCTATGGGTTTTTAGGTCCTAATGGCTGCGGCAAAACAACCGCCATCCGTATGCTGACCGGCCTGTTAAAACCGAGCGCTGGCGAGGTGGAAGTGCTGGGGTTTAAACTGCCGCGAGATGCTGAAAAACTGCGACTTCATATCGGATACATGACACAAAAATTCTCGCTGTACAATGATCTTACGGTAAAAGAGAACCTGCAGTTTGTTGCCAAGATATATGGCCTGTCGGCACGCGCACGAAAAAAGCGTATCGATGAACTGCTCGAGATCTACGGGCTGGAGCAGAAGACGAACCAGTTTGCAGGTAATATGAGTGGTGGGCAAAGACAGCGACTTGCTCTGGCAGCAGCGGTATTACACCAGCCAGAGCTGTTATTTCTGGATGAGCCTACCTCGGCGGTTGACCCTGAGAATCGCCGTGAGTTCTGGGAGCAACTGTTTGACCTCAGCGATCGTGGCACCAGTATACTCGTATCTACCCACTATATGGATGAAGCTGAACGCTGTCATAAACTGGCGATTCTGGAAAGCGGCATCAAACGTGCCGATGGATCGCCAGAAGAATTGATGCAGCAGATGGGGGCGCACGTGGTAGAAGTTGCCTCGTCAAAGCTGCGCCAGCTTAAACAGCAACTGATAGAACTGCCCGAGGTGATTACGGCCGCACAGCTCGGCGCACGGCTGCGTGTTTTAGTCAAAGACAGCATCGCTGACCCGCTGGATTTTTTAGTACAGCAAAAAGGCATCAGTTCTATAGATGAATTGTCGCTGGTCAGACCTAGCCTGGAAGACGTGTTCGTGACCTGTACGGGTGAGGGCAGACAATGAGTGCGCTATTGAGAATTTACGCCATCCTCAGCAAAGAGTTAACCCAGCTCAGTCGCGACAGGATGACGTTTGGCATGGTGGTGATGATCCCGTTGATACAGCTGATACTGTTCGGTTATGCGATCAACACCAATATACGTCATATCCCGGTAGGCGTGGTAGATTACAGTCAAACCGGGCTAAGCCGGGTGCTTATAGAAACTGTCAGTGCTACCCAGGTAGTGAGATTTACCGAGCACTATAGCGATGTACAACAGGCTGAAGCAGCCATAGCCCGCACGGAAGTGAGAGCCGTCCTGGTGATACCGAAAGATGTCAGCCAGCGACTGGCGCGTCATCAGAGCGTGGGTTTCGGCTCACCGCCATCGTCTGATGAAGAGACCAGTCGCCCCGTCGCCCAGTGGCTGGTCGATGGTTCCGATACCATGATAGCTGCGGCGATCAAAAGCCTTAGAGCCATGCCGTTGAGCGAGTTATTGAGCAAGCCTGCAAACCGTAACACGCCGACCTTCGAGGTGGCCCTGTTCTATAACCCTGAACAGCGTACTGCGGTAAATATCGTTCCGGGCCTGGTCGCGGTTATCCTGACCATGACCATGATCATGTTTACCTCGGCTGCCATCGTGCGCGAAAGTGAACGCGGTAATATGGAGATGCTGATAACGACACCGGTGCGCCCCATCGAACTCATGCTTGGGAAAATAGTTCCTTATATGTTTATCGGTGCTGTACAGGTTGCGATCATTCTGGGGTTGGGTAATCTGGTATTCGACGTGCCTGTCAATGGCAGCTTATGGCAGTTGGCGGCAGCGACTACCTTGTTCATCACTGCAAGTCTCACCCTGGGATTAGTTATATCAACATTCGCTAAAAATCAGCTGCAGGCCATGCAGATGACCGTTTTCATTCTGATGCCCTCGATACTGTTATCCGGTTTTATGTTTCCCTATGACGGCATGCCCGAAGTTGCTCAATATATCGCAGAAGCATTGCCGGCAACGCACTTCATGCGCCTGATTCGTGGCGTGGTACTGCGCGATGTGGAGATCATCAATATGAGTTTTGATGTCTACTGGCTGGCGTTATTTACCCTGGCTGGATTGGCTATCGCATCATTAAGGTTCAAGAAAAGCCTGGATTAGCCATTTCCCTGGACAGACGCGTCTTTACCAGATGAGGTCATCGGGTATCTCGTATTCTGAATAAGGATCGTTTTCACTGTTCTCTTTTTGAGTATCCTTATTTTTCTCGTCATCGAAAATAACGATACGTTTAGCATTACGCTGCTGTATCTTTTCTGCGATTGACCTGGGAACAAGCTCATATCTTCCTTCTATGCGTGCGATGCCTAATGAGCCGTTTACGATCTGGTTTTTTATCTCCTGGTTGACGTAAACACGTTTGACTTTATTGTTGTGCTCAAAGTTGTATACGATTTCACAGTCATCATCTCTGGCCAGGCAATTATTTTCGATGAGTTGATTGATCTCGATCGATATCGCTTTCTGTCGTGCCTGTTCTTCTTTTTTTCTGTTCAGTTCACGGTCACGTTTTGCTTTTTCTTCAGCGGCCTGTTGTGCTTTGAGCCGGGTCTCGTCTACGACCTTTACTTTTTTGGAATGCTGCTGTTTTTTCCTGTTCCTGTTTTTATCCTGATTTGCTTTCTGGACCTGCTTCTTGGTGACCAGTCCGGCTTTTAGTAACTGATCTTGAAAAGGGTTGTTCATCTATCTGTCTCGTAAAGTCTGGTATTATCTGGTTCAATATGACATCGTATCATGAAAGTTTCTTGATGAGTGACCAGCAAATATTTCTTTCATGCAAGCATGTGCCGAATAACATCAGGAGTGAGCAATGAGTAATGAGATATCGGATATCGGACTTATCGAAGTCCTTCTGGAAAGACTGGAGAAACAGCGGCTGCCCAGGCTTCTCGATATAGAGAAAAAAGTCGATGCCGGTGAGTCCCTTTTAGATGAAGACCTGGAATTTCTGGAACATGCGATAACTGATGGCAGAAAGATCATGCCGCTGATAGACCGTCATCCGGAGTATCAGCACCTTACTGTGCAGGTGGTGCAGCTGTATAAAAAGATAACTGAAAAAGCCATGCAGATAGATAAGGGTTCCTGAGCTCCAGGCAAAGAAAAATAAACTATAGTGAGTTGTATTGAAAATTACCGCAAGAATATAAGGAGCAAGTAATGGAAACTTCGACGATAGTCACACTGGTCATAATCGGCCTTGCCATCTTCTATGTCATCAATATCTTCAATCAGCTGGTATCGCTGCGCAACCGTTACAAAAATGCTTTCGCACAGATAGAGGTTCAGTTGAAACGCCGTTATGACCTGATCCCGAACCTGATCGAGACTGCCAAGGGTTATATGAAACATGAGCGCGAGACACTGGACGCGGTAATCACAGCACGTAATGCTGCTTCAACCGGTCTCGATGCAGCGAAGAAAAATCCCGGTGATGCCGGTGTGATGGGCACCCTGGCGCAGGCCGAAGGTCAGCTCGCCGGTGCACTCAGCCGTTTTAATATGGTGATGGAGGATTACCCGGATCTTAAAGCCAACGAGAATATGATGCAGTTGAGTGAAGAACTGACAAGTACAGAGAACAGGGTGGCATTTGCCCGGCAGTCATTCAATGATAGCGTCATGCAATACAACACTTATAAGCAGTCATTCCCGCAAAACTTTTTCGCTGCTTCATTCGGCCATGCAGCAGATGCCAGCTTACTGGAGTTTGAAGACAGTGCTGAGATCCAGGCTGTGCCTAAGGTCGAGTTTTAAGTTATGAGATTTAAGTAGTATCAAAGTGAAGTGAGTTGTTGCGACCTACATATAACTTACAACATATAACTGTTTTATTTTATGAACTTTTTCGAAGCACAGGATTCAGCGCGACGTAGTACTAGTCTGTTAATACTATTGTTTTTCCTCGCTGTCGCTGGCTTGCTGGTATTGAGCAATATCCTGGTATTTGAGTTTATATATTTTACTCAGTTCTCCAGCTTGACTCTTTCGTTTACTGAATTAGAGCTGGTATTTGATAGCAACCTGAGTGTTATGATCTGTGTGGCTATCTTAGGTTTTATAACACTCGGTAGTCTTTATAAACTGGTACAGCTATCTTCCGGTGGCCCGGTTATCGCACAGCATCTCGGTGGCGTCATCGTACCGCGCAGCAGCAGCGACCCTCTGCACAAAAAAATACTAAATATCGTAGAAGAGATGGCAATCGCCTCCGGCACGCCGGTTCCGCAGGTTTATATCTTGAACGAACAGGGCATCAATGCATTCGCCGCTGGCTGGAAAACGACCAATGCAGTGATTGGTATCACCCGGGGGGCGCTCGAACGATTGAATCGTGATGAGTTACAGGGTGTTATCGCGCACGAGTTCAGCCATATCTTCAATGGTGATATGCGGTTAAATATTCGGTTGATAGCTGTCTTACACGGTATTTTGATGATCGGCATGCTGGGCCGTATGATCTTGCGATCATTACGTTATGTTCGCACATCTCGAAACAGCAAAGGCGGCGGACAGGCTGTTTTAGTGATCCTGGGTATCGGAGGTGCGTTAGCTGTCGTCGGGTATACCGGTACATTCTTCGGTAACTGGATCAAATCCCTGATCAGCCGGCAACGCGAGTTCCTGGCTGATGCATCGGCGGTACAGTTCACCCGCAGTGATGAAGGTATCGCCAATGCGCTGAAAAAAATTGGCGGCGCAATACCCGGTTCAGCCATCCTCGCTGCTGCGGTCGACGAGTACAGCCATGCTTATTTCGCACTCGGTGATACCACTTTCAGCCTGTTTTCTTTTTCCACGCATCCGCCATTGAGACAGCGCATCCTGCGCATCCAGCCAGGATGGGATGGCGGATATATACTCGAAAAAAGAAAGCCGCAACGAGGCAGTGATGATGCTGATCAGCGAGAGCAGGAACGCAGGCGCAAGAAGAACATCGCTGCGGGTGTGGCGGCAGGCATCGGTCTTGGTCAGAGTATCGATGTCAGCATCAATGAAGCATTAAATTCACTGGACAATATCGGTGAAGTCACCAGGGAACGGGTCCGGGCTGCAAAGCTCTGGCACCGGCAGATGCCAGAACAGCTTATCTCACATGCAGAGAACCCTTATGGTGCACAGGCATTGATCCTGGCATTACTGATAGACGAGGATGCGCTGATCCAGAGCAGGCAATACCATGCTCTAGACGATGTTATAGGTGAGTTGCACGCCAGTAATGTGAAACAGCTACAGAGCACTGTCGCAGAGCTTGCGGGCACACAGACTTTGCCACTGATCGATCTGGCATTGCCTACCCTGAGAGAGATGACGGTAGAGCAGTACCAGCGCTTTAGACATTGCATACAGCAACTGGTCAGTGCAGATAAAAAAGTCAACCTGCGAGAATGGGTCATACAGCGCGTCGTGCTGCAGCACCTGGACGAACAATACGGTCATCGTAAAAAGCCGGTGGCAAAATATTTCGTACTGGGATCAGCAAAGCATGCCAGTGAGCTGATGTTGTCCTTGCTCGCTTATCTCGAGCACAAAGATCCGCAGCAAGCTGAGCAGGCATTTGATATGGCCAGGCGTTCGGTCGGTGCCGGTGCATTAGGCCTGTTAGCAAAAGATCTGATATCGCTGGACAGCCTGAATGAGGCGATGGATGAGCTCGAATTTTTAAAACCACCGCTGAAAAAGCGCTTCTTGCAGGCCTGTGTTGCCTGCATATCGCATGATGGCGAGGTGACGATACAGGCATATGAACTGACACGTGCTATCGCCAGCTGCCTGGATTGCCCGATGCCACCGGTCTGGGTCAACAAGCACTAAAAGGAAAGGTTTCTTATTTTCGCCAGCTGTGGCGTAGTCTGCTACAATTCCCCCGTTTTTTTGTGTCTCTAAATCCGGGGTAAAAAGTGAGTATAAAATCTGATAAGTGGATACGTCGTGAATCTGAAAAAGGTATGATCGAGCCGTTTGAACCGGGGCAGGTGAAAACCAACGATGCGGGTGAGCGGCTCATCTCATATGGCACATCCAGCTATGGTTACGATGTACGCTGCTCGGACCATTTCAAGATATTTACCAACATCAACTCTGCCGTGGTTGATCCTAAAAACTTCTCTGAGCATAGTTTTGTCGATTTCACCGGTGATGTCTGTATTATCCCGCCGAACTCATTTGCGCTTGCCCGCACGGTTGAGAATTTTAAAATACCCAGGAATGTGTTGACCATCTGCCTGGGAAAATCGACCTATGCCCGCTGTGGCATCATCGTCAATGTGACGCCGCTTGAGCCCGAGTGGGAAGGGCACGTGACACTGGAATTCTCCAATACCACACCTCTGCCGGCAAAGATTTATGCAAATGAGGGTGTGGCGCAGATGCTGTTCTTCGAGTCTGATGAAGTCTGTGAGACCTCTTATGCTGACCGCGGTGGTAAATACCAGGGCCAGCAGGGCGTGACCTTGCCTAAAGCCTGATACTGAAGTCCCTCATACAGTGAAGATATTTTTTACCCTGTTTTTCCTGCTGGCTATCACTCTGGCGGTATACCCTTTTCTTGACCAGTCTGAAAATTCTGAAACATTATCGGGTTTACCGTGGCAGATCGAGACAAGAGCTGATGGTTCCACGCAGGTTTTTGGCCTGCATATTGGCCGCAGCAGGCTGGCTGATGCGATCGAGAAGCTGGGCGATGATATGGAGCTGGCTATCATCGCTGCTAGCGATGAGACAGGTAGCCTCGAGATGTATTATGGCCACTATAAAGCAGGCTTGCTTTCGGGAAAGCTGGTATTGCAGACTGACATCGACGAGCAGGATCTAAAACGATGGCGTGACAATGCGGTGAAATCCGAATACATGGCGACGGGTAAGGCAAAAAAATATACATTGTCGGCGAATGATATGCCCCGGGTACTCGATGAAGTCATCGTCGGGCTCACCTTCATTCCTGCTGTAAACCTCGATGAAGAGGTAATACTGGCGCGGTTTGGCGTGCCGGAAAACCGAGTTCAGTCAGCTGGCGTGGTGCATTTCCTGTATCCGGATAAAGGCCTTGATATAGCGCTTCATGAGAGTTCGAAAGAGGTGCTGCAGTATGTCGAACCTCATGCTTTTCAAAAATTGCTGCAGCCTCTTGAGTCAAGTAATAGTCTCTGACTATGTATAACGGTCGGTGAACCTGCCGCTCACCTAAAGCTTCGAATCTCCCAGTTCTTCGCCAGTGCTGTGGCTTTTAACTGATCATCAGGATCTATCGCTACTGGCGTGGTAACGATTTCCAGCAATGAAAGATCATTATGAGAGTCGCTGTAAAAGGTGCTGTTCTCAAGATCGTGGGAAGTATTCTCCAGCCATTGATTCAGGCGGGTTATCTTACCTTCCTGAAAACACGGAGTGCCCGCCACCTTGCCTGTGTATCTGCCATCGATGATTTCGGGATCTGTTGCGATCAGGTCGTCTACCTTGAAAGCTTCGGCGATAGGTGCGGTAACAAAACGGTTGGTGGCGGTTATGATGACCGTGACATCACCTTTATCGCGGTGCTGCTGAATCTGTGCCATACCTTTTTGAGTCATTACCGGGATGATATGTTTTTGCATGAACTCTTTATGCAGCCCGGTTAATTTTTCCGTTGGGATCTGCGTTAACGGTTTAAGCGAGAAGGCGAGAAATTCCAAGATATCCAGGGTGCCTTTTTTGTAATCGTCATAAAAGCGCTTATTGGTTTCATCATAGGTGGTTTTATCGACCAGTCCTTTATCGACCAGAAAGCAGCCCCAGAGAAAGTCACTGTCGTCTGCCAGCAAGGTGTTGTCCAGATCGAAGAGTGCTAAAGCCATGGTTTCAATATGTACGGGTGATTTAAATAAGTAGCGATTTTATATTAGAAATTTCTAATATCATACTGATTTTTCACATGTTAATGTCACTTTTTACAAAGATTGAACTTTAATTATTTCCTTGGTCTGTTATTATCAATGTAA
>Ga0316193_10001365_pt1 | contig 16359 bp, 18 predicted proteins | sample MerIslsedime2_MG_FD_207735 | JGI IMG/M metagenome (GOLD analysis project Ga0316193, IMG submission 207735) | Coastal sediment microbial communities from Maine, United States - Merrow Island sediment 2 | ecosystem: Environmental > Aquatic > Marine > Coastal > Sediment | place: USA: Maine...
GCCTCGAACCAGAGTTTCCGATTCGAGTCGATACGAACGACACTCTCCCGGACAACGCTCGGCGAATTCGAGCCGGGACGCGCGGTGAACCTGGAACGCGCGATCCGGGCCGGGGACCCGATGGGAGGACACCTGGTCCAGGGGCATGTCGACGGAACGGGAGAGATAATGGAGGTCGAGAGCGCGGGCGAAACCGTGTTCCTCCGAACGTGCCTTCCGCAGGAAGTCCGGCGTCTGACCGTACTGTACGGATCGATCGCGATCGACGGAATCAGTCTTACAGTGAACCGGCTGATGGAGGATGTCGCGGAAGTCGCGATCATTCCGTATACATTCCAGCATACGAACGTGAGTCGCCTTCGATCCGGTGATCGGGTCAATCTGGAGGCGGACATGATCGGCAAGTACGTGGACCGGCTCCTCGAGCCGTATCGTGGCACCGGAGCCTCGGCCGCGCGGGTCGAGCGCCGGACTGAACCGTAGGTCGATTCGGGAGTGAATTCGTGCTGTCGTCTGAAGATACCAAGGTGCAGGAAGCGATTGACAGGATCCGCAATGGTGGCCTTGTCATCATCGCCGATGATGAAGACCGGGAGAACGAGGGCGACCTCGTGTGCGCCGCTGACAAGGTGACGCCCGAGATCATCAATTTCATGGCGACGCACGGGCGTGGTCTGGTCTGTCTCACTCTGGCTCCGGAGATCGCTGATCACCTAGATCTCCCCCTCATGTCCGATGGGCGCAACTCGGACCCGAACGGTACTGCGTTCACGGTTTCGATCGACGCGACGATCGAGCGCGGAGTGTCAACGGGAATCAGCGCCGCGGACAGGGCACGGACGATTCAGGTTGCCGTGGATCCCGATTCTCACCCGTCGGACCTCATTCGACCGGGGCACATTTTTCCTCTGAGGGCAAAGCGGGGCGGCGTGCTCCAGCGTGTCGGGCAGACGGAAGCGTCCGTCGATATCGCCCGGCTCGCGGATGGCGCACCCGCCGGCGTGATCTGTGAGATCCTCAACGAGGACGGTACGATGGCGCGACGCCCTGAACTCGAGGTGTTCTCGAGAGTTCACGGGCTTCCGTTCATCACGGTGGCGGACCTTATCGCGTACAGGTTGAGTCACGAGCGCCTCGTCCACCGGGTCGCCGAGGCGACGCTGCCCACGCCGTATGGCGAATTCCGCATTGTCGGATACGAGAACGATGTCGATCAGCGGGAGCACATTGCTCTCGTATTCGGGGATCCAGAGGACCGTGATGACGTACTGGTGAGGGTGCACTCGAAGTGTCTGACCGGCGACGTTTTCGGATCGGGGCGTTGCGACTGTCAGTCGCAGCTGCAGACGGCAATGATGCTCGTAGCCGAGGAAGGCGCGGGCGTCATCGTCTATCTCGATCAGGAGGGAAGGGGCATCGGGCTGCTCAACAAACTTCGGGCCTACGAGTTACAGGATCGCGGCCTCGATACCGTCGAAGCCAACGAGCACCTGGGATTCGCTCCCGATTTGCGAAACTATGGAATCGGTGCGCAGATCCTGGTGGATCTCGGTCTCAAGACGGTTCGAATGATGACGAACAATCCCAAGAAGCTCAGTGGACTCGAGGGATTCGGGCTGGAAATCACGGGGCGGGTACCGCTCGAAGGCGACGTAACCGAGCGAAATCACGGGTATCTGAAGGCGAAGCGGGACAAGCTCGGGCACCTGCTCGACTCCTCGTGACAGGCAGCGTGGATGGGTCGCGGAGCGCGACCAACCTTCGTATAGGTCTCGTCGTCAGCCGATTCAACGAGGCTGTGACGCTGGCGATGGAAGAGTCCGCCCGGACTGCTCTCATTCGGGCGGGTGTGAAGGGCGATCGGATCGAGAGTCACTACGTTCCCGGTGCCTGGGAGCTTTCGCTGTGCGTGAGCTGGTTGCTTGGCCGCGGGGGACTGGATGGCGTCGTAGCGCTCGGCTGTGTGATCCGAGGCGAGACTCCGCACTTCGAGTATGTCTCACTCGGCGCCACCACGGGTCTCGAGTCGCTGGCCCGCGAATACGGAATTCCGGTCGGATTCGGTCTCCTGACTACGGATACGGCCGATCAGGCCAGGGCCCGGTCTGGCGGAGCCAAGGGGAACAAGGGCGAAGAAGCGGCACTCGCGGTGCTCGAGATGTGCGAGCTCGCAGCGAGCATTCGATGACCGCGACCAACCCCAGGTCTCGTGCCCGAAGCTGGGCGCTGCAGGTGCTGTACGCCTGGGACGTTTCCGGGACGGAAGACGAACTGGCCGGCTTCGCGACACGCGCGCTCGCTCAGCGGCGGATCTCTCCACGGTATCGCCCGTATTCCGTCGAACTGATCGAAGCCCTGGCGGAGCGCCTGCCTGCCGTGGATTCCAGAATCCGGGACCACCTGTCCAACTGGCGGCTGGAGCGTCTTACAGCGATTGACCGGGGGATTCTTCGACTGGCGACCACGGAGTTGATCGCCATGTCGGATGTCCCGCCGAAGGTGGCGATACACGAGGCGATCCGACTGGCCGAACGGTACGGGACCGCAGAGAGCCCAAGATTCGTGAACGGTGTGCTCGACGCCGTGGCACGTGGCCTGACACGGCCCGACTGACGGCACGGAGCATGCGGATCCTTGTCGTTAACTGGCAGGATCGGGAGAATCCCCGTTCCGGGGGGGCCGAGATCCACCTTCATGAGATCTTCGGGCGTCTCGCCGCGCGGGGTCATGAAGTCACGCTGTTGTGTTCGGGGTGGGCCGGCGCTCCCACCGAGACGGAATTGGATGGGATACGGATCGTTCGCACTGGCACACGCTATACGTTCGCTCTGCACGCGCGGTCGGCTTTTCAGGACCGGCTTGGCGGCGGACGGGGAGTAGACGTGATCGTCGAAGATGTGAACAAGTGCCCTCTGTTCTGTCCATACTGGTCGACCGGGCCGGTCGTGACACTGATCCCTCACCTGTTCGGGGTCACGGCGTTCCGGCAGGAGCGGCCGCCGGTCGCTTCGGTGGTCTGGTTGGCCGAGAAGCTGATGCCGGCGGTCTACCGGCACTCGCCGGTTCTGGTGATCTCGGAGAGTACGGCGGAAGATCTTGTGAACAGGGGGTTTCGAAGAGAGCAGATTGAAGTCAGCTATCCGGGAATTGACCACGAGTTCTTCACCGCGGATTCGTCGGTACAGCGCTTCGATCGACCGACGCTGGTATATGCAGGGCGTCTCCAGAGATACAAGAGTCTCGACGTCGTATTGCGGGCCCTGGCGCGGCTTCGGGACCGTGGAACCGATGTCCGGCTTCACATCGCGGGACAGGGCGAAGATCGGGGCAGACTGGAGACTCTCACCGATTCTCTCGGTCTGCGTGACCTCGTGAGCTTCCTGGGGTATGTGTCGGAAGAGGATAAGCGCGAACTTTTGCGCAGGGCATGGGCGCATGTGTATCCCTCGCCGAAAGAAGGGTGGGGGATCAGCAACGTTGAGGCGGCAGCCTGTGGCACGCCGTCTCTCGCCAGCGACGCTCCGGGTCTCCGGGAATCGGTGGTGGATGGATGGTCCGGTTACCTCATTCCGCATGGAAACGTCGACGAATGGGCTGACAGAATCGGACTGCTGTGCGGGGATCTGCAGCTGCGTGAGCAACTGGGAGTCGGTGCGATCACGCATGCCGCGAGATTCAGCTGGGAGCAGACGACGGACGAGACGGAAGCATTGATACGAACCACTATCTGAAACGGAGGGGAAAGGCGATGCAGATCATCATCTCCGGCCGGAACGTGGATGTCGCCGACGGTCTTCGGACTCACATTGAGGATCGGTTTGGAAGGCTCTCGCGATTCGAGTCGCGGGCATCCCGGGTAGAAGTGACCCTGGTCGAGGAGAAGAACCGCAGCATCGCAGAGGCCGTTATGAGCGTTGACGGAGCCGGAACGATGTTCGCGAAGGCCGAGGCCCGGGAGGTCCGGACCGCCGTGGACCGGCTATACGACAAGCTGTCGAGACGGGCAAAGAAGGGACGGGATATTCGCCGAAACCACAAATCGCCGGAATCGGTCAGGATTCCGGTTGCGGAAGGTGAGTCGGACGAGTGACGGTCCTGACCGTTGCCGAGCTGCTGGATCGCCGCGGCGACCTGCTTGGACTGAAGCTGGTCGCCGGTGACGCCGGACTCGATAGACACATCACGAGTGCAGACATTTCCAGTCCCGGGCTGGTACTCGCGGGGTTCAGGGACCGGCTCCCGCTGCACCGGTCGCAGGTACTCGGCGAAACGGAGATCATGTATCTGCGATCTCTCGACGCAGATCGTCGCGAGGAGGTCCTGCAAGGGTTTCTCGCGAACGATATTCCCTGTGTGATCGTCACCAAGGGACTGGAATTGCCTTCCGAACTCATCAGCCTGGCGGAGGAACTGTCTATACCACTGCTCAGTTCTTCGCTCAAGACTGGAGAGTTCTTCCAGCGCATCAAACCATTCCTCGAAGATGAATTCGCGCCATCGACCGCAATTCACGGATCGGTAGCGGACGTGTATGGCGTCGGATTGTTGTTCGTGGGTCAGAGCGGCATCGGAAAGAGCGAGTGCGTGCTGGACCTGGTGGAGCGCGGCCATCGACTCGTGGCCGATGACGTCGTCCTGGTGCGGCAGCGAGGCGTTGATGTCCTGATCGGCCGAGCGATCGAGCATCAACAGTTCCACATGGAAATTCGGGGCATTGGGATTATCGACGTGAGGGCCCTGTTTGGAATCCGGTCCGTTCGGCAACAGAAACGGATTGAGGTCGTCGTCCAACTGGAGCACTGGAGCGACAATGCGACGTATGACCGAACAGGTCTCGCACAGGACACTACGAAGATCCTCGGCGTTGAGATCCCGCGTGTAGTCATTCCGCTCAATCCGGGCAAGAACATTACCGTAATCAGCGAAGTCGTGGCGATGCGTCACCTGCTGCGCTATGCGGGCGTCGACTCCGCGAAGCTGTTCGAGGAGAACCTCAAGGCACTGATGCAGCCGGTGCGGGACTACCTCGAAGAGGACAACGAGTGACGGCGGTCCGTGGCGTCGTCGTGGCGCACGTGGATCTCGCGGCTGCGCTGATCCACGCGGCAGAGAGAATTTCGGGGATAGAGGGCGTCCTGACTGCGATTTCCAATGACGGCATGTCGCCGGATGCACTGCTGGCCGCGATAGCGCAAGCGGTCGGCGAGGGCCCCGCGATACTGTTTACCGATCTCGCAAGCGGGAGTTGTACGTTCGCTTGCACATCCCTGGTTCGAACTCACCCGGCACTTGCCGTCGTAACGGGGACCAACCTGGCCATGCTGATCGACTTTGTGTTCAACCGGGATCAGGAGATTCGGGAGCTGGCCCAACGAGTCCTGGAAAAGGGACGCGCGGGTTCGACGGTCCTGTTGCCAGACGGAGAGCTTGATGTCGCTGGACCTGTTTCGGATTGACGAGCGCCTGCTCCACGGGCAGGTGATCGTTGGCTGGGGCATGCGGCTTCATCTCGACTACTACATCGTCGTCGACGACGTTGTGGCGGCGAACGAATGGGAATCCGACCTTTACTCCGCAGGACTCCCAGCGGGTGTCGAGGCTGATTTTGTTTCGGTGGAGGAGGCGGTTGCCCGGTTCGAAGAATTCGATGCCCGTCCGGGGAAAGGAGCTCTTCTCACCCGTTTTCCGGGACCGATGCGCGAGCTCGCGGAAGCTGGTCTACTCGATGGAAAGCGAGTGAATGTCGGCGGCTTGCATGCGGGAAAGGAGAGACGGCGTGTGCTCCCCTATGTACACCTGGGTTCCAGGGACTTGTCTGACCTGGAGGCGATCGCGGAACGATCCGGTCGGGTCACTGCCCGGGATCTGCCGGCGGCGCGCGAGGTGTCGCTGGAGGAGTTGATCCGTGCCGCTAGGTGAGATACCGCTGCACACGACGAGTTGGCTGATTCTGGTTGCGCTCGGGGGTATTCTGGCCGTGGATTCGGTCTCCTGGCCGCAAATTATGATCTCCCGCCCTCTGGTATCAGCGACCGTTGGCGGGTGGATTGTGGGCAGCCCGTCGGCCGGATTCCTCGTCGGCGCCCTGCTTGAGCTGATGAGCCTTCGGCATCCGCCATTCGGGGCTGCCCGTTATCCGGATACCGGGCCTGCAGGGCTCGTGGCGGGCTGCGCCTATGCATCCGTTGGAACTGACTCGCTGGGCTCTCTGGTGGCCGCCATTCTCGCCGGATGGGCGGTCGGCTGGATCGGGGCTGTGAGCGTTCAACTTCGACGGAGAGGCAACGAACGGTTGCTGACCCCGGAGTCTGAACTCGCGTCCCGACCCGAGCTACTCGAGAAGCGACACAAGACGGCGGTTCGTCTCGATATATTTCGTGGCGCACTGCTCACCGCTGGTTTTCTGGTTCCCGCGATCGTCGCCGCGGCCTGGGTAGTGGACCAGCCCGAATCGGGTCTCGCTACGATCTGGGGCGCCGCGCTGCTGGTAACTGCGCTCGCTGCTGCGGCTGGCGCGGGAGGGCGTACGAGTTCTTTCGGCATCGTTGGCTGGCCGCTGTTGTTCGTCGGTGCCGCACTGGGCGGACTGATCGCGGGGATTGTGGGGTGAGACCCCTCCGGCAGGACTTCGTCGCCGCTTGGTGGAGGACCTTTGCCGTCCAGGGATCGTGGAACTACCGTACGATGATCGGTGGAGGCATGGCGTTCGCCATGTTGCCGCTGCTGCGAAGGATCTATGCGGGGGATCCTGTCCGACTCAGTGAAGCCGTTGCCCGGCACCTGGGCGCGTTCAATTCGCATCCGTATCTCGCCGGATTGGCCGTCGGCGCCCTTGCGCGAGCTGAACTCGAAGGAGAGAGCCCCGAGCGAATTGAACGATTTCGAACAGCTCTGCGAGGCCCCCTTGGCACGGTTGGCGATCGCCTGATCTGGGCAAGCTGGCGTCCGGCGTGTCTTCTGATCGCGATCGCCGCGTTTGGCCTGGGTCTGGGACCGATCTGGTCGGTGATCCTGTTCCTTGTTTCGTACAACGTGGGTCACATCGTGATCCGGATCTGGGGATTCCGACACGGCTGGCACGAAGGGCTCGGGGTCAGCAAGACGCTCCACGAGCGCTGGCTGGATGTCGTTCCGAGACTGCTGGCCCCCGTTATTCTGCTGCTGCTCGGACTGGATGCCGTGCTGTTGAGTCGACAGGTGCTGGACGTCGTTGCGTGGCATGGTTTCTTCGCGGGGCTCGCTCTTGTCGCGGCATTCGTGGCCCTGATGGCCTTCCGCTGGCCACGTCGCACCGGCCGAATCGCAGTCGCGCTGGTGTTGTCGATTCCGCTGGTGTGGCTCGTGCTCGCGGGCACGAGCGGATAAACGGAGACGAATCCATTGCTCGACGGTGACGCAACACGATACGAGGACGAGTCGTCGAAGGAACGGACGGTTCAGGTGCCGAACAGGTTGGGCCTTCACGCGCGCCCGGCGGCCGAGTTCGTGAAGTTGTCCTCTCGTTTTGAATCGAAGATCAGGGTCGAGAAGGAAGGCCTCGAGGTGAACGGCAAGAGCATTATGGGAGTCATGATGCTCGCGGCCGAATTCGGGTCGTTTCTTCGGATAGTCGCCGTGGGGCCCGACTCCGCGGATGCGGTTGCCGCCCTGTCAGATCTGGTGGCGACAGGATTCGGGGAGAACGAGAGCGACTACGTGGATCCGAGTGACGGAGAGGTGGCCACAGCGTGAGCGTCGCATTCGAGGGAGTTGGGGCTTCGCCCGGAAGGGTGCTGGGGCGCGTGCGGCGGCTCGAGTGGGAGATCCCGCCGATTCCGCATCACACGATCGGTCCCGAAGATGTCGATCGCGAAATCGACAGGTTCGAGAGGGCGAGGAAGGCGGCAATCGCCCGGCTCGTCGAACTCCAGTCCGAGACGACGGACTTGCTAGGCCGATTCGAGGGAAAGGTGTTTGAGTCGCAGGCGTTCATGATCGACGATCCCGATCTGACCGCGGGCACCATTGCCTATATCCGAGACAATTTCCTGGCGGCGGAACGTGCGTTCGAGCTCCAGGTGCTGGAGTACCGGGTAAGGATGCTCGATTCGCCGCATGCCATGGTTCTGGATCGTCTTCCGGATCTTCACGATGTGCGACATGGGGTCCTCACCCACCTGCTGGACCGACCAGAGCCCAGCCTGGAAGGAACCGGTGCGGGCCCGGCAATGATCATCGTGGCGCAGGATATCGCGCCGAGCCTGGCCGTGCGAATGCGCCCTGAGCACGTCCTGGGCCTGGTCACGGCTTCCGGCTCCCGCGGCTCCCACAGCGTTCTCCTCGCTCGATCGCTGGGAATCCCCGCCGTCGTCGGGGTAGGGGTGGACCTGGCCCGGATTCAAGACGGCGCGAAGCTTCTCGTCGATGGCAACAGTGGTCGTTTGATCGTCGACCCGACTGCCGGCGAGGAGGAAGGTTACCGCCGGTCGGTCGTGCAGACGGCGGCCCGAAGGAAGATTCTCGCCAGGTTGGCAGCGAAACCCACCGAGACGGTGGACGGGGTTCATACCGTCGTGCAGGCGAATCTCGACCAACCATCCGACGTTGAACAGGCGATCCAACTCGGGGCGGAGGGAGTCGGCCTGTTTCGCTCGGAGTTTCTGGTGATCGGCCGTCGGGAGATTCCATCGGAAGAGGAACAATACGACGCCTATACTGTTGTGGTAGAGGCTTTTCGGGGTCGCGAGGTCACCCTGCGGACCTTCGATATTGGCGGCGACAAGTTCCCGTTGTTCCTGTCGATGCCGGCGGAGGAAAACCCGTATCTCGGGTGGCGTGCAATCCGAGTCTGCCTTGATCTTCCGGACCTGTTCAGGAACCAGCTCCGGGCAGCAGTTCGAGCGTCCGCGCACGGAGATTTGCGGCTGCTGATTCCATTCGTGACCTCGGCGGATGAACTCATCCGAACCAGGGAGCGACTGGCGGAGGTGTACGAATCGCTAGACATGATCGAGTCGGGGCGGCGAATTCCGGTCGGAGTTATGGTGGAGACTCCTGCCGCACTCGAGACAGTCGACTTGCTCGCGCCTTATGCGGATTTCGTCAGTCTCGGTACGAATGACCTCACCCAATACGTTCTTGCTGCAGATCGCGGGCACGCCAAGGTCTCGGGTATTTACGATCCGCTTCACCCGGCTCTCGTGAGGATGTATGGCCGGCTGGCAGCCGACTGTTCGCGGCATCAATTGGATCTGTCGGTGTGTGGTGAGCTGTCGGCCGACCCCGTGGGAGTCGCGGTCCTGCTGGGACTCGGATACAGAAAGTTCAGCGTATCGCTGTCGGCACTGGCCGAGATCCGGGAATTGATCCGTCACCTTTCCGTGGTGGAACTCGAGCGGTTGTGCGCGGAGCACACTCGGTGTGAGAGCGGCCTTGAAGTCCGGGCCGTCGTCGAGGCGTATTTTGAACGGTCGGGTGCCTTGACGGTCAGCGGGGCGTCGGTCGGTACGAGCAGCGAATAGGCGTTAAAATGTTGCTTGCCGCGTGTCTGTCGGCCCGGTACGTTTGCCCGCCTTCAAACAGCAGAGTCTGAGAGGAGCCACGTGTCACGCAGAAATCACCACATGTTCACGTCGGAATCGGTGACTGAGGGTCATCCCGACAAGATGGCTGACCAGATTTCGGATGCCGTACTCGATTCGATCCTCGAACAGGATCCTGATGCACGAGTCGCGTGCGAGACCCTCGTGTCTACCGGGCTGGTAGTACTCGCGGGCGAGATAACTACGACAGCGCACCCCGACTTCGGTAAGATCGTTAGGGACACGGTTCGCGATATCGGATACGACAACGAGGACTACGGGTTCAGCTTTCGCTCATGCGCGGTCCTCACCTCGATTGGGCGGCAATCAGGCGATATCAGCCGTGGCGTCGGCCGTGGTGGCGCGGGGGACCAGGGAATGATGTTTGGTTACGCCACCAATGAAACTCGAAGCATGATGCCGCTCCCGGTCGCTCTGGCTCACGCCCTGACGCGACGGCTCGCCCAGGTGCGACGCGATGGAGTCCTTCAGTGGCTCCGGCCGGACGGCAAATCACAAGTCACGGTCGAGTACGACGACGGTGAGCCGCTGTGCGTACGGACGGTGGTCCTTTCGGCCCAGCACGATCCGACGATCGGTAAGAAGAAGCTGGCCGAGGCGCTGAAAGAGCATGTGATCCACCCCGTGATCCCGGAGCACCTGGTTCCGAAACGAGGCCTCCGGTACCACATCAATCCCACCGGCCGATTCGTGACCGGAGGACCACACGGGGATGCCGGACTCACTGGCCGGAAGATCATCGTCGATACGTACGGCGGCTTGGGAAGCCACGGCGGCGGTGCGTTCAGCGGCAAGGATCCGACGAAGGTGGACCGATCCGCAAGCTACGCCGCCCGTTGGGTGGCCAAGAATCTCGTAGCTGCGGGCCTGGCGAGGGAGGTCGAGATCCAGTTCGCATACGCGATCGGCGTTGCTCGGCCGGTCTCGGTCATGGTCAACAGTTTCGGTACTGGAGCCATGCCGGACGAAGACCTGGTCGCCGTGGTCGAGAAGGTGTTCGACCTTCGTCCGCTTGCGATAATCGAGGCACTTGATCTCAGGCGCCCGATCTACCGGCAGACCGCGGCCTACGGACATTTCGGCCGGGCCCCTCGCCGCGATGGCGGGTTTTCGTGGGAACGGACGGATCGCGTCAAGGAATTGCTCTCGGTGGTATGATGCCGGGACTCTCCAAACAAACCGAACTGCTCCGGGCATCCATGCGGGACGGTCGCCGGACCTGCACCAAGAAATGAACTCGGATGAATGAGGTGATCGTGAATAGAATTGGCAAGCTTCCCGCCCACGACGTTGCCGATCTGTCCCTGTCGGAGTCTGGACGCAAGCGAGTGGAATGGGCTGATCGGTTCATGCCGGTCCTGCGGAGCATCCGCGAGCGGTTCGAACGGGAGAAGCCGCTGGACGGAGTTCGGGTTTCAGCCTGTTTGCACGTGACGACGGAGACGGCGAATCTCGTTAGAACACTGCGGGCCGGTGGGGCAGACGTCGTGCTCTGCGCCTCGAATCCGCTCTCGACCCAGGACGACGTAGCGGCGTGGTTGGTCGACGGGCTCGGGGTCGGCGTGTTCGCGGTGAAAGGCGAGGACAACGACCGATACTACGAGCATATCCGTGCGGCGCTCGAGCATCGCCCCGTCGTGACTATGGATGACGGTGCGGACCTCGTAGGCGCACTGCATATGATGGCACTCGATCGGGTCGACGACCTCGCTGGTCCCGTCAGGACCTGGGCGGGTGCGCTGTCCGACGATGAACGCGATTCCGTAGTCCGCACGGTGGCCGGGAGTACCGAGGAGACGACGACCGGGATCATCCGGTTGCGTGCGATGGCCAAGGACGAAGTGCTCCAATTCCCGGTAATCGCGGTCAACGACAGTCTCACAAAGCACATGTTCGACAACCGGTACGGAACGGGGCAGTCGACACTGGACGGTATCCTGCGCGCTACGAATATCCTGCTCGCCGGAAGCACCGTGGTCGTGGCCGGATATGGCTGGTGTGGCCGTGGCGTCGCTATGCGGGCGCGAGGAGCCGGAGCACAAGTCATAGTGACGGAGATCGAGCCGCTCGCGGCGCTCGAGGCGACGATGGACGGATTCCGGGTCCTGCCGATGGCGAAGGCTGCCCTGGAAGGGGACGTTTTCGTTACGCTCACCGGAAACGCCGGAGTGATTCGTGAGGAGCACTTCAGGGCCATGAAGGATGGTGCCATCGTATGCAATTCGGGCCACTTCGACATCGAGATCGATGTCGAACGCCTGGCCCAGATCTCCCAATCTCCTCCAGTTGAATTCCGCCCGTTCGTCGAGGAGTATGTCGTCGACGGAAAGCGGGTAGCGCTTCTCGGGCAGGGACGTCTGATCAACCTCGCCGCTGCGGAAGGGCATCCGGCGAGTGTGATGGACATGTCATTCGCGAATCAGGCGCTGGCGGCCGAGTATCTAATGTCGGAGGATGGACGGGCCCTCCCGAATCAGGTGCACCGCGTTCCGGCGATCCTGGACCGGGAGATCGCGAGACTGAAGCTGGAGTCTATGGACATCGGAATCGACACACTGACCCCGGAGCAGGAGTCGTACCTGAGCTCCTGGGACGTGGGAACCTGATCGGGAGCGTACGGCCTTGAGTCAGGAAAAGGAAACCGAGCCGGGCGATCTCGTGCAGGTGGAGGTCGCAAGTCTGGGGCTCGACAGGTCCTCGAACACGCCGGTCGTGATTCTGAGGGAAGTCGAGGGGGAACGATTGCTGCCAATCTGGATCGGCCCGGCCGAAGCGAGCGCGATCGCGATGGAGTTGGCCGGAATCAAGTTCTCGCGCCCGCTGACGCATGATCTCGTGAGCACGATCGTCGGCAGCCTGGGCAGTGAACTCGTGCGGGTACTGATCACTCGGGTCGAGGAAAACACCTACTTCGCTTCCCTGGTCTTCCGGCGCAACGGCGAAATGATCTCCATCGACTCCCGGCCGAGCGACAGCGTAGCATTGGCTCTACGTGCGGCGGCTCCGATCTTCGCGTCGGACGGTCTGCTGGGCCGAACGCCGCTCGAGATCGATCAGCCGCAGGACCACGACACGAGCCCGCCCTGGATGCCGGGTGGGGATCAGGGGCCGGGCGACAGTCCCGCTGATGAAGAAGGTCCCGTGGGGGGAGAGAAGCTCAGAGACTACCTGAAGAGCCTCGATCCCGAGGACTTCGGGAGATTCACACCGTGACCCTGAGGTTTTCATATCTCCAGCGATCGGCCCGGCTGCGGAATCCTGGCCGGGTGCTGGCGCTTGCCATCGTGTTCCTGTTCCCCGACACCTCGCATGCCCAGGTGGTCGAGGGAGTGGTCATCTCGGGCCCTGATTCCGCTGTGGTGGCCGGGTCGGTGGTGCTGATGCACCGGATCACGGCAGATGCCGGGGAGGTGGTGGACTCGACGACGGCGGACGCGAGGGGACGCTTCAGTCTTTCCATGGACGCTTCAGACGATCCGGCTGCACTGTACGCCGTCGCCGCCCTGAACGATGGCGTGAGCTATTTCGGCCCGGCGCTGCACCCGGGTATGGAACCGCCGGACCCGTACACGATCGTCGTGCACGAAACAGAGACGATCGACGGGACACTGGCCGAGAGCAGAATCAAGCTGCGCCACGTGGTGGTCAGTCCCACCGCGCACGGCTTGCTGCAGATCACCGAGGTGATCGACGTGGCCGGTGTTCCCGATCGGACCCTGGCGACAGCCTCTGTAGTCGATCCGATCTGGACGGTTGAGTTGCCATCGGGCATTCAGTCCTGGACGCCTGTGCCGGGCGGGCTTCCTGCGGAAGCCGTGAGTATCGTCGGCAACCGGGTCGAGGTCCGAGCGAAGCTGCCGCCGAGCGGGATGCGGGTGGCGTTCAGTTACTTCAGAGACGGACCCGAGGTCGACCTTCCAATAGAACACCCGACCGATCGGATCGAGGTGATCCTCGTCGGTGCGGAAGAGGAGAGCCTGGTAGGGCTGAGTTCCGGCACCTCCACCGATCTGCCGCCCGAAAGCGAAGCGCAGCGCTTCGTCGCGGTGGGTGTCGAGCCCGGAACCGAGGTCGGACTGACTCTCGAGTCCGAATCGGCGCCGACGGGCCCTGTCCTGATCTGGGTGTTCGTTGGGCTGGCACTGCTGGCGGCGGCGGGTCTGTCTGCCGTAGCGGCCGGGCGCCCGAAACACTGAATCCAGCTGCACTCCATGCCTGTGGGAATTCGGCGCCGCTCACGGCTTGCGATCTCCTGACCCGCACCGATACACTCCAATCTGGAATCAGGGATAGGGCCCACGGAAGTCGGTGTGAATCCGACGCGGCCCCGCCACTGTGAGAGGTTGGACCGGACCGGTCCGTAGCACCTCGAGCCAGGAGACGAGCCCTCCCCCTGCCCACTGGCGCTCTTCGCGGGAAGGGTGTGGGCGAGGCAGGCAGCACCGCTGGCTCGGTCATACCCGCCCTTTCTCGGGAAAGGACGGGTTTCTTGTTGTCGCGCATCTTCTCTTCCAGCGCGCTTACACCCTACGTATTCGGGCTCATCCTGGCCGCTCCCGTGTGTGCTCAACGGTCACCCTCGGCGACGGACGACCTCGGGCGCGTCGTGCGTCTGAATGCACCGCCGACTCGCATCGTCTCGTTGGTCCCGGCGATTACCGAGATTCTCGACGCCCTCGGTGAAGGCGATCGCCTTGTCGGCCGGTCCCGCTGGGACGACCAGCCGGAACAGGTGCTCGACGTGCCCAGCGTCGGCGACGCGTTGCGGGCGGATGCCGAGCGGGTTCTCGCCCGGGACCCAGACCTCGTGATTCTTTACGCCGGTTCCGACAACGCCCGGTCCGTAAAGCAGTTTGAACGCCTGGATGTGCCGGCGCTCGCGATTCGAGTCGACGACCTGGCTGACTTGCGTCGCAACACGCTGAGGCTCGGAGCTCTGCTGGGTCGCGATGAGCGGGCTGTCGAGCTGTGGAATTCCATCGACGGGGAACTTGCGGCGATAGGCAAAGCCACGGCCGGGCTGAAGCGTCCGGACGTCTACTACGACATCGCCTGGCCACCGGCGATCACCGTCGGCTCAGGTAGCTATCTGGACACGCTGATCGCGATCGCGGGCGGCAGGAACATCTTCCACGATCTGGATTTGCCATCGCCCCAGGTGTCGCTGGAAGCGATCGTCGCCCGTGCCCCTGAGATCGTCCTTGTGCCGGGTGGGGTGGGCGGTGGCTCGGTCGCTCCAGGACAACGTTCCGGTTGGGATGCCGTGGCAGCCGTCCGCGAGGGGAATATCCGGACCGTGAATGCCGGGTTGCTCCACCGCCTCGGACCCCGGATCGGGGAGGCGGCCCGCGCGCTGGCTAGTGTTCTACACCCGGAGGTCAGCTTCCCGGAATTGTCGGGTGCCGGGGAGACGGAACGATCGACGGTCGGAAAGCCGTGAAGCGGGTCACTCCATACGTCGTGATGTCCGTAATGCTGGTTGCCGGTTGCTGGCTCAGCTTGTTCGTCGGCCCGGCTGACCTGTCACCGGTAGACGTGCTCGGCGCGCTCCGCTTGCACGGAGACGAGGACGTGGCGAGGCGCATCGTACTGGGCCTCAGGCTGCCACGCATCGTTGCGGCCGTGTTTGTGGGGGCGTCGTTGTCCGTGTCCGGAGCCGTGTTTCAGGCGCTCCTGCGGAATCCGCTCGCTGAGCCATACCTGCTCGGGGTCTCGTCAGGAGCAGCCCTCGCAGCTGTCGGAGCGATCGCGCTGGGATTCGGAGCCATGGGAGGATTGATGCTTCCCCTGGCAGCCCTCGCCGGGGGACTGGCTGCGATTTCGATCGTATTTGCCGTGGCGCGGGTTTCCGACCACCTCGACACGCGCGTGTTGATTTTGGCCGGAGTGGTCGTGAGTGCGTTCTTTGGCGCCTGCATCACCCTCGTTCTGGTGCTTTCCCCCGCGGAGACTTTGCGCTCGGCCTTTTTCTGGACCCTGGGAAGCCTGTCAGGAATTTCCTGGAGCATGAACGCGATACTGGTCGCGTACACGGTCCCAGCCGCGATCGCGGCGTGGGGGCTGGGCCGGCATCTCGATGCCCTGGCCCTCGGTGACGAGACTGCCGCGGTCGTGGGCACTGACGTCGAGTCAGTCAAGCGTGCGGCGTTCTTTCTCGCGTCGCTATTGGCAGCCGCCACGGTCAGCGTTGCGGGGGTGATCGGATTTGTCGGGCTCGTGGTTCCGCATGCCGTGCGGCTGTTGTGGGGAAGTGCGCACCGGCGGTTGATTCCGCTGACGTTCCTCGCTGGTGCGACGGCTCTCGTGGTCACCGATGCAGGTGCCCGGGCGCTGGGTGGGCCGGTCGAGATTCCGATTGGCGTCGTAACAGCGTTCCTCGGAGTGCCGTTCTTCCTGGTCCTTCTACGTCGGAAGGGCGGTACATGAGCTTCGTGATGAACGGCGTGACGGTGCAGTATGCCGGCGCAGCCGCCCCCGCCCTGCTGAATGCCAGCCTGGAATTCGAGCCCGGAGTCCATACAGCAGTCCTGGGACCCAACGGAGCTGGGAAGAGCACGCTGCTGCGTGTTCTCCTCGGCCTGATCCGCCCCGCCGCGGGCCAAGTCCGGTTCGAGGGCCGACCGACGAGCGAGTGGACGAGGCGCGAGATGGCCAGGCGTACGGCGCTTGTGTCGGCCGGTGAGGAATTCGCATTCCCACTCAGCGTGCAGGAACTCGTTACGATGGGCCGGACGCCCCATCTGGGTCCGTGGCGGGCAGAACGGCCGGTGGACAGGGA
>Ga0316193_10001366_pt1 | contig 16355 bp, 12 predicted proteins | sample MerIslsedime2_MG_FD_207735 | JGI IMG/M metagenome (GOLD analysis project Ga0316193, IMG submission 207735) | Coastal sediment microbial communities from Maine, United States - Merrow Island sediment 2 | ecosystem: Environmental > Aquatic > Marine > Coastal > Sediment | place: USA: Maine...
CAACATTATTCAACACGCTGGGCCTATTCCATAGCCCCTTGATATTGGAGCGGGTATACTTGGGCCTGGGTTCTCCGACCTTCCCTTCCAGTGATGTCATCAAAGCCGTTGATTCACCGCAGACAAAAGCGCCGGCGCCTTGGTGTACCATAACGTTAAAATCAAAACCGGAACCAAGGATATTTTTGCCCAGCAGGCCATAGTCTTCTGCCTGCTTGATGGCAAGGTTAATATTCTCGACGGCCAGAGGGTATTCCTGTCGAACATAAAAATAGCCTTCGTTAGCGCTGATGGCATATCCGCCAATGATCAAGCCCTCTAAAATTGAATGCGGATTCCCTTCAAGGAGCGCGCGGTCCATAAATGCGCCGGGGTCACCCTCATCCGCATTGACGATAACATATTTGATCGGCTCGGACGCGTTCCTTGACCCTTCCCATTTTCTGCCGGCAGGAAAGCCGGCACCGCCTCTACCTCTCAGGTTGGATTTTTTAACTTCTGCCAGAACCTCTAAATCGGTCATTTCACTAAGGGCTTTGGCCAACGCGGAGTAGCCGCCAATGGATAGATAGTCATCGATGCTCCTGGAATCAATCTTGATGTTATTGCACAGAACGGTTCGTTCCTGGTTCTTATAAAAAGAGATATCAGATTCCTTGACCGCTTTTTCCCCTGTTACCGGGTCTTCGAACAACAGACGCTCGATAATCTTATTTTCTTTTATGGTTTGTTCGACAATCTCGCGAACGTCTTCGGCCTTAACCTGGAGATAGCATATCTCCGCGGGATATATTACCACCACCGGTCCTCTTTCACAAAATCCGGGGCACCCGGTTCCTTTGGTATCCACATCAGCCTGCAAACCCTGATTTTCAATCTCAGCTTTAAAGGCGGCAATGACTTCATCCGCACCTGAGGCCACACAACCGGCACCGGCACATATAGAAATGCATGGATTATCCGGATCTCTTTTGGATACTATTGCTTGTCTAAACTTCCGCAACTCTTCAGGCGAATTTAACCGCGCCATAATTTTCCCCTACTCATAAGTGGTTATCGCTTCTGCTGTCTTGACGGGCGACATTTTGCCATGAACCTTTCCATCAACTTCCATCACGGGCCCCAGGGCGCAGCAGCCGAGGCAGTTGACCGTTTCCAGGCTGAACTTCAGATCCAGGTCGGTTTCACCCGGTTTAAGGCCTGTTGCTTCTTCCACCGTGTCAAGAATACGGGTTGCGCCACGAACATGGCAGGCCGTTCCCATACAAATGTGAACCTTATGGCGCCCTTTCGGAACTAAACTGAAGGCTTTATAGAAGGTGGCAATATGCTGTATCCGGGCTAAGGGAACGTCTAATTTATCGCTGACCCTTCCCAGCGCTTCCTTGGGAAGCCAACTATTTTCACTCTGAATATCGAGTAATATTTGAAGCAAAGAGCTTGCTTCTCCCCGATGTTTATCAATAATCCGATCTATTTTATCAATTTCCATTGGCGCTATCCTAATTGTATCCTTTTCTATTGCGATACGCTGCTACTGGGCTTGTGAAATTAATGCTTTCTTTATCGTGATTTTCATCACCCTACCCCTTAGACTCGCGCATAACAATTGCCGGCTGTGTCGTAGCGGACCATTCCGTGTCTTGATGAATCAATCATGTACCGGGATACATCCGAAGGGTTGAGGCCCAGCCGCGCTGAGATGTCCCTCGTCGAAAGGGGTTTTTCCCCCAATAGTAATAAAATCTGGCTTATTGCCAGTTTGTCTGAAAATATTTTATCAAATAAAGCGTTTATTTCATCACTTTCAAAAAACTCAATGTAGGCTTGTTTTGATTTTACCGGAACCCTGAGCCTCTCCCTTTCCACCAGCCGGATATATGGGACGAGTTTCCGGGCCGCTTCCAGTTTAAACCTCACAAGATTCGCATCCATGCCTTCGCTTTTTCCCAACGACCCTAACTCTTTTATTTGTCGACTGAAATCATCGGTATATTCGGCTAACAGGTTTCCATCAGCGCCGGACATAAATTCGGTCCTCAGTCTTTTCGGGTTCAAGCCGAGGTGTTCCAATATTTTTTTGCACAGGTACGTAATGGCGAATGCGTCGTAATTTCCATGGGTCACATAATTACACTCATCAAACTTGCAGCCGCCAATAAACACGCCGTCATGTCCTTTTGAGAAGGCTCTGAGTATAAATTCCAGATCGACTCTACCGGAACACATGACGCGAATAAGCCTCATATCAGTTGAATATTGCAGTCTGGAAACTCCAGCCAGGTCAGCAGCACCGTATGCTCACCAATGGCACACAAAACCCAATATTCTTGGCTTAAATTCAAGACCTGTACTCATCCGTTGGAACCTCCTTTGTCATGTTTCTCGGTTACGGCCGTTTCCAGTTCACCCCTTGAGCCCGATAGTAAAAAAGTGCTTTCGATCTAAACGGGTCAACCGGTGACGGGCTCAACCGGCTAACCTGTTTTTATCATCTTCGAGAACCGCATCCATCTGTTCGATGATATCTTCATCCGTCACTGCCGCCTCAATCTGGCTTACAATAGCGTCATTGGTAAAATGCTTGAGAATAATTGCATTTGTCGGACATTTTGCACAGCACAGACCATCTCCTTTGCAGAGAATGGGGTTCACGATGGCTTTTTTGCCTATCGGTGTATCACGGAACTGAATGGCATCGTAAGTACAGGCCGTAATGCAGGCGCCGCATGCCACACACTCAAAATCGGTGACTTTGGCCACGGAGCCGGAGGCGACCACCGTATCTTTTGAAAGAAGCGTTAACACGCGACCGGCAGCCCCATACGCCTGATTGATCGTTTCCTGTATATGCTTGGGGTAGTGAGCGGTTCCACAAAGAAAAACACCATCGGATGCAAACTCAACCGGTCTTAATTTGACATGGGCTTCCTTAAAGAATTCATCCGGGCTCAGCGTTACCCTGAACTGGGCCGCAATTTCTTTCGTGGAAGCTGACGGAATCACCGCCGCGGCCAGAGATAAAATATCGGCATCCAGTTCAAGCCGCTGCCCTAAAATATCATCCGGGACGGTTACCCGGATAACATCTTTGCCCCCCTCTTTGGCAACTTCCACCTGGGGTGGGTCTTCCGGCTCATAACGGATGAACTGAACGCCCCTTTCAGAAGCTTCCCGATAAAAATCTTCCTTTAACCCATAAGTCCTCATATCCCGGAAAAGAATATAGATCCGCATTTCAGGGTTGATCTTTTTCAGTTTCAACGCATTTTTTACCGCATGGCTGCAACACACCCTGCTGCAGTAATTTCTTTCTTCATTTCTGCTGCCCACACATTGGATCATCACCAGGTTCTCGGCCTGGGTAACCGCTTCATTACCCTTGGCGATCTCTTCTCCCAGCTCGAGATGGGTGAACACCCGGTCGTTTTGACCATAGAGATATTCAGTGGGTTGATACTCTTGGGCACCGATGGCAAGAACGGTGACGCCGTGTTTGATCTGTTTAATTCTGCCTTCAGTTTCAACTTTTGTGGTAAAATTCCCCAGATAACCGGAAACATCCTTGATGGCTGCTTCATGCAATACGTGTATCAACGGGTTTTTATAGACCTGGCTGATGACATCATCCAGATGTGCCTGAACATCAAGGCCCTCTATGGTGGTATGCAGCCGACGTGCCACGCCGCCCAATTCTTTATCCTTTTCCACCAGCTGAACCTCATGTCCCTGTCTGGCGATGGACAGAGCACAGGTCATGCCGGCTATACCGCCGCCAACCACTAACGCCGTCTTGTTAACCGGCAGGTCAAATTCCTTTAGCGGTTCCAAATAGCTCGCCCGTGCGACCGACATCCGGACGATATCCTGAGCCTTTTGGGTGGCCTCTTCTTTTTGCTTGGCATGAACCCAGGAGCAGTGCTCGCGAATATTGGCCATATCAAGGTAATATTGATTCAGCCCTGCCTCCCGCAGCGTATCCCGGAACAAGGGCTCAAGCGTCCTGGGAGAGCAGGCCGCAATTACCACCCGGTTGAGTCCTTTTTCCATTGCCAGTTCAGCAATTTCCTTGGCGGAGTTATTCGCGCATGAAAATATCTGCTCGGTGGCATAGACAACATTGGGTAGGGTCAAGGCATAATCAACGGTATTCGGAACGTTGACAATGCTGGATATATTTGCCCCGCAATGACATACAAAAACGCCTATTTTCGGTTCTTCGTTGGAGACATCCCTTTCTTCCGGATAGACCCTTTCTCTGGCGAGTTTGCCCCGCCTGTAATCAAGCAGTTCGCCCGTCTGGGAACCGGCACCGCTGGCGCTGAATACCGATTCGGGAATATCCGTGGGTCCCTGAAAGCCCCCGCTGACAAATATCCCGGGCTGGTTGGTCACCATGGGGTTGGAATCAATTGTTTTATTGAATCCGTGCGAGTTGAGCGCTATGCCAAATTTTTCCGATATTTCTTTATACGCCGCCGGTGGATTCAACCCAATGGACAGGACCACCATGTCAAATTCTTCTTCTTTGACGCCCTGGTCGGAAGTCGCATATCTGATAACCACATTCTTGGTTTCCGGGTTCTCTTCGGCAATGGATGGATAGCTTCTGATAAACCGGATGCCTTCGAGTTGTTCGGCTCTCTGGTAGTAGCGTTCAAAATCCTTGCCGAAAGAACGGATATCGTTATGGAAAATGGTACAACGGGCGTCAACATCATGTTCTTTCGTCAATATCACCTGCTTTTGGGTATAGGTACAGCAAATCCCGGAACAGTAGCTGTTATCCCCCTCGGTAACCCGTCGGGATCCAACACATTGAATCCAGGCGATATTTTTAGGATGTTTCTTATCCGAAGCTCGCAGGACCATACCGCCATAAGGGCCGGTGGAGGACAACAAGCGTTCATAGTCCATGCTGGTGACCACGTTCTGCATTGTTGTGTAGGCATACTCATCCTTAACCGAAGGATCAAAAGGCGTAATCCCGGAGGATAGAATAATCGCCCCCACTTTCACTTCTGTTTCCCGGACTGTTTGCTTGAAATCTATGGCGCCTGCCTGGCATACGCTCCTGCAGATGTCGCATTTTTTCTCTTTAAGGAAAAGACAGCTGTCATCGATATAGGTGATCAGGGGAATGGCCTGGGAGAAGTATACATGGACCGCCTTGTTATCCGATATTCCCTGATTGAATTTATCCGGATATTCCACCGGGCAGTATTCTACACAGGTCGTGCACCCGGTGCATTTGTCTTCGATAATGTAGCGCGGTCTTGTTTTTAAGGTTATCTTAAAGTCACCTGCCTGCCCTGCCACACGCACAACTTCCGTAAATGTCACAACCTCTATGTTTGGATGCCGGCCGACCTCGACCAGTTTGGGGGCCAGGATTCACATCGAGCAGTCATTGGTGGGAAACGTCTTGTCCAGCTGGGCCATGTGCCCGCCGATGCTCGGTCCCTTCTCAACCAGATAAACTTTAAAACCGGCAGTGGCAAGATCGAGCGAGGCCTGGATGCCGCTGACCCCTCCGCCAACGACCAAAACGTCTCCAAAATCACTGCTGCTGAGATTTCCGGATATTTGCTGAATGACTTCTTGTGGCAATACTTCGTTTCCCACTATTTATCTCCTCGTCATATTTTGTGGGTCCATCGTTTTCGGATCTATCGTCTTCCAGATAAAGTTTTTGGAAATCGTTTTTTAAAGAGCTTCCCTAAAGGATCTCATTGATAATTTCGGTGATGTCTTTGACTTCCAGGACATCTTCGTACTCAAGGTTCAGGCGACTTTCCTCAAAGTTGGTGATGCAGTAAGGACAGGAAGTTGCCAGAATCTGGGCCCCGGTCGCTTCGGCCTGCTTCAATCGGATATCGGAAAACCGTTCTTCCTGGGGCGTGTCCATCCAGATTCTGCCGCCGCCGCCGCCACAGCACAGACTATTCTTACCGCAAGCTGCCATCTCAACCAGACTCACCCCGGCAACCTTGTTTAACAGGTCCCGGGGCTCATCATAAATCCCATTGTGTCTTCCCAGGTAGCAAGGGTCATGATAAGTGACGGTCTTTTCAAATTCCCCTGAAAATTCGAGTCGGCCTGCATCGATCAGTTCCAGTACGTACTGGTTCATATGCAGAACCTCGAAGTTGACCATAAATTCGGGATATTCGTTTTTAAAAGTATGGTAGCAGTGCGGCGAAGAAACGACGATTTTTTTTACACCATTATCGATAAACGTTTTGATGTTTTCTTTGGCCAGCTTTTTAAACACTTTTTCGCTGCCCGTCTTGCGAATACTTTCGCCACAGCAGTTTTCCTTTTCCCCCAGGATACCGAAATTAACACCGGCTTGTTTGAGGATATTGACTGTGGCTTGCGCTACTTTTTTCATCCGTGGGTCATAGGAAAAGTAGCAGCCGACAAAATATAGGGCTTCCATCCCTTCTGCGTAGGGTTTAATCGACAACCCTTTGGCCCAATCAGCACGTTTGCCGCGCTCCCCCTGGAGGGGGTTGCCTTCTGAAATCAGGCTGGCTCTTGCTGTGCGGGCCGGTTTAACAGAGGCTGGAAACATTTCATATTCCGCGGCCAGTCTTCGCAGGGCAACGCTGACGTCAATCTGTTTGACGCCTCTGGGGCACTGGGCCGGGCAAGTCCCGCAGGTCGTACAACGCCAGATATCTTCACCTTCGACCTCACTTAAACCGAATGCCGCCTCGCGGATTATCTTGCGCATGCTAAAGGTTCTAACCTTATTCCAGGGACAAACAACATCACATAGTCCGCATTGAAAGCATAACTTAAAGACTTCCCCGCCGGCCGCTTTTATCTCATCTATGACTTCTATAAAGGGGGCTATCGTTTCCACGGTCTTTTTAAACCTCATCCTTCTTGGACAGTCGCGCAACGGCATCCAGTATTTTGTCCATACCATATTTATCTGCCAATGATTCCAAGCCGACCTCGAGGTCTTCCTGCTCCACCTGCTCTTCGACTTCTTCTTCCCTTTCTTCGACCACCAGAGCGTCAACCGTACACCACTTAACACATAAGGGCTCTTCTTCTCCTTCGCACATATCGCATTTCAGTGGCAGACCGGAATCGGGCTCTTTGAACTCCTCCCGGGAAGGGCAGGAAGCCCTGCAAAAGGCGCACTCATCGTATTCTTTGCCCTCAATTGTGTATTTGTCCCTGCCGGCACATTCAGCAACCGTATATTCTCCCGCATAGACAGGAACATATACGTCTCGCAGGGGGTCACGAATAACTCGAATACGGGCCCGGGCCGGATTATTGCTGCTGTATTTGGGTTCGGCGTGAAAGGCGGAACAAATCATCTCGCATGCCCGGCACCCATGGCATTTATCAACATCAATTTTTATGGTTTTAACTATTTTCTTTTGCTTTGCATCACTCAAGATACGCACCCTCCACTCTAATTTGTCTCTTTGACTTCAGAAGCTTCTTTACTCAAAGTATCTTCGCCGGCGGTCAAGATGCCCCTTTGAATAAGGTCTTGGCCGACAAAGTCCAGGCCCAATTCATGCAAAGACGCTTCAGTTGGAATCCCCTCTTCATTCCAGCCTTTATAGTTGTAATAGGTATCTAAGAGCTCTTTTTCCAATTCAGGGAATCGTTTCTTCCAATGGTCCTCAGGCGGCTTCTCATCTTTTCTGCGCAGGCCTCTTCTGATATTGATCGCCCGGACCAGCGTCCGATAACGCTTGGCAGCTTGGGATAGCTTGTCCTCATCCATATCGAATCCAGCCCCGGCTGAGAGAAATTTCGGAATATTGTGGATATGATAGGGTGGTTTCAGGTGAAATGATGACAAACCGGCACACATTCCCAGGGCGTCATCAATGTAGTGCATCCGCTCCTGCCAGTCGACGATGTCACACGCAATTTCCGGTGTCGGGTAGTAGGGATTCGAGTTTTCTCCACGGAGTTCCCAGTCCAGAAAGTATTGCTTGAATTTATCATCCGGGACCTGAAACCAGTCCTTGACAAATTTTTCGCGATGCTCTTTTTTCGGAAAAGGAGCCTGGGGAAACTGACCCTCGATCTGGGTAATGTTCATCTTCTCGCCGGTACAATACATCAGAAAATAAATGGGATTGAGCATTGACAGCTTGAGCGGCAACTGCTCATGTTTTTTTATGTTGTTATGCGCATATGCATCCGCACCATTACCAATCTCCTTGGCGGCCCAATGGGTGCCATTGGCCAGGATATCGCCGATTCCTTCGCGATTAACAATTTTGTCAAGCAGGTAGAAGAATCTGCCCTCGTTATCCTCCGGCATTTCCGGAAAATCTTTATGCGTTAAAATCCCGTTTTCCAAAAGCTCAAGGGCAAAGGCCATCACTTGCGGGGTTGAGTATCCGTCCACGCCATATTCCGTGGCGCGCTGCGCGATGGTCAAACCAAAATCCAGGTTTGACATTGCCGCCATGGTGTAAGTCAGTTTCGTGAAACATTTCATCATGTAGGTTGGCAGCCCCGGCATCGAAATGGACGCCCCGCATGCCACCGGACAGTTATAACAACTGATGAGCCGCGTGCGTGCTTTGTTCATGGTTTCCAGCCACTCATCGGAGACTTCCTCGGTCCAGAAGCCTTTTCGGCGGAGGCGCGCATTTCCCCAGGAAAAATTTTCGGTGTGCCATTGCTCATTGTGGATGGCCATCTCCTGGGGTGATCCAAGAATGGCTAAAATAGGTATGACTCCGGGAATCGGATTGTCTTCGCGCCATTTGATATAATCCAGCACTTCATAGCAAAGCTCCATGTATTCGGCCGGTCGGGCAACATTGATGTCCTGGGTTCCACGAACAGCGATGGCCTTTACCCCTTTGTCGCCCATAACAGCCCCGATGCCGCCCCGGCTGGCACTGGACCGGCCTTGCTCGATGGACGCGTAAAAAACCCTGTTTTCCCCGGCCAGGCCGATAGCGGACACCTGGGCTTTCGGCTGTTTCAACTCTTTTTTAATGAGTTCGGCCGTTTCAATCGCACCTTTGCCCTGCAAATGGGATGCATCTCGTATTTCTACCTTGTCATTGTTGATCCACAAATAGACCAGATCGGGGGATTTGCCGCGCAGGATCACTTTGTCATAACCGGCATACTTCAATTCCGGTGCCCAATAGCCCCCCATCATTGAAAATGCCATTAACTTCGTCTGAGGCGAAATGGTAGTAACAATGGTGCGGTTACAACCGGTAGCCGCTGTGCCGCATAAAAGACCGGTGCCGAATATTAATAGATTCTCAGGAGAAAAGGCGTCAATATCAGGCGGAACCCTATCCCATAATATCTTGGCGTTCGTACCTAGCCCCCCCAAATAAAGCTCAGTGTCCCTCGGGTCCGTTGCGACCCGCTCAATGTTTCCTCGGGATAAATCGATTTCTAAATTAAATCCTGTTTCTGCGTACCTCATTTTCTTCCCCTTCTAGATTACCTGAACCCGTGGCCTACTTTTTGATTGATCATGGGTTGCAGACACTTAACTCAAAACGGTCTTCACCTGTCGGCTGGAGATTGAAATTGCCTAAAATGTGAATACAATGTAGCTATATTGTGATTATGTGTCAAGAAAAAAGTGTGTTTATGATTTCCTGGATACGATTTCAAAGCCGTCCCTCTCGCCATCAATCGATGCGAATGATTTTGACGTGCTTGCCCACCCAATCCAGTGGCAGGTAGACCCGGCCGCTGTTTCCGCTCGGTTTGACTTCTTTTTCGATCATCTCTTCCCCGAAAACGCCGAACTTGGCCCTGGGGGACTTGCCGGGATCTTCCGGCTTCCCTCTGATCTCTTTCAAGCCCACTTCTGTTTTCAGGGCGACCATACTCTCCTAGGGTGGCGGAACACGTTGATTTCCTTTCTACCCGCATCCGCCGGTGTTTCAGGTTGGCACCGGCCGAATTTCCGATGACGGCTGGGTGGCTCTGTAAAGCGATTGAATTTGTTTATGATTTTACTGACGATCCGCGCCGGCCCGCAGGCAGAAGGTGACGCCACTCCAGCTACAAATTAGCTATAATTTAGCTATAAAGTAGTTATAAAAGGTCCCCGGAAACTTGTCAAGAAAAAAAACTCATCGGACCTGAGGTGCGCAATCCAGGGGTCGAAGGCGGACATTTTCGGGGGCCGGGTCAAGAATTCCCGGTGTCATAATGTGTAAAACACTCCACATTATTGTGAAGTCTATCCCACAAATTTAAAAAATTTATCCATGAATTTGCAAGTCTATTTTTTTCCTTCAAATGCTGCAACCGCATGATATTTTTATCTTAATAGTTATAACTAACTATTATTGCATGGTTTTTGCACAGTATTAACCAGACGAATTGAAACTCAAGGCCGATGGGTTCAAGAGATTCTCTATTAAGCGCAGAGTGATATTATCACACCAATACTATTGCCAAGGGCCATAATTTTTCGGAACTGAGAGCTCACACCAAAGAAAGGAAAGTATTCATGAAAATTTTAAAAATGTTCCTCATGGGCATTGCTTTGATTTCGGTAGGCTGTGTTGGGTCTCCATACATAACCCAAGGTAACTACCTGGCCCATCAAGGGTTCATAGAGCTACCGGCCGAGGTTGCCGGCGATTATTTTTATATCTAAACCATCGCAATCACCGTCGCCATCCAAATCCCCTCATTTCCATACTAAGCTGATCCCGAAATCGAACCTCAGTTTGTTAAAAAATTAAAGGCAGAGCATATATAATAGCCTGCCTTTAATCCGGAACCTTCCAAGATGCCGTTATTTTCTCCGGTCAGTGCTGTGTTTCTTTGGCAGAGCCTTAATAAAAATTGCACAGACAGGCAGAATAGATGCACGCACATCCGAGAAGGAAATTCAGCGTCAACCCCTTACTTTATGGTCTTCAAATTCACAGCACTGCGATTCTTGAACAATTTATATTCCGCGCTATGAAACATCGTATGATGGAGAAATCTTCGCCAGATATTCACATTATGTTTCCACCACTTATTTTACAATGTCGATTTCCTAAATATCTGTATTCTGGATTGCATTTGATATCGAAATCAGGTAAGTTATCGCTCCAAATAAATAAGATATGGCCGCTGCACCAACAATAATCAATAATCTTGTATCGATGATTTATCCCTCCAAAAAATTTGAGATTTTAAAAAACATCGCCTTGGAGTTTGGCTAATTCACTTACTTCTCATTTAACTATATGTTGGGCATAGCAATAATCGTGCAAAATTTTTACCTTTTTGTGAAATATATTTTATTACATTTATAACAATTAGTTACATACTGGACAAGTAACGATGCTTATGAATGTTGTGGAAAAAGGCGGTTAAATAATATGTAATTTATTTCACAAAAAATGGTTTTTTTAGAACATGAAAATCAAGGAAGGAGCGAACATTAAAGAGGTAATTTTAAGTGTAAGTGGATCAAAAAAATAAGTGAAATAGCAGTGGAGTCGGGGATTTGACAGCACACTTGGATCGAAAATCACCATATTCGTTCCCTTGATTCTCGACGATGGTACCAAAAGCCCCGGATGTCAACAGGTATCCTTCTGCCCTCGCGTAAAACTCACTCGTATTATTTTTTCCGCCTGCGGCAAGATGCCCTTGGGCCGCAGGCCCTTCTATCCGGGCGATCCTGCAAATCCTGTCTGATATTTTTTTTTAACCAACCAATGCCTTAACACCTTCCGGGCTCATCCCCTTGATCCCCAAATCATCAACCGTCAGGCCTTCTGTGAAGTAATCCACATCCGTCATGGTGGAAGCAATCTGAATGACTGCATCCACTTTGGGCGTGGCCACATCCCACATACGGCCGATCGACGACCAGGGCGTTAGCCCAAAAGGCAGGTCCTCGTTTAAATAGCGGGTATTGACGGAAGCAGGTGCCTGGAGGGCGGGGTCGCCATGTATCGGGCTTTTCCGGAGGGTTTCGGATAACGTTGTTTTCTCCAGGCAATATTGCGCGTAGAGATTTTCAAATGCATTTTTAAAGGCGATCCCATCACTGCTGATTTTTTTGAGCAGCGACATGCGCTCGGCGTCCATCCCCAGCATCACTTTACAAACCGACTCGGTGGCGCCATCCGTATAAAGGCTCCAGCCATGGCCGCCGGTCGCTTCTATCCGGCCGGCATTAAACAATACCATCGGAGGATGAACGATGGGGTTCAAGTTATTGATGCTGGTTGTCCAGACATTTTCGGCCGCAATAAACTGGGGAAATACGGGATTGATCAGATTTAAAAATTCGCCTGTCCGGCCGGCCGGCAAGGCGGCGCTGGGTAGTTGATTTTTAATGCCGAAACAGGCAACTTCTCCAGGCTCGCGCGCGCGGGTGGCATAGAGTAAAGACATGGTTTCCACCGGCGTCACCCGGGTGGTCACGCCGGCCTCGTGCATCCATTTTTTAAATCTCAAGGCCCCGAAATTGGAAGTGAAGAGGATAAATTGTCCGTCCTCGAAATGATTGGCCAGGGCTCTGCTGAAAGGCTCATGGGCATAAGCCGAGCCGCCGATGATGATAACGTCAACGCCCCTGACGGCTTCTTTCAAATCGGTTGTAATCATATTCAGCTTGGCAAAACCGTTGCCGGCGTCGCCGGATATGTCAATGCCTCCTTTTTTCTCGATGGCACGCAGGTTAGCCTCAAACTCGGGCACCTCGGCCAGATTGACGGAGAAGCCTTTAAGGGTGATGTCGGCGGCATAGGCCTGCCCCGAGTTTCCGGTCCCCAGGACAGCAAACTTGGGGCGTTTTATTAATTTTGTCATGAGCTGGTTCCTTCAATTTTCAGATAATCTTTGGTATACTTTTTAAGTTTCTCTTCATTGACGCGAACGCCCAAACCGGCCCTCGATGGGACCGTGACCGTGGCCTGGGAAATGTTTTGGCCAAAGTCGGTGATGTCGTCCGACATTCTCAGCACCGACATGTAAGCGTGCCCCATGTTCAGCAGGTTGGGCAGGACACAGCCTAACTGCAAGGAGGCCGCCTGGGTAATGCCGAACTCCAGCATGCTGTTCATCAGGATCTTGAGACCAAAAGCATCGGCCGTCGCCGCAATTTTTCCGGCTTTGCTTAATCCGCCGTTTTTGGAAACTTTGATACTGAATGCATCCACCGCCTGAGCGCGGATCAGTGCGGCCGCCTCTTGAGTAGAAGCCACGCCTTCATCCGCACTCAGCAGGCAGGGTGCCCGATGATGAATACGCTGGAGCCCACTGATGTCGTGACGGTCGATCGGCTGTTCAAGTAAATCCGGGCGACAGCTGCCGATGCCGTCAAAAAATTCCAAAGTTTCAGCCACTGACCAGCCTTGGTTGGCATCGACAATAATTTTTATCCGGCCAACAAACTTTTCTTGGGCAGCGATCATGCGTTGAATTTCATCAGCGATCGGCAGGGCACCCATTTTGATCATGACCGTTTTGTAGCCGTCCTCGATTTGCTGTTGGATTGAAGCCGCATCCTCTTCCGGTGTCCCGCTCCCGATAGGGGATAGCAGCTGCAATTTTGATTGATGCAGCCCTCCCAGTAACATGTGGGCGGGAATATCGTTGGCTTTGCCGACAATATCAAATAGAGCCATATTAACTGCTCCCCGGGCCAGCAAATTCCCATGTACCATCACATCCAGATTGGATTCGATGGCTGTAATGTGGCTTGGGTTCCGACCAATCAGCTGAGGAGCAAGATGGTCTCGGGTTACGACCATCACGGTGGCGGGAGTTTCCTCGGAAAATGGATTTAGCGGGTCGGCCTCCCCCAGCCCAACAATTCCCTCATCCGTGTGAACCTTTAAGATGACGGCTTCGGCATCATAGCGGGTGCCGTATACCCGGGATAATTTATAGGGTTTGGCAAAGGGTATGGAAATATGAAATAGCTCTAATGCCGTGATCTTCATGTTTGTGCTCCTTGGCAACAATATAGGTTGAAGGGTTTAGGGTTCAAGGTTCAGCGTTATATTTCATTCGAATTTCAAAAGGTTGTACTTTTAACTAAGAAAATGAGCTAAAATTGTGGTATTCTGTCAATTTTATAAAAACAGATAGAGCGTAGCGTTTCCTTAATTTTAGTCATTTTAGGCAATTTAGATCACTCTTGTCCGCCGTTACTTTGGAGGATTAGTCATTCGTTTTTTCTCACGCGTTTTTCCTCCCGCCGTGACGTGTCACTGGCGCGGCAGGCCAATGCTAAAAATTATCGGGTCAGATTCGGCATGAGCCCTATGCACTGAACCTCTGAACCCTGAACCCCCAAACCCTGAACCTATTTTTTATTTAACCGCAACCACCGGGCAGGTCGCCTGAAGTATGATATACTGGGCGTTCGATCCGAAGAGCAATTTCCCAACTTTTGACCGTCTTCTGACGCCAATGACGATCTCATCAATTTCGTTTTCCTGTGCAAACTGAACCAGGTCTTCGCCGGCAGTCAGAGAACTGACGATGGCATGGGTCTCACATGGAATTCCGTCTTCTTTAAAAGAAACCCGTAAACTTTCCAGTTCATGTTCAGCCTTTTGGATATCTTCAAGTTGTAATTCAGGACTTTGTGCCAGGGAAGTTAGCAAATAAAGTTTCCCATCAAAGGCTTTCGCATGTTTCTTAGCCAGTGCCACAGCCTCTTTGGCCACATTGGATCTGTCATATCCCACCATAATGTTCATTTTGACCTCCCGTTAATTCAATTTATCGGAAATTCTACAACTTGTTAAAAATATATATTTTTTGGCCATCCACGTTGGGAAGCTACCTGGAATGATGGAATAGTGGAATACTGGAATACTGGGTATAAAAAAAAGCGGAATTCTGTCTATTATATATTGAAAGAGCGCAGCGATTCCACAAATCTAAAATCCCAAATTATGACCAATGACTCCATAGGCATAAAATCGGGATGACTTTGTAATAACGGATTCAGCATTTTTTCACCATCCCGGGTTATAGCCATCCCCATAGAAAAACGGCCACTATGAAGTCATGGCAACAATCTCTGCCGGCTTCTTATCGGCTATGCCAAGTTTTTCAAGGGTCGTTCCGGTGGAAACATAATCCACGTCATGAAGCCAGGAAGTCAATCGGATGGTTAATTCAATAACCGGTGTTTCAACCGCTGCCTTTTCTGCCAGCAGCAAAGCGGGAACATTTAACCCCGGGACATCTTCCGTGAGATAGCGACTTCTCACATTGTGCCCGATGACATCTTTGTAAGGGCTTTCAGAACTGTTTGAATATTCATAATAGGTTTGGGTGTCATTTTGGCCGTAATACAGTTTCAGCTGCTCCATAGTTGACGAGAGCTTCACCGAGAAAGCCCTGCCGATGGCAAGACGTTCTTCATCCATGTGCATCATTTTTTCGGAAATCAGCGGAGTAATACCGTCCATATAATGCCGGAAGGTTTCCGGATTCCTTTCAATATCACCGTAGTTTAAAAGTACCGGCAGCGGATGGAGGGTCTGGTTGGGGTTATCAAGGTCAACTTCCAATAAATTTTCCCCGGGGAAAAAATCGACATAGCCCCCAAAAAGATCATTCATAATGTCGAGCACTTGCGGGTTGTTGCGGCTGGGCGAGGAGGCAATTTTCAGGCGGGACTTTTTCTTATAGATCATTACGGTGTTGTAGGTCGCAATCCGACATGCGTATGGCAGTGAGGCCGTTTCAGATATGGTTATCTCTTTTTTGATCCCGCGATCGGCCATCATCTTCTTTAACCGCAGACCGCCGTAGTTTCCGGGAATGATGATGACATGCTGACCGTCCTCGAGATGCGAGACCATTTTTTGAAAGATGGGTTTGTGGGCAAAAGAAGGGACCACAATTAAAATAACATCGGTGCCTCTTAATGCCTCTTCAATATCCATGGTCGCCCCGCCAAGCTTCCCGCCGGCAGTAATGTCTCCATCTAAAAACATCTCCTTTTCGACCTTTATTTTCAGATAGTCCGCTGTCTCCTCCAGAGGTTCATACATAACGACCGGATATCCTTTTGCAGCGATCTGTCCACAGACGGCCCGACCGCCGTGGCCGCTGCCCAGGACGGCAAAATTTAATGTCTTTTCCATTTCAAACCTTTCTGGTTAAAGTTATTGGTAGTAGTTCAGCCACCAAGGCACCCAGCAAGCACACTGATAATTTAATGTTGCAAATTAGGGGTGTCAGGTGTCAGTAAAGGTGGCATGCGACAGCGTGTCCCGGTTTTACCTCTTTCAGGGGTGGTTCAGTATCCCGGCAGATGTCCATGACCTGCAGGCAACGCGTCTGGAAACGGCAGCCGGGCGGCGGGTCAATGGGCTGTGCGACTTCGCCTTTGATTT